>Ga0315268_10002747_pt1 | contig 19695 bp, 17 predicted proteins | sample C1_top_MG_FD_204535 | JGI IMG/M metagenome (GOLD analysis project Ga0315268, IMG submission 204535) | Sediment microbial communities from Yellowstone Lake, YNP, Wyoming, USA - C1_top | ecosystem: Environmental > Aquatic > Freshwater > Lake > Sediment | place: USA: Wyoming | collected 2017-08-01
GTATCGGAAACAGAAGGAATAATAAGAATATCATTCCGTATGGTTCCAATTCTTTCCATTGGCGTGCGTATTCCTCCGGTAATATTCCTTCAACTATCTTAAATCCGTCAAGCGGGTGGATGGGGATGAGGTTAAATACCCCAAGCATGACGTTCATGATGATGATGGGTTGGATAAGCGCGATGATGAGATAGACAAGCGTACCTGCGATTGCGTTGGAAAGAAGGAAAAGTCGGAGAGAGAACAACAGTTGGAGGATGATTGCGCCGATTGTAGCCGTAAGAAAGTTTGAAAACGGGCCGGCAATAGATATGATGGCGCTGTCCCTTCGGGGGTTTCTCAGGTTGAATGCATCGAATTGTACCGGTTTTCCCCAGCCGAACCGCACGAATATAAGCATAAGGGTCCCGACAGGATCCAGATGGGCCATAGGGTTAAGCGTCAGTCTGCCCATAAGCCGGGGTGTAGGGTCTCCGAGCTGGTCTGCGGCTCGCGCATGGGCATATTCATGGACGGTTATAGCGATGAGAAGCGCCAATATTTCCAGGATAAACGCAAAGGGATTATTGTATAACGAACCCAACATGTGATATAGTATACGATATTAAAGGGAAGTTTAGTAGCTTAGAAGTTTAGCATAAACAGATGGTATTGACGAAGTTTCGATTTTGCTAAGCGTTCTAAGCTTCTTGTTTCTATATGGCTTACCAATGTGACATCTGTTCAAAAAAGACGTCTTCAGGCCGACAACACACCCATCATACGGGTGTAGCAGGAGGACAATGGAAAAAACGTGCGCAGACGACTATCCGGACCTTTGCGCCGAATCTCCATGCGATTACATTACCCATAAATGGAGTAGATACCCGTATGAAAGCCTGCGCCAAATGCATTAAGCGTGTGAAATTTGATAATCGAAAAACCGCCTGATTTGTCATAACGAGGAATCCCCGTCAAAGCAATCTCACATTATTTTGTTAGATATATCTATCCGTTCCGGATTGAATGACTGTATATATTTACTTCGCCTCGCAGACAAATGTGGGGCATCCATTGGTGGTATCCCTGTGGTATTTCCATCCGCCCGGGCAATCCTCAGCACGCGGGAGAATAACTTCCGGACACGCAAGACCTGCTTTAGCGCGTAGTTTTGTGCTTTCTTTATTGATTGCGCCTAACATCGTGACAAGCAGGATAAATGCGAGTGTAAGAAAAAGGATGAAATTCCATGAGGTAAAATCATGGGTTTTTGTTGTTTTGTGGGTGGTTTTCCGTTTTGGCATAGTTTCACTCCTTATATCAAAGGTAATTGAATCAATTTCGGTTGTCAAGGAGAGTAACTGGTGGATTCTATGGCGTAATTTGCATTACGAGGAACGATGAGGTATCGTATCTCTATTATGGGTTCATCCGAAGCCTCAGAATCTATCACGTTATCAAGGCACGACAGATGGTTCCAAAAAGAAGTTTCTGTACCACATTATCTTGAAGAAGGTCAAAATCTATTTGACCAGCCTCCGTTTGCATGGGCGTTTGAAAATCCGGATATTTTCCCTCCTGGGACGTTTAAGGAGGATAAAGAAGCGTTGGGGAAGGTTTTAGCATTGAATTTATTAGCACGTTATCAAGGGTCAACATATAAAGAGTATTTTAATCTTAATAAAAATGCCGGTGATATTCTTAAATTATTGAGAGAATCCATGCATACACCTCCGAAGGATATAAAAGTATTTGCTGAAGATACATGCAGAGCATTGGATCGGTATTTTCGAACACATTTGGAAGGGCGTGCTATCGAGTATCTTGGGGAAAAGCTGAAAGGGAATGGTGCTGCATTTACTCGGTGGGGTATTCCTCCGGGTGATGGATTTTCGTATACGACGTATGTCGGTTGGTTGCATGAAAAACAGCAATCAGCTGAATTGAAAAAAAAGGTTGATATGACGTCCAAATTTATGGGGTTGTCAGAAATCGTACCCTCTCATTATGCAACAGTGGATGAAATAAAGAAGGCACTGCCTCAAGGAAAAAGTATTGAGAACAAATTTTATAGAATCATCGGTTCTGAAGCGCTACGATGACACTATACGATCTTTGTATGCTTCCACATATTGCATAAACGGCATCGGTTTTTTCCCCTCAAGTTGCACGGTATCGATAATCATTTGTGAATTGTTCATTGATAATTTAATTATTTTCATCCGTATTTCTTTCCTAATTCCTAATTCGGTATTTCTAATTCCTATAGTGGTCCACATCCCCGGCCAAGGGGAAAGTGCGCGGAAGAAACGTTCCAGGATTTCGCCGAGAGATATTTCGCTGGCCTCAGGATTCCGGAATTTCAGATAATCACGGATAATTGGAGCATCCGTGTATTGCGTTAGGATATTATTAATGAATTTATTTTCTATTCCTAATTCCTTATTCTTAATTCCTAATTCGTTATTCAATGCTGCTTGCATCAATTCCCAGGGAATATATCCGTCTTCCCGGGTGAATTTACGGGCATACGAATGAGGTTGTTGGTTGCGGGTTACAGGTTTCGCGTGTGTATCGGATAGATAATTGGGTAAGGAGTCGATGAGAAGTTTCGCGCCAAGTTGGAATAACTTGCTTCGGATCGGATCGGACGTGTCCGCCTTCGTGAGTGGAATCTTTTTTTGGGCAACGATGATTCCCGTATCAAACGTTTCTGATAACGTCACAACGGTCACGCCTATCTGACGGTCGTCTGCGATGATGGCCCATGGGACGGGGTCCGCACCCCTCCAGCGGGGAAGGACGGATGGGTGGATGTTCAGTCCGCCGAATTGTGCGTCTGATATCGTTTTTTTGGGTATTTTGACGCCATAGGACGCGCTGATGATGAGATCTGCCTTAAACGGTTCAAGTGTATCGATGACCGTATGTTCATTTTCATACAGCCAGTTCTTTTCTTTGTTTGATGCAAAAGAGACGACTGGAATAGCATGTTCTTTTGCCAAGATTTCAACAGGTGTTGGGGTGATTATCTTATCCCGTCCGGCCGGTCGAGGGGGCTGAGTGACGACACAACAAATTGACACGTTACAGTTAACAATTGACGAGGAAAATAATTGATTCAAAACAATGACTGAATCAGTCGTCGAACCGAAGAAAATAGTTTTTATGTTTGTCGGCATTCTCGTAATATCAAATTTTTACTTTGTTAATTGGTTACTTTGTTATTTCAATTCTATTTCCTCCAGCACCTCTTTCCCGTCTTTGTCTTTTCCTGTCTGGAAAAATTTGCCTTGTTGTTCCAAGACGCGGTGTGTGAACAGGGTTCCGTTTATGTGGTCCGTCTCATGTTGGATGATGGTTGCCAAAAATCCCGTAAATTTTTCCGTATGCTTCTCCCCATGCTCATCCTGGTAGGAAAGTGTTACGCTTTCAGCGCGTTTGACATATCCCCAGATGGTCGGGATGGAAAGGCACCCTTCAAGTTTATTGCCGCGATCGGGAACGCCGTCTGTTTGAGTCGTTGAGCTTTTCACAACAATGGGATTGATGAATACACGGATTACAACATCCTCTTTGGGTTTGGTGATGAATACCCGGTATGGAACGCCGATTTGCGGAGCAGCCAATCCCACACCTTTGGGATTCCGTGTGGCGTTGAGTGCTGCTTTCATGTCTTTGATAAGCCGTTTGAGTTCCGAGTCAAAGGCAACGACAGGTTTGGCTTCCTGGGTCAGGACGTTGTTCGGAGCAGTTATGATGGGTTTCATAGGGACTATTATATCAGGAGATCCGTTCATACCCAACCTGTTGGTGTTTCCACACGGAGAGTGCGGCACGGAGGAGGAAATAACAATGGATATACAGAAATATCGTCAATATGCGCTCTTGATAAATCCACAAGGATTTAAGCAGGAGGCTGATTATGGATAGATAAAGAAATGATTTGCTTCGGTTGTCATCCGCTTCGTTCATAAGGAAGTACATTATGGGTAATCCATAGAGTAAGCGGAAATCAAAAGACCATGAGGGGATAATAAGAATGCAGATATAACCGAACGTAAAGGCCACCAAAATGGACCGGAAAGAAAAATGCACTGTCGTAACCCCGGACAAACATATTGGGTTGTGACGCGATTTGTGCAATGAGAACGTATCAAACCATGGTCGGATGAGGAGAAGGAAATATAAGATTAAGCTAATGCCGCCTGTAAGGACAGACCGCAGGTTGTTTCTGATAGCGGCCGGCATATTGCGTGGCAGAATGGTCTGAAGCATTCCGGAGACATATGAGAAGACAGCATTGTTGCCGTAATTTATCTGCGTCTGTATTTGAGTACGAGCATATTTTGTTGCATCTAAGGCAAATGTCACAATGTCCAGGATAGAAGCATGTACTCCATAGAAACGCGGCCAAAGTGACATCATGAGGAAGGCTGTACTAAACGACGTTATGGTAGTGAAATTGCATATGCCAAGAATCGCGAATACAGTGAAAATCACCAAAAATACTTTGGAGGTTACCAAAAGTGCGGCAATCGTGCCTATCATGATATACCGTATCGTATTTCCGTTTGTATGTTCCGTTACGCCGCGGATATATAAAAGGAGTATCCCTACAACAGGTGCTAGTACAAGATCCATATTACCGGCCTCCAAAGCCTTACTCATGGGTACTCCCAGAAGAAATGTCGCGAAAAATAAAATGGCGATCTGTCTGTTGTCATTCCTCCGTATTACCGTAAAAAGGAGAAATAGAAAAACACCGAGAGAAAAAAACATGCTTCCGTGATACCAGTTTAAACTGCATGAGTGGGTATCGGATGGGTTGCATATTCCTGAGGCTTCTAATGCGCGCAGCACCGTATCCGCAATCAGAGTCAATCCATAACCGGCAAAAAGATATGGTGGGTTTTCTTTGTTTCGGATGCCATAGACAGGCTGTATTGGATACATGTCACTGTCTCTGCCCAAGGAACTATATGCAAAATTCCATTCAGGCATGCGCAGATGCCCGGTAGGGTTTGCGTACGTTATACCTATCCGTAGCATAGTCATAAACAGGAGGATGATAAGAAGGATAGATGTGATATTGTGCACTAACCACGTGTCGATATGCTTCATTGTCATCGTTGAGGGGCAGGGGAACCGTTTATCACTGACCTAGAATTTTCTTGAAATCTGCGTCATCAGCACGTACGGTCGAAAGATATTTTTCAATGGTTGCACGGGCTTGAACCGGTTGTTTGTTTTCCGAGTAGAAAATATACAAAGCATAATATGCATCGCGGTAATCGAATTTTGCCGTGATTGCCTTTTGAAGAAGGTCAATGGATTTATCCGGTTTGGCATCCCGTCCGTACAGGATGGCCAGGTTATACATCAGTTTTGGGTCGTTTGGTGATAATACCAGCGCCTTGAGAAGGGCATCGATGGCATATGCATTGAAATTGGGATCCATCATCGTAAGCGCATAGAATATTTTTGTGCGTGTTTTATAGAAGTTCACGTTTTTTGGTGATATAGCGATGGCACGATCATTTTCTGCAACCGCATATGCCGCCAGTTGGCTTGCGCCTGTCGCGTCGCCCTGTTCGAACGTCCCCAATGCCAACGAAGACAAGACGGTTGAGCGTTCGTCATGATACATCGGTTCAGTGGGATTTATGATGATTGCCTGATCCAGTAGTGTTTTGGCATACACAAGTTGGTTGTTCCGTGACATCCTGTATGCTAACGCGAATTTCGTATCGGCATACCACCGCAGCACGAGTATACCGATTGTGATGCTTCCGAGTACGATAAATACAACAGTAAACGGTTTACGGTATTCCATGGGAACCTCAAGACGCTGTATACGGATGGCCTTGTCATGTGTGTTTCGAATGGTAAGTACAAAGAGTACGGCAGGGAAAAGGTAGAACATCAGTTGTACAACGACAACCGAAAATCCGAAGAAATTTGTGATAAGTATGGATATCCATCCGGCAAAGAGTGCGACAGAGATATACTCCGTATCCTGTGTTCCGTCCGGTTGATTTTGTGATGACCGATGGAGGAAGGTTGCTATGTGATGTCGGACGAACCACACAATCACCATACCGACGAACAGAAGATACGATATCAACCCGAACAATCCGGTCGTTGCAAGGAAATTGAGGTATTCGTTATGCGCTTTGTTGTAGAGGAAATCCCATTCGCTTGTGAGGTTATGACCGATGGGTCTGAATTGATAAAAAGCAAATGCGAACGTTTCCGTACCGGTACCGATGAGATATGTCTTCCATGTGCTTCGCCATGCGGTGATGGCCGCCTCCCAGACATATTTACGTATAACGCCTGATTCCGTTCCGCCGGACTCAAGCGCCGGGCCTTGTGATGCTTGTGTTTCAGGACTTTGCGGCTCGGGAACCGGTGCGCTTTGTTTCGTGGTTGATGCCGTAATAAGCGATTTTACTCCATTGAGCGTAGCATACCGGTCTATCTGGGCGATGTTACTGCCGTTGAAAAAGATAATGAGGGCACATATCACATGGAATATGCCGAACGGTCGTAGTATCGTTTTTCTATCAGAAACTTTTATATACAGGATTCCCCAGAACAGGATATCTGTGGCGACAAGTCCCATGAGCCCTGACCGTGAACGGGTAAACAGAAGGACGACGAAGAACAGCACGCTGACCGATGACCACATCCAAAATCCGACTTTCTGAAGCGCTTTGGGTTTGAGGGCAAATGCCAAAGAGAGCGGTATCAATGCTACAAGATATGCCGCAAGCCAGTTGGGCTGTCCAAGCGACGAAAACACACGGCTTTGTACATCCTGGACCCAGAGGTGTTTGTCTATACCCATCCGTTCCGCGACCCCGTATAACGCCACGATTATCGCTGATGCGATTGCCCCCTTTAAGAGAGTGAATACCGAATGATGAATTATAAATTGTGAAGGTGGAGGTGTAGGATTTTTGTGTTTCTTCCGTAATTCTTTATTTCTGATTCCTAATTCGTTATTCGTTGCCGGCTGATCAAGCGTTATGAAGTTCGAAACGAACGCATAGAATAACACGATGTATGAAATTATCGACCACATGCCGCCGTTGAATCTGCTGTAGTATCCGTTCCATGACACATGCGGGTCTATGGAGAAGATGCTTGAGACAAGCTGGGAGATGAAAAATAGCGCAATGGGTATATCAAACGGTGTTTTGGGGATGGCAATTTTGCGTTGTGCTATGCATTTGAGTATCCACGCGGTAGCGATGACGACAGTCAGGGTATATACCGTCATCATCTTGTTGTATTCAAACAATTCATAGTTCCAGGGAGTCAAAATGATGGGCACGAGGATGAACAAGAGATAGAATCCCCATCGGATAATCCTGTCGGTCCATGTGAGAAGCGCATCACCGTTTCCGTTCATTACGATAGTATATCATATGTTTTTTCGATTATTATAGAGGATTTATATCCTATAGTTGACTCGTAGATACATTCTGATATAATTCGCTACGGTTTGTTACACCCCACAATTGCGTGGAAATTGTAGCGTACCGGCACTTTAAAAGTTGGGGCGGATATCGATATGATATCCGACATAATACGTTCTTTTGCAAATAGAATTCTTCTTTTTGGCTTCCGATTTTGCCTGACCCGGAGTGGATATGATTATTCATAACCAGTCCGGGTTAGGTCAGTTGGGAGACCCTAAAAATAGGAGAAATAAAATGAACAAAACAGATAAAGTAAAAAACCTGTTTTCGGCAAAGAACGCAAAAAGCATACTTAACGCTTTATTGCGTGAAGGAACAGGTTGGGTTTTACTATTTGGAGCAGTATCCTTATTAACAGCAGACGTTTGGTTAGGAGCAAACGTATTGCAGTTTAAGGGAATGTCCGCAGAGATGGCATGGCTTTTGTCCGCATCACTGTCGGCGCTTCAGATTGCCCTTTTCGTACGTGGAAATAAAATTCTTAAAAATTCACATACGAAATGGCAACTAGCCCTGGGGATATCCGCATTGGTGTTTGGGTGGGTCGTGGTTCTCTGTGATTCTTTGTTGGATTCGTTCGCTAGTTTTACAGAACTTGCCCATCAGTTACCGACCAACTGGAGTGATATTGGGAAATTGCTCAATGATCCAGTTGTCTTTATCTGCTTCATAACGTTTTTTGTTCTCTCTTTTCTTGGAGAACGATTAGCACGGCTAATCATAGCAGGTAAACAGGATTATGAAGATGAAGATGAAGATGAGGAAAAGTGGGGACAGAAATCTGTTAAGTCGTTTACTGAAAAAAAACAGATGCCACTGCGTCCTGGATCTTCGACTCCTGACTATGGTTCGTTACCTACAGGCATGCCTGTAAATATATATCTACGAAATATGGCAGATGGAGAAAAAGCACTCGTGGTGGGTGCCGATAGATCGAGGTATACCATACCTCGTAGTGATGAAAGACTTAAGGGTCTTTCACCAATAAATGGATAATTAAGCAAAAGAACGAGAGATGGGCTGAGAAAATCAACCCCAACTGACCTTGGCCAATCCACGCTTTGCGTGCGTATTTTTTTACCAAGCCAGTCCATCTCAAGTTCTTCAAGGAGTTAAGCGGTATCTCACAATTGTTGAACATCCGGTTTCGGATAATGCCGCGGTTTCCAGTCGGTCTTTGAAGCTCCGCCTCGTTTTTTCCGTTCCCTTTGGAATTGTTGGCCGTGCTCGATTTCCGTTTCTCCGAATCCGTATATACGGTAGAGCATCTCTGTCGGGGTTAACTCCGTATCGGGTATTGCTTCCCATTCTCCATGGACAGCGAAATTCCACCGTTCCATGAATTCCATCCCATCCCGTATGACACGGACGAATTTTGTCCCCTTCGGATGTTTATAGAGGATACCCTCCTTTTGCGATTCCAGTGTCACCTCACCCGTGTTCCTTACCTTGCCTTCGCATCTGCCGATAATTTCCTGGATTGGAGCGTCAAGTTCCGTATCCGGAACCTGGGGAAGCGATGCGAGTAGTATCCGGTCGGGCCAATCTTTTTCATTTCTATCCAACAGAAGGTTTCGGATTTTATCCATCATTTCTGGTTTTTGCATCATGATGGAATATTGGCTATCCGGGTCGTTTATGTATTCCATCCGTCTGCCATCTGTGGTTCTGAAGCTATGTTCTTGGAGTTTTGCCATATGCACTGCGTACTATACCGAAAACAGCCTCAAAATGCAAAAGAACGATAATTATAGGCTATTTGTGATATAATAACGTACTATGGAAAAAGACCAGGAATTGCTTGTCCATGACCATCGCAAACTTCGTTGTCCGCAACAACTTGGACGCAGCATTGATGCATCGTTATTATCACGTGGGTTTGTCCTTCTTACCGAGCATAGTCCTGATGATTCTTCCGCAAATGTCGCATTCGGGTATGTCCATATCCAGCCTCATCCAGTCATACAATCGCTCAACAAAACTATCCACTGTTTAGGCTGTGTCACGGACGGATGTAAGCCGGAACTTGAAACGGACAGCGCACTGAATTATCATGACGCGTTTTATAGCCTGAAGCTTGTTCCGCATGAGTCGAAAACCATCGGTGAAACGATTTTTTCGGAGAAGAAAAAGGAATTAGAAGCGTTGGTTAATAAATAATATATGGCACACCGTGGCAATAAAGAAACAGCACCTCCGGGTCAATACGCATTCCAGTTTGGTGAACAAACTGTTGTGCATGACATCATGGTCGGTAGGGAAAACGGTTCCCAAATTGCAGCTTTGCTTCGTAACGACCCTCTTTGGAAAACGGTACCGGATAAACACGCCGCATTATTTATCGACGAACAGAATGATGCTTGGATGACCATGCATCCTCACACATTTCTCATCGAGTCAAAAAATGCGGGTACCACCCCGTTTGGGTTGAAGAAAACAGAAGGGGTAGCCTTCATCACGCATCCTTTGGAAGCCTCTGAGCATCTCTCCAACCGGATGAAGTTTCTGACGGGGTTACTAGCTAAGGAAGGTACGTTGGTCATCATTGAACAGATGAGTGACGATCAGGATTTGCAATGGAGAAAAGATATATTGCGTGAACACTCTTTGGTGAAAGCGGATGTTTCACTGCGGGACGGGTATATCCGCTGGCATGCACGCAGAAAAAAAGATATTGTCCGGGAGCCTACCGACCTTATTGCAAACTATGCACAGTCGCCTGAATACTGGCGTAATGTGTATTTTCCTTTAGGTTTTGCCAACGTTTTAACAGAGTACGCAGCGCGTGGGTATGAGGTTACGAATTTTGAAATAATTGAAAAACGGTTACGGGAGTCTACGTACGCACGTATGGATCTTGATGCATTGAAAAAAGGTTTGGGGGTGGATATTTTGGATAAACGATGTGGCACGTGTGTTACACGGGTTGAAATAAATGGTGTTTTGAAACCCATACTGATCTGCAACAATACCTCTGCACACGAATCGTCATTATCCAACGCTATCCTGCGACACGATATCAATATCCATGACCATGTATTGCGGGTAAGAAAAGCAACAAAATTGGACGACATTCCGCATGAGAGAGAAACATTGAACGAAGTATGTCCTGATTGTTTCGGCAACATATATCAAACAGCGCAAGAACTAGGTCAAAGCCCTGTCGGTAGACTGTTTTATGTCACGCGTTGTTGTCCGATGGGAGATATCTCTGAAGAACTTATTGGTGTTGTTGAGAAGTAGACCTGTTACAACCACTTAATAGGGATATAGCGAGTGTGATAGAATGAGCCCACATGTTTGATTTCCTTTTTGGTTTACTCTCCCATGATTTAGGCATCGATTTAGGCACGGCAAATACCCTCGTGTATGTGAAAGGGAAAGGCATCATCATACGCGAACCTTCGGTCGTTGCACGCCACAAGAAAACCAAACAAATTGTCGCTATCGGCCGCGAAGCCAAACGGATGCTCGGCAAGACCCCCGCGACCATCGAAGCATTCCGGCCGCTCAAAGACGGCGTGATTGCGGACTTTGACGCCGCCGCTGCGATGCTCAAGCACTACATCCAACTGGTCCATAAACAACCAGCGGGGTCGTTCATTCCCAAAATTCCGCGTCCGAAAGTCGTTATCGGTATCCCGTCTGGTGTGACAGAGGTGGAATGGAGAGCCGTCCAAGAGGCAGCCATTATGGCCGGAGCACGTGAGGCGTATCTCATCGAAGAACCGGTTGCTGCTGCCATCGGAGCGAAACTACCGATAGAGGAAAGCACCGGAAGTTTCATCTGCGATATCGGAGGCGGGACGAGCGAAATCGCGGTTTTAAGCTTGGGCGGTATCGTCGTGAACAGAAGTATCCGTATTGCCGGCGATGAGATGGATGAAGCGATTACCAATTTCATGAGATTGAAATATTCACTTCTCATCGGTGAACAGACGGCGGAAGAAGTCAAAATCTCCATCGGCTCGGCTTATCCTGTCGGAAAAACAGACCGGCAGACGGTCGTACGCGGACGGGATATCGAGACCGGACTCCCCAAGTCCATCCGCATCAACGAAACGGAAATCCGCGAAGCATTATCACCTGTTGTCCATCAGATTATCGAAGGGATTTCTGAGACCATAGAAGAGACACCACCTGAACTTATCGGTGCCATCATGGAGCACGGCATCGTATTGGCCGGCGGAGGCGCGCTTCTGCGCGGCATGGATAAACTCGTGGCGCAGGAAATCAAGATGCCGGTATGGGTGACGGATGATCCACAGACAGCGGTCGTCCGGGGATGCGGAAAATTACTTGACGATGCGGTATTATTAAGGAAGCTCAAAGTTGCCGCGAGGAAGATGCGGTGACATTGGGGTATCGAATTAGGAATTAAGAATTACGAATTAAGAATTAGGAATTAGGAATACGATTTAGGATTTAAGAATATTGCTTATTGTTTATTGTCATATGTCCAATCAATTGAAGATTGCCACAATCATTTCCAGGATTTTCGACCCATTTATCAGTTTGCTCGTTTTGATAATCCTGGCACTTCGTATAAGCACACTGTCCGGCTTTGAACAAATCCGGTTTTTCACGTTGGCCCTTTTGACCATGATCGGTATTCCGGTTGTACTTCTTTTGTGGGCGGTGAAGAAGAAATACATACGTGATTGGGATATGAATGAAAGAAATCAACGCCCCATTACGTTCCTCATCCTGTTCGTCATCGAAGTGACGAGTATCCTGTTCCTCAGATCATACATGGATGCGTTCCTTTTCCGGTTATGTATCGACATCATGATATGGCTTGTCGGGTTTTCCGCCATCACACTTTTCTGGAAAATCTCCGGTCATGCCGGGGTGACGGCACTTGCGACGGGACTCATCGTTTCGTGGTACGGATGGTGGACATGGTGGCCGCTCCTTATTGTCATTCCGGTTGTTAGTTGGGCAAGGGTTGTGCGGAAGAACCATACGGTTGCGCAGGTGATAGCCGGGGCGGCATATTCGCTCGTGTTGATATTTATCGTCAGGGTTTTTTTCGGATACTGACGTTCTTCTATGAAACTCGGTAAAGCATTTTCCGATAACGTCCTTGAGGAAAAACGTACGTATATGCGTACGTCGCGTGACGATGAGGATTCCTGGTGGTTGGGTGTCGGGAGGGTGCTTCTTTTGTTGACCGCTTTGTGTGTGACGTTTTTTGCCTTATTGTGGCGGCTATTTGACCTCACTGTAGTTCAGGGACATTATTTCCGTTTGCTTGCGGATAACAACAGGACAAAAGAACTTGTCCGTCATGCTCCGCGCGGCATCTTATATGACCGAACCGGTAAACCGCTTGTCCAGAACGTTCCGTATTATCGTCTGAACCGTCCGTGTACGGGTATAGAGACGCATATCTGTGTGACGACCATGGATAAAGATGAAGGTGATGCACTTTTGAAAAAAGGATTACAGTCCGGAACATTTCTGGAAGAGGATTACCGTCGCGAATATCTGTATCCGACAGAGGCAAGTCATCTCATCGGATATACCGGTGAGTTAAGTGAGGCTGAATTGAATGACAAGTACTATACGCTTCATGATTATATGCGGGGGGACAGGATTGGCAGAAGCGGTGCGGAAGCGGTATATGAAGATAAATTACGCGGACGTGACGGGAAGGAACTGGTTGAGGTGGACTCAAACGGGAATATCGTGCGGACCTTGGGACGGGATAAGGAATTATCGGGTGAAGATATCAGGCTTTCCATAGACATCACATTGCAAAAAGCAGTGGCGGATGCGTTCCCCAAAGGAGATACGGGAGCAGTCATAGTGTCCAAACCCACAACCGGTGAGATTTTGGCGCTGTATTCAAGCCCGACATATGACCTCAATGCGTTTTCCTATGGTTTGAGTCAAAAAGAATATGAAGCCCTGCAAAACGACGCAAACAGGCCATTATTTGACCGCGCGATAGGCGGGGAGTATCCTCCGGGTTCGACCTACAAACTTGTGACGGCTATCGCAGCATTGGAAACGGGGACGATAGATAAAAATACGACCGTCGAGGATGTGGGGGTGTTACGGATGGGGTCGTTTTCATTCCCTAATTGGTATTTCAACCAATACGGCAGGACAGAAGGGATGGTGGATATCGTGAAAGCGATCCAAAGAAGTAACGATATCTATTTCTATAAAATCGGTGAACAATTAGGGGTGAGCAAGCTAGCGGAGTGGTCCAGAAAATTAGGTATCGGAAAGAAATTGGGTGTTGAATTATACGGAGAGGCGACAGGCCTCATGCCGGACCCTGCATGGAAAAATTTGCAGTTCCATACACCCGAAGACCTCCTGGCACGGAACAACGAATGGTATCTGGGCGATACGTACCATTTGTCTATCGGGCAAGGGTATCTCTTGGTGACTCCGCTTCAAGTGAATTATTGGACAAATATCGTTGCCAATAACGGTGAGTTGTGTCCACCGACCATAAAAAAGCAAAGCAGCGGATTTTTGGTATATACACAAAACGGTTGTACGGATATGAATATAAAGAAACAGACGATAGAGTCGATAACCGAGGGTATGCGCCGGGCGTGTGATACAGGAGGCACCGGATGGCCGCTATTCAACTTCGGTATCTACAAATCAGAAAACGGAGCTCCTCAAAGCGCCGTCTCGACATCCTCGGCAAATTTTGTTTCTATTCCGGTAGCATGTAAAACCGGAACAGCTGAATATGGTGACCCGAAAAACAATACGCATGCGTGGTTTACCGCCTTCGCTCCTTTACCCGCCGAAGTTTTAGCAAAAGAGGGCATTACTGATAAACAAAAAATCATTTCCGGTGATCCCGAACTGACCGTTACGGTACTTCTGGAAGGAGCAGGTGAAGGAAGCTCCATTGCCGGGCCGGTCGTAAAGAAGATATTCGAATCCTGGTTTACCCGCTAACATACGTATGAAAAAATCCTCTGTTCCTGTTTCATACATGACATGGCATACCAAAGGCGGTGATGTTCCGTATATCCGGGCCGGACGCGGAAGAAAACTATTCCTAATCCTTGCGTTCCATTGTGATATCGAACGCATGCTTCCGCTTATCATGTATCTTGCGAGGTATTTTGAGGTCATCTGTCCGGAATTACCGGGTATAGGATGCACTGCCACGTTGAACGGCAAATACTATACGATGGATAATTATGCTGACCTCTACATGGATTTTATACAACACCTGAAGCTCAAACAATACATCCTGGGAGGATTGTGTATGGGCGGCATCATAGCACTGAAGATGTGGGAAAAAGGCGTACGGCCAAAGGCACTTTTTTTGTTTGAGACATTCACCGGAGGCGACATGCTCCATTTGTATATAGGTCAACGGCTCCTTATTCCGTTTGTACGACTTGCATACACAACTACCACGGTACGAAATATGTTTGCACATGTGTTATCGAATAAGAGATTGTTGGGAGCGGTGTTTGGTGTGGTGTATTTCAAAAAGCCAAATAGAAAAGAAATAGTTGCGTATCAGGTGCGGATTACGACCATGATGCGCGCGGATGCTGTGATAGACAGTGTGAACGATATGTTGGATATGCGTGTGTTTTCCGGGCCGGTAGTCAAATCCAACGTGCCGGTATTTATCGTTGCGATCAAGGACGATCCGATATTAGACATAGAATCATCGACGCGGATCATACAACGCCGGTTTCCCGTCAATTACCATTTCCGGGTCGTTTACGACGATCATGCACCACGGGGGCCGATAGAGGAAAGCCAGGTGGCGGAGATAGTGGGGGATGTGGTCGTCAAGATGCGCGCGATGATGAAGTCGATGTGAGTCTGACCGGACACGCATCACCGTCGGGCGGCATCCGCATAGAACGATACCAAAAGCGGTACAATCCTTTTTTTATCATAGAACGAAAAATCAGGTTTTTTGGATGGTTTGGGTCGTGACGCGATGGTTGTAATGCAATGGACCAGGTCAAGTATATCTTTGGATTTATACATCACTGTATATCCGGGAAAGCGTCGTGCGATTTCTATGAGTGCTCCGCGTTTCGCGATAATCACCTGTTTGCCCGCTTTTATCGCCTGAAGTGTCGTAATGCTTTGCGTTTCGTTCAATCCCGGCGTCATGACGTATGCTACGGACGCGAATAGGGATGTCGACTGTGTATAGGGAATGAATCCGATAAACGAAATGGAATTACTTGTGTCACGATGTGCGAGTTTCCGTAATTGCCGTTGGTTAGAACCCCGCCCTGCAATCAGCAATCTGTTTCGGGCGTTTTCGGGATATGCTTTGCTTTTCATCCATGCCCGCATGAGGAATGGAATATTCTTGTCCGGATCCAATCTGCCGATATAGAGGAAATCGATGAACGGATGTTTGTTTTTATCCTGTAGCTTCTGAGATTTGGGCCACGATTCTGTCGTATTTTCTATCCACATAGGTAGGATTGCGATTCGTCGTGTGACGCCGTTTGCACGTAAGCCCCGTTTGATGAATTGAGACGGGGCTAAAATCAGGTCAGCGAATTGGAAAAACCAGCGGATATATCTCCAGATTAAATATTTTAAGACACGCAGAAAAGGTCGGGAGAAAGGTACCAACGGCAAATAATTGATGATGAATGACGGGATGCCGTGGGATGTCGCGATGATGGGTATGTTGAGCATGTGTCCGATATATATTCCGGTAAGACCGAGAATGCCGGGTGAATGGATGTGGATACAATCGGGTTTGTTGCGTTGTACATACGTCAGGATATGTGAGATATGGGGGACCGGAATGTACACATCCGGACGGATGGAATTTTTGAATCCGGCCGTTCTATATACGGTGTATCCATTCGTGTGTTCAATACACGTGCGGAACCTGGTATTCACTGCAAGAATCGTAACGGTATGTCCCATGCCGGCAAGTTGTTTAGCATAAGAAGAAACGACATGCGTAACACCACTGACGACAGGATGATATGAATCGGAAATGAGCAATATGTTCATGAAAAAGTAGCTTGTAGTATATCAGATTACGTTGTCGGGGAATGTTTTTTGGGTAAAAATATATGGAGAGTGGTCAACAAGATGATAGCAATACCTACGCTCGCCAATCCATAGATCATAAATCCTTCTGACTTGGAAAAGTCAAACGGATTGCCGAAACATGTATAGAAAACAGTCGGATATATGTATTGTGTTTGACAGAACACACTGACCCCCAGAATAAGGAGCATGGTAGGAAGCGTGCCTATCATCATGAATACATATGTCATAAGGCGTAAAAATGGCGTTGTCGTTTCCGGTGTTTGGAAGTAGGTGAGCATGGGCGTTTGGTGATAGACGGAAAACCGGTAGCTTATAAGCATAAAGAGGAGTGCGATTCCGCAAATGAGTGCATGTTTCGGATTGATATGCATATGTATCATTGTTGCATGATTTACCGCGTTTATCAAACATGATACGCTTTGTACATTGTGGATGCCGAGACAAAAGCATTTGTTTCATTCAGCGTATTTCCGGGTATCGGACCGGTCCGGTTTACGCTTTTGGTTTCCTATTTCGGTAGCGCCGAAAAAGCATGGAATGCACCCGTTGGTGAACTGAAACATATCAATCTTGGGGAAAAACTGACGGAAAAATTCGAGCATTTCAGAAAAACGTTCGATATCGATGAGTATATCGCTCAGCTGGAAACATTACATGTCTCCGTACTGACCAACACGAATCCGAAATACCCAAAACTGTTACGGCAAATTCCCGATGCCCCCTTTCTATTATATATATTGGGTAAGAAAACAAGCCAACCCATCGATATGAGTAGGACGATTGCCATTGTGGGTACGAGAAATATCACACCGTACGGAAGAGACATTACGGAACGTCTGACGCGCGGACTTGTGGAATGTGGGTTTACCATCGTTTCCGGCATGGCGTATGGTGTGGATGCTGTGGCGCACAAAACTGCGTTGGAGTGCGGCGGAAAGACTATCGCTGTGTTGGGATGCGGTATCGATATCATCGCCCCTCCAAGTAACGCCCATTTGTATCACGCAATCGCCGACGGCGGGGGAGCGATAGTTTCCGAGATGCCGTTGGGGCTCCGTCCGAATAAGGGTTTGTTTCCGGCTAGAAACCGTATCATCAGCGGTTTATCATTGGGTGTAGTCGTCACGGAAGGTGCGGATGATAGCGGAGCCCTCATCACCGCGAGAAACGCGGGGGAGCAGGGAAGGGAAGTGTTTGCTGTACCCGGACCGGTGACAAGCAGATACTCCAAAGGTCCGGCGAAACTGTTGAAAAACGGCGCGACTCTCGTCGAGACGACAGATGATATACTGGATGGATTGGGAGTGAGTATAGGGCAACGACGTCGTGTCCAAGCCAACGCATATCATGCACATTCCAAAGAAGAGCAGAAAATATTGGATGCGTTGGGAGAAAAACGGATGCAGATAGATGAGCTCATCAGATATGTCAATTTGACAACCAACGTCGTGACAGCTACAGTTACGCTTCTTGAAATGAACGGTATAATAAAGGATTATGGAGAGAAGGAGTACGGACTTATTAATAACTAATCGAAGACAATAAACAATAAGGAATAAGCAATTTTCATTACTTATTCGTTATTCCTTATTTGTGTATTCCTTATTATTATGAAATTGATTATCGTCGAATCACCCACAAAAGCAAAGACTCTGAGCCGTTTTCTCAACGGTAAATATCAGGTGGAAGCCACGATGGGGCATATCCGTGATTTACCGAAAGCTGATTTCGGTGTGGATATCGACAATAATTTTACCCCTCGATATATCATTCCGCGGGATAAGGCAAAACGCGTCGGGGAGCTTAAAGAAATTGCCGCAAAAGCGGAGGATGTCATCCTCGCCACAGATCCTGATCGTGAAGGAGAAGCGATTGCCTGGCATATCGCGACCATACTCGGGGAAAAGGGAAAAGGAAAAAAGAAGGCTTTTTTAGCGACGCATCCGGCACTGCCTTTGCAAAGGATCGTGTTCCACGAAATCACCAAGCAGGCTATCCAGGAAGCATTAGACAACCCCCGCACCATTGACACGCAACTGGTAGATGCTCAGCAGGCCAGGCGGATCCTCGACCGGTTGGTAGGGTATAAATTATCCCCCTTGTTGTGGAAAAAACTTTCGAAGCGATGGCTTTCCGCCGGTAGGGTCCAGTCTGTGACGGTACGGTTGATCGTCGAACGGGAAAAAGAAATTATCGCGTTCCAAAGTAGACAATTCTGGACTATCGATGCGGTATTCCTTACATCGCAAAAGGACGCCAAAACCATAACCGCACATCTGGTATCCAAGGATGGCGTCAAATATGAGGAAACACTGACGTTCACCTTGTTTGACGGGAAATATACGACGTCAACCACGACGATTATCACTCATGACGCGGCAGACGCTATCGTCCATGATTGTAAAAGTCCGTATACGGTATCGGCAGTGGACAAGAAAGAAGTGAAGCGCTCACCCGGTGCACCGTTTACGACCAGCACCCTGCAACAGGAAGCAGGAAGACGCTTCTCTTTTTCGTCCAAAAAAACCATGCAGATTGCCCAAAAACTGTATGAGGAAGGGTATATCACGTATCACCGGACAGACAGTGTCAACTTGTCGGAGAAATTCCTTGCGGAATCCAGGGACTATATTAAAAATCAATACGGAAAAGAATATGTATCGGATGCCGTTCGGAAATTCCAGACCAAATCGAAAGTGGCACAGGAAGCGCATGAGGCCATCCGTCCGACAGAGTGTACGTTGACGGCTGACAAGATGAGTAGTGAGCAGGATTTGAACCGCGACCATCATCGCATCTATGACATCATCTGGAAGCGCGCCATAGCAAGCCAGGCGAAGGAAGCCGTGTTTGACTCAACGACCATCGATATCGCAAGCACCAATGGATACGTCTTTGAGGCACAGGGGTCAGTCATCAAATTTGACGGGTTTCTCAAGATAATAGGCCGCGATACGGAAGAGACAGTGATACCGGACGTATCAGTCGGTCAAACTGTTGATTTGCAGTCATGTATTCCCCAGGAGCATCTGACGAGCCCCCCTCCGCGGTATACGGAGGCGAGTTTGGTCAAGACACTTGAGGAAAAAGATATCGGACGTCCGTCTACCTATGCGCCTATCATTTCGACCATCCAGGAACGGCAGTATGTGACGCGCGAAGACAAGAAACTCGTTCCTACAGAGCTTGG
>Ga0315268_10002748_pt1 | contig 19689 bp, 16 predicted proteins | sample C1_top_MG_FD_204535 | JGI IMG/M metagenome (GOLD analysis project Ga0315268, IMG submission 204535) | Sediment microbial communities from Yellowstone Lake, YNP, Wyoming, USA - C1_top | ecosystem: Environmental > Aquatic > Freshwater > Lake > Sediment | place: USA: Wyoming | collected 2017-08-01
CCGCTGATTCTGGAAGGGCTCAGCCGGCTGCTGGCCACCCGCGATTACGACGTGGTGACCGCCAATGGCGGCTGCGAAGCCCTGATCGCCATTGGCAAGCAGCAGTTCGACGCGATCCTGCTCGACCTCGGCATGCCGGACCTCAACGGCAACGAAGTGCTGCGCTTCGTCGCCGACCGCAGCGGCGACACCCCCGTGCTCGTGGTGTCCGGCGACAGCACCATCGACGCCGCGATCAAGGCATTGCGCGGGGGGGCCGCCGACTTTGTGCGCAAACCGTACGAACCCGAGGAGCTGCTGCGCCGGATCGACAACACGCTGACGCGGCGGCGCCTGGAACGGGAAAACAACCACATCCTGCAACGGTTGCAGCAGTCGGAAAAGTGGCATCGCTTTCTGGTCAACAGCTCGCCGGATTTCATCTACACGCTGGACGGCGAAGGCCGCTTCACCTTCGTCAACGACCGCGTTGAAAGCCTGCTCGGCTACCGTCGCGAAGACCTGCTGGGCCAGCATTACAGCCTGTTGATTCACGAAGACGACATCGCCCGCGCTGAACACATATTCAACGAACGCCGCGCCGGCGACCGCAGCGCGCGCAACGCCGAAATCCGCCTCAAGTGCAACCCGGGGATACGGCGCCCGCGCCTGATGAATGGCCTCTGCAAATCAGTCGAATTGACCGCCACCGGCATGTACGACGACGAGGTCAACCCGTTCGAACAACGCTTCATCGGCAGCTACGGCGTCGCCAAGGATGTGACCGAGCGTAAGCAGGCCGAGGAAACTGTGCATTACCAGGCCTATCACGACCTGCTGACCGGGCTGCCCAACCGCGCGCTGTTCCGCGACCACCTCGGCCTCATGCTGGCGCAGTCCAAACGCAACCAGAAACCACTGGCGGTTTTGAGCCTCGACCTCGATCACTTCAAAGTCATCAACGATTCGCTTGGCCACGCCATTGGCGACGAATTGCTGCTGGCGGTGGGCGCGCGCCTGCGCCAGTGCCTGCGCGAAGGCGACACCCTGGCGCGCCTGGGGGGTGACGAATTCGCCGTGCTGCTGCCGACGCTCGTGTCGCGTAGCGACGTCGACCATATCTGCCGCAAAATCATTCAGGTGCTGTCCAGGCCGGTGTACGTCAAAGGCCACGAAATCTATATCTCGGTCAGCATCGGCGCCTGCGTCGCGCCGGACGACAGCGAAGCGATCGATGGCCTGATCCGCCAAGCCGAAATCGCCATGTACCAGGCCAAGACCCAAGGCCGCAGCCGCTTGCAATTCTGGGAATCCGGCATGCAGGCGCCCTACTCCGAACGGATGCAGATCGAGGCCGATCTGCGCCGCGCACTGGCACGCAACGAATTTGTCCTGTTTTACCAGCCGCAGGTCGATACCCATAGCGGCGAAGTGCGCGGCTTCGAAGCGCTGCTGCGCTGGTGGCACCCGCAGCGCGGTCTGCTGACTCCCGCCGACTTCATCCCGGTGGCCGAAGAGTCCGGTGTCATCGTCCCCATCGGCGACTGGGTGCTGCGCCAGACCAGCGCGCAAATCGCCGAATGGAAAAAAGCCGGGCTGCCGCCCGTGCGGCTGTCGGTCAACATCTCGGCGCGCCAGCTGGAAAGCCCCGACTTTGTCGACAGCGTCATGCGCGCCGTGCAGGTGTATTCGCTGGACGGCCATCAACTGGAACTGGAAATCACCGAAAGCCTGCTGATGCGCGACTTTGAGGCCAACGCCATCAAGCTCGGGCGGCTCTCCGCTTTGGGCATCCGCCTCGCCATCGATGACTTCGGAACCGGCTACAGCTCGTTCAAATACCTCTCGCGCTTCCCCATCCACACGCTGAAGATCGACCAATCCTTCGTGCAGGATCTCGACCGCGATGAAAACATGTCCATCGTCAATGCCATGATCGCCATGGGACGCGGCATGAACCTCAACGTCATCGCCGAGGGCGTCGAAACCGAATCCCAGCTCGTCCGGCTGCAACAGATGCAATGTCACGAAATGCAGGGGTATTACTACAGCCCCCCGGTTTCCAGCCACGAAGCGACTGCCCTGCTGGGTCAGCATATGCGTGGATTCAGTCATGTGGAGAACCTGGCTGCGGGCTGAGCTTGCAGTCCCGGCCTCATAGCGTCGTCCAGTAAAAAACCCCGGCAACGCAAGTTTCCGGGGTTTTCTTTGATTCCTGCTGACAGTCGCAGCAGAATTTCAGGGATTTTGGTGGCCAGGGGCGGAATCGAACCGTCGACACGCGGATTTTCAATCCGCTGCTCTACCGACTGAGCTACCTGGCCGTGTTGAATTTCTTTGACTTTTTTGCGCCTGTCGCCAGCCGCAAGGCGCGCCATTAAACCCCGAGCCGGGCCGCAAGTCAACACGCGCGGCCGATGCGGGCGTGTGGCAAGTTGGCGGCGGCAGGTAACAGCGTTCGACAGCGCGGTGTTGAGTTCAACTAAGATATGCGGCATGGCCCCTACGCTCCCGATCGCCAGCAGCCTGCTGCACGCCACCATCGAGACCCTGCGCTCGCATGCACCTTTTTCCAGCATGGCAGAGACGGATCTGGCGTGGCTGGTCACGCGCCTGTCGGTTGCATATTTCCCGCAGGATACGACCCTGCTTGAAGCCGGCGGCCAGTCTCCGGACACCCTTTTCATCGTCAAGCAGGGCGTGATCGAAGGTGAAGCGCCGAACCGGAAAGGCCCGCGTTTGCTGCAACTGACCGCTGGAGAGATGTTTCCGCTTGGCGCCTTGCTGGCCGAACGCGCCGTGGCGAATCGTTATCTCGCGGCAACCGACACATTCTGCTATCGCCTGGCTGCCGCCGATTTCCATACGCTGCTCGGGCGTAGCCGGGCGTTCAGTGATTTTTGCACGCGCCGCATCGCCAGCCTGCTGGAGCAATCGCAACGGGCGGTGCAGTCCGACTATGCGCTGGCGCAGGACGACGAAAACCGCTTCTCGCGCCCGGTGCGCAGCCTGATCCGCCAGCCGCCGCTGTCGGCTGGACCCGACACCTCGTTGGCCGATGCGCTGGCAGCCATGGATGGCGCGAGGGTCGGCTCGGTTGTGGTCAGCAACGCCGATGCCTGCCCGGTGGGCATCCTGACGCTGAAAGATGTATTGAAGCGCGTAACGCTGGCCGGCATTCCCCTGACCACGTCGATCGCCGCCGTGATGACGGCCAGCCCGGCCACGCTGGAAGGCGCAGCACCGGTATCGGATGCCTTGCTGCTGATGGCGCGGCGGGGCATCCACCATCTGCCGCTGGTGGAGGGCGGACGGCTCATCGGGGTGATCTCGGAGAAGGATGTGTTTGCGCTGCGCCGCCATTCCATGGAAGGCATCACCGGCGCCATCGCGCGCGCCGAAGATCCGGCCAGCCTGCCTGCGCTGGCCCAGGATATCGGCGCACTCGCACACAATCTGCTGGCCCAGGGGATGCATGCGGAAAATCTGACCGCCATTCTTTCCAGCCTGAACGACCGGTTGACGCAGCGGGTGATCGAACTGGAAAGCCGCGCGGCCAATCTGCCCGATGTGCAATGGTGCTGGCTGGCGCTGGGTTCGGAGGGGCGCATGGAACAGACGCTCGCCACCGACCAGGACAATGCGCTGATTTACCAAAGCGCCACAGCGGACGAGCGAGCGATCTTGCTCGCGTTTGCCGAGCGGGTGAACCAGCGCCTGGCGGCGTGCGGCTTCCCGCTCTGCAAGGGCGGGATCATGGCCAGCAATCCCAAGTGGTGCCAAAGCCTGGAAGAATGGCGGGCCACGTTTGCCAACTGGATCCAGCGGGGTGACGCGCCGGCCTTGCTCCATGCCAGCGTGTTCTTCGACTTCCGCCCTTTGTATGGCGCAAACGGATTGAGTGACGCATTGCGCGAGTGGCTGCATGGCAGCATCAAGGACAACCGGCTGTTTCTCAAACACATGGCGGAGAATGCCCTCGCCAACCGCCCGCCACTGGGGCTGGTGCGCGATTTTGTGGTGTCGCCGGACGGCGCGCAGGCGCATACCCTGGATCTCAAAATCAACGGCATCACGCCCTTTGTCGATACTGCCCGCCTGTTCGCTTTGTATGCGGGCGTCAGTGAAACCGGTACCGTCGCCCGTCTCAGGGCGGCGGCCCGTGCCTGGAAAATAACCGACGAAGTTGAAGCCTGGGTAGCCGCATTCCACTTCATCCAGCTGCTGCGTTTGCGCCATCAGCACCTGGCGCAAACGCGGGGCGAGACGGTCGGCAACCGCATCGACCCGGACCAGCTCAACGAACTGGACCGGCGCATCCTGAAAGAGGCTTTCCGTCAGGCCCGCAAGCTGCAGGCGGTCATGAGCAGTTATTTCGAATATTGATCCAGTCTGCGGGCGCTGGAGCGTGTCCGCTTTCAGCCTTCTTTTCTGGCGGCTTTTACGCTAAGGTGCCACTCGGTACTGCCCTGCCTGTATCGGGGCGGATCGATAAGAACGTCAACCAGTCAAAGGAGGCTTCCCGTGTCTAGTTCACAACCCAATTGGGCCGCGATCGATCAGGATCCGCGGTTCCAGGCGCTGCACAAAAAGAAAACCACTTTCCTGTGGGGGCTGATGTTGTTCTCCATCGCATATTACTTCCTGCTGCCGGTGGGTGCCGCCTACTTCCAGGATCTGTTCAAGATCAAGGTGTGGGGGCCGGTCAACGTGGGCATTCTGTTCGCGCTTTCCGAATTTATCGTGGCCTGGGCGATCGCCGGGATTTACGCCCAGCGCGCCAACCGGGAATACGATGCCATGGCCGCAGAAATCGTGCGTGAAGCGCACAACATCGGGGGGAGCAAATAATGGGACGCCATACTCCCCTGTTCGTGGGCGCTGCGGCGCTGCTTGTTTCCGGCCTGGCATTTGCGGGCGCCGGCGCGGTGGCCGACGAGTTCAAGTGGATGACCTTCGCGGTGTTCGGCGCCATCATCGCCATCACCATGTACATCACCTACTGGGCGGCCAGGCAGACGCATACGACGTCGGAATTCTATGCTGCCGGACGCTCCGTCACCGGGCTGCAGAACGGCTGGGCGATCGCGGGAGATTACCTCTCCGCCGCGTCTTTCCTCGGCATTGCCGGCCTGATTTCGCTGTATGGCTATGACGGCTTCATGTATTCGGTCGGCTGGCTGGTGGCCTATATCACCGTGCTGCTGGTGATTGCCGAGCCGTGCCGCAACATCGGCAAATACACGCTGGGCGACATCCTGGCCTTCCGCAACCACCCGAAGGCATCCAAGACGGTCGCGGCGCTGTCGACCATCACTGTGTCCACCTTCTACCTGACCGCGCAGATGGTCGGCGGCGGCGTGCTGATCAAGACGCTGATCGGCATCGACTACCACATCTCGGTCATCGGCGTCGGCGTGCTGATGCTGGCCTACGTGGTGTTCGGCGGCATGAAGGCCACTACCTGGGTGCAGATCATCAAGGCCATCCTGCTGGTGACCGCCTCCATCCTGCTGGTGATGTTCACCTGGGGCCGGTACGGCTTCAGCCTGCCCGGTTTTCTGCAAGCCGTGGTCGACAACCCTGGTGTGCAGAAGCAGGTCGCCAAACTGGTCGGTGATGCCGCCCTTACCATGACGCCGCAGGAACTCGGCCAGCGCTTCCTGGAGCCCGGCCTGTTCCTGAAAAACCCGATCGACCAGATCTCCCTGGGCATGGCCCTGGTGCTGGGTACCGCCGGCATGCCGCACATTCTGATGCGCTTCTTCACCGTGCCGACCGCACAGGACGCGCGCAAGTCGGTGATCTGGGCCATGGCGATCATCGGCGGCTTCTACATCCTGACCCTGTTCCTCGGCATGGGCGCGGCGATGAACGTCGGCGCCGGCCCCATCGCCGCACTCGACAAGGGCGGCAACATGGCGGCTCCGCTGCTCGCCCAGTATGTGGGCGGCGGCGCCGATTCCATGCTCGGCAACCTGTTCCTCGCCTTCGTCTCGGCCGTGGCCTTCGCCACCATCGTCGCGGTGGTGGCCGGGCTGGTGCTGGCGGCGGCATCGGCGATGGCGCACGACATCTACGTCGGCGTCATCAAGGGCGACCATGCTTCACCCAAGGAGCAGGTCGTTGCGGCGCGCATCTCCTCGCTGATCGTCGGCATTCTGGCCATCTACGTCGGCATTGCCGCCGAAGGCCAGAACGTGGCGCATCTGGTGGCCCTGGCCTTTGCCGTGGCCGCATCTAGCAACCTGCCGGCCGTGTTCCTCACCCTGTACTGGAAACGCGCCAACACCTACGGCATCGTCCTCGGCATGCTGGTGGGGGCCATTTCCGCCATCGCGCTGGTCATGGTTTCACCCAACATGACCTATCCCAAGGCAGTCGTGAAGGACGCCAAAAAGGTGCTGGAGGGTGAACCCGCCCAAGCGGCCAAGCCGGCGGTCGCAGCGGTTCCAGCCAGCAGCTTTGCATGCGAACTGTTCGCCTTGGAAGGCTGCGTGAAATCCGAGCCGGCCAAGCACGCGTCTCCTGACAAGCCCGCCAAGCCGGGCGCGCCGGAGAAGCTGGCCAAGCTGCAGGAGAAGCTGCCGACGCTAACCGACGCCAAGGAAATGGAGACGACCAAGAAGGACATCGCCAAGCTGGAAAAGGACATCAAGAAGGCCGAGGATGACCTGAAGAAAATGGAAGGCCAGACCACCAGCATGGTGGGGCTGGAGAAACCGTTCTTCCTGCTGAAGAACCCCGGCCTCCTTTCCATCCCGCTGGGTTTCCTGATGGTCGTTGTCGGCTCCCTGCTGTTCCGCGACAAGCGCGCGGAGGACATGTGGGACGAACTCTACGTGCGGCAGAACACCGGCATCAACGCTGAAGGCGCAAGCGCCCACTGACGCGTCTGCCTCCGCAGTCAATCAGCCCCTGGGGTCAAAACCAGGGGCTTTTTTGCCCGCCGTTCCCTCACGCGTGGTGAGGCGTGAGCCAGCGCGCCTGACGGCAAGTGCGGATGAGCTGCTTGAGATGGGTGAGGTTATGCGCGCGGGCCACGGGCAACAGCGCCAGCCACAACTGGGCAGTGGCGTAGGCGTCCGCCAGCGCGCCGTGGCGCTGGTAAACGGAGATGTGGAAGTAGGCGAGCCAGTCGTCCAGCGAACGGTTGAATCCCGGCCCCTGCGGCACGAGCAGCGGCGCCAGCACCGCCAGATCGAGCCAGATAGTGCGGTCTTTCAGGCCCAGCCAGGCCTGGCTGGCACGTTCCAGTGCCAGCCGGTCGAAAGCGGCATGATAGGCCAGCCGCGGCTGGCCGCCGGCGTATTCCAGCCAGTCCAGCAGGGCCTGGGCGGGCTCCAGGGCGGCGAGTTGCTGGCTCGTTGTGATGCCATGCACCAGGATGTTGTCGCTTGCTGTGGCCTCAAGCTGCCGTAACCCCACTTCGCAAACGGGCGCCATGGCGATGGCATTGCCGGCAACCGTGATTGCGCCGATGGCCAGCAGGGGGTCGACGCGGGGGTTGAGCCCGCCGGTTTCGACATCCACCACCACCCAACGGTCATCCAGCGTCTGCTCTCTGACCGGTCTGACCGCCAGTTTCTGCAGGCGCGCCGCAAGCGCCGGCTGCAGGGGGGGACGCGGGCGAGGGAATGGCCAGATCATCATGGGAAGTCCGGGTTCAGGCGATGCCGAAAATGACCAGCCTGGTGGGCGCATGATTTGAGGTTGCGGACGTGTTCATGGGGACGCATGGCATGGCAAACCTTCCTCGGGATTGAGGTCCGATCATAGCGGAAGCGCACAAAAAAAAGCCCCGCCGGAGCGGGGCTTTTAGCGCTGGGCAGAGGTTTAGAAACCGCCCATGCCACCCATGCCGCCCATGTCGCCACCGCCCATCGGCATGGCAGGCTTGTCTTCCGGCAGGTCGGAAACCATGCAGTCGGTGGTCAGCATCAGACCAGCGATCGACGCAGCGTTCTGCAGCGCGATGCGCGTGACCTTGGTGGGGTCGAGCACGCCCATCGCCACCATGTCGCCGTATTCGCCGGTGCCGGCGTTGTAGCCAAAGTTGCCTTTGCCTTCCAGCACCTTGTTGACGACCACAGAGGCCTCTTCGCCGCAGTTCTTGACGATCTGGCGCAGCGGCTCTTCGATGGCACGCAGCACGATCTTCACGCCGGCGTCCTGGTCGTGGTTGTCGCCCTTGACTGCAGCGGCCACGGCCTTGGCGCGCAGCAGCGCGACGCCGCCGCCGGGGACGATGCCTTCTTCAACGGCGGCACGGGTGGCGTGCAGCGCATCTTCGACGCGGGCTTTTTTCTCTTTCATTTCGACTTCGGTCGCCGCGCCCACTTTGATGATGGCCACGCCACCCGCCAGCTTGGCTTTGCGTTCTTGCAGTTTCTCTTTGTCGTAGTCGGAGGTGACTTCGTCGATCTGCTTGTTGATCTGGGCGATGCGGCCCTTGATCGAATCGACATTGCCCGCGCCATCAATAATGATGGTGTTGTCCTTGCCGATTTCGATGCGCTTGGCGCGGCCCAGATCGGTCAGTTGCGCTTTTTCCAGCGACAGGCCGACTTCTTCGGCGATCACGGTGCCGCCGGTGAGGATGGCCATGTCTTCCAGCATCGCCTTGCGGCGATCGCCGAAGCCCGGAGCCTTGACGGCGCAGGTCTTGAGGATGCCGCGGATGTTGTTGACCACCAGGGTGGCGAGCGCCTCGCCGTCGACATCTTCGGCGACGATCATCAGCGGCTTGCCGGCCTTGGCGACTTGCTCCAGTACGGGCAGCAGGTCACGGATATTGGAGATTTTCTTGTCGAACAGCAGGATGAAGGGATCTTCCAGCAACGCCATCTGCTTGTCGGGGTTGTTGATGAAGTAGGGCGACAGGTAGCCGCGGTCGAACTGCATGCCTTCAACCACGTCGAGCTCGTTTTCCAGACCCGAGCTGTCTTCAACGGTAATCACGCCTTCCTTGCCGACCTTGTCCATCGCGGAGGCGATGATGTCGCCGATCGAGGAATCGGAGTTGGCGGAGATCGCGCCGACCTGGGCGATTTCCTTGCTGCTGGTGCAGGGCACGGAAATCTTTTTCAGCTCGCCGACAATGGCGATCACGGCCTTGTCGATGCCACGCTTCAGATCCATCGGGTTCATCCCGGCGGCGACAAATTTCATGCCTTCGTTGACGATGGATTGCGCCAGCACGGTGGCGGTGGTGGTGCCGTCACCGGCCACATCGGAGGTCTTGGAAGCGACTTCCTTGACCATCTGCGCGCCCATGTTCTCCAGCTTGTCCTTCAGCTCGATTTCCTTGGCGACGGATACGCCGTCCTTGGTCACGGTGGGCGCGCCGTAAGAACGGTCGAGCACCACGTTGCGGCCTTTCGGGCCCAGGGTTACTTTAACGGCGTCAGCCAGAATGTTGACGCCTGCCACCATGCGGTGACGGGCGGAATCGCCAAAACGTACGTCTTTTGCAGCCATGTGTATTACTCCTGAATTTGGGATAGAGAGTGAAGAAGCGAGCGGAGGCTTAAGCCTCGACCACGCCCATGATGTCTTCTTCGCGCATCACCAGCAGATCGTCGCCTTCGACCTTGACGGTCTGGCCGGCGTATTTGCCGAACAGCACGCGGTCGCCCACTTTCACATCCAGCGGAATCAGCTTGCCCTGGTCATCTTTTTTGCCTGCGCCGACGGCGATGACTTCACCCTGGTCGGGTTTTTCGGTCGCGCTGTCGGGGATCACGATGCCGGAAGCGGTCTTGCGCTCTTCTTCCATGCGTTTGACAATCACTCGGTCGTGCAGAGGACGGATTTTCATTGCAAAGTCTCCATTGCGTTGCGGAATAAGCGGCCGATCCAGCCAGAGCGGATCAACCAATCAAAATAGAAGCGGCGATCTGTGTTGTTAGCACTCATCGCCGTCGAGTGCTAATAGTAGGGGCGCATAGTGACAATTTCAAGAGCATGAAGGATTTAATTAACCGCACCCGCGCCGCGGTCTGGCACCCCTGCACCCAGATGAAACAGCTGGAGGCCGCGCCGCCGCTGGCGATCGCGCGCGGCGAGGGGGCGTGGCTGATCGATGTCGACGGGCGACGCTACCTTGACGCGATTTCGAGCTGGTGGGTCAATCTGTTCGGCCACTGCAACCCGCGCATCAACGCCGCGATCATCGACCAGCTCGGCAAAATCGAGCATGTGATGCTGGCGGGGGCGACCCACGCGCCGGTGGTGGAGCTGTCCGAACGGCTGGCTGCGCTGACCGGGCTGGGCCATGCGTTTTATGGTTCGGACGGTTCCTCGGCCACCGAGATCGCGCTGAAGATGAGCGCTCACTACTGGCGTAACACAGGCCAGACGGGGAAGAACGGATTCATCAGCCTCAAAAACGGCTACCACGGCGAAACCGTCGGCGCGCTGTCAGTGACCGATATTCCCTTGTTCAAGTCCACCTACGCGCCCTTGCTCAGGCATTCGGTGCAAGTGCCCACGCCGGACGCAAGGCTGGCCGAGCCGGGCGAGTCCGCCGAAGCCTTTGCCCTGCGTTGCGCCGAGGCGCTGGCAGCCTATCTGGCCGAACACGCCGCCACTACCGCCGCGTTCATCGTCGAGCCGCTGGTGCAGGGCGCGACGGGGATGGCGATGTATCACCCGGCGTATCTCACCCGGGCGCGCGAACTGTGTGACCAATACGATGTGCACCTGATCGCCGACGAGATTGCGGTGGGTTTCGGCCGCACCGGCACCATGTTCGCCTTTGAGCAGGCAGCCGCGTCCACGCTGGCAGATGGGCATGCCGAAACCGCGCCCCCTTCCCGCCCCCGGCGCTCCGCGCCCGCCGAGTCCGGGGGCAGCGCTTCTTGCCGCACCGGAACGCTGTTCGCCTGCGAACAAGGCAGCATTCGGCCCGATTTCATCTGCCTGTCCAAGGGCATCACCGGTGGCTACCTGCCGCTGTCAGCCGTGCTGACCACGGATGCGATTTACGCTGCGTTTTACGACGATGCCACCGCGCGCGGCTTCCTGCATTCGCATTCCTACACCGGCAACCCGCTCGCCTGCCGGGCGGCGCTGGCGGTTCTGGACATCTTCGAGGCCGACCAGATCATCGCCACCAATCGTGACAAATCAGTCGAGTTTACAAAGCTTATGAGCGAAGTGGCCGCCCACCCACGGGTGCGCCATTTCCGTTCGCGCGGCATGATCTGGGCGTTCGACGTGGCCGCTGCCGCACCCGATTTCGCCACGCGCTTTCACCGGGAGGCGCTGGCGCACGGCGTGTTCATCCGCCCCATCGGCAACACGGTTTATTTCATGCCGCCGTATGTAACCACGCAGGACGAGATGGCCATGCTAGCCGAGTGTGTTCTGCAGGCGCTGAACCAGACGCTCGTGGCGTAAACGTCCAGCCTCGCCAGAGCCCGGCTTGGCGCAATCAAAAATCAAGCGGACGGTTTTGCGCCTAATAGCGGAATCGCCACCCAGACACTGGCGCCGCCGCCGACACGTGGTTTGACGGCGATGCGCCAGCCCTGCGTGTTGGCCAGCTGGCGGGCGATGGCCAGGCCCAGGCCGCTGCCGCCGGTGGCACGGTTGCGTGAAGGATCGAGGCGAAAGAAGGGGCGGAACACCGCTTCGCGTCGCTCGGCGGGAATGCCCGGGCCGCGGTCGCGCACCCCGATCAGCAGCCCCCCCGAACAGCGGCGTCGCACCAGATCGAGGCGCCCCGGGCCGGCGTAGCGCAGGGCATTGTCCAGCAGATTGCCGAGGATGCGCTTGAGCGCCAGAGGCGCGATTTCGGCATGGCAAGGAAGTCCGTCGGCACGCAGGCGCGTTTGCCCGGGTGACTGCGCTTCCGCCGCATCGATCAGTTCAGCCAGCAAAGCGTCGATGTCGGTGGTCTGCGCGGCCTCACGTTCTTCGGCACGGGCGAGTTCCAGTTGCGCGCCGATGAGGGTTTCCATCTCGGCAACATCGCGTTCCATGCGCGCGAGCAGGGGCGAGTCGCGCTCCTCGGCGAGCATGCCCAGGGCCATCTTGATGCGGCCGAGCGGAGTCCGCAGATCGTGCGACACGCCGGCCAGCAACGTGCCCTGGTTCTCGCGCCGCGCCGCGAGCTGGCTGGCCGTCAGGTTGAATATCCGCGCCAGTTCGGCCAGTTCGCGTTCACCCGATTCCGGCAGCCGGGGTGGGCGCTGGCCGCTGCCGATCTGAGCGGCGGCCTCCGCCAGCCGCGCAACAGGGGCCGTGATCCGGCGCGCGAGCAGCCAGGCCAGAACCAGGGTAACCAGCAGGCCGGCGGCGATACTCCAGGCCAGGGCGTAAGCGGGACGCTGCGGAAGCAGATCCTTGGAAAAGCTGAAGCGCAGCACACGGTTCGCCATGGGGATATCCGCATGAAAGTCCCCATCCGCTGTTTCTGTCACGCGGGGCGCGGATGCAGGATCGAGGCGGGTAGCGAGCGACGCCCGCAGGTAGTTGAGATAAGGGTGATGGCCGGGCTCGTCGCCAGCAGGCGTGGTGGCCTCGGTCAAATCCAGGCCGTGGCTTAATTTCAGCTCCGCCTCGAAATCCGGGCGTGTGGCAGCGGGCAGTTCCACCCAGGTGCGCGCGGACAGCACCAGCAGAGCAGCCAGGTCGTCGGCCGAGCGATGCGCCAGCGGCACCAGGATATTGAAGAAAATAGCCGCGCCCGAGGCGAGCTGAAACACAATCAGGCCTGCCGCGACGGTCAGCGCGGTGCGGCGAAACAGGGAATTGCGCGGCTTCACGCCGGACAGTTTCACGTAGTGGCCTCGCCGCGCGGCGAGAACAGATAGCCTTCGCCCCAGATGGTGCGCAGGTAGACCGGCGCCTCGGGATTGGGCTCGATCTTGCGGCGCAGGCGCGTCACCCGGACGTCGACGCTGCGGTCGAATGGCGCGCGTTCGTAACCCTTGACCAGGGTGATGAGGTGGTCGCGCGTCAGCACCTGGTTGGGGTGTTCGAGAAAAACACGCAACAGGGTGAACTCACCCGAAGTCAGAGGAATTTCGCTGCCTTCGTGCAGCAGGACATGGCTGCCGACATCCAGACGGAACGTGCCAAACGCCAGCGCCTCGGTCTCTTTGAACACGGGCGTGTTGCCGCCGCCGCGTCGCAGCACCGCGCGCACACGGGCAAGCAGTTCGCGCGGCCCGAACGGCTTGGCCAGATAGTCGTCGGCACCGACTTCCAGCCCCACCACCCGATCCACCTCCTCGCCGCGCGCCGAAATGATGATGACCGGCGGGCCGCCGTCGGCGCGCAACCACTTGAGCAGGCTCAAACCGTCTTCGCCCGGCAGCATCAGATCGAGCACCACCAGATCGGCCCCGTGGCGCGCCATGCTGGCGCGGAAGGCGGCGCCGTCGCCCACGCCTTCTACCTGGTAGCCGCTGGCGCCAAGGTAGGTCGTGACCAGTTCACGCAACGCCGCGTCATCGTCCACCACCAGGATGCGTTGCGTTGCGTCTTCGCCCATTTTGATTCCACTTTGCCCGGAATGCGTAGAGGGCCGATTTTACCGGCAACGGCCCGACGTCAACCGCCGCGTAACAACCTGTAACAACCTGTAGCGGCCACGAAAAAAACGGGAAACGTCTGCCCGGAATAATGCACTTACTGCAGCGGAATCAAAACCGTGGCGGGAATCAACCTTCATTCTCAACGCAAAGGAACCGCATCATGAACGCATCCAAATCCACAGCAGCTGTTTTCGCAGCCCTCATCGCGCTGGGCGCAACGCTTGATGCGCAAGCAGGCGGTAAAGGTGGCGGGCAGGGCGGAGGGCAGGGCAGCAGCATGGGGCAAATGCACAGCCAAGGCTCGGCCCAGATGGGTGGCCAGGGCATGAATCAGCAGCAGCATACCCAGGGCATTGGCGACATGAGTCGCGAGCGGACCCAAACACGCGAGCAGACGCAGACGCGCGAAAAGTCGCAGAGCGGTACGCCGGACATGCAACAGGACATGGCACAACGCCGCTCGATGACCCAGCAACAGACGCAGACCCGGCAGGCGTCACCCGCTGGCGGAGCAGGAACCGCGCCGCAATAAATTGGGTATCTGCGTGGCCGGCCGATATATCCCCTGCCACGTACGCCTTGTAGCAGCAAACCGGAATCTGGACGCCATGTGGTTCATGCCCAAGCAGCTTTTCTTGTTGGCCCCCCTGCTGTTCGCCACAGGGGTTCAGGCTGCGCCCTATGACCCGCCCGCCCACGGCGAAGGCTCGGTCGTGTTTACGCCTGCCGCCCGGCCGCATTTCTCCAACCTGGATCCGCGGCCAGACGCAAACCCCGACCAGGGGAGTCCCCTGCGCAGCAGCCGCTACGGAATCGGCTATGACGCCCGCCACGGCTTTGGCGCGGACACCCAGAATCAACGCAGCAACCGCATGGACCCAATCGAACGCCCGCAGCAACCCGAACGGATCGAGCGCCCCGGCGGCGCGGGACGGGGCGGTAGCGGGCATTAAAACATCAGAGGGATTGTCAGCCGTTCCATCGTTTCAACTTTAAAGGAGTTAATCATGTTCGCAAAATCAGTCTCCGCATTCACGCTTGCACTGGTCATGGCAATCAGCACGCCGCTTTACGCCGCCAACGGCTCGGGCGCTGCCAGAATCCCCACACCACAATCGAGCCTCTCCCAAGTGGAACAAACCGACCTGCTCTTCATGCGCGAGGAAGAAAAGCTGGCGCGGGATGTTTACCTGACGCTATACGAAACCTGGCGACTGGCAGTATTCAGCAACATTGCCAGTTCCGAGCAAAGCCACATGGACGCCTTGCTCAAACTGCTGCGCATGTACCGATTGCCCGACCCGGCTGCCGGGAACGCGATCGGCGAGTTCACCAACCCGGCCCTGCAATCGCTCTATGACACGCTGATGGCAAAAGGTCGTCTCAGCGCGCTGGATGCCCTGCAAGTCGGCGGCATCATCGAAGAAACCGACATGCGCGATCTGGCGGGTGCGATTGATCGTAGCGACAATGCGGACCTCGACGCCACCTATGAAAACCTGATGTGCGGTTCGCGCAATCACTTGCGCGCATTCGCCCACAACCTCGAGTCCATGACCGGCCAGCCGTATGCAGCGCAAGTCATCTCGCAGGATGAAGTGGATGCCATTCTGAACAGTCCGATGGAGCAATGCGGCAAGCGCTAAGCCCTGAGAGGCAACGTTGGCAAGGGGATGCATGAGGACGTGACGGTCTATTATCAAACTTCTTGGCGCGTGCCGAAGGGGTTGCGGCGGCGCGGACCATCCCTGACAGCCCCATTTGTTTAAGGAGCACGAAAATGTTGAAGAAACCCTTGTTGATTTCGGCGATGGCGAGCAGCTTGCTGCTTGCCTTCAACCCGGGTTTTGCCGCAGACCCGCCCGTGCAGAAGCAGGCACAGGAGCAGGTTTATGGCAGCCAGCTGATGACCGCGCAGGAACGCACCGAGTACCAGGCCAAAATGCGCGCGGCACCCACCCCGGAAGCGCGCGAACAAATCCGTGCGCAACATCACAAAGAGATGCAGGTGCGCGCCAAGGAAAAAGGCGTCACCCTGCCTGATGAACCGCCCGCGCACGGCATGGGCGGCGGCATGGGACCCGGGGGGGGAGGGGGATATGGCGGCGGGATGGGGCCTGGCGGTGGCGGTTCTGGCGGTGGCGGTCGCTGACTCACGCTTGGCGTTTGCTGCCTGCATGTGGGAGGCGCCGCAATTGCGGCGCCTTTCCGCTTTTGATGCAAGCGTCACGCGACCTGTAGAACAGCGGAGCCATCCATCTCCGGCAAGACCACGATGGAGAAACGCCCGGGCGCGGTGATCGAGCCCGGCGCCGGCTGGCTCACCCCCCGGCGGTGAGGTCATTTTGCCATCGGCTGGAAGGCCCGCGATCGTCGTCTCTCACGACGAAAAAATCATTCCCGCCTTCAAACGCATTTACCCTATCCTCGACGGCAAGACCCACCAAGAAGCAGGCGAAGGAGGCCCCCTATGAAACTGACTTTTCTCGGTGCCGCACGCGAAGTGACTGGCTCCAGCTATCTGGTAGAAGCCGATGGTGTGCGTTTTCTGGTGGATTGCGGGATGTTCCAGGGTGGGCGCGAGACACGCGCAAAAAACCACCGCGCCTTCAACTTCGATCCGCGCAGCATCGATTTTGTCATCCTCACCCATGCCCACATCGACCATTCCGGCCTGCTGCCGCGTCTGGTTGCGCTCGGCTTCAGGGGCACGATCCACACCACCCGCGCCACCTGCGACCTGCTGGCGGTGATGCTGCCGGATTCGGCGCACATCCAGGAAAAGGAGGCCGAGTACGCCAACCTCAACCGCTTCCGCCAGAGCATAGCCAAGCGCGAAGCTGCGCGCGGGATGCCGCCGCGCGACACGGCGCCGCTGTACACCGTGGCGCAGGCGCAGGCCTCGTTGAAGCAGTTGAATCCGATCGACTACGACCTGGAAATCGCGCCGCACCCGCAGGTGCGCTGCACCTTCCGCGACGCCGGCCACATTCTCGGCTCGGCGATCGTCGAGGTGTGGGTGAGCGAAGGCTCACGCCGCCGCAAGATCGTGTTTTCCGGCGATCTCGGCCAACCCGCACGGCCATTGCTGCGCGACCCCACGCACATCCACGACGCCGACTATCTGCTGATCGAGTCGACCTACGGCAACCGCGAGCACAAAAGCATGGACGCCACCGAGGACGAACTGGTGGAGGCAATCAACGACACCCTGGAACGGAAGGGCGGCAACGTCATCAGTCCCGCCTTCGCGGTGGGGCGCACTCAGGACATGCTCTACCTGCTGGCCGACCTGACGCGGCAGGCGCGCATCCCCAAACTGACCGTGTTCGTCGATTCACCGATGGCCACCGCCGCCACCGAAATCACCTACAAGCATATGGAACTGCTGGATGCCGAAACCCATGCGTTGATGGGCAAGCATGGTGGCGCGGCGCATTTTCGCAAGCTCGACTTCGTCGAAGACGTCGAAGAATCGAAAGCGCTCGATCGCATCACGGGTGGTGCCGTGATCATTTCGGCCAGCGGCATGTGCGAAGCCGGGCGCATCAAGTTTCACCTGCGTGCCAACCTGGCACGCCGCGAATCAACCATCCTCATCACCGGCTTTCAGGCCGCCGGTACCTTCGGCCGCCGGTTGGTCGATGGTGCCAAACGGGTGCGCCTGCTCGGCGAGGACATCCCGGTGCGCGCCGATCTCTATACCCTGGGGGGGCTATCGGCACATGCCGACCGCACCGCGCTGCTCAACTGGCTGGGACATTTCCGCAGCAAGCCGCGCCAGGTCTTCGTGGTGCACGGTGAAGAGGCTGTGGCGACCGGCTTCGCCGCCGACCTGCAGACGCAGTTTGGCTGGAATGCGACGGCGCCAACACCGGGACTCAGCGTCGTCCTCGATTAGGCCCAGCCCACATGAAAAACAAACCACCCCTGCGCGGAAGCATTCCGCTTGCCTTGCTGTGCGCAGGCCTGCTGGGGCATGCGCAGGCCGCCTCGATGGCCGACTGGGAAGGATGCAGCTCGATCCCCGCGGATGTCGATCGCCTGACGTGCTACGACCGTGTGTCGGGGCGCGCGCAGCCCGAGGCGGCACCGGTTCCTCCAGCGGCGGCCGACGCCAAGGTGCAGCCCGCCCCACAACCCGTTGTCGCGCAAGCTGCCCCACCCGAACCCAAGCTGCTGTCGGCCCTGTCGCGCCACTGGGAGCTGGACGACGAAGCCAAGCAGGGCGCGTTCCTGTTTCGCCCGCACCACCCCAATTATTTCCTGCCGCTCAAGGCCAGCAACCGGCCGAACAACACGCCGTTTCAGGGCTCGCTCATCCAGCCGGATCAGGGCCTCGACCCCGTCGAGGCTGAATTGCAGCTGAGCTTCAAGATCAAGGCGATGGAGGGCATGTTCGGCCATGACAACGCCGACCTGTGGTTCGGCTACACCATCACCTCCTTCTGGCAGGCCTACAACGCCGACATTTCCTCGCCGTTCCGCGAGACAGACTACGCACCGGAAGCGATGCTGGTGTACCGCACCGATTACGAGATTGCCGGATTTCGTGGCCGCTTCCTCAACATCGGGGCATTGCACCAGTCGAATGGCCGCTCGGCAGGCCTGTCGCGCAGCTGGAACCGCGTCTACGCGCAATTCGGGTTCGAGCGCGACAACCTGGCGCTGCTGATCCGCCCCTGGTACCGCATTCCCGAAAGCGCCGAGAACGACGACAACCCCGACATCGTGGATTACATGGGGCACGGCGACCTGACGGCGGTCTACCGCGATGAGCGCAACGCCTATTCGTTAATGCTGCGCAAAAACTTCGCGACCGGCTACGGCGCGGTGGAGTTGAGCTGGAGCTTCCCGCTGGTTGGGCGGCTGAAGGGCTATGCGCAGTATTTCAACGGCTATGGCGAATCGCTGATCGACTACAACCACAGCCAGCAGACCTTCGGCATCGGGGTGAGTCTCACCGAGGGTATGTAGGCGTCAGGGCGCTTTCGGCAGCACCTGCTCCAGCAGCCGCTGTACATATTTCACCGGGATGGCGTAGCTGATCCCGCTCGGCGCGGAGAGCGCGGCTTCCTTCGCGCCTTTCACATACACCGAATTGACCACCCCCAGCACCTCGCCGGACTCCGGGTTCCATACCGGGCTGCCGCTGTTGCCGGGATAGGCGACCGCATCGAGCTCGAAAACTTCATAGGGTTCATTGGCCTGCTTGAGCGTGCGTGCGTTCAATTGCACGGCGGCGGCGACCGGGGTAAAGATGGGAATGATGGCGGCCAGGCCCGCGCGGTGGGTGGAGGGGTTGAGCCCCAGCACCGAGCCGATGGGATAGCCGGTGAAATACAGCTGCGTGCCTTCGCGCACGTGGCTGGAATCGCCCAGCTTCAACACGGGCAGCGGTTCCCCCTCGATCTTCAGCAGCGCCAGATCGCGCGATTTGTCGGTGGCGATCAGCCTGGCGGGGCGCACCCCCATCTGGCGGTCGCGCCCGATGAAAATGGCATACGTTTCGTTTTTCTCGCTGTCCAGCGGCTTGCTGAAAATGTGCGCGCACGACACGATGGTGCGCCCATCCAGCACCGCAAAGCCGGTACCCTGCAGGTTGGCGCGCGGACTGCCGGTGGGATTGAAGGTGCCGACACCGACCACCGCGGGCTTGACCGCCTGCAGGGTGTCGGCGACGTCTGCAGCCGCAGACAGACTCAGGAACAGCGCCAGCAGCGCCAAGACCAGCCGCTGGGAATGCCCCCATCGCTTCGCAGTGGTATGCCGCTTGCAAAGACTGCGTACCGGTTGGCGTCGACGAAACGGCAGCGTCGTACAAATTCGATACAATCCGGGCGGCAGCAAAGACTTTCTATTCATAAGGGAATCCAGGCATGAGCGTTGTTGCGGTTGTTGGGCTGGGCTATGTGGGCCTGCCGTTGGCGGTGGAATTCGGCAAAAAAATGACCACCATCGGTTATGACCTGTCGGTTGAAAAAATCGAACATTACCGTCGATACTGCGACCCCACCGGCGAAGTTTCAACGGACGATCTCAAGGCCGCCACCCAGTTGACGGTCACCACCGACCCGGCCGATCTGGCGAAAGCCGACTTCATCATCGTCGCCGTGCCGACTCCGGTGGACGCCGCGCACATCCCCGATTTCTCGCCGCTGGT
>Ga0315268_10002750_pt1 | contig 19686 bp, 23 predicted proteins | sample C1_top_MG_FD_204535 | JGI IMG/M metagenome (GOLD analysis project Ga0315268, IMG submission 204535) | Sediment microbial communities from Yellowstone Lake, YNP, Wyoming, USA - C1_top | ecosystem: Environmental > Aquatic > Freshwater > Lake > Sediment | place: USA: Wyoming | collected 2017-08-01
ACGCACGAGCTTGGCGTTCAGTTCCTCCGCTAGGCGATTCACCTGCTCCCTTTCCGAATTCGACGGTGCTATTTGGCGTGCGACGGAATCGCAGACGCCAAGAGCTTCATTCAATCTCTCACCACTTAGTGTATGTGGTTATCTGCTGGCTCGTACCGCGTGAATTGTGGAGTACACGGGTCCTTCAGGCGTTAGAATGCTCCTCTTCAGACGCACCTCTTCGACGTGTATGACTCCGAATGGTGTGTCACGCATTTCGTCAACGAACTTCGCCAGCTCCTCTCTCATTCGTCCTGTCTTGACTCGAGCGATGGTAACGTGGGGGCTGAATCCTTTCCTGTCCGGCTCGAATCCGATCTTCCTGAATCGGGGTTCAAGCTGTTCAAAGACCCGCGAGATCTCTTCGCTGCCTGTTCGCATGCCTACCCAGACGACGTTGATCCTCCTCAGGTTTGGGAACGCTCCCAACCCGACGAATTCCATGTCAAACGGGCCGAACTTGACTTCGTTCATCTGTTCTTTCACGAGCTCAATCGTCGGGGCAGGAACTTCTCCCAAGAACCTGACAGTGGCGTGGATGTTCTCAGGTTCCACAAGCTTCAGATCCGCACCTAGGTTCTGCAATGCTCGCTGTGCTTCCACTAGCTTAGAAATAACGCTGGCCTCATCCATGTCCACGGCAACGAAGGCCCGAATCCGCTCGTCAACCAAGTTCTCTTACCAAATCCACATATCGGCGCGGCCAATTTAACAATTCAAGTCAGTATAAGCACTAGAGAGGAAGGCTGGATCGTCACCGATGAAGAGGCGAAAAGTCATCGCTATCGTAGGCATGCCGGGTGCGGGAAAAGGCATCGTCTCAAAGGCTGCGTCTTCACGGGGCATTCCGGTGCTAGTTTGCGGCGACGTTGTTCGTGAGGAGACAGAGAAGAGAGGCCTAGCGCCAACCCCCGAAAACACCGGTAAGGTCATGCTTGCGATTCGCCAAGAGGAGGGCCCAGGCGTTGTTGCTGAGAGGTTGATCCCAAGAATAGGGTCGTTTACTGCTCCGCTTGTGGTTGTGGAAGGGGTTCGAAGCATGGCGGAAGTGGAAGCGCTTAGAAGAAGCCACACTGTCGTGATAGTGGCGGTCCACGCATCTCCGAAGACAAGATATGAGCGTTTGGTGGCGAGAGGGAGAAGCGACGATCCAAAGAGCTGGGAAGAATTCGCGGAGAGAGATGTAAGAGAACTTAGCGTCGGTATCGGAAATGTCATTGCGTTGGCGCAAGAGATGCTCGTAAACGAGAAATCCATTGAGGGTATGAACGCCTCATCGGAATCTGTTCTATCAAGAGTGGCGCGGGAATGAGTGAAGTTCTAGCACGTGTGGAGACTCCGCTTAATCCTACAGAGGACCCAGGGAAGGTCCTGCGAGCAATTCGCAACCTCTTTCCGAACTGCGCGCCAGCAGTTGTTAGAATCGACGAACGGCACGCAAAGTTCGAAGGGTCGATCGCTCGCTTGGAGGATCTGGACAACCTTCGGTCACTTCTTCGTCAGGAAGCGATCCGAGACGCGGCTCGCAAACTCCTATTCAAGAGTATCTCGGGCTCTTCAATTGTCGTGCATTTGAACAAGCAGGCTGCTTTCGCAGGCAAGGTCTCCTTTTGTGAACGCTACGACGAATCACCGCTCGGTCCCATCACATTGACCATTGCAACAGAGAATCCTGAGCAACTGATAGATTGGCTAGCTCCGAGCTCCAGGCGCAGACAGCAAATTGGAGACCAGACCGCCCGTGCTCGCTTCTGACAGAGCGATCAACGTAGTTCTAGCGATCTGAGATCCTCAGCAACGATAGTTCTGGGAAAGATCGTCTTCGCTTCGGCGAGGAGCTGTTTTGTGTCTTCGTAGATCGCGCTAAAGTGGATCAACGCGAGAGTCTTGGAATGGCTTCTCCTTGCGACGGTTGCTGCCTCGACGACGGTGGAATGGCCGTATTCGCGGGCTCGTTCGGACGCGTCTGATGAGAACATTCCGTCGTGCACAAGCAGGTCTGAGCCAGAAGCCAATTCGATCACCCTGTTGCACGGTCTCGTGTCTACCGCGTAGGTGATTTTGAGTCCTCTGCGCGGAGGACCGACAACCTTCGACGCGTCGATTCTCTTCCTACCGACCTTCACAGGGTTTCCCGTCTGAAGCGTCTTCCATAGCGGGCCTTTGGGTATTCCAAGTTCCCTCGCTTTCGCCGGATGGAACCGGCCGGGTTTGTCGTTTTCTATGAGCGAATATGCGAGGCATGGGATGCCGTGATCAGCCCAGGCTGCTCTGATGACATAGGAATCGGTCTTCGCTATGGTTCCTGCGTGAACATCGATGGCTCGAATCGAAAACATCGGCCTGAACTTGATGGTCTCCGTTGTGCATTTCACGAATTCAGAAATGCCGGGCGGCCCATAGATCTCGAGATCTCGACTTCGACCCATGAATGACATTGAATGAAGAATACCAGGGATGCCGAGTATGTGATCCGCGTGCATGTGGGAGACCAGTATTCGCATTTCCCGGTTGAAGCCCAGCTTCGCGACGAGAAATTGCTTCTGGGTTCCTTCTCCGCAGTCGAACATTACGAGGCCTCCGTCTGTTCGGACCGCAAGGCTTGGGAGGTTTCTCTTCTTGGTTGGGACGCTGCCCCCGGTGCCTAGGAAAGTGACTTTCATCTCTTGGCCTCCATCCTTCACATCATCTCTTTCTTAGCACAAGAATCCGTCTGGTTAGGCTTCGATGGACATATAGCAGATGAGATTCGATGAGCTTGAAGCCTGCTCTCTTTGCGATGGACATGATTCGCAGCTCGCTCGGGCAGCATATACAGAGGTGCCCCTTTCTGGAAAGAACGCTGTGCGCGGTAGGCAAGAATTCTTGAATAAGGATGTCGAGTTTTCGCCCGCGAGTCGACGCCTCTCTGCCGTACGGCGGATCGGTAACGATCGATCCGACGCCACGTATGGGGATCTTGGTGGCATCTGCGACGATGAGCCCAAGAGGCTTGGCTCCGTAGTGTCTCAAGTTCGTTCTTGCTCCTCTGACCATTCGTGGGTCTACATCTGCACCGATAGCTCTGCAGCGGATTGCGACTGCCTCGAGGAGAATCCCTCCGACACCGCAGAAGGGATCCAAGAAGATGGCACCCTCAGGCGGCCTTGCAAGATTCACTATGCATCTGGCCAGTTTAGGCTGCATCGTCGACGGATGAAATACAGGTCTCTTCCTGGGCCGCCTTGAGGCTATCAGCCCCGGAACCCTTGAGTGCGTGACCTCGCCGAGAAGAAGACCACGTGACGATACTATGCAGAGAAAAGTTACATTGGGACAGTCGAGATTGACCTTCACTCCGCAACTCTTCTCCTGCAAGACTGCGCCAATCTCCCGTTCCAATCTTGCCCTGTTGAGATACCTGAACGCCCCGCCAATTCGAAGCGAACGTACTGCGAAGGAACGCCTCTTCGCAAAGTAACGTGAGAGATCAATTCTTGACAACAACGAGAGAAGCCGTTTCTTGCCTGGAGATGTTGCAGCGATCTCAATGCCACACTGTTCACACATCACACTTCTCCTCGCTACGGCGTCTAGAGCCGAGGAATCGCCTATGATTCTCAGCAGCTTCGTTGATGCTCCTGTCTCCCTGAAATGGATCCCTTGCGACTGCAGTATGGCTCGTATCTCTGCGTGTGGTAGAGTTCTGTGCTCTCCAGACACGACGAAGAAGAGGCGGTCCTTCACCAAATCCTTCTCAACGCTTCAGCGAGCACCGGTGCTATGGAAACTCGTTGTGGTCGAGCCTCGATTGAATCAGTCCCTATGGTTTCATCGATTCCAGCAGCCTTCAGTGTCTGCTCAGCATCACCTGTCAAGAGGAGATGCGCGCAAGCGGCGATCACTCTCTTTGCTCCCTGTTTCTTGGCGATCTGGGCAGCGTTCGCTATGGTCTTACCTGTCGATATTACGTCGTCCACGATGACTGCGTCGCGGCCCTTCAGGTTCACGTCTTTGCCGGATGTGCTGATCGTGCCCGTTACTTTGTCTCTTGTTTTCTCGAACCACGCGTATTCGCTTTTCAGGGCGGTGGAGACTGTCTGGGCAAGAAGCATTGCTCCGTCATCTGGGGCTAGCACATAGGGCTTCTCCAAGGCCCGTGCCTCCAGATATTCTCCAATCAGGTTCATACATGTCAGATTGTCTGAGTGGATCCTGAAGAACCGGAGAGCCTTGTTGCTGGGCACATCGACCGTTAGGAAGTGCGAGGCTCCAGCAGCTTCTATCAAGCGAGCGCATGTCCTTGCACTGATGGCCTCTCCGGTCCTGTATGCGTCATCTTGGCGGGCATAAGCGAAGTACGGCACTATCGCAGCAACCTCTCTGGCTTCCATCTCTCGAGCGGCATCGAGAATGAATAGCAGATCAATCAGGTTCTTGTTCTGCGGAGGATAACAAGACTGTATTACCGCAACTTGCTCGCCGGCAACAGACGACGGGAATCTGATGTACGTCTCTCCGTCAGGAAACACTTTGTGCTCGAGCTGCATGACGCTGCTTTTCGTCGCATCGGCCACACGTCTTGCAAGCACGGGCGAAGCGGGGCCACTCACAATCAGCAATGTAGAGCTCACGACCACGTCTTGCGAGGTTTCCTAGTAAAATGAGTTGCTGAATCCAGCTCTGGTGATCCTCAGCGTGAGAAGCTAATTCTGAACGATGATGCGCCATCAGAACTGGGCCGTGAAGAAAACGTCAGGAAAAGGGAGGGATCTGAGTCAGCCGGACCCGCTCATTCAGTCTGTTTCTGCCCGCATTCCGGACAGTATGTCTGCCCTGCTTTGAGTTCATGCCCACAGTTTGTGCAGCGTAGCGCGATCGAGACTGCGGGTTTTGGCGCAACTTGAGGCTCCGCGGTGGACGGGGCAGACTCCTTCGGGATCTCGGGAGCTTCTGTTTCCGCATACAGTGGTGGAGGCGGTTTCACTACAGACGGTTTGTTTCTGCTTCTCATCCACAACAGCAAACCGGCTACGACAGCGATCGCAACGACGGCGCCGATGATAATGTACAGTTGGAAATAGCTGGTGGTCCAGACCGCGGTCACCGTCTTAGGTCCATCCATTGTGATTGAGCCATTCTGGTCTTTCCCACTGAAGTCGCCTTGCCACTCGACAAAGAGATGCTGTATTCCGATGCCGACTGGAGAATCTACCGAAAACGTCGCGGTGTCCCCTGACTTGTAGTAGCCGCCACCGCTGGGGTTTCCATAATCCGAGACCACTGTGAGCAGGAACCTTGTCTCATATTGCGCAACAACTTTGTGAGGCGCGTCCATGACTAGAGCGAAGGCGTTACCAGATCTCGGCGTACTATCAACGATCCACGTGATGAAAACGTACTTAGTTCCCGCCGTACCTTCAACTTCCGCAGGAACTGGGGCGACCAATGCGGAGGACCCCTTTCCGTACCAACCGGAAGTTGTCACATCTGTCACGCCCGTCGGATCAGTGCTCACATCCAAGTAGACTTGAGTCAGGTAGTTGAACGCATTTGACCCATCAGTGTTAGCGGTCCAGCTGTTCGACGAACAATAGTATCTGTAACCGGCTGTACCGTTCACATATTGATCAACCTGAAAAGTGTGCGAACTTCCGATCGAGTAGGTCAAAACCCGCACGTCTCCACCTTTCATGCTAGTTACCTCTTCTCCATCCACGAGCAAAGCAGTCATCGCATCGGTCGGCAGTCCAACCAATGAGATCGTGACATCGTACGTGTCGGGCGTGATCGTGAAGGTCGCGGTTTGCTGGACTATCGCACAGTAGTAGGCCGTCAATTGGGCCGTGTAGGTTCCGAGTGGGTCGGTCGCTTTCTTTGTGAATGTAGCAGGAAGGTAGCCTTGCGCGCGTGCCCATTCGCTGCCATCCGGCTCCGTGACCTTGAGGTAGTACTGCGCTGGTAGGTTGGAGTCCATCTCAAGGGCTACTGTTTCACCTCTCATGTACGAGGACTTGCTCGGCTCAACATGAACAAGCAGTCCAGGTTGAATCGGCAATAGGTTGATTGTTAGCGTCGGTCCTCCGATCGTGCCTGCTGTAGGGTCCTTTCCCTGGACAGTGAGCTCTATGTAAAGCCAAGGTGCGCTCTCACCGGGACAGATGTAATCAGGAGTCGGGATTCGAATGGTGAGAGTTGAGTCCAAGCTGCCAGGAGCTCCAAAGACGAGTGGGTTAGGAGAGAATGATCCGTACCGCGAGCCTGTCGACCCGCGCACGAACAACGTGACTTCGGCGGCACCGTCGCTGGTGACTCTAATGTGATTGACCACGACTGTGCCCATCGGAACGGTAGTCGTTGTCCAGTCAAGAGCCGTAATCGTGATTGTTAGCGCGTGGACAGGTCTCACAAGTGAGGCCACGCTCAGCGAGAGAATGAGAACGATCAACCAACGAGACCATTTCACCAAGCTAATCCCGCCTTTCACTCGGCGAATCGATTCTATATAAGAATGCGACAGGTGTGTCACAACACGAGTCGTATCGATTCGCTTGCCGAGAATTCATTGATGTTGGCATAAGATGGTCTAACCCTACAGGGCCTTATTAGCCTATTTCTGCGGTGTCCGGGTTTTCTTGAACAGCCCTCCCTATCTTGAGGTCCATTCGTGGTGCAGCGGTGAGCGGCGACTCAGAATAATGCCTTCACATCACAGGCGTCTTGCGTAACTCTGAATCCTCATTGTCGCCATCCTTGTGTCAGGCGGAACCGAATAATAAGCCCTGCTTGATCGAACGCTGGGAATCCATGGAGGAGTCGCAAGTGATGCGCATGCAGCTAGTGGAAGACTAGGATGAGAACTGCAAACGCGGCTCCAGAAATGGTCGCAATCAGATTGACGACATTGTTGTCGATGGCCTTGTATCCTCGGAGTGGAATCGAAGGTGATCCGCAATGCCTGCGATTCTCCGTGATCTTCTTGCATGCGCTGCATCTGTACATGCCCTGCACTGTTGCGCCTATCACGCTGTCGATGGAGCATCCAACGAGGCCCGCGATCATCGTGGTGCCGATTATGACGCTCAGTGGCCAGCCCGGGTTGCCGGTCATTCCGAGAAGTCCTGCGGCTATCCCGATGACCAAGGCTCCGAACAGTGTTGCGAGTTCGCCGAGGATCGAGATGCCTCCAGAGGTTCCGGCGGGTACCATCTTCCTGAGGTTTGTGATCAGTCTTGGATCGCTGGGGTTAAGGAGTCCGATTTCTGTCGCTAATGTGTCAGCGTTCGCTGTGGCGACTGCGCCGAGAAACGCAGCTAGGACTGGTTCTCGCGGAAAGAGTGATACGAACAAAGCCAGCAAACCGGCGATGGCACCGTTCGCCGAAACGTTTGGCCAACCGCGAGCGCCGCCTTTCTCTTGGGCGAACCCTTTCTTTCGTTTCGTTTGGTACTTGTAGTGGGTCATGTAGCTGGAGACCGTGAGAAAGACCAGGAGGATGATGAACCATTTCCAGCCGTCGGCAGGAATGATGAATGTTATGAACCCTATGAGGAACGCGCTGATTGCACCTCCCTCGTCAAGGATGTGTGCCTTCCAAGCACCGACAGCCAGCACGGTGCACACTGCGGCGGCGACAAGTATGGTCAGTGGGTCCATGGTATCTGCCTCCGCTTACTCTTCTCTTCGATTGCCATCGCATGTTATTTATCCAGAGCAAGGCAACCATCGTATATATCGCTTCAGAAACGTGCGGGCCTTGCAAGTATCTCTCTTCGATCTGGGTCTTGCAGTACTGGTTTTCGTGCTTGTCTTCCTCTTCATAGGCGCGGTCGAGCTCCTGAGGAGGAAGTTGGGTCTTGGCGCTTACACGACGCGTAGGGCAATCCACTTGTTTGCGGGAGTTTCGATTCTCTTTGTGCCCTTCTTTTCGAGCGTTGTCTATCCTCTACTGCTTCCGATCGGAATGGGCCTCATCACAGCTGCATCGTTTGCTCTCCGTAAGCAGAGCTTTCTAACTCAGTCCATGGTAGACGAGAAGCGATATTCGCGACTGCACGCCTACGGGCCTGTCTTCTATATCATTTCGATAGGCCTTTTGCTCTTATCTCTCTGGAGCCAGAGACCGATCATAATGGCGTCAACGATGGTGATGGCCTGGGGTGATGGTGCTGCATCCGCGATTACGCCTTCGCTGAAGAAGAGGCATCTCCATCCGTTTTCAGACAAGTCTCTTGAAGGATCTGCAATGATGTTGATCTTCGCTTTTCTTGGGGCACTGGTTGCGTACTCCCTGGCGTTGTACACGGGAATCATGTCTGCGAATTTCATATCAGTTCTGGGGTTGTGTGTACTGGGCGCTCTTGTGGGTACTGTTGCCGAGGCATTGACGGTTGGTCCGATCAGACCATTCGACAACTTCACGGTGCCATTTGCATGTGCGATAGCTCTTTTTTTCGCGACCTCTCTACTCCTCTAGTCGTGAACCGATATCTGTAGCGAATGCAGGAGATGCTTTCATATTGGACCCGACCTAATTTCGCACAGTGGCATTCTTGGGCACCGTCGGCATTCATTCTCGTGGCAAGATTAGCGTCGAACAGGTCATCGATGAGATCAGGAGGCATCCCGACTGCAACACAGCAGGCGCGATGGTCACGTTCGTCGGCATCGTGAGGGAAGACCCTGTCGAATCCTCAAAGGGTAAGGTTCTCTATCTTGAGTATGAGGCATTCGAAGAAGTCGCGGTCAAGAAACTTCAGGAACTGCGAGACGACCTCACGAAAAGAGAGGGAATCGTAGATATCTCAATTCATCACGTGATCGATAGGCTTAGAGTTGGCGATGAAAGTCTGATCATTGCAGTCCTTGGGACCCGTCGAAAATTCGTCTTCCCCGTTCTGGAAGAGGCAGTGGAGCGGGTGAAGAAAGAGGTCCCGATATGGAAAAAGGAGTTCACAACTGAGAACGCGTACTGGGTCGAAAACGTTATGTCGCGGCGAGATTCGGTAGATCATTGAACTAGCACTTGGGCGTGTTCGCTCGCCACCAGTCACCGAAACCTAGCTCGGACTGAGTTGAAGATCGCGTCTACTTCCTTCTTCCATTCGCTGAAACCAGATGGTGCCTTTGGGTATTCTTTGTAGAGTTGGTTTAGCGAGTTCATCTTTGAGACGGAAAACGCGAGGTTTCTGAATGCGCTGAACTTGCGCAAGCCAAGGGCTGCTTTGGCAATCTTGTCGACAAAGCTTAGCTCAGGCACTTCGCCCCACGTGAAGGCAACGGCTTCTTTGTTGGTCACGAAATTGCGCATTCCATAGTTGAGTTCGGAATTGTCTAGAGTCTGCAGGTACATCCGAAACGCTTCAAGGGCGGCAGTCTTGTTCCCATACTTCTGAACGTATCTCGTGTTGTACGGCCACAGGTTGGCTTCGCTGACATCACTGCCCTGCAACGCCACGGCGGCTGTTTCGCCTGCAATAATCCCGCCTGTCAGAGACGGCCCTATCCCGCCGGCGCTTATCGGATTCGCGAACCAGCCTGCATCTCCAACTATCATGAATCCGTTTGCGACTAGGCTATCGTTTTGACGTCTCACGGACACTGGCCATGCTCCGGGCAGATTGCCGTTTTCTGTGAGTGGCGTTAGACCTTTGAAGATAGGTGTCTCAGCGATCCATTCATTCAGCAATGCATCGAGTGACTTGCGGGAACGCTTCTGTTGGACGCCGAGCCCAAGATTGACTTTGTTGGATGATTTTGGAAACATCCACAGGTAGCCGCCGGGGGCTCTTTCTGCATCCAGATATATCTCGCATCGAGTCGTCTCGATTTTCGAATCGTTCGCAAGCCGAGCGTTCATGCGGATCGTTGGCTCGACATCATCTTTGTCGATCTCCTTCTCAATGTAACTCGGAATCTTGAGGCTCCGCCTGAGTATGGTTGACATGCCGGATGCGTCTATCACAAGTTTCGAAGTGATCTTGTACGATCGTGTCTGGTTGCTTCGCCGGTCTTGAACGACGATTCCCATGACGAAGTTGTCTTCAGCAAGCAGATCAACTGCTTGAGTTAGATCTCGGTACTCGATTCCTGTCTTCAGAGCTTCGTTGAGCAGGCGATGTGCAAACTTCGGCCTATCCAACAGGAATCCCGAGCCCTCGAACGGGTGGCTCACCCTTCTGTCAGGTGAGCAAACGACGACGGCGTCGACACGGTTTTCTATCTCGGGGGCTCCGAATGAGATACCGAGCCTTTCACGAACGAACCTTGCGTGATGCTCGCCCACGGCATCACCGCATATCCAGCCTTGGGTCGTCTTCTTGCCGGGTTCTGTCCTAGGGTTCCGATCGACAAGCAAAATCTTCGATCCTTTCGCATGGATCCCGACTGTAGTCGCAGCCATGCACCCTGCGACCCCGGCTCCGACGACTATGGCATCATACTCGGGTTTCATGGAATACCATCGTTACATGTCCCGTGCGATACTGAGAAGTGCGTGGCTTTAGCTTTTCTCGATTGCCTCTCTAATGTACGCCGTCGCATCTGCATTGCCGGGTCGGTTACAATAGTTGACACGTGACATGAGTGATTGGCGGCCTCTCTATTGTCGAATGCTTTCACCCCCCCGTTTTCGGGCGAAGATAAGTATTGTATTCACTTTCGCTTCATCATAGATATGAGCAGTACAGAGGCAGTTTCTGCAATCGTGGATGTTCCTAGAAGAGAGGAAGTACATGAGAACAATCAGGTTTGAGGACATTGCTGAGCAAACGAAGCGCATGTGCATGGAGGCCACCTACAACTTAAGCGACAAGATGGTGAAGAAGTTCCAATCCGCTGGACAGGCTGAAGCATCACCGCTCGGCAAGGAGGTCCTTCAGCAACTGATTGACAACGCGCGAATCGCACGAGAAGAAGACTACCCTATCTGTCAGGATACGGGGGACGCTGTCTTCTTTGTCGAGCTTGGTCAAGACGTTCACATCGAAGGTGGAGGTCTCATCGACGCGATAAACAAGGGCGTCGCCGAAGGGTACCGCGAGGGATACTTGCGCTTTTCAATGGTTGAAGATCCGCTGAGACGGAAGAATACAGGCGACAACACCCCGGCGATGGTCACCTTGCAGCTTGTCCCAGGCGACAAGCTGAGAATGTCATTCCTAGCGAAAGGCGGAGGATGCGAGAACATGAGTGCCTTCAAGATGCTGACTCCTGCCGCCGGAGCAAAAGGCGTGAAAGAGTTCGTCGTGAATACGATCAAGAACGCAGGCGGCAATCCATGTCCACCGGTCGTCGTGGGAGTAGGCCTCGGAGGAACTTTCGACCAGTGTTGCATGCTTGCGAAGAAGGCACTTCTCAGAGAGGTTGGCGAGAAGCACAAAGATCCCTTCTATGCACAACTTGAGACGGAACTCTTGGAAGAGATCAACAAACTCGGAATCGGCCCCATGGGGCTCGGAGGAAGGACGACCGCGGTCGCAGTTCACATCGAGACTCTTCCCTGTCACATAACAAGCCTCCCCGTTGCGGTCAACATGGACTGCCACGCGCATCGGCAGAAAACCGTAGTAATGTAAGGAGGATATGGAGATGTCAACCAGCATTAGAACAGTCAAGTTGAAACCGCCTCTAACTGACTCAGACGTGTCGAGCTTGCAGATCGGCGACAAAGTGCTCATCGACGGTACAATCTACACGGCTCGCGATGCGGCGCACAAGCGGCTTTTCGAGCTCATTGACGCAAAGAAAGATCTGCCGTTTCCGTTGAAAGGCCAAGTGATCTACTATGTGGGCCCGACCCCTCCGCGCCCGGGGAGACCCATAGGAGCAGCTGGCCCCACTACATCATATCGGATGGACACCTACGCGCCCAGACTCATCGAACTAGGTATCAAAGCCACAATAGGCAAAGGACCGAGGTCCCGCGAAGTCATCGATGCGATGAAGAAGTTCAAAGCTGTCTACCTGGTCGCAATCGGTGGAACCGGTGCGCTGCTTGGCAAGCAGGTCATGAAGTCCGAGATGATCGCTTTCGAAGATCTTGGGACCGAGGCGATCCGACGACTAACGGTTCGCGAATTCCCCGCGATAGTAGCAAACGACGTGACAGGAAGAGACATCTTCACGGAAGCGGTAGCCAAGTACGCTACCAAGTAGGACCCGTATGCTACGATACTGGTGAGTACACGAGACCGACCGCTTCGGCGCAATCATAGGCCGCTCTCATTTCTTCAGCAGTCGGCCTTCTCGTAATGTCCGCATATTTGGAATGTTCCGCCGAGACAAGGTAGTCGGGATGGTACTGGCTCATTATGTTCACGAGAGCCCGCGGACAATGCTCCGATATCCAACGAAGAACCGGCTTGGTACAACATTCTAAATGGTTGGGCAACACAAGGTGGCGGATGATCATGTCTCCATCTATCTGCGCGAACTCGTGGTTCCGGGCAACGACTTCGAAATAACGTGGAACTTTCGAGAGTCTGAGGGCGCACTTGTTATTCCCATATTTGAAGTCCGGCAGCCAAATATCTATGAGGTCTGCGAGTATCTGCATCGCTTCCTCAGAGCAGTACATGTTGCTATTCCACAACATGGGGACGTTCAAGTCGTTCAACTGGTTCATTGCCTCAACTATCGTGTGAAGGTTGGGAGTCGGCTCTCCTCCGACGAAGTTGATGTTCAAGACGCCGTCTGCTCTGAGGCTCTTTATCATGAGCGCCAATTGCCTCGAATCGACAGGCGCGCCACTCAACGGATCTTGTGATATATCCCAGTTCTGGCAGAACGCGCATCTGAGCGTGCAGGAACTGAAGAATATTGTTCCAGATCCGCCTCGACCGACGAGTGGCGGCTCTTCGCCGAAGTGGGGAAACCAAGTGCTCACTCGACTCGTGCTGTCGAGTCTGCACGCACCTTTCTTGACTGCTGAGACACGGTCAACTCTGCACTTCCACTCGCAGAATGTGCATCGCCGTATCATCCGGTTGAGTAGCTTCACCTTTAGATCTAGGAAGCTGACTGGTGCTCTTGAGAGCTTCGTGAGATCTAGCTCTCCCAAGTCCAGTCTATTCAATAGTGCACGGGCGGATGCGCTGAGGCGTGCGTGTTCTTTCCATAGCGTTTCGTCAGGCGTCTCATCCAAATCTATCTGGCATGCTATGCGTCGGGCTATTCGGTATTTCGCGGGGCGAAGGTCTCTTGAAACCTTCTCGTACCACGAGAGTCTCGTATGCATCGCGTTATCGTCACGGACATCTGGATGGGTGAGCCGGAACATGTTGTACGATACCGCGTCAGATTGCCGGCTATTATAGGGTTGCCTGAAAGAGGGGCGGAATCATCGAGGGCCTCAATCCAAATATATGCGCGGATGACTTACGGTGATCGGCCCACCGCGTGAGCGTCTCAATTCATCCAATTGGGGGTATCTCGATATGGCTAGGGATTTCGACAAGACTTGGAGAGAACGGCTGGTCAAGGCCAACTTAGACTTGATCATACTTCGTCTTCTCAGGTCGAAACCTCGCTGGGGGTACGAAATCAACATGGCTATTCGAGAGAGATTCAGAGTGTACCTGAGTGCTGGAACATTGTACCCGCTTCTCCACTCGCTCGAAGACAGCGGTAGGATCGAAGGCGTCTGGGAATCAGAGAAAGGACGAGGCAGAAGGATCTACCAGATCACACAGAGCGGCATCGAGTTCCTATCAGCTGGTGAAAGGATGACCGCGGAACTTGTGAAGCTCATGCAAACCATGCAGGTCGATGCAACTCCTTAGTGTACGTCAGACGTGGCCAGGCATTGTCTGGGCGAAACTGATATCTAAGAGACACTTTGACAAGGGGCCGAAAGTCGCGGGGTTTGGAGAACTGAGTCGCATTCTCACAAAGCTAAGGAAGAGTCCGATCGCTCGGGTCGCAGTTCTCGTTGCGCTCGTCTTCATGATCACGTACGGTGGAATGGCGATCGCGAGGATCGTCATGAGTACCGAGTCACCGGTGATGGTGGTTCCAAGCACCAGCATGGTTCCGACGCTAAACGTGGGAGATATCGTCATCGTCAAGGGCGTGGATGCCAATACGATAACGGTGGGGACGATCATCATTTTCAGAAGCCCGAGCGGCTCAATAGACATCATTCACCGGGTAATTGGGATAACTAGGGAAGGAGGCGAGTTGTACTTCAAGACGAAGGGAGACCATAACCCCTCGCCCGACCCGTGGGTCCCAGGCGTCCCCGAGGAGAATGTGAAAGGCGTACTGGTTGGTAGGATTCCCTACGTAGGGTACGTCACGCTGGCACTCGCTGGTACTCTCGGATACATCGTCATCGGTCTCCTGATCTTTCTCATGATAGCTTTTGAATACTACGACTCCAAGAAGAAACCAAATGCCAGCACCGACCAGCAGTGACCGGGTTCATGCTTTGCGTCGCGCAAAGGTTGCTCGGCCGCGTGAAGATTGCTGCGCCTGGAAGTCGTGTTTATATAGGTTTTCCTTTATAAAGGCCCTTAAATACTGCTGGAGTGGGCACTCTCTTGGCCAAACACAAAGCTTTCATCAACATAGAGAACGTCGTCGCGTCGGCAACGCTGAAACAGAATATCGATTTGAACTCAATTGTCCGGGTCTTCCCGGGGGTCGAATATAGACCTGAACAGTTTCCCGGGCTCGTCTATCGTCTCAAGAAACCAAAGACTGCGACGCTGATCTTCAGTTCTGGCAAGATGGTATGCACTGGAGCGAAGTCCGAGAGGCAGGCAAGGAAAGCAGTCACAAAGGTTGTTGACGAGCTCAAGAGGAATGGGATAGTCATCCTGGGAAAGCCGGAAATCCAGATCCAGAACATCGTCGCCTCCGCTGGACTCGGCGGCAACATCGACCTTGAGAAATCGACATACTCGCTGAAGAGAACAATGTACGAGCCTGAACAGTTTCCAGGCCTTATCTATAGGATGGATGATCCCAAAGTCGTCATACTTCTCTTCGCAAGCGGAAAGCTGGTGTGCACAGGCGCGAAGAAAGAGGCAGAGGTTCACAGAGCTGTCGCAAAACTGCAAGAGACGCTTGAAGAGAAAGTACTCATAACCTACCCCTAGGCCTGAGCTTGATCAATGGACGTACCCACAATCGGAAGACGAGCAATGTAGGCTTCCGTCTCGCGTCGGGATTAATCTCGGGATTCTGTATTCTGCCAGAGTCATCTGTGATGGGATTGTCGAAGTAGTGTCTTAGCGAAGGTGTGCGGTGGTTCTACGTAGGATCGCCGGCATGGTCCATCCGACAGGCCGCATTTGCACCGACTGTAAGAAAAACGTTAAGAGTAGTTTGGAGGTCAACACACGAGGGCTCAGCTAGAACAAGTAGGCGTCGAATAGGTCTTAGTGAGGGCACCTGTCTTTGGCTGTCAAGGTCAAGCAATACTACATCAATGTAGAGCGGTACGACTGGATTGTGGCGACCGACCACTTCTTCGGTGTTGAGTCGATTTTTCACCGGAACAGGGAGAGAGTATTCACCCGTCTGATACAGCAGTATGCCGACAAGACTATCGTGCTGGATGTCGGCTGCGGTACGGGCCTGCTGCTCAGACACATGAAGGAAGACGCAATCGGCCTTGACATCAATCCTTGGAACGTCAAGAAAGCGAAGGAGCACACACGGAGGCAGATTATACGCGGCGACGCGGAGTTTCTGCCAGTGCGTCCAGCTGTGTTTGATCTAGTAGTTTGTACTGAGACGTTGGAACACTTGCCCGATCCATTGCGTGCACTTGAGGAGATGCGTCGCGCGTTGAAGCCAAACGGCAAGGTCATCGGGTCAGTGCCGCATCCGCACCCTGGCTGGAGACTCCGATTTCTGAGTAGTACGCATCCGCGTGGTGAGCCCTTTCACCACAGCTACGCGCGATCAGAGGTAGTCGCCTTGCTTCGAAGCTCAGGCTTCAGGGTCAACCGTGTCTTCTTGTCACTACTTGCGTTGAACACAAACTTCGTCGGCGAGAAATCATGAAACAACCTGTCGCGAACCATATGGACATGATGGTTTTCAGCTTGGTTGCGACGATGTTTGCCCTAAGTCTACTCCAGAAGTTTCCGAACATTGTTGGACTGAGTTTCTACTCCGACCTAGTGTCATGGTACTACGACAGGGCAGTAGTCTCAATGAATGCAGTGATGGCTCGTTTCGTGACCTACCCTGCGTTTTGGATTGCCAACGATCCCGCAGGGTACGTGCTTGTCACTGGCGTGATACTTCTTGCCGGCCTCATCGCCAGCACTTTCTTGTTGTTGAAGCTGCTTACGATGTTTGGGCTCCCACGGTGGCGAGCGCTCCTATTCGCTCTTTCTCCGAGTTTCTTGTTATTTGCGTATTACAACATAGACGTCATCGGAGTTCTGTTCATCGTCGCGGCCTTGTATTCTTCTCTGAAAAAGAATTGGACCGCATCTGCTGTATGTTTGGGCCTCGCCGTTGCTACGAAGTTGTTCCCGTTCATCTACATTCCATTTGTCTGGCTGGATCAACGGAATTGGAAGCAGAGAATCCAGTACGCGCTCGTCGCCTTTCTGACTTGGCTGGCCGTCGATCTGCCCTTCATGATCACCAACCTATCGGATTGGTTGCTTTTTGTGAAGGTTCAGAGTGAATGGGGAATAGAGAATTCGTGGATGATCTTCGTAATGCCGCGCATGTCGCCGTTATCGCACTATCTTTCCTATTTTCTCCTTGCAATCGGTATCGCTCACATCCTGAGGCGTAGGATGCCTCTTGAACGAGCATGGTTTGCTGCAACGTTGGTTTTCGTGCTTGCTGGCTTCAAATTTCCTCCCCAGTACTTCCTCTACATATTGCCTTTCGTCGTGATACTTGGTTTCACGCGCCTTGAGCCCCTTCTCGCTGCAGACATGCTCAATGCACTCATCATCGTGACTTGGTTCACGCCGTGGCTCAACGCCGGGGACCCCCTAGAAGCCTATAGTCCAACTCAGTGGATCAGTCTTGCAAGAGAGTTGATCTTGTTTGGGACTCTTGCATATGTTGTACACCCGATCACTCGGAAATGGCTATTTGAACCGTTGACCTCGGGCCGCTCAGGATACTGACATCGCGAGTTGTCCAACTGAGGATACCCTCGTTCGACTGCTGGGTGTGAATTCAGCAATTGGGCTTTGGAAATGCAAAGCCAAGAGGCCGATCAGGCTAAAAAGAGAACTAGCTTGGCTAGTCCAGAATGAAAACACGAATAGAGAGGTGACTGATTTCGCCTGTATCGCTTGTGGCCAGATTAATATCGGACTACAAGGTCTCGGTCAGGGACGTATGAGTCATGACGGATGAATTGGAGCAAATCAGAGCACGTAAGATGGCTGAGATGACGGAGCGAGCACAAGAGGGTAAGCACTCATCTCAAATCCGTGCTCCTGTCGAACTGAATGATGACAATTTCGAGTCGACGATAAGATCGAACCGTCTGGTGGCGGTAGACTGCTGGGCAGCTTGGTGCTATCCATGTCGGATGATAGCACCCATCGTGGAGGAGCTGGCGGCTCAGTATGGCCCGAGGGCCCTATTTGCCAAGTTGAACGTCGACGACAATCCGACCACAGCAATGGGGTATTCAATCCAGAGCATACCCACGATCCTGATCATCAAAGACGGAGTCGAGGTCGAACGAATCGTTGGGGCACTGCCGAAGCAGCAGATTGAAGCCGTCCTGAGAAAATACCTGTCGTGACAACTACCTCGCTTTTCAACAGGTCTGCGTGAATACTCTCACGCTTGTGCGAATCAGGACCTGACTAGAGGACGGGGTCGATTCCGGCCTGCATTCCGAGGATGAGGTTAATGTTGACGAACAGTCTGCGCAGTCGTCCTCCATTTCTCGTGCCCCATCATCGCCATCGCCTGGTCGTTGCAGGCAGTGACATGGACACAGCCATGATCGGATTGGAGGATAGGGCGGGTTGGCTATTTCTGGATCCCAGAAGAGATCAGAGTCGAAGTTCTTGTGACGCCTGGCAGCTTGCGTGCCATGGTGACCGTTTCGTCCATTAGCGTGACATCGCCAAGTTCGATCCTTGCCACAACGTCGAACTCCCCATAGACAACCTGAGCTTCTGTGATGCCTGGCAGTTTCCTCAGTTCCTTCGCTACACTATGTTCCTTGCCAACATCAACCAGCAGCAGTAGGTACGACACGAGAGGCTTAACAGGGGACATGCCTGATCGATCATCCACACGCACGTAAAACGCTTACTAGGATGTCGGATATATCTGATAGGGCCTCGACCGGTGGATTGCACGAGATCGGTAGTCGGCCCATGGGCGCTCGAAATCGGATGTCGGATCTTTAATTGGCGACGGACAATCAGCATCGATCGGTGGAGCACATGGAAAGCTTTGGGATTGCGGGCTTCGGGGGTAGAGGAAGGCTCATCGCACGCAAACTCGCGGAGCTCGGTTTCGAAGTCCGAGGTGTCTACGACTCGAATCCAGCTCAATTGAGCAATGTGCAGTTTCAGACCTTCACGGATCTTGATGCCCTCCTCAAGCTTGATCTGTCTGCCTTAGCGATTGCGACATGGCCGTCAAGTCACGCCAAGATTGCGGAGAGCGCTCTGGAGCGAGGCCTTGACGTTTTCGTCGAGAAACCGATGGGTGCGACTCTTGCCCAGAGCCTCCAAATTGCCCGGGCCCAGAAACGATCCGGAAGGCTAGTCATCGTCGGCTACGTTGAACGTGTCAACCCTGCAATCGTGAAGTTGCGTGAGGTAGCGGACCTTGCGGAGGTTGTGAGGTCGAGGGAGATACGCATTGGCATGTCGCCACCACAGATCACTGAAGATGGGGTGCTTCTGGACTTGGGTTCACATGGAATAGACATGGCATATCATCTCTTCCGTACGGAACCCAAGGTTAGGAGTGCGGTTCTGACAGCTGAGCAAGAAGGAGAGCCGGACTACGAGGCCATGGTTGAGCTTGACTATGGACATACGAGATCGAATATTGAGGTTCGTCGGGCGAACATTCGCAGGCGTCGCCTCGAGCTTGATACTGATCGGGAGTACTATGAAGTCACGTACACTCCGGCGGCTCTCAAGATCGGTTTCTCCCCTCCGAAGCTGCGCAAAAGGCCCCAAAGCTTCGAGGACCTCGAGCAGCTCTCAAAGAACCTCGAAACAGCGTTTGACATTCCGAGAAGAGAGCCCATCAACGTCATGCTTCAGTACTTTGGGGAATCTATCAGGAAAGGATATGTAATCGAACCGCTGTGCACCGCCGAAGAGGCACTTGTTACAGCGAGAACGATCGACGACGTGAGGAAAGTAGCTACGCACAGGTTGGTCAAGAAAGCCCAGACTTGATCAGCGCAACATCCCATCCGCCACACCGCTTTCCCAGAACTCTTCGAAGCCATGTAGTGCGCGACGTGTCAAGGTATACGGCCCATGATCGTGTCTGAGACCGTAAATGCTATTAGCGCTGGACGAGACGTCCCCAGCTAGTGTTCTCCTGAATGACGAATAGTGAATATGTGGGGAAGACTGCGAAATCGCGGGAGCTGTACCACCGCGCCCAGCAAATCCTGCCTGCTGGTGTCAGCTACAGGATCCGCATGCTTGAACCCTACCCGTTTTATGTTGACTCCGCGCGCGGCAGCAA
>Ga0315268_10002751_pt1 | contig 19685 bp, 17 predicted proteins | sample C1_top_MG_FD_204535 | JGI IMG/M metagenome (GOLD analysis project Ga0315268, IMG submission 204535) | Sediment microbial communities from Yellowstone Lake, YNP, Wyoming, USA - C1_top | ecosystem: Environmental > Aquatic > Freshwater > Lake > Sediment | place: USA: Wyoming | collected 2017-08-01
ACGAATTTTGCCCCCTTCGCTAGCAGATAACCCAGCACTTGATCCAATCGATGCAGCGCGGTCTCGCCGGTGGCAAATCTGCAATCGAACCTTACGCCGGTCATTTTAACAACCTCCCAAACGTGAAAGTCCAAAACCGTTAGTGGCAAGGCGGCTAAACAAAGGCGCAAGGCCTGTTTGGATAGAATGGGCGGTAACCGAAGAAAACTAGACGGCCAAGTATTTTGAATTTCCACCAGCCCATCGCTCGCCGGATCTGGACCATTTCTGTACAATGCGTTTGAAGCATCGTAAATGTATCCTATCTGTTTTAATGCTGCGAAGGTGTGCGAACTCGGCCTAAAATTTGGGGCCCTGAACCCAAGAATTGGCTGACCAATAACCCCACTTAGAACCTTCGTGGCTCGTTCTATTCTCCTGAATTGTTCTTGAGCATCGATCTTATCAAACCGTTCGTGCTGATATCCGTGACAACCGACCTCATGTCCCAGTGATATTTTTTTAACGAGATCTGGGAACTTCTCGGCTGCCTGCCCTGTAACGAAAAATGTTGCGCGTACATCATGCTTTGACAGCAGGTCGAGCAGTTTCGGCAATCCGTCCTCGATGCCACGCCAAGTAGTTAAGTAAGGCGGGACATCTTGCTCGACGTCAATTGTGAGAGCTACTTTTCGCATGTTCTTCGCACACCCTTTCATAAAGCTCGAGGGTCATTTTAGCGGTTTTCTTCCAGCTGAATCTATTTTGAACGACTTTCAACCCACCCTTCCGGAGGCCTCTGGCCAGCTGGCTATCGTTTAGCACGCGCAGGATACCCTCGGCTAAAGCGTCGCTGTCCGCGGGCTGGACCATAACCCCGTTCACCTTATCATCCACTATCTCAGTAGCTCCCTGTGTTCTGGTACACACGATGGGTGTCCCGACGGCCATCGCTTCCAGCAATACAATGCCAAATGACTCAACCAAAGAGGGCAAAACGAACACGTCCGCTGCGGCCATGAGCTCTGCGACCTCTTCACGCTTTAAGCCAATCAGAATTTCCACTGACTTTTCCATACCAAGCTTTCTGATCTGAACTCGTAAATTCGCTGCTTCCGGCCCGCTGCCAGCTATCGCTAATTTTGCGTTTGGCATAGATTTGAGAACCTTCGAAAACGCGCTCACGAGGTATCCCGGCCCCTTCCTCTTAACAAATCGGATTGCCGTCACTACCAGGGGTTCACGCGCTATTCCAAGCTTGGCCCGCATCGCCGAACCATCAACCTTTGTGTTAAATATCGACAAATCCACGCCATTTGGAATTATCTCCATTTTATTTTGTGGAACGCCCAACGCAGCACAATATGCTTTTGCGGCGCCGCTGACCGCTATTACGCGATCTGTGCGCTTCATCCCAAAAACTATTGGCTTATAAATCAGTTGCCATATTTTTCCTGCCTTGTGAATTGAGTGACAGGTTAACACGGATGGTATCTTGCGTTTGTTCGCTGAGAATACGGACGCCAGGGCCATTGGGGAATAGATATCTTGACCGTGGACCACATCGAACCCACCAAATTTGATGTGTTCATAAAGGCGGCGGATTAACCCAGCCGAGGCCGCACAATTCACCCTTGACAGTACAAAGCCCTCCAGGCGCTTGACCTTTAACCCACCGAACTCCTCCTCGCGAGGATATCCCGGGTACGCATGGGTAAGCACGATTGGCTCAGCACCGAGTTCGCTCAATGCCTTTCCAAGATCAACTGTGTATGAAGGCGCTCCACCCATCGCTGGGTAGAACTCGTCCCCGACCATCGCGATGCGCATATTTTCACTTCCAAAGGATAGTGTTACGACGATATTAACCGCACACAGAACTATAGCCTTATCCTAAGAGGTGACAAAAAGCCCGTCTCTCGAAATAACTGGAACCGTTGCTCTACGAATCAGCATTCCCAATTGTTTTAAATTCAGATTCAGATTAAAAGGGTTAAGAAGGTATGGAAAATGGCATCCGTGGTTTTCATATACCCGCCGATCAGCTTCGATGAGAGAAGCGCATTATCCGCCTATTCCCCTCCACTAGGGCCCCTCTATTTAGGCACCGTCCTGAAAAACGACGGGCACGAGGTGCACGTGATAGATGCTGACGCTGAGCAGCTATCACTAAGCCAGATACAGGAGAGGGTGAAATCAATAGACCCCGATGTCGTTGGACTGACCTGTCTCACCCTTTCTTTGGATTCCTGCAAAGCTGCAATTAAAGCTGTCAAGGATGCCACGGACGCGTACATAGTTGTCGGTGGTCCTCACACAGGAGTGGTGCCGGAAACTTCTCTTGATTCACTGGGGGCAGATGCTTACGTCATCGGTGAGGCTGAAACAATCATAAAAGATGTAGTCGAGAAAAAACCTAATGGAGTCGTCCGCGCGAAAGAGATAATGGACATTGATAGCATCCCATTTCCAGATAGAACTCTAGTCGAGCACGTCAAATATGGCAGGTTCTACGGCCTGGATATAGTCGGGGATGTGACGGGGATCCTGATCACCAGGGGCTGCAGGTACGCATGCACCTATTGCAACCGCCCGAAGAAATCTTGCTTCCGCGCTAGGTCGCCACAAAACATCCTTCAGGAGCTAAAGGAAATAGATAGGATGGGGTTCGAATTTGTGTGGATCGCCGACGATAACTTTACTAACAACCCTCAAATTGTGATGAAGCTCTCGAGGTTAATAAAAAGGGAGAAGCTGAAATTCTACTTCATCGGCCAGGCGAGAGTAGACGCCGCGAGCGAAACCCTGTACAAAAGCATGAAGGATATGGGCGTCGTCGGGTTCAGTTACGGAGTGGAGTCGCTCAGTCCTGAAGTCGTGAAGTGGTACAACAAGACCAGGTCCCCCGAGAAATGGCCATCCTATGTGAAAAAGACGCTGGAACTGTGCGATAAATACGGAATAATCTTCTTGGGCAGCCTAATTTTCGGAGCGCCAATGGAGACGAAGGCAGACATGGAGCACTCTATCGATTTCCTTGAAAAAAATGGAGCCGATATGATAAACGGAAATGTCCTGATGTATCTCGTCGGCTCAGAGATCTGGAAATGGGCGAGGAAAACCGGCAAAATCGCCTCGGACCAATACATGGCCTTGGCTCCTGAGCTTGGTTTAACCCCGTATTCTGAGGATGAACTCAGGGAGATGTGTTCCCGTTGCACGGACTTCTCAAAGAGGGAAGGCTGGAAAAGCATCTTTCGAAAGGTTCTGGACGGCCGACGGTTTGACCTAATGTTGTACGGATTGAAACAGTACGTGAGGCACTACCGCCGGATAAGGAAGATCCGCAAAGAGGTTTATGGGTACGGTTATGGGAAGGGCTACACCACGAAGATTTAATTCTTACTTGTTTTCCACATCTTTATTCCAAGGTAAGATGTCGCCGCTGCCCCGACAATCGTGCTCAACAAATAAGATATTGATCGCTCCACGAGGGTAGCTGATACCGCTATCGTTAATGGTATCCCACAAGCCACAAATACCCCGACCATACTCGCCTCTACCAAAACCAGCCCGCCCGGCAGAAAAGGAATCGCCCCGGCGAGTAGTGGGATGGTGATGGCCAATAATGGGGCAGCCAAGGAAACGTTCTGACCGAAGGCGAACAGGATTATCCATATCCTCATCAAACTCACGAGATTTAGTAGCAACGCTATGACTGAGATGATCACCGCTTTTTTCCTGTCGTGCAAGACTATCCTAGTGCTCGCATAGAATCTTTTTATGGGATCCATGATCTTCTTATCGCTAGTCTTGCGTCCTAGGCGTCTGTACACCCATCTGATCACCCTGAAAATACCCCCGGATGCTGTCTTTCTTTTGATCAGCGCATAAGCGAGCGGAACGAAGACTATGAGCAAACAGGAGATCGTTCCAAGAATGACCGCGCTAACCCAAAGTGGTGGAGATTGTAAACGAATCCAAAACACCATGCCCGCCAGCAAAAGTCCAAAGAATGTTGGTAAAGTCAAAATTCCCTCGGCCAAGATTGTGGCAAATCCCGCAGAATATGGAACCTTTTGAATTTTTTTGATTAAGTATGCGCGAAAGGGTTCACCGAAACTTTTGCTGAAGGGTGTGATATTGCTGAAAAACATGCCACTGTGTGCGATTACGTACGATCGCCTAAAACTGAGGTTGTAGCCCGCCGCCATTAGAGCTACCCTCCACCGATCGGCCCAGAAAAGTACTTCAAAAAAGTACAGCCCGACAGCTATACCAACCAATCTTAAATCTGCAGAGATTATCGCATCGTAAATCTTGCCCAAGTCTTCCCTTAAAAGAATCGCCGCTAACCCGCCAGCCAACGCTAACACTAAAACTATTGTTGCTAGTGCTCTCTTCACGTTGATTTTTTGAATTTTTCTGTTTGGAATTTCGACCCCCATTTTATAAAGCAGGCGAAACCTTTACTTAACTGTTTACAAATGTTAAGATGGTGTAGTTTTGACGAAAGAGAGAATCAGCCGGGAGATGCTAGAAATCTTGGCCTGCCCGATCTGTAAGGAAAAGGTTGAGCTAAAGGAAGATGAGCTCGTCTGCGTGAAATGCGGCAGGTGCTATCCAATCGTGGACGGCATCCCACACATGCTGCCGGATGATCTTCGATAACTACAGAACTTCTATTGATATTTGAATCTCTGCATCAGGGTCTAGTAAACGAGATACAAAAGTTCTGGATAAATCACCGGCGGCCTTGTCAGCTCCAATCGCAACCGTTCGTCCGCACGTGAACCGGCTTTTTCTAATGACAATATCCGTTGGATTTTCTTGCGCCAAGCCTGGATCTCCAAATCCTTGAATGGCCTCAGCAGCATCCTCGACCTTGAGCGTTACGCGAACTCTACGCCCGGCTCGGATTGCCCGTTTTAAGGTTCCTTTCAAATCTTTCGCGCCTTTGTCCGCACAAACCGCAACGATGCAGTCACCCTTAGGTCCTACTTCCTCTTCCTTGGTGATCATCAACGTCGTGGGGTGTCTAGCTGTTATCCGCGGGTGTCCTCGAGCTCTAAAAACTTCTACAATCTTCATGTTCCCATATCGACTTAAGCCCGAAAGAGGGATATTGATATCGGTCGCGATGTACGAGAAGGCGCGAGAGGAACTTATCAATCGTTTGATTCGATGGGGTTATCTCACTAAACCTGAGATCATCGAAGCTTTCAGAAAAGTTCCACGCCACGAGTTTTTGCCAGCAAACCTCAGGGATTACGCGTATGATGATCAACCTCTTCCGATAGGCCACGGGCAGACAATATCCGCGCCGAGCATGATCGCCATAATGCTGGATTCGCTCGAGCTAAAGCCGGGCCAAAAGGTCCTCGAGATAGGTACTGGCTCTGGTTACAACGCGGCGCTGGTTGCTGAGATGGTTGGGCCAACTGGAAAAGTTTTCACGATCGAGAGGATTCCAGAGCTCGCCGAATTCGGGCGCGCTAATCTCCAAAAAACTGGGTACGGGTGGGTGAATGTATTGATTGAAGATGGGACAACTGGCCACAAAAAGGAAGCACCTTGGGATAGAATCCTGGTGACTGCCTGTTCCCCTGAAATACCTCGCCACCTCATTGAACAACTAAAAGTCGGTGGAAAACTGGCCACGCCCGTGGGCCAGCATTACATGTTTCAGACATGGTTCGTTGTTGAAAAGCGCAGCGAGAAAGATGTAATCACGCGGGAGCGTGGGGGTTGCTCATTCGTGCCCTTGGTCGGCAAGCACGGCTGGAAGAAGGATTAGCCGAACCACTGCTCGAGCTTTACCTGCTTACGCTCGCGTAACCCCTTCAGCAATCGCTCGATCCCGGTTTGGACCCTCGACTCCGAAAAATCATGGCCCTCGCACAGAAATTCTATTATTTTCTTTGGGTCCGGTTCTTCCCACCTCAACTTATAATTCTTGTTCACATTTGGTTCAAGGAAGATCTCGCGCACCTCGAGAGGATCGACCTCAAATTTGTCCCCTAGTTCAGTTTGCATGATTTCCTTGATCGTTCCATGTTTTTTGACGAGCTCGAGCGCTTTCTTCGGCCCGATACCCTTTATCCCCTCGTTGTAATCCGTCCCTATCAGGACGCCAATATCCACTAGCTGCTCGCGCGCTATCTGGAGTTCATCGAGAACCTTCTGAAGCTCAATAACCTCGGGAGTTACTTCGACAAACACATCCTTACCCGGTAGCTTTCGCCGCCCGGTTATAGCCAAATTTCGGATTAGAATCGGGGCCCCGAATAACAGGCTGTCGAAGTCCTGGCTGGCGGCCGCCCAGGAGTCGCCTCGCTGAGCCAAGTACGCTGCCTGCGCCTCACCTTCACTCGAAGCTTGAACCCAGGCGACACCCATTCGATCTAAAAGTGCTTTAGATTCGCTGATCATCTCATCAGAAAACTGACCTGAACGTTGGGCAAATTTTCTAGCCTCATCCATTTTACCTGCCTCAACGGCGGCAGCCCACCCCTCAGCAGCTTCCTTCCTAATCACACGGCGTTCCTCGACAGTTCGGCGCTTCAATTTTGGCGGCTCTCCATCGTACACGTATATTGGTTGAATCCCTAGTTCGATGAGGTTTGAGGTCCTGTAGAAAAGTCCTGAAAGGTGAGATGTGATCCTTCCCTTTGAATCCCGAAGAAGTTCGCCACCTCGTTGTCTAATTATCGCCAAGAATTGATACAGTGAGTTCATGGCATCAATTGCAATTGTCCTGCCGCGCAGCTGCTCAAGCTCGATTCCCTGCTTTGATACAATGTCGCCGAGCTGTACGCCCATCCCGAACACCGAAAATAGGTTTCATTTTAGCGTTTAAATATCAAAATCGACTGGACTAAAAAATAGTTGTTTTGTAAAAAATAATATCATAAGCAGTCTTACCAATTAGAGTTTGTTTCGAGGGATGACATGAAAAAAATAGATAAGAGGATTAAAAGGGGTCTAAACTACAGCATCAAGGACGGCGTAGCTTGGTCTGTTAACGACGGACTTGGATCATCCTACGTCTCTCCCTACATGATCACCGCATTAAAGGCAAGTGATGCGCAGATCGGTTTGTTGACTTCGGTACCGAGCCTCGTTGCAAATATTTCACAGCTCGAGTCTCCGAAATTGATGGCAAGGATGAGCAGAAAAAAGTTAGTAACCATCTTGGTATTCCTCCAAGCCATTATGTGGATACCAATTTTATCTATAGCATTTTTAGTTTCATCTTCAATTTTGGATATTTTGCTTGCCCCCTTTCTGGTAATAATTTTTTATACGTTGTATCTCATGTTCGGCGGCCTTGCTGGGCCCGCTTGGTCCTCTTGGATGGGTGACCTAGTTCCGGATAAGGAAAGAGGCAGGTTTTTCGGCAGGAGAAACGAGATAATAGGCTTTGCGGGATTAACCTCGATGTTGTTAGCAGGATTTTTCCTCGACATATTCAAAATGGGTTCACTACTTTTTGGCTTCGCGACACTTTTCTTCATAGCGATGGTCGCAAGATTGGTTTCTAGACATTTTCTGATAAAACAATACGAACCTGAATTCAAAGAAGAGGAAAAATACTATTTCAGTTTCTCCCAATTCGTTAGGCAGATTTGGCAGAGGGGTGATAGGGCAAATAATTTCGGAAGATTCACCCTTTATGTCACATTGATGAGTTTCGCGGTAAACTTGGCCGCCCCTTTTTTCGCCGTTTACATGCTCCGATCTTTAAAGTTCAGTTATACTGTTTTCATTATTATCACCGTCAGCTCCCTTCTAATCAGGCTTCTGAGCATGCCTTGGTGGGGAAGATTTTCGGACAAATACGGAAGATTGAGAACTCTGAGGATAGGCGGATTTTTGATACCCGCCATACCAATCCTCTGGATGTTTTCATCCAACCCCGCTTACCTGGTCTTAGTTGAAATGTTTGGGGGCTTGGTATGGGCAGCATTTGACCTTGGTTCATTCAATTTTATCTATGATGCAGTGACCAGGCCGAAAAGGGGGTGTTGCTTCGCTTACTTCAATGTTCTAAACGGATTGGGAATATTTATTGGAGCTACATTAGGGGGTTTGCTCGCGACCCATCCTATAATAGGTTTGACTCCGATTCTGTTCCTATTCTTAATATCTGGAGTGCTAAGGCTCCTCTTCTCGATAACCATGTTGCCCCAGCTAAGGGAAGTGAGAAAGGTGCAACCAAGCAGGCCACTTTGGTATTTCATGGGGAGCTTCATCAGGAGGAGGTTCCACATCTGAAGATCAAAGCTGATGAATTCACTTCCCAACTTTGAGGACTTCTCCTACCTTCTCACCGGGTAGCCTTCTAACCACCGTTATCGGTATTGCGTCCTTCTCAAATTCTATTAGGGCGATGCCGATAGGGTTTGTGGCCCCTTCGGGCAGATCTATCAGCACGGGCGCGCCCATCGATATCTGAAGCGCCCTAGCACCTATTATTCGAGCCTTCTCGAACCTTGTATATTTTTTAGGAAAAATGGACGGGCCTCCTTACATAGGCGGCATGCCGCCCATTCCTTCAGGCATTCCCTCTCCCCCGCCTCCCTTCTCAAGCTTGCCAGCTGCGATGACATCGTCTATGCGAAGTATCATCTCAGCAGCCTCGCTTGCAGATTTTATCGCCTGTGTCTTGACTCGGAGAGGTTCGACGATGCCTAGCTTCATTGTATTAGTCACTTTTCCACTGAACACATCCAATCCCATGTCCTTGCCACCGGGTTTTCCATGGTCAGCGCGGAGCTGAACCAGTATATCTATGGGATCCAAACCGGCGTTCTCCGCTAGCGTCCGTGGAACAATTTCAAGGGCATCCGCAAAGGCTTTGACTGCAAGTGCTTCCCGCCCGCCGACCGTTTCAGCGTACTCCCGCAATTGCTTGGCTACCTCAGTTTCTGGAGCGCCTCCACCAGCCACTATCTTGCCGTCCTCAATTGCCGCGGATACCACACTTATGCTATCGTGCACCGCGCGCTCGACCTCATCAACTACATGCTCAGTACCGCCCCGCACGAGCAAGCTCACGGCTTTCGGGTCCTTACAGCCCTCGATGAATATCATCTCATCGCCAGCCACCTTCCGTTCCTCCACCAGTGCTGCTGAACCGAGGTCGTCGGTTGTCAGGTCCTTCAAGTTTGTCACTTCCTTGGCTCCGGTTGCACGCACCAGCTTTTCCATGTCGGATTCCTTTACCCTTCGAGCGACCATTATGCCCGCCTTTGCCAAGAAGTGCTGTGCCACGTCATCAATCCCCTTTTGGCAGATGACGACGTTTGCACCGGTTTTCTTTATCTGATCGACCATCTCACGCAGCATGCGCTCCTCCTCCTGAAGGAATGCCTTAAGCTGCTGTGGATCCGTTATCCGAATTTCGGCGTCAGTTTCCGTTTCCTTAACTTCCAGCGCGCAGGCCAACAGAGCAATCTTGGCTTTTTCGACCCGATGCGGCATGCCTGGGTGGACGACATCCTTGTCGATGATTATCCCCTTAATTAGCTCAGAGTCCGCCGAGCTGCCCCCGCTCTTTTTCTCGACCTTTATGTTGTCGATGTCAGCCACGAGCTTGCCGTTCTCCTCCTCAGTTATCTGCTTGACTGCTTGGACGCACAGATCAGCGAGCTTATCGCCCTTCATCTCTGATCCCTTGCTACTCATGGATGTTATTGCAATTCGTCTCAGGATCTTGTCATCATCCTTTGAAACTTTAGTCGCCATGTCGTCAAGGATTTTCCCAGCCTTTTCCGCGGCCTTTCTGTAGCCTGCAGCGATGACGGTGGGATGTACATCCTGATCAAGCATTTCTTCAGCCTTCTTCAGGAGCTCACCCGCTAGCATGACCGCTGTGGTCGTTCCATCGCCGACCTCATTTTCCTGCGCCTTGGCGATCTCCACCATCATCTTGGCGGCCGGATGCTCAACGTCCATCTCCTGTAATATAGTTACGCCATCGTTGGTTATGATGACGTCGCCTAAATTATCCACCAGCATCTTGTCCATGCCCCGCGGGCCCAATGTTGTGCGTACAGCTTCCGCTATAGCACGGGCTGCCGTTATGTTCATCCGCTGGGCATCTCTACCGATGTACCTGCTGGCATTTTCCCGCAGGATCAAAATCGGTTGTCCACCTAACTGACTTGCCATTCGATCCCTCCTTTCTTTTACTAATTAGCGAATTCTATAGATTAATTCGAGAGGTTGTAAGATATAAAAATATTACTTTTTGCCCTTCCACTGGTCTAGCGGCACCCCAAGCTCCTTTTCGATTGTTGATCTATGAATAGAGTTCATGCTGCAGAAAGGCACTATGCGTCCATCTGGAACCGCGTAATGTATTCCGCAGCGCTCCACGCGGTCTTGGCAGAAATTGTACGGGTCCATGAAATGCATGCAGCCGATCATCAAGGCCCGCTCATGAAACTCGGCCAGCGCTGTGTAGTCGCCAGTGCGGATGATGTTGAGGATAATTTTCAGCAGATTTAGTTCCTTTGGAGCGTTTCTCATGTCAATCACACCTGGCACATCCTTGACCGCCTTAGCAAGCACTTTTGTCTTGGCGCCGAAACCTCCACGCTTGAGCTCCGCCGCGTACTTATCAAGCAGGTTAAAAAACTTTTCCACATCCACGAACCGAGTTATCGGGATTATCCTGCCGTCATCGACGAACACGTATGTCGCTGCCCCGCAGTGCTCATGGCAGGTGAATTCCACGTAACTCTTGCCCTTGTAAGCCTCGACGAAGCGCGAGACAGGAACAACGCATGGCACGGGATAAAAGTCCGTAGCGGCTATTTGTCCGTCCATCTGCTTCTCTACAGATTTTATGAAATCAGGAATCGTTATCCTCCATTTCTTCCTCTCCTCCTGTGAGATGCGGCCGGCGAAGGACACGGGCTGGACGTTCACACAGTTGATCACGTCCTTGTTTTTAATCGCGAAACGGATGATGTCTCCGACCTGGTCATCGTTTACCCCCTTGACCAGCGTCACGACCAGCACGATACTGGTGAGGCCAGCTTTGCGACAGTTTTCGATCGCCTTCAACTTGTAGTGAAAAATATCCTGACCGCGGGTCGTCTTGTAGGGCTCGGGCGTAACGCCGTCGAACTGGAGGTAAACGGTGTTCAAGCCGGCCTTGACCAATCGTTTGACGAAATCCAGATCTTGGGCGAAGCGAATTCCGTTCGTATTCACCTCGACGTGTGGGAAGCCTAGTTCCTTCGCCGCTCGCACGATTTCCGGGAGGTCATCCCTTATAGTTGGCTCCCCCCCGCTCAGCTGCACTGCTGGCGCCGGCACTGGCTTGTTCGCCCGCAGGTTGGCAAGCATCGCTTTCACCTGGTCAAATGTGGGCTCGTAGATATAGCCAGCCGCTGAAGCGTTTGCGAAGCATATCGGACAGCGAAGGTTGCAGCGGTTTGTGACGTCGACAATACCAAGTACCGTATGAGATTTATGATTCGGACATATTCCGCAGTCCAAGGGACAACCTCGTTTTTCCTTCGTACGAGGATTTTGTACCCCTTTACCCACTTGCGCAAATTTCTCTGCACGTTTATACATCGAGACATCCGACCAATAGATGTCCTCGAACTTACCGTGCTTGGGACACGTTTTCTTGATAAGCGCCTTGCCATCTTCCTCAACGACTTTAGCATCGATGACCTGCAGACACTCAGGGCAAAGGCTCTTGGTCTCTTTGAGCAGCATTTCTAGGACTCCGGTTTTATTTACCACTAAAAGGGGTAAATATTTAAACTTTGTCCAACTTCACTCAATATGAAATGTAGGATGGTTGTGTATGATTCCAAGTGAAAAGATCACGAGAACTCTGAAGGACCTCGGACTCACCGAGTACGAGACGAGAGCTTACATCGCTCTGGTCTCGGGCGGGCCAACAACCGCTGGTAACTTGAGCAAGCTGGCGAATGTCCCCTACTCAAGGATTTACGATGTGCTTTCGAAGCTCGAGCGGAAGGGTTGGATAGAGGTCCAATCCGGCAGGCCGATAAGGTATCGAGCGAAGCCGCCGGCAGAGGCTATCAGACTTTCGAAAATCGAACAGGAGGAGAGATTCAAGGAGGCGAGCGATACCATCATTGAGGAGTTGGAGCCGCTTTACGAGCAGAAGGCGGAGGTCAAAAAGCCGGATATCTGGGTCATAAGGGGGGGCAGGAACCTCATTGGGAAAATAGGCGAGATGCTTGCGCGCGCTCAAGTCGAGATCCTGATTTCTGCACCAACCTTATCGGAGGAGTTACTCGAGCTTCAATCCTTCGCACCATTACTACAGGTGAAAAATTTGGCCGTCAGAATCATAACCGCTGAGAAAACTTCATCTGCAAAGAAATTGGGCCGCATCCCAAACCTCGGGGTCAGGTACAGAAAACCCCTCTTCGGAGGTGGAATCATCGTTGACGGCAAAGAGGTTCTGTTGCTCCTGGCTAGCGGGGGCGAAAAGTTGGGAATTTGGTCCAATGAGGTTGGACTATCGAAGTTCGCGAAGGAATATTTTGAGTACCTTTGGAAGGACTCCCGTTCCACTTAGAATTCTTATTTAGTGTGGAATTTGAGGTTCAGGGCTGTTTTTGAGTTCAACAAAATGAACTGTTTAATTAAAAAACACGTATACGCCTTATAGCCTAAAATTTCCAAGATTTAACTGCGGGTCGGACCGGCGCGATCCTCCCTGGTTGCCTCCTTTCCCAGTCTCGGCGGATCGCATTCCTTCCGCTTTTTAGGCGCCGGCCCGCTGATTTCCCATGAAACAATTTTAAATCGATCGTATTTTTAATACGGTTTTTCGGTGCATTTTTATCGATTAGATGACGCCTTTCATATACTGTATTAATAAAGGAAGCACAAGTTCTTCCAGAAAAATATTAGGGGGATGACTGAGAAATTGAGCGGGCCAATCGACACAATAGCATATGCGATCTGGTTCATCCTGCCTGCTTACGTTGCAAATGCCGCTCCAGTTGTGCTGGGTGGCGGTCCTCCGTTGGACTTGGGCAAGAAGTTCTTGGACGGTCGAAGGATCTTTGGCGATGGAAAGACCACTCGCGGATTTGTGGGCGGAATAATCGCCGGCACAGTGATAGGTTTATTTCAGGGAATTTTCAGGGCCCCGCTCGGAGAGCATATATTACTCGGTTTCATGCTCGCTTTGGGCGCATTGCTCGGGGACTTGGTTAGCAGCTTCATCAAGCGTCGCATCGATATCGAAAGAGGTGGGGCGGCACCCGGATTGGACCAACTGAGTTTCGTCGTGGTCGCCCTTCTGCTCGCAAGTCCAGTGAAGGTGCCTCCATGGCAAGTTATAGTAACACTTCTGATCATCACTCCGCCGATCCACCTGGCAACGAATTTCATCGGCTACAAGCTAGGCTTCAAGAGCAGGCCTTACTAGCCCCCGCATTGAACCGGCATCTCTTCCCACGGAAATACGATCCACTTGTCAGTCTCGAAAACGTAGTAATCTGGCTTCACGCGAGATTTCGGCTTGTACGCGATGGTGGCCACCTTTACTTCCTTTGCACCCTTCTCCTTGACGTGCTTGAGCACAAATTCCAACGTCTCGCCTGTGTCCGAGACATCATCCACGATTAGTACCTTGTTTGGGAGTTCGCCGACGTCCGCGAGCAGCTCCGGCCTTTCCTGTCTGAGATTGATGCCCTTGTATAACTTTATGTGAATCATCTGCAGGAGCTTATCCCCGAGCAGGTGCGATAGCCTCACCGCAGGTATCAGACCCCCGCGCGCTATGCCTACGATCATGTCCGGCTGGAACTCCCGCTCCAGTTTGCTGGCTAGGGCAGTGACCGCCTTTTCTACGTCGTGCCAGCTCATAGTAACGAACTCCAACCTACCACCCCTCCAGAGAGATAAATTGAAATGGGGATTCAATAAAAAGATTGTTATGGTGTGGATATGGGAAGGGTAGCCGGCATTTGCGCTATATGCGGGCGGACCGGAGTGGATGTCCACACTTGCAGGATCTGCGGCTCTATTGTTTGCTCGCGCGACTTCTTGCCTGACGTTGGCGTTTGCGTTCGGTGCATGAGGCGTGGACTTTGGGTCAGTGACAGTGGGGAAGGTTAGCCTTGAATCAAAAAATTAATTTAAAATCCACTTTTGAACTCACCTTTCTCAAGGCGCTCGTACCATTCACGTTCGATGGGCTCTTGCTCGTGTAGCTCCCTCCTCCTTGCCTCCAAAAGCATGGGTTCCCGTCCCATGAGTTCGGCGGCGGTGAGGACTTTATTGCCCGCTTGATTGGCCGCTTGGATTACCGACTGCAGATATTGTAGGTAATCGAGCGAGCGGAGCAGGTGATGATCGACCACGAGTTGCGGCACGCTGCGCGCCAGGGTGGCCAGGTTCTGCTGCGCCGCGGCGAGATCTTCGGGTTCGAGCTTGAACGATAGGTAGATTGGAGGGCCGCCCATCAGCACTAGGTCAGGCTTCTGCGCTAGTATGATTTTAAGCGGCTCATAGTACAAAGGACCCTGTACGTCGGACGCGTGCACCATGCAGCATCCTGGGGTCCTGACGGTCAACATCAGCAGGTACCCGAGCTTTGAGCCAGCCGGACCATGATAGATCGGCTTTGAAAACTCGAGCGATGTCCTTCCATACTTGAATGTCTGCCCGTCCGCGACCCTGATCTCCTTCGCAATTTTGGTAGTCATCTTACGAAACATGTAGCCCCTCTCCCTCTGGCTTGCGTTGATGTCGGCGTTCGTGTCCTTCGCGAGGATCAGTTTGCCTGAGTAGAGCTCGGCCGCAAGTTCCGGCGAGCTCCATATCCACAGCCAGTTCTCGAAATTAGGCACGTAGTGGTCGAAGTGATAATGGCTGATTGTCAGAAGGTCGGCGTCCCGCGAGGCCTCGAGGATGGCCTTCCTCGTTCGGTAAAGCGTCAGGTATTCCTGTTCGTGCGGATTCAACCTGAACCTTGGACCAAGCGCCGACCCCGGATCTATTACCAGCCTTACGTCATCCGTCTCGACGAGGGTGGCCATGCTCCGCACGCCGAGGCTCTCAAATGCCAGCGGCAGTACCCGGATCTCACCGTTTCCGACAGGCACGAGCTGCATGAGATCGTAATCAAATCGTCCGCGATGCTTAAATCCCAATGCCGCATACGAGAAATCATGAAGTCCGGTTTGAACTACATAGAGAGGCCGAAGCTCAAGGAACCAATACTTGTTGCAGGCCTTCCAGGCATCGCCCACATCGGCAAGCTCGCGGTCGAATATCTCGTGCACGAGCTTAAGGCAAAAAAATTCGCGGAGCTTTACTCCGAGCACTTCCCTGAGTGGGTCGTCCGGGAGGACGGGTTGGCCAAGCTTCTGAAGATGGATTTCTACCACTGCCGGCCGGACGGTATTGAAAGGGATATTATATTAGCCACCGCGGACGCCCAGGCGGCTTCATCGTTCGGACAGTACAAGCTGACGGGTGAAATCCTAGACCTTGCGGTGGACAACGGTGCGGACACCATCATCACTATGGCGGCGTACGTCCTTTCGACGCGGGAATCGAGGGCAGCCGTGGTCGGAACTACGACGGACGAGGGCACGGCTAAAATGCTTCACAAACATGGGATAGAGCTCCTTGACGGTGGGATGATCGTGGGAATGAACGGCCTGTTCGTCGGACTTGCCGGAACGAGGGGACTGAAGGGATTTTGCCTGCTCGGTGCCACCCAAGGAGGGATCCTGGATGTAGGCGCGACCGAGGAGGTCCTTAACGCGTTGACCAGGGTGCTCGGCTTTAAGCTTGACCTAGCGAACCTTCAAACCTATGCATCCATAGTGTCCAGATTCAGCCCACCAAAGATGAGGACACCTTCAATGCCCACCGAGGAAGATCTCAGTTACATCAGATGACAGTGAGTAGATCCCATATCCGAGGAAGCTGTCGCAGTATTTTAGATTCTAAAGGAAACATGGCTTCCTAGAATCGCTGTTTAACTTTTAAATTAAGAATACGAACATCACTACTGCTACCAAAGTACAAGCTAGTGCTGCCATGCACAAGACAATATCTATCTTATCTAATTTTTTTCGTTTAACTTCTTCCACTTGTTTAACTTCTTCCACATTTATCACCCTTTAATATGGTTTGGCCCTTTAGCGCGGGCTTCAACGCCCGTCGGCTAGTAATATGAAAATATGCCCCATTTACCGCTTATGAAACTGTCCTCCATCCCATTCGCGAACTGTGCAGAAGAAACTGTAATATTTTTGTTTGGGTTTTGAAATTAATTTTAACCTTCAACTTATTCGAACTCCCCTGAACCGCAAGCTCGGCGCGCATATCGCTCCAGATGCCCCCCAAGGCATTATCTGCTTGGCATCGCTGGCTATACCCGTGATCTGTTTTAGCAGTCTTGGCAGGTTCTCGTGAATTCTCACCTGTTGGACCGCGCCGACCACCTCGCCCCTCTGGATCAGGAAACCGCACCTCGATGTGGTCGAGAAGTCGCCAAGTTGAGGCGTGATCGGATAGGTGTACCATATCCTCGATAGCAGCAATCCTTCCTCGGTGTCTGCGATGAGCTCCTCTCGCTTGAGATCACCCGGCTCAATCTCCAAGTTTGTGATGTACGGGCTCGGCTCCACTCCATAATAACGGCCTGGCATGTCTATCAGTCTGAGCCCATTGCCGGTGCTATCTGTGTTTGCCTTCCCCGCATAGCAGCGGTCGTAGATGAAGCTCACGAGTTTGCCCCGCTCTATCAACGGCGTTCGACGAGTGGGCACCCCCTCATCGTCAAATGTTTTTGAGCACAGACCACCTGCCATGTTTCCCCAGTCATACATGTTTAATCCCTCAGACGCCACTAACTTGCCAAGTTTATCGGTGAAATATGAGTAACGATCGTGGACCTCCCGCCCGTTGACAGCATAACCAAACACATGATAAAACAGCTCAGCCACAGCTGCTGGCTCGAGGATGACGTTGTATTTGCCCGGTTTGACATTTTTTGGGCTCAGCGAGTTCACCGCTAGCTCCGCGGCGCGCTTGCCAACCTCACTTGGATTGAAGCCGTGAAGGCTTGTGCTGCCCAGCCAGGCCCCTCCCTCGGATTCACCCACGCCACGAGATTCAACTGTCAGATGACCAAATATCCTCGTCGTTTCATCCGCACCCGCCAACCCGTTCGTGTTGGCTACCGCACAACGTTCAACGACGACGTTCAGCGCACCAGAAACATCCACCACCCTGCGGTCGAAGTCAAGGGCAGCTTGAAGCATAAAATCAGCCAGTTCTGACGCCCTCGCGGGTTGCAACTTTGCCAGCGCCCGATCGCAGATATCACCGACCTTTTTTGGCTTGGCAGCCTCGGGGAATCCGTTGAAGTCTGGGTTCGGGGGACGTGCTCTTGCTATCGAGACCGCTCTTTCGCTCAGCTCCTGACTTAAAATGTTCGCGCATGCAAAGCCAACCTTTTGATCAATAACCGCCCGAATTCCGATGCCGTAGTCTTGAACCTTTTTTGTCTCGATTACACGACTTGCCGCAATGCGCACGGTTGTAACGAGGCTCTCGCCCACAAACGCCTCAGCTTCATCCGCGCCGGATTTTTTGGTGAGTTCGAGGGCCTTTTCCGCTGTCTCGAGCATCATCCCACCCCCGCGACTACTGCTTGACCTCGAATGTGCGGGCCGCCATTGCCGATGTAGAGCGTCTGCATGGGGTCGCCCTTGCCACAGTTCGGTATCGGCCTCATCTCAAAATCGCTTCCGACTGCGTCTATGCTCGAAAAGAACTCGGGCGCAATTCCCATGATCGATGCATCCCTGAAAGGCCCGAGGAGATCGCCGCGCCTGATCAAAAACGCCTCCTTTGCGCTGATCTGGAAATTGTATCGCCGCGAGTCGATGCTGGGAATTTTTGCGCCCTTCAGGTAAACGCCCTCCTTCACGTCCAAAAGCTCCTCAAGATACTGCTCGCCCGGCTCGATGAAGGTGTTGCTCATCCTTATCAACGGCAGGTACTTGAAGCTCTGAGCTCGCATGTTTCCGTTTGGCTCGACCTTGAACTCCGCGGCGGTTTCACGGCTGTGCATGTGCTCGAGCAGCTTGCCCTCGCGAATCAGCTGCTTTCGCCTCGCCGGCACGCCCTCGTCATCGTACTCATAATATCCCAACGCACCTTCCACGCGAGGATCATCCACCGCATTCAGCAGCTTTGATCCCACCTTTTGTCCGATCTTGCCCGCCCACCAAGCCTTCCCGGCCCAGGCTGCCTCCCGACCAAGGACGCGGTCGGCCTCGCTGGGGTGGCCAATGATCTCGTGCGTGAGCAGGGCGACGAAGTCTTGGTCCAACACGACCGGCAGCTTGTGTTTTGGCATTGCCTTAGCAGACGATAGGGCGACAGCGCGTTTGCCCACATCCTCCCCGCGAGTCGGCATATCGAAGCGCTGCACTATTTCAAAACCCCCGGTTCCTCCGGCTAGGTCATCGAAGTATTCGGTCACGGCACCTTTTTTTGCGAGAGCATAAACTCCTGCGTATGTGATCGTTGTATCGGATTGGATGCGCGCGCCCTCGCTGCTTAAGAATAATTTCTGTAATGTGTGAGCTGATATCGAGGCCGCGGTTCGCTTGACGTACTCATCAACGCGGGCCCGGCGATCAGCCTCCAAACACAACTCAATCTTTTCGCTGAAATCGACCTCGAATGGGTCAATTTTTGCCCCGGCATGCGTTTGGGCTTCCACCACCCTAGCCCTCGCCAATTTGCCATTGGCGTGGTGTTTGACCGCCTTAGCCATGCTCACCGCGGTTCTGACCGAGTTGTTGACAGAAGGTTTAACCAACTCAGTAGTGGAAGCGAAGCCCCAGGTGCCGAACAGGACTCGGATCCCCATTCCATGCTGGAGTTCTGATGATGCTTTCTCCACCTTTCCATCTTTTACCACGATTGTTTCGTTGCGCGAGCTTTCCACGCGTACATCCGCGTACGTGGCGCCGAGTTTCATCGCCTGCCTGACTGCATATTCTGCTATCTCCATGGGATCACGCTAAGTTCGTTGACATCGTGTGAACCCGATTCAACACCGAAAAATTCACTTCTCAATCCATATAAAAGGTTCTACATCTATTTCTTCGCACAATGCTTGACAACAACGATTTTAAAAGGTGCTGGGCATAGATATGCGGGGCTGAAATGAAATTGGATCCATCGGTGAGGGAACGTTACCCCGACTTCATCGCGGCCTACGCTCAGGTCAGCGGAGTTACGATGGAGCCCACGGTCGAAGGGTTGGTGGAGCGAAAGCGGCAGGTCTTCAGCGACTTGAAGGCACGATACGGCGCTGTGCAGATGCTAGATATCCCAGAAATCAAGGCCTATCGAGGTTTATTCAAAGCGATGGGTGCCGATCCCTCCAGCTACCGTCCCGCGCCGGAGTACCTCTTGAGAAAGGCTCTGGAAGATCGCTTCCCGGCCGTGAATAATCTGGTAGATTCCTGCCTGTTGGTCACCTTAGAGCACTGGGTCGTGACCGGAGCTTATGATGCAGACAGGATCAAGGGGCAGGCGATAACCACGCTGGCAAAGGAGATGGAACCATTCGAGCTCATCGACGGCAGGAAGATTAGCCCGAAGCTGGATGAGATCGTGCTTCGGGATGATGATAAGGTTTTGGCAGCCTA
>Ga0315268_10002752_pt1 | contig 19684 bp, 13 predicted proteins | sample C1_top_MG_FD_204535 | JGI IMG/M metagenome (GOLD analysis project Ga0315268, IMG submission 204535) | Sediment microbial communities from Yellowstone Lake, YNP, Wyoming, USA - C1_top | ecosystem: Environmental > Aquatic > Freshwater > Lake > Sediment | place: USA: Wyoming | collected 2017-08-01
TGCGCCGCCATTACTCGCAGCAGATTGTCGCGGATGGCAAGCGGATTGGGATAGTCTGGCTCCATCGCCGCTTTTACTTCATCCGCAAGCCAATTTTTTAACGAGTTCATAGTAGTCCTGGCCTCTGCCCCAATTTGGCTTTCAACTTCGCTTAATTTGATGCGCAGTCTTTCCAGCAGGATGTTGAATTGTTTAATCTGGGTTTGACTAAGGGTCAGCTCTCTACTCAGCTCGTTGACACGTGTGGCCAATGTTTCCACATCAGGCATGACACGCTCAAACACTCTCTTGCCAAAGGCTCTTTCCTTGATGAATAACACCCGGCTATATTCGGTGTTGTCTTCAAGCTGGACACCTGGATATGCGGCGAGCAGATTGTCTACCGTGACCATGCCATCAAAAGCGGTCAATTCGCCCTGCTTGACTCGTTTCTGCAGCTCGCTGCGGTTTACGCCCACCAGCCGTGCGGCCCTGGATAGACTAAGAAGTTGGGACATAAAGCCTCCATATCACTTCTTGTATCTTGCAGCAAATACCAGGGGCTTTCAACCCAAATTGCTCATTGAAACGAGGAAAATTTGTAGGAGCGCAGTTTACTGCGCGATTATTGAGAATATCAATCGCCCGATGAATCGGGCTCCTACAATGTAGTATGCCGCTCCTTCTTCTCCCGCACTTGCAGATCGCAGACCTGGGTGGAGCCAAGATGGTGTGGCGTGACTTAATCTTACCGAGAAAATCAATGCAGCGGCTTGCGCACAAAATTGACCACATTAATTCCGGGAGCAACTTTGCTGGTAGCGCCTGTTGAACAACTGGCTTTTTTTCCATCCGCTTTTCTCAAGTCGTGCATATGCAATTGATTGACGACTTCGACGTAGTCCTTGGTTTCCGCCATTGTTTTCGCATTGCGGCCACCTTCGTTCAACGCGCCCGTATCTACACCTGCAGCCAACAGCACCTCAACCACACCAGCCTCGCCGTAGCCGGCAGCAATCATCAATGGCCGAGTGCCATAGCTGACCTGGTGCTCAATATCTGCTCCGGCAGTGATCAACGCACTCACCACATCAGGAAATCCCCGATTGAGTTCGTAGTTGAATAAGGCTTTCATCAGGGCGGTCCAACCGCGCGCATCTGTCGCATCAACATTTGCTCCTGCAGCTATCAACATTTCCACCATCTCAAGATGACCAGCCCCGGCAGCCAGCATCAGCAAAGTGGCGCCTTCGTCATTGCTGGTGTTGCAATCAGCACCACTTTTTAGCAGAGCAGTAGTTTTAACTACATCGCCAGCCAAAACAGCATTAAATAATTCGGTGCTCATAACGTTTTTCCCTATCAGAGTGTTCAATTGTGCATCGATTGTAATAATAACCGAGGTATTCAGTCAACTAATAACAGAGTCACGCTTCAAGCGCATCAGGGTTGCGCCGAACAAGATCCGCCAGCTATCCCGTGATTGTTCCCCGCAGCTTATTGTTCCTTCATGAACCAGCCATTTCAAGTCTTGCTCCGAGACCACGTAATGTTTACGCAACAGCGGTACTAATGCCTGTTCGATAGAACAAATATCTCGTTGAATACTCAGTCGGCATTCTTCATCATCTGCCGGACTTAGCCATGAGATGGCCAGCATATCTTCAAACAAATTCCATACACCTTTTTGCGAGCTATTGAGTATTTCCACACTCTTTTCCGGGCCGCCAATTTTTACCAGCCCTTGGCGGATTTTTTCCCGTACACCTGCATTCAGCGTACCTGCATGCCCGCCAAGGTGTATCAGCATCAGCACACCGTGCTGCTCTCCGCTGTTGTGCAGGGAAGTTCGCACCGTGCTTTTCTCCAGCAAGCTCCCTGTCGCAAAAGTATATAGACGCGCAACAGTAAAATAGGCCAGGCCTAGTGTGACCGGGCCGGTGAGGTTGATATAAGTGTTGCTGAGGTTGATGCTGCCATACGAAATCCCGATCAAAATGAATTGCGACGCACCAAACAAAAGGTCTATCTTGTCACGCCCGCTGTCGCGATAAAAACCCCAGGCAGTTGCCCAGATCACGAGCAGCGTCAGCAACATATAGGTGATGCGTGTATCCGGAATACGCAGATAGTCGGTGTGCTTGAAGTTATCGATGGCCGTGGCGAGGATTTCCACTCCTGGATGCGAGCGGCTCATCGGTGTAGGTCTAATGTCAAACAGGCTGGAGGCGGTGGAACCTATGATGACAATCTTCCCGGTGAATTCATCTGCCGGGCGCTGTTTGTTCTTGCTGGTCATATCGCTGAAGACCTTGCTAAAACTCACCGAATGATAGGTAAAGGGTGGTCCGCGCCAGTTAAGAAACACGCGCTGCGCTTCTGTTCCAGGAAAATTTAATTCTTGCGCGATGCGCAGCGGCAATGAAGGAATTTTCCAGCCATACTCATCAAGATAAGCCAGATATTGTCTGATAACACCATCTGTATCTGAATCGATATTGTTCAGACCCAACCGTCCACTATCCCGTACAGATTTGAAGTAAGGCATCAGCATTGCAATCGTGGCATCGGCCTGTGCCTTATGAGCAATCGGTAGCGCACCAGGGATCATCGCCGGATTCAGCTTGCTCTGCGCGTCGTCATACGGGCTGAGCCGCAGCATGGGAAAGAACGTGTTGTCCGTAGCAGCGATGACACTATCAAAATAGGCATCGCTGCCGGGGTTGTAGACATCGGGGTCGCTAAAAACAATATCAAACACCACTGCCTGTGGATGCTGATTTTCGATCTGCTTGACGAAATCTCCCAATACCCGACGCGGCCATGGCCAGCGACCATATTTCGCGGCCATCTCTGCCAGGCTGGCTTCGTCGATATCGACAATAACAATGTCCTTGTCCGGCTTGGGCACTACAAACCTGTAACGCACCATCAAGTCCAAACCCACCTGTTTCATCTCTGCAGTGAGATGCAAAAAAGACGTATCAGCGACGATCAACAGGGTAAACAAGCCCGCCAGGTAGAGATAGAAACTGCGTTTCCATTTGCTGGCCAGCAGCGTAAAGAAGCGGTTCAGGTGGCGCCGAAGACGATAGGATAGTGATGCAAAAATATTCATAACCCAGCCAATACGGTTGTAATAATGTCATTATGCCCTACAGCCCACCCCTGGCCCAGTATCACTTTCTGGATGCAGGGAGCAAAAAAATCACGACTGCCTCTTGGCGTAAACGGCTAAATCAGGCATCCAGCAAGGCATCGAACCAGTGCTTCCAGCGCAGATATTTTTCCGGCAGAGCCTTGTCATTGCGTGTCACTTGTATTTTTTCGGCATCCCTATGACTGACGTGCATTATCCCTGCAGCAAGTATCGCCGCGCCTTGCAAACTGGCGTCTCTCTGCTGCAAACGGAATACTTCACAAGGCAGGCATTGGGCAATTCCCTGTTGCAAACTCGGCAGCACGGACAATCCGCCCGAAAGATAAACGCTTTTAATAGCAGCACCACGGTTAAAGTCTTCCACTATCCGCACCACGCGGAAAATAATGGCTTCCAGTAACAGACAGGCAATTTCGCTTTGCGTCAGATGATCTACCGGTCTGGAGAACTGCAAGCCCAGATCATTGCGAAAATAGGGTGCGCCCAGGCCGCTGGGTTCTGCAAGGCAAAATATATCTTCTGCCGCCAGATTCTCTACCCTGCAATCAGATACAGGATACGGGGCTAACGCGGCAGCAATGGAATTGAGGGTGCCTTCGATCGCTAGATGGGCACGCAGAGCATCGTCCTGATACACCAGGGTGCGCAGGTAACCATCTGTGCTTCCTTGATCTTCATCCAGATAACGAATCACGAAACCACCCGTGCCCAGATTGACTAATGCCACCTCGCGATCTTCGCCAACGCTGGCAAGCAGGGCTGCGGACTGGTCAGCCAGGCTGGCTTGCAGGGTCAGGCCATTACTCAGGCGTACATTCAAACCTGTGGAGGGTTTAATCGCCGGCAGTATGCCCAGCGGTATGCCGAAAAGGTCGCACAGCACAGGCGACCATTGCTGAAACCGGATATCCATCAGCAAGGTGCGCGCAGCCATCGAACCATCCGTGAGGTGATGCTTGCCGCCCGTCCATCGCCAAATCAAAAAAGTATCCAGCGTGCCCACCAGCAACTCGCCGCGCTCCAAGCGGGCGCGCCAAAGCGGATTTTCCTGCAACACAACGCGCAGCTTGGTGGCAAAGAAATAGGGCGTGAGGCGCAAGCCGGTCAGCTCGGTGATTAAAGGCTCTTGCGCTTGCAACGCCACGCAACTCTCCGCACCGCGATTGTCCTGCCATGAAATAAGCGGGGTGAGCGGTTTGCCAGTGGCCTGTTCCCAGATCAGGAAAGAAGAACGCTGGCTGCATAAACCCAATGGTGGAGAGCCGCCCGATTGCACCATACATGTGCTGAGCACTTGTTCCGCAGTCAAAGCATATGACAGCGCATCACTTTCGTAATGGCCAGCATCTGCGTGAATAAGCGGAGCGGGCTGCGCAACGATGCCACTAAGGGTGCCATGCTGATCCAGCAGCCCGGCTTTGATAGAGGTGCTGCCCAGATCAAGCGCGATGGCCGAGATCATGCTGTTGCGTGCTGGGAACAGGAAGCCAGCTCGCGGTTAACTGCGCTTTCATCCCAGGCCAGTGTGGTCGATACAAAAAGGGCGAGACGATGCAGCTCAGCCTCGTTCAACCTGGACAAAATCAGCAATGGCAGTCGGCGACGCAGCAAATCGTCCAGGTGCACGACCATTTCATGGCGTGCACAGAACAACAAATCAGCGTAGATCAACGGCACTGCCGGCGTAATGCGCTCGGCTAAAGATGGATTATTTTCAATGTCCTTGAGTATCTCGACTACACGTTTGCCGTGGCGACGGATCAGCCACTTGGTACTTTCCGCATCTACGCGGAGCTGCGCTGCTTGAGCGCTGACATCAGCAGACCACGCGGCATAATTTTCTTCTGGTGCCCACGGAAATAACCTGCCTCTGCTTGCGCAAGGAATATCCCAGCCAAGTTGCACGCACACTTTGTCGACAATACAGGCCGCGTCTTCCCGCGCCGAGGTGATTTTGCCGCCTATGGAATAATGCACACCATTGCTTGCGGTTTTCAATTCCCAGTCACGGCTGACGGCAGAGGGGGATGATTTTTCGCTGCGCTTCATCACGCGCAATCCCGCATAACTGCCAATCACATCGGCTGTTGTCCACGCGCTCTTGAGGTAATGATTGGCTGCATCAAGCAGATAGGCGACATCGTTTTCTTCTGCAAAGACTTGGCTCATATCGCCGTAGTAATCCGTATCGGTGGTACCGAGCAGGGTGAGGCCATACCAGGGAATCATGAAAAATACCCGGCCATCCGCCCGGGCGGTCAATAGCAAGGCTTCGTCTGTCAGCGCCGCAGGCATGATCAAATGCACGCCCTTGGTGACCCGGCACCACTTGCTGCTCTCCTTTGCTACCGCCAGCCATTGACCGGTGGCATAGACGATCTGCTGCGCTTTCATTTCAACAGTCGCACCGCTCAGCTGATCCTGAACGGTTGCAGCCGTTACCTGACCCTTATGTTCAGTCAGGCTGCTTAGCTTGCAATAATTCACACACACCGCACCGGCTGCCATTGCACCTGCGATCAGCTCCAGCACCAGACGTGCATCGTCAGTCTGTGCGTCGCCATAGGTGAAGCCGCCTTTTAATCCGGTTGTGTCGAGAGCAGAAAAACGTCGAGAAAACGCCTGACGATTAAAATATTGATGAGCCATTTTTAGAGCGGGACTCGCCGCCAGAAAATCATACAGCATCAAACCGATCTTCAACTGCAGCCTGCCGATGCGGCTGTCTGCATAAACCGGCACGCCGAATCGCAGCGGCCAAACGCGATGCGGTGCCGTTTGCAGCAGCATCTGCCGCTCGGTCAGCGCCTTCTTAACCAGCTTGAAATCGAACGACTCAAGGTAACGCAGGCCGCCATGGATAAGTTTGCTCGATGCCGAGGAAGTTGCATTTGCCCAGTCGCCCTGCTCTACGATGGCCACCTTGAGGCCGCGCAAGGCTGCATCATAGGCAGTCCACGCACCGTAAATTCCGCCGCCACAAACCAGCAGGTCGAACTGCTGGTCGTGCAGCAAGGAAAAATCACGCCTCACTTGTTGCGATCTCTCATGCTCAAGGCTTTCTGCGGCAGATCGCTGATCAGAATATCGACTCCCAATTCCAGAGCTTTGCTGATCTGTTGATCGCTGTTGCATGTGTAAACCGCAATGCTTTTACCCAGCCCGCGCAGAAGTTTAACCATCGCATCGTCCAGCGTTGCGATGGGCAGGCACAGTCCATGCAGAAAGGGAGATGAGGTCATTACCTGTCTGGCATCTTCCAGCGTTTGCTCATCTTCGAAGTTGTAAACCAGCGGGAATCCGGGCCTGCACTGCTGCGCATAGATCAGGCTGTCCAGATTGAAAGAAGAGATGATGATGTGATCGTCGTTAACCTGCCCGACCATCGCGAGCGTTTGCTGAACTTTATTTTCATGACGAGTGCGCAACTCCCATTCACGATTTTTAATTTCCAGCAGCAAGCGTGTGCGCTTGCGATAAGCATCCAGAAATTCCTGCAGGCTCATAATACCTTCGCTGTGGGCATCCCGCGAGAAATGCTGCGCCAAATTCATCGCCTGCAGCTCGCTATAGTCGAAGTCATCAATGTGTTTGGCAGGATGGCCCAGCTTGGCAAGCAGGCGGTCGTGCCACAGCACCGGTACGCCATCGCGACTGAGCTGGATATCAGTCTCGATGCCATCGATGGGATAAGTCAGTGCGTGGTCGAACGCGGAGCGGGTATTTTCGGGCGCTTCCTTATTCGCACCGCGGTGCGCGAAGATCAGCGTTTGCCTGGTTGGGACCATTTAATTTATTCTTGGCGATATTGATTGTGAACTAGTGTAGGTTAAAAGCGCACGAATTGGCAAAGGATCATCCAGCGCTTAACGGCTCACCATCGTAGGAGCGCAGTTTACTGCGCGATTGTTGAGAACATCAATCGCCCGATAAATCTGGCTCCTACATAGTAATGATTAATCTTGAAATGATAATGAATAATTCGGTATAGCCTATCCGGTGGTTTCCATGCTCAATGCGTATTTTCCGTCGCGAGCCAAGCCGTTCAAATGGCAACGCTGCAACAGTGCTTTCTGTGCAGCAGCCACATTGCTTTCCTGGCCCTTCCAGGCTGCCAGCACCGGCGCCTGAAGTGCACGACCGTAAGAAAAGCTGACTTGCCAGGGATGCGTGCCCATTGCATTCATCGCGTTCAAATTTTCGGTTGCCTCTTCGGCACTCTGCCCGCCGGACAGGAACACGACCCCCGGAACTGCGGCTGGCACGTAACGGCTAAAGCAGCGCATGGTGGCTTCGGCAATCTGTTGCGCACTGGCCTGCTGCTCACATTTCTTGCCCGGAATCACCATATTCGGCTTGAGCAACATTCCCTCAAATATCACACGATGCGCATCAAGTTCGGCGAACACGGCTTCAAGTACCCGCGACGTGACCACTTCACAGCGCTCGATATTATGCGCTCCGTCCATCAGCACTTCCGGTTCCACAATGGGCACAATATCAAGCTCCTGACACAGTGCCGCATAACGGGCCAGGGCATGTGCATTCGCACGAATAGCATAGGACGACGGAATTTTGTGCTCGTCTATCTCGATAACAGCGCGCCACTTCGCAAACCTCGCTCCAAGCTGTTTGTATTCGACGAGCCGTTCGCCCAATCCGTCCAGACCCTCGGCGACTTTATCGCCCGGATACATCGCCAGCGCCTTTGCTCCCTTGTCTACTTTAATCCCCGGAATAATGCCGCGGCTGGTTAACAGCTTGGCAAAAGGAATACCGTCTTGCGTGCTCTGACGCAGCGTTTCATCAAACAGAATGACGCCGCCGACATTGCGTTCAATTCCCTGGGCGGTAAAGAGTATCTCGCGGTAACGTCGGCGGTTTTCTTCGGTCGATTCGACCTTGATTGAATCAAAGCGTTTTTTTATCGTGGGACTGCTTTCATCCGCGGCCAGCACACCCTTCTGTTTCGCGACTATGGCTTGCGCCACTGACTTGAGCTCATTGATGTTCATGGTTACTCCTCTTCAGTAAGGACAACAGTATTACAATATTAAAACCCCAGGATTCAGATTGGTCTTATTCGTGGCGATTACAAGTGGAAGTATGTACCGAAGTCATGTCAATTTGTCGATAAACTGCTTCAGGGAAATTTTGAGTGCAGAAAAGTTGGGGTTGTACATCAGGCGACTCAGAGTACCAGCCTGAAGATTTTCCTCGGTAACTTCCCCTTGCCAGCACTCCTGTGGATGCATGGTACAGGCATCAAATTTTTCCATATTGTCCGGATAATAATGGATGCAATTTGCATAGTCGCCATCAACACCATAGTGCTCATCTTCAGCAGGTACTACGATGGCAGTATGCGCTGAGCTTAATATTTTCTCCTCCGGGACGACACTATCCACCCACTCAACTTTCCCTGTTGATGACCCTTGCGCAAGTTTTTTTGTATCTGTGGTGTAGAGGACTAACTTATTGAAAGGGTTAGTTTGATGCGACATAAACTCAATGGTTGCCGATGTATTAACCGTTTTATCGTCTACACTGGCCACGGTAAATATCGGAATATTCAGTTTATGCAGTTGCAGTTGCGCGCTTAAAGCCCGGGTTAGCGCATGCATCTGCGCTGCGGCATTCTTGGCAAAAGATTCATATTTGTAAATGTCTTTATCGGTCTTGATATCCACCCACTTCTGTCGCGGGACAAGCCAGCTCACCAGTTTGTGCAAGTTCGCATAAGCTGCCCGATGGGTTATTTCGATTGCCGGTGCAAACAGAAACAGACCACGCACCCGCTTGTCCTGCAGGCTCTGATAAATGCTCAGCGCGCCACCGGCAGAATAACCCCCAAGGTAAACCTCATCAACCTCGGCAGCAAGCTTGTCTGTGCCATAAGCGACGGTCTTGGCCCACTCTTGCCAGGCCACATCCAGCAAATCCCCGGGCTGAGTACCATGACCCGGCAGGAGCACAGCCAGGACCCGGAAGCCATTTTCCTGAAAGCACGCAGCCAGATGCCGCATAAAATACGGAGAATCGCTCAGGCCATGTGTGAGCAGTATGCCGCGACGCCAGGTTTTTTCTTTCCCTGCTGTATCAGCGCCTGCCGGTTTAAGTTCAAACGGAGCATTACCATCCACTGCCTTATTCAGATTGGCTTGATTAATATATTCCGGGGCTGCAGCAGCGCGAACTTTTAGAATCATGTCTCGGCTAGCCGACACATAATCCGCAAAGGATAACTGATCACCATTGAAGAGGGAATTCAAGCCGGACGCATGATGCCTTGCTTCAAGTGGCAGAGTTGCTGCACTGAAAAGCCCTCCCTGTTTTTGCATCATCATCTCCTGTGCATACTCGCCAACTTGAATCTGGCAACGGCAATTTACCACGGAGCACAAGGACAGCACAAAACAAACTCAACATCTTCGTGTTTATGAATTTTTGCGGGTTAAGTGTTTTTCCTGAATGGCTACAGCCATTCTCTCAACGCTGTCTTGATAGTCTCATCTGTTGCAGGCATAGGAATTGCTGCGTCGATATGCATGCGCTCGCGCACCTTGTCCAGTACGGATTCATTGTGTGGCTCATAAAAAACCAATACACGGATTTCTTTCAGCAGCTGGGTGGCCGCTAACAACGATTCCAGATTGCTTAAACGGTCACGAAAATCAGACTGAAAATAAAAATCCGCAACAATCACGTCCGGCTTCGTTTTTCGTATCTGTGAAACTGCCTTGCGCACCTGCCATTCGGTAGTCACATCGTAACCCAGCGCTTTGTAGATGGCAGGATATTGTGCGTGCTCGATGAACTCGATCACGGCGAGAAGTTTCTTTGGGGTGGAAATCATGAGGACATGATCAGACAAATTCCGGTTTCGCCACTCCGAAATCCGGCTCTCATGCTTCCGCTATGCGCGTTGCAATATGAGCCAATGCCTCATCGACCTGGTCGATCAGGATCAGGCATAAATCCCCGGCTTTAAGATGAGACAGCGCGAGGTCTATGGCCGGAAATTCGCCACGAATTTCCTCAATCGCTGTGGCACGTGTAGCCTTTGTCAAACCCTGTTGCAGGAGACCCAGCACCTCGCCGTCAGCACGACCGCGCTGGCACTGATCCTGGTACAGAATCACCTCGTCGAAGGCGTTCCCCAATATCGCTGTCTGCTGGCTGATGTCCACATCACGTCTGTCTCCCGCACCGCTGATGACAACAATTCGACGCTTGGACGGCATGTTCTCAATTGCGCTCACCAGTGCCAGAATTGCATCAGGATTGTGTCCATAATCTGCAATCAGCGTTGCACCGCGATAATCATATACATTAAAGCGGCCCGGCGCAGTCGCTGCATCATTGATGAAAGTAGCAACACTGGCGCGGATTACTTTCCAGTCAACGCCCAATGCCCACGCAGCGCCGATTGCCGCCATCGCGTTTTCAATCTGAAAACCGATGGTGCCATTTCGGGTAAGCGGAACATCCATCAGCGCGATTCTCTGCTCCCTATTGCCTTCGGCAGCCACAATCTCCTTGCCATCAAGGTAGACCACGCGCTGGCCCTTGGCGCGATGCGTAGCCATCACAGGATGATGACAGTCGCTGGTAAAAAATGTGACTGAGCCGGGACAGGCACTGGCCATTTTGACTACCATCGGATCAGCTGCATTAAGCACAGCGGTTCCCGAGGGTGCAACGTTTTGCACCACCACTCTCTTCACCACAGCCAGATCATCTACCGTGTGGATATAGCTCAGGCCCAGGTGATCGCCTATACCGATATTGGTTACCACGGCCACATCGCAGCGATCAAATGCAAGTCCCTCACGCAGTACACCACCCCGCGCGGTCTCGAACACGGCAGCATCAACATCCGGGTGCAGCAGTACGTTGCGCGCACTCTTGGGACCGCTACAGTCGCCCGTGTCGATACGCTGATTCTCGATATACACACCGTCCGAGTTGGTCATGCCAACCCGCAGGCCATTTTTGCCCAGCAGATGCGCGATCAAACGCACAGTAGTGGTCTTTCCGTTCGTTCCAGACACCGCCACCAGAGGAATGCGCGCATCATCCCCCTTGTTGAACATCGTTGAAATAATAGCCTCACCCACGGCCCGCGCCTTGCCGAACGAGGGTTGCAAATGCATGCGCAAACCGGGAGCCGCATTGACTTCAATGACACCGCCCCCCTGCTCCTCCAGCGGTTTGAGCAGGCTGTCGCAAACCACATCAACACCACAGATATCCAGGCCTATCATTTGTGCGGCTGCCACTGCTCGGGCAGCCACTTCTGCATGAACATCATCGGTGACATCTGTCGCCGAGCCGCCGGTACTCAAATTTGCATTGTTGCGCAAAATGACGCGGCTACCTTTCGGTGGTACCGAGTATGCCGATAACCCCTGAATCGACAAACGCGCGAGAGCGATCTCGTCCAGGCGAATTTTGGTCAGCGCCGTCGCATGTCCCTCGCTGCGCCGGGGATCGCTGTTTACAATTCCAACCAGCTCGCGAACGTTGTGAGTTCCGTCACCAATCACTTGCGGTGGATCGCGGCGTGCGGCGGCAACGACCTTGCCCCCTACCACCAGCAGACGGTAATCATGCCCCGGCAAGTAACGCTCCACCATGATAGATTCGCTGATCGCCGAGGCTGCCGCATAGGCAATCTTGAGATGATCGCGGCTGACAATATTGACTGTTACGCCCTTACCCTGGTTGCCATCCTGCGGCTTGACCACCACTGGCAGGCCGATTTCTTCTGCTGCAGCCCAGGCGTCATCTTCATCCAGTACGGGGCGTCCGAAGGGGATAGGAACGCCAGCCGCATCAAGCAATTTTTTGGTCAGCTCCTTATCCTGAGCGATGGACTGCGCGATCGCGCTGGTGCCATCCGTTTCGGCAGCCTGAATGCGACGCTGCTGACTGCCCCAGCCAAACTGCACCATGCTGCCAGAGGTCAAACGCCGATAGGGAATTCCACATGCAAGGGCGGCTTGAACAATTGAACCTGTGCTGGGCCCAAGACGCTCATCTTCATCCAGATCGCGCAGGCGGGTAAGCGCATGGTCGAGATCAAATGGCGTATCTTCTACCGCCGAGCGGCAAAGCGCTTGCGCGATTTCAAGCGCGAGTCGACCCACCGCTTCCTCACCATATTCGATTACTACCTGATACACGCCGGATTCAACCGTCTGTACGGTACAGCTGAACGTAACCAGGCAGCCTGCCTGTTTCTGCAGACTGAGGGCAGCGACCTCCAGCACATGCGCCATCGAAATGCCACCCTGATGACCGGCCGGTTGCAAGTAGCCAATTTCTGGAAAGCTCGCGCGCAAACGATCTTCGAAACCGGGCATGTCGCCTATGGAGCACTCTGCCCCGGTGCAGGATACGATGGCTTCAATAGCAGTATGCCTGCTCCAGAGATTTGGGCCGCGTAGCGCTCGAATACGTGATACTTCCATCAACAATTTTTCCTGTATTGCACGGCTGTCATTGCAGCTGTGAGTTATCCAAACAAACACATTAATTGGAAAATAGGCCTAATCCACTTTAAAGGTTTCAATGCCGGTTCGTATCAACTCCTGCGACAATCCCAGAGCCCAGGCCGCGCCAACAGCGGCCAGTACGTTCTCGACCTGGAAAGGCGGCGTCCCGGTATTAAGCAGTGGTATGGACGCTACTTCTACCAGCGTAACCTCATCCCGACCTGTGGCCATGACAAGTCGTCCGTAGCGGATAAAAACGGCTCGCCCGCCTTGATCCCGGTGTTCAGTAATAGCAGGAATTTCCGGGTTCAAGCCAAACAGGATCACGCTACCGTCACATAACTCTGCCATTTTCAACACCAGCGGGTCATGCGCATTAAGCACAGCTACCCCATCGGGCAGCACAATGTCGACCTGTGTACGCAACACGTTGTAAACCTGTTCAGGATCATGAATGTAGAATTTATCGAGGCCTTCGGCACCGATGATATTGGTCACCACTCCAACCTGACAACGATCGTAGGCCACTCCTTCAGACAGAATGGCCCGTGCGCTATTCACCAATACCGCCGCATCGACCGAGCGGTTGAGTAAAACTTTGTGTGCCGATGCCCAGGAAGCGCGGTCGCCTTTTTCAACCTGCCGCTGATCGAGATAAAGCCCTTCGGCACAGGTCAGCCCCACATATTTTCCGCTGAGATGCAGCAATCGCGCCACCAGCCGCGCAACCGTTGTTTTTCCGTGCGTTCCGCTGATGCCAACTATGGGAATGCGGCCACTCTCGCCTGCCGGAAACAGGCTGTCAACGATTGCCTTTCCGACAGGGCGCGCTTCGCCATCTGCGGGCTTAAGATGCATCAGCAGGCCGGGGCCCGCATTTACTTCGACGATCGCACCGCGCTGCTCAACAAAAGGAAGAGAAACATCCTCGACAACCAGATCCACTCCTGCAATATCCAGCCCGACTACACGGGCAGCCAGTGCTGCAGCGGCGGCAATACTGGGATGAACGAGATCGGTCACGTCGAATGCGACATTGCCATTGCGCTGGATCAGCACTTCCTTACCCTTGGGCGGTATCGAGTCCGGTTTAAAGCCCTGACGCAGGATTTCGAATCTGACCGCAGCGTCGTCATCCAGAAGTATCAGATTAAGCGGATCAGCATCGGTCGTACCACGTCTTGGGTCCGTATTAATCTGGCTGTCGATCAGCTCGGTGACAGTTGATTTTCCATCGCCGAGCACGCTTGCGGACTCGCCGCGAGCCGCTGCCACCACGCGTCCTCCCACCACCAGGAGCCTATGTTCATTGCCGCGCACGAAGCGCTCAACGATCACGCCACTGCCCTCATCAAGGGCCAGCTTATAAGCGGACTCGACATCCTCGCGTGTCATCAGTTCGGTCGTAACACCGCGACCGTGGTTGCCATCACGCGGCTTCACGACGACCGGAACACCGATCTCTTCAGCAGCTTCCCAGGCATCTTCCGGGCTATCGACCAGACGCCCCTCCGGAACCGGCACACCGCAAGCCTGCAACAGGGTTTTTGTCAGATCCTTGTCGCTGGATATGCTTTCGCCAATCGCGCTGGTCTGGTCAGTCTCGGCCGTCCAGATGCGATGTTGACGAGCGCCATAACCCAGTTGCACCAGGTTGCCTTCATTCAGACGGATAGATGGTATTTTTCGGTCGGTTGCAGCGTTAACAATGCATGCCGTACTGGGGCCCAGACAATAGGAGTCAGCGATATCACGCAGGCTTTCAATCGTGGCAGGCACATCAAAAGGCCTGTCCTCTATCGCCGCCATCACCAGATCACGGGCTGCTTCCAGACATGCGCGGCTCACTGTTGCGTGGCGTGAGCGCACCACAACTTTGTATACCCCGCGTGTGGAGGTCTCGCGTGCCTTGCCGAAGCCTGTCTGCATTCCAGCCAGGTTTTGCAGCTCAATCGTGACGTGCTCCAGAATATGCCCCGGCCAGGTGCCCTCGCGCAAGCGCAGCAGGAAACCGCCGCGCTCGCCGACACCGCAGCGGTGCTCTTGCAGAGCCGGCAACCATGACGTGAGTCGTTCATAAAACCCGGGGATGGTATTAGACGGCGAATCTTCCAGCGCACCGATATCGACCCAAGCCTCAAGAACTGGGCGATACGTCCAAATATTTGGACCGTGCAGAGGCATGACTTTGAGAAATTTCATGCCATTATTTTCCATGCATTAAAGTTGGGGAAATCTTCAGACAACACAAAATATAGATATTAATTATTTTTACGTAACGCTTTAAGCGACTATTGGTTTACCACAAGTGTAAAATATTGCCGTACAGCGTGCTCGCTTATCAGGCTGTACGCTTGCCGCCAACGCAAGTAAACTGCAAAACAACGACCATTTGGGCATTTTAAACCATCCTCGCATTCTTTTTGCGGCTTTAAATTTTTCAACCCACAATCCGGCCACTCTCTACCATGAAAGCACTCTCCCATCCAACATCTTCAGCCACATCTCTGCCGGAGACCAGTCGTGCCGAAATGGCCAGACAACTGGCTGATAATGAGCAGGTAGTGGCATGGATGGAGGGCGACCTGGATGCCAGCCTGCACTTCACCCAATATCTGCTGGTGGTAAGCAACGCCCGAATATTGGCTAAAGCCCATGCCGAAACAACATGGCACGAATTCCACTACCGTAAAGGTCTTACCCTGCAGCGCCACGATCATGCCGGCATCGGCAGCCTGGAATTGTTTGACGGCGAAGCGCGCCTCGCGTGCTGGCGCTACACGCTGGCTCAAAATGCTGCGGCACAGCGCATGGTGGCGTATTTCGAGCAGCAGCTTGCCGATTTTCTCGCTGGCCGCCCCGTCAGTCGCCCGGCAGAAAACGTCTGCCCGAATTGTCAGACGCCGCTTGCACCGGGGCAGGAAGAGTGTCCTGTATGTACAGTTGAGACTCATACCCCGCCTTCAACCTGGGTACTGTTCCGCCTGTGGCAATTCGCCCAGCCTTATAAGATGCAGCTGCTGACCGGCTTTGTACTCACGCTCGTATCCACTGCCGCCACCATGGTGCCGCCTTACCTGACCATGCCGCTGATGGACAAGGTGCTGATTCCCTACCAGAACGGCGCAGCTATCGATTATGGAGTGGTCGCGCTGCTGCTTGCTGGTCTGCTCGGCTCCGCATTGGTCGCGTGGGGTTTGGGCTGGTGGCGCACCTACATCCTGGCGTTGGTCAGCGAGCGCATCGGTGCAGACCTGCGCACAAGCACCTATGAGCACCTGATGCGACTCTCGCTGGAGTATTTTGGCGGTAAGCGCACCGGCGACCTGATGACCCGTATCGGCTCAGAGACCGATCGCATCTGTGTCTTCCTGTCCATGCATGTACTGGACTTTGCCACCGATGTACTGATGATCATCATGACGGCGGTGATCTTGTTCTCCATCAACCCCTGGCTGGCCCTGGTCACACTGGTCCCGCTGCCTTTTATTGCATGGATGATTCATGTCGTGCGCGACAAACTGCGCACCGGCTTTGAAAAAATTGACCGCGTATGGTCGGAAGTCACCAACGTGCTGGCCGATACCATTCCCGGCATACGCGTGGTGAAAGCATTTGCGCAGGAAAAGCGCGAAACCGTACGCTTCCGCGAAGCCAACCAGCGCAATCTCGCCGTCAATGACAGGCTCAATAAAATATGGTCATTATTTACCCCGACCATCACCCTGCTGACCGAGTTCGGCTTGCTGGTGGTGTGGGCATTCGGTATCTGGCTGGTATCGCGCAATGAAATCACGGTGGGTGTACTGGTCGCTTTTCTGGCTTATATCAGCCGCTTCTATGCGCGTCTGGACTCGATGAGCCGCATCGTTTCGGTGACGCAGAAAGCCGCCGCTGGCGCAAAACGCATCTTCGATATTCTTGATCATGTATCCAGCGTCCCCGACACTACGAATCCGGTTCACCTCGCAGAAGTCAAAGGGGAAATCGAGTTACGCAATGTCGGCTTCCGTTATGGCAACCGCAGTGTTACCCGGGGTATCGACCTGAAAATAGCACCTGGCGAAATGATAGGCCTGGTGGGACACAGCGGCTCGGGCAAGAGCACGCTGGTTAACCTGATTTGCCGCTTCTACGATGTCACAGAAGGTTCGATACGTCTGGACGGGGTCGATATTCGTTCCCTGCCCGTATCCGAATATAGACGCAATATTGGCCTCGTGTTGCAAGAGCCATTTTTATTCTTTGGCACGATTGCCGAGAACATCGCCTATGGAAAACCGAGTGCCACACGCCGCGAAATCGTGTCCGCTGCCCGAGCTGCGCACGCGCACGAGTTCATCCTGCGTCTGCCACAGGGATACGATTCTCTGGTTGGCGAACGCGGCCAGTCGCTGTCTGGCGGAGAACGCCAGCGCATCTCCATTGCACGGGCGCTGTTGATTGATCCACGCATACTGATTATGGATGAAGCCACCTCTTCGGTTGATTCAACCACCGAGAAGGAAATCCAGAAAGCCCTGGATAACCTGGTGCAGGGACGCACTACGATCGCCATCGCGCACCGACTCTCCACGCTGCGGCGTGCTGACCGGCTGGTGGTGCTTGATCACGGCGAGGTAGTGGAGGTAGGCAACCATGACGAGCTAATGGCGCGTGAAGGTGCCTACTACCGCCTCTATCAGGCTCAGGCGCGCAACGTCGACACCGACATGGACGATATAGACGTCGCAAAAAATGAAAACAAGGAGGCCAGCGATTATGCTTAATTTACAACTGCACAGAAATGCGTTTGGGCGATTAGTGTTTACCGATACCGACGGTGGCGTGCATGAGGGGGTAGTCCCCGTGCACGCCTTCCCCATCAGCGCACCCACCGAGGGGGTTGCGCTGGTCGGCACAGACGGACACGAACTGGTTTGGATCGAACATTTAACTGATTTGCCCGGCAATGCACGCACCCTGCTGGAACAAGAACTGGCGAGCCGTGAGTTTATTCCGGAAATTCAAAGCATCCGGCAGGTTTCCACTTTCGCCACACCCAGCGTATGGGAGGTGGAAACTGACCGCGGTCGCACCAGTTTTGTACTCAAAGGAGAAGATGATATTCGGCGACTCAACCATGCAAGCCTGCTCATCGCAGATAGTAACGGTATCCATTTCCTGATTCGCGATACTCAGCAACTGGACAAAGCCAGTCGCAAACTGCTGGATCGATTTTTATAGCTTAGCCCTTAAGCCTGCATGTGAAATTCGCCTACCCATTGCCCGCGCTTAAAATCGATAAACAGTTTTTTTGGCACAAAGGCTTCGGGCTTTACCATATGAAAATCCTCTAGCGGGGGCTCACCATCTACCTCGCTCACACGACATACCTTGGTAATGACTGGCCTGAAGCACACTTTAAGCTGAGGTGTAACGGACACATATTCTCGCGAAGGTGAACTCTGACCGAACCTCACCGCCTTGCGGATCAGACAGCTGAAATACAGCTCCATTTCCACCAGCAGTGGCGAAGCAAGCAAGCCCATCGCTTTATCAGCCGATGCACTCCATTCCACAAGGATTTTTTTGCCGAGAATTTCTGCCGTTGCCTGCATAATTTACCCCCAATAGTGATCTATCCGGAATAAGTATAACAGCTTGGGGCGTAACGCTTGCAGTGGCTGAGAGAGCACCTCTGTAAGGTGCGGCAGGCTACTGGTTAAATAGAGAGCTAAAGGACAACTCAAATATGGGGAGGGAAATATGGAGCGGGAAAAGAGACTCGAACTCTCGACCTATACCTTGGCAAGGTATCGCTCTACCAACTGAGCTATTCCCGCAAAAAAGAAAAAGTGAAATACAACTTATTATTGGAACACGAACCAGAGCGGTTCCGAACTACGCCATCCCAATAAAGTTTCTGCAGGCAGAAAATCACAGGCCAGAATTATAGCATTATTATGCAGACTATGTAATCTAAAATCAGTATCCGTTACGACAGTGCATCTTGTAACACCCGCGTTCCAGCATCTTCAGCTCATAAAATATTCAGCAACAGGCGGTCATGAGAAATCTGATTATTTATTTAACATCGGCAACAACTGATATTTCTTTAAAAAAATAACAGGCCATTTGTTAAGCTCATCATCCTGCATTATTTTTCTTCTTTGCCAGAGCGGCAAACACTGGCAGAATGTCCCCTTAATCACCGCACTGGAGATTGTCATGAAAGCCCCCATCCGTATCACCGTTACAGGCGCAGCCGGCCAAATCGGTTATAGCCTGCTGTTCCGCATAGCCAATGGCGATATGCTCGGGCCTGAACAACCCATCATCATGCAATTGCTCGACATTCCTCAGGCACAACAAACTCTGCGCGGTGTGGCGATGGAACTGGAAGACTGCGTCTTCCCCATGCTGCAACAGATTATTACCACCGACGATCCCAGGGTGGCATTTCGTGACACCGAAGTTGCACTGCTGGTCGGCGCGCGTCCACGCGGCAAGGGCATGGAGCGTAAAGATCTGATTCAGGCAAACGCACCGATCTTTGTCGAGCAGGGTCGCGTCCTGAATGAAGTGGCCGCGCGCCATGTCAAGGTAATGGTCGTGGGCAATCCCGCCAACACCAATGCGCTGATCGCGATGAAAAATGCGCCCGATCTTGACCCGAGAAACTTCAGCGCGATGATGCGCCTCGATCATAACCGCGGTATCGAGCAGATCGCGCTCAAGCTGTTCCAGCCTATACGCGACATCCAGAAAATGGTGGTATGGGGCAACCATTCCGGCACGCAGTATCCCGATCTTTCGCATGTGGAAATTCGCGGACGCCGTGTTCTCGATCTGCTGCCTGACCCCGCCTGGATAGAAAATGAATTTATACCCGTTGTGCAAAAGCGTGGCGCGGCGGTAATCGACGCGCGCGGCCTGTCAAGCGCGGCCAGTGCGGCGAATGCGGTTATCGGACACGTCCACGACTGGCTGCTACATTCCCACCACAACGACTGGGTTTCGATGAGCGTGCCGTCTGATGGCAGCTACGGCATTCCAGAAGGCG
>Ga0315268_10002753_pt1 | contig 19678 bp, 15 predicted proteins | sample C1_top_MG_FD_204535 | JGI IMG/M metagenome (GOLD analysis project Ga0315268, IMG submission 204535) | Sediment microbial communities from Yellowstone Lake, YNP, Wyoming, USA - C1_top | ecosystem: Environmental > Aquatic > Freshwater > Lake > Sediment | place: USA: Wyoming | collected 2017-08-01
TCGCTGATGTCAGCCTCGGACCATGGAGTTGGGACAGCTATACCGGGACGACGCAATGGCGCGTCACTGTCACAGAGGACGATAGCGGTTGCCAAGGGACTGGATGGACTGATACGTATGGTACTACAATACAATTCACACCCGGCCATGCGCTCATGGGGGATATCGGACACGGGCCTGCAAGCGGAAGGGTGCAGAATAATGTGCTCAGCATACCTGGCAGGACTGTCGATGATCCTCCGGGGTCTTCTGTCCTCTCGCCTTATGATATCACATTCAGTTCGGACTGCCTGACATTCTATGGAGAATATACTTGGGATTACAGCGGACCGGACGGCGGATGCAGCGGCTCAACCACTCTAAGCGGGACAATCGTGAATGGATGCCCGGCCCCGACCACACCGGTAGGAACGCCAAGCACGCAACCAACAACGATACAGGAGGACGTTGCCAGTGCGCGCAGCGATTTGAACCAGGATTTGGCGCTGCGCAATCAAGTTCCCTATCCAAAGACCCAGATCGATCAGCTGGAACCCAAAATCGAGGCAGCGTACGCAGCCATCCTGCAAAAGGATCCCAACAACTTCGAAGCGAACGTGGACATGGCTGAGCTGAAGAAAGCGCAGGACCAACCACATGAATATTACCAATATATGGATCGGGCATTGAGCGGCGGAGCAGTCACTGAAAGCGTCAAGGAAGCGGTTGAAGCCAATATAGCAAAAGAGCTTGGCTTCTCGAAATTCCCCAAACCTGCAAATAGCCTGTTGATGAGAAGGGTGGGTCTCGAAGACTCCAATTACCAGGGAACGATATATGGAGAGACTGTCAAGAAGGATGCGGATGAACCTACGTGGAAAGTGAGGCTTCTCACCATTTTCGCCCCTCCAGAAACTGTCGTGTCTGCCATCGTGTTCAATAAGTGATCTTTATGAAAAAACAGGGTTTGCTCGTGGCGCTTCTCATTTTGGTATTCCTATATGGCTGCGTCAATCCCCAACCGCCAGCGCCGCATCCGCAAACCCAAAATGCGACTCCGCAGGATATAACACAGCCCGCCTCGCAGAATCTTATGGCATGCAGCGATAAGGATTGCTTCATTTCTGCGGCAAACGATTGCCAGGCTTTGAACCTGATTGTTGCAGAAGATTTCGGAACAATTGAATATTCTTCTTCGGCAGGTTGCGTTTTCACAAAGACGCTTGTCAACCTGAACGATAATGAGACCCAGGAGATGAAGAACCTGCTGCAAGGGAAGAGCATGACATGCGCCTATGAAAAGGGTAAGTTCGACAGCAGGCTGGTAACTTCTCTGATATATGGGATGGAAAACTGCCAGGGCGAGCTGAAAGACGATCTGGGCAAGCTTATCGTGTTCTCGTGAGCTATATTATTTCCACTACCGCAAGCCTCTATGTTTAGCTCCCTGCATTTTATTCTTTCGCAGATGAATCCGCCGCATCACCGCCATCCGCCCCATTGCCAGGGCAGGTCGCATCGACTCTTAGCGAGACCGAAGCGCTGTATAAGATACTGCCATTCCATACTGCATTGATCGAAGAGGCGGTGACCCGGTACAACCTATCTTCAAGAGGGATATCTTTTGTCTCACCATTTTGGATAGTGAATTTGCCCAAGACATATTCTTGATAAGGGCGCGCTTTATCATCGACTTCGTCATTGCCATTGATATGCGCCACGCAGGAATGGGTAGAAGCGGCGGTGATCATGATTGTGGCGCTGTTCGAATTTATGATTTCGTACAGGTAGAACTTCACATCTCCCATCTGAAGAACTGTATCGTTATTACTCTGATTGAAGCTCATTGATTTTGAACCGCTGCCTGACAAGCACGGGCCTAGCGTGTAGGAACAATCCGCTGTGAAATTGCAGGATTGTGGAGCGATCGAAGCTATAGCCGCCAAAGCCAGGAAGGACAGCTTTTTCACGTATCGTTCCCCTAGCGCCTTGAAAACCGAGTGCGGAGTACGTGGAACAGCCGATCCTTCTGATTCTGGTGCCACCGTAACCCTTTTCCATGCTTCCATAATCCCACCCCATTTCGTTTTTTTACTCATTTCTTTAGAATTTGTTCATATTTAAGATAATTAAAGGTTTTTTCATTAAAATGACAATATTTTTAATTATTATTGTAGAAATGTAAAATATGAAGCTTGATAACCTCGACAGGCATCTCCTTTACCTTCTGGACCAAAACTCGCGCGCTCCGCCCAGTGAGCTGGCCCACATGCTGGGGCGCTCCAGGGAAACAATTGAATATCGCATACGGAACCTTGTCAGAAGAGGAGTTGTACGCTCATTCGTCGTAGTGCTCGATTTGGCAAAGCTCGGCCTTGTGAATTATGCGGTCTACCTCAAGCTCAATAACCTCGACACCTCCAAGCATGAACTTTTCATAAATGAGATGTCCCGCCGTGGCCACGTGATCTGGCTCGCATCGTTAGGAGGGCGATTCGATTTTGTCATCGAAATGCCAGCCCGGAGCCCCTTTGAATTCGACAGCCGGATATCCGATCTCCTGGAAGATTATTCCGCGGACATCAGCGACCATCATGTGGCTCCATGGATATCTCAGTATACCCTGGGAAAGAAGTATCTTTGGCCGGAACAGGCAGCAAACAAGCCTCCTAAACCAGTATCCGTTCAGTCCCACATCTCAGAACGCCCTTATGGGCTGGATGACCTCGACAGGAAAATCCTTCAATGCCTGGCAAACGATGCGCGAATCTCGCTTGCTGAGCTTGGGAGGCGTATTCGTGTGCCTCCGACAACAGTCTCGTTCCGCCTGAAGCAGCTCGAACGGTCCGGGATAATAACAGGGTATACGACCTTCCAGCGTGCGCAGACATACGGCTATACCCGTTTCAAAGCCCTCATATCATCGCGTAATTTCACCAGGAAGGATGAGATAGGGCTGCTGGCTTTCTGTTCTTTGCATCCGAATATATATTTCTGCGGCAAGACCATCGGGAGCTGGGATTTCGAGATCGAAGTCGAGGTGCCTGGACCGCAGGAGTACCAGCGATTCCTAGTCGATTTCCGCAGCCGCTTCGATGATATCATCAACAATCTGGAATCCCTCTCGGTTTTCGAAGAGCACAAGCTGACCTTCTGGAGCGAATGACTTCGGCCGGTTTCGTTGCTGGAAACAGCGCCCTTCTCGCTTTGGCTAAATTTTAAAAATATTCACCGCGATCATGAATGGCGATGAATGGTGCGACACAGAGATGCCAAGTAGCCGGATGCGTTCACTAATCGCCTTTCATTTTCTTACTGCGCCGTAATCTGTGGAAACCAATCGCGAAGCGGTGCGCTTCGTCCCTGCATGCCATCAGAAGTTTTAGCGCAGGGTCGGATTTGGATAGGCGCAAAGTGTCGAGGCGCTCAGGAAGATATATCTCCTCCTGTTTTTTAGCGAGCGATGCTATCGGAATACGTACTCCTGCCTCGTCCATGCCATCCATGGCTGCATGCAGCTGGCCTGCGCCTCCATCTATCAGTACAAGGTCTGGAAGCGGCTCGGCTTCCTCCATCAAGCGTGCGTATCGCCTCGAAACAACCTCTTTCATCATTGCGAAATCGTCTTGGCCGGATACGGTTCTGATCTTGAATTTCCTGTAGTTCTTCTTGTCAGGTTTTCCATTGACGAATCTCACCATCGAGCCTACGGGCTCTTCACCGAAAAGATTCGAGATGTCGAACGTTTCTATTGTTATCGGATTCGTCTCGAGCTTGAGCGCTTCCTTCAATTTTATCACAGATGGATCGATAGAGCCAATTTGGAGCGAGCTCTTCGCTATCTCGAGCACTTTGAGTTTATCGCGACCCGGGACATGGAACGATTTAGTGTCGAACGCGAGGTTTAGGAGTTGGATCTGCTGCTCGGATAGATTGGAATAGATTCGATCGGGCAGTTCATTGCCGACATAATATTGGATGCAGAATGAGATTTCTGGATCCTCCTGCTCCTTGATTGGGATGGCGTGCTTCTCGCTTCCGGATATCACGCCATTATTGCTCTTCAGCATCTGTACATGGAGCATCGCTCCGATGCGCTCCAGATATACGAAATCCTCCTGGAAATAATTTTTTCTCTCCACCCTCTGCCGTTCGAAGAATATCTCCAGGGATCCTATCTGGTCCCGCAGCGATGCGGCTGTCTCGAAATCCTGGGTCTCGGAGCTTTGTTTCATCCGTTCGGCCAGCGTTCGCATGATATCCTTTGCCGCCTGCTTCCCTTCCAGAACAGAACTTAGCGCATCGACATTTCTTCGGTATTCCTCCTCGCTTATCCTTCCGATGCACGGGGCATCGCAGTTCCCTATATGATATTGCAGGCATTCGCGTTTGGGCAGTTTCGGAGCGCATATCCTTATCTTGAAGAGTTTCCTCAGGTATCTGGCCGATATAGCCCGCTTCGCGCCTTCCACATATGGGCCGAAGAACCTTGCGTTCTTCATCCTGAATGCGCCTTTGGAGTTTTTCCTGGCTGTCAAGAGGCGGGGAAACGACTCTTCCGTAATAGCAAGATAGGAGTAGTGCTTGGCATCCTTGAGCGCCATGTTGTATTTCGGCATATAGTTCTTGATGAGGTTCGACTCCAGTATCAACGCTTCTTTAGGATCCTTTGTGATGATGAATTCTATAGAATCAACCTGCGAAACGAGCACGCTGGTTTTGAGAGAGTTCTTGGTCGCTTGACCAGGCGAGTCATTTCCGAAATATTGTGAGAGGCGCGCTCGTAAAGAGGTCGCCTTGCCTACATAGATGACTGAGCCTTCCTTGTCCTTCATGATATAGACGCCGGGAAGCTCTGGAAATTTCGAGCGCTCGAAAATCATTCGTGCGCGCCCCCATCCCGTTCGAATATCATGATGGTTTTTCACCCGTCGCTACTGCCAATCCGGTCTCGTCTATTTCGAAAACCTCTTTGGGAAGCTCCAGCAGGAACCGCGACGGCCTCTGCTGCTCGAACTCGTAGAACCTGCCGCTGGATAACGGATAGCTCATGACAAGCTCGTGCTTTGCCCGTGATGCCGCCACATAGAATAATCTACGCTCCTCCTCGATGTCGCTAGCCCTTGCCGATGGCAGCATCCCATCTGCCAAGCCGATTATGAAAACGATGTCCCATTCCAACCCCTTGGCCTGGTGGATCGTAGATAGGATGAGCCGGTGGTCCTTGTCCTTGGGCGCTTCAGGGTCCAACGAATAGGATTCGAGGAATTCCGATATCGTCTCTGACCGTGCTGCCGCCCCCACCAACGCATCGACATCCTGCGCGCGCTCCTCGTGGTTGTCGAAATTCTCTTCCATGTATTTCTTGTAGAAACCGGTGTAGAAGCGGTCGAGCATCTTCGCGGCGTTAGCCCCTGCATTCCCGTCGCGATAAATCTCCCCGATAAGGTTCGATAGCTCGCCGTTCTTATCCAGACTCGCAAGCTCGGAAACGATGTCTTCGGGATTCTTTATTTTGATGAGCGCCCGGGTCGCGCCCTTTTCGCCGATCCTCGGAAACAGTAGGAGTAGCCTTATGACAGAAGCGGAATCCTTCGGGTTCTCGTATGCTTTGAGGAGCGAGAGCATGTCCTTGATATGCCTCTGTTCGAAGAAGCGGACACCTCCCCGCAATTCGTATGGGATGCCCCGCCCAGCAAGGTCGACTTCCAATTCCGCAGCAAGATAAGTAGAACGGAAAAGCACTCCGATGTGTTTTTCGTTTTTTAATTCTGATTCGATGCGGTCGGCCAATACCTTCGCCTCTTCGACGCGGTCGCGGAAGACCATAAGTTTGGGTTTTTTGTCGAGCGGTTTTGTTTGTGCATGCGCAAACAATTTCTTATCGATCTTCATCTTACTGCTCGCGATGCACCCATTGACCAATTCAACGATTCTGTGGGTGCTGCGGTAATTCTTCACCAGGAAGAACACCTTTGCGTTGTATAATTCCCTGAAACCGAGGATGTTGCTGATATCTGCTCCCCTGAATGAATAGATGCTCTGGGAATCGTCCCCTACTACCATCAGGTTGTTTCCAGGCTTATGCAATAAGGCGATGATCGCGGCCTGGAGCTTATCTGTGTCCTGGAATTCGTCAACCAGGATATTCGTATATCGTTTCTGGTAGAATTGCCTGATGCTCTCATCCTTGATTATCTGGAATGCCGCGACGAGCAGGTCATCGAAATCAACGACGTTCATCGCTTTCTTCATGTTCCCATAATGCTGGACGATAGATACGATCTCATCAACATTGTTCCTCATGTGGAAGAATTCGGGCATCTCAAGGACATTTTCAAGCGAGACCATCCTGAGCCTGGCAAGCGAATGCGCCCGCTGGATGTCATCGACTATCCCTTTCTTGATCTTGTCATGCTCTTCCAGGGCAGCCTTCCTTATCAGGGACCTGCTGTCTTCCTCATCCAGGATCGTGAAATTGCGCTCCAGCCCCAAAACGCTGCAATGACGCCTCAGCAGGAGATTCGCGAAATGATGGAAAGTTCCCGCCGTGATACGCGAGGCATCAGCTCCGACAAGCGTTTCTACCCTGCCTTTCATCTCGCGAGCCGCCTTGTTTGTGAAAGTAAGAAGCAGGATGCTCTCGGGGTTATTTCCCCGCTCAATAATCTTGGCAACGCGATAAACAAGCGTCCTTGTCTTTCCAGAACCAGGGCCTGCAACCACAAGGGCAGTGCCGTCGCCTTTTTCAACTATCTCCAATTGTTCGGGATTGAGATGGCTGGAATAATCGATCGCGCTGGCTCGGTTCCCCATTTCAATCACAATTTCTTTCAATACATCATCCCGAACCCGGAATTTATTCATCATCCATCGGATCGGCTGAGCGCTTGGCGCTCGTCAATGCTCCCTTGAGATATTGGCCAGTGTAGCTTTTTGACACCTTCGAGATCTGCTCGGGGGTCCCCTGCGCGATGATCATGCCGCCATCATCCCCCCCGTCAGGGCCGAGGTCGATGATATGGTCTGCGCATTTCAGCACATCCAGGTTGTGCTCTATCACGATGACGCTGTTGCCCTTGTCGACAAGCCTCTGCAGGACCTGGAGCAGCTTGTTTACATCATCGAAATGCAAACCGGTCGTAGGTTCGTCAAGGAGATACATTGTCGCTCCGGTGGAGCGCCTCGACAATTCGTTGGCCAGCTTCACCCTCTGCGCTTCGCCACCTGAGAGGGTGGTTGCAGGCTGGCCGAGCTTGATGTAGCCCAGTCCGACATCTTGTATCGTAACGAGCTTGCGGGCGATGGCCGGAATGTTCTGGAAGAATTCTGATGCCTCGTCCACGCTCATGTCTAGCACATCAGCGATGTTCTTGCCCTTGTATAGGATCTCCAAGGTCTGGGAATCGTATCTCTTGCCCTTGCAGACCTCGCAAGGCACATAGACATCGGCCAGGAAGTGCATGGCTATCTTGATCAAGCCGTCTCCCTCGCAGTTCTCACATCTTCCCTGGGCCACATTGAACGAGAATCTTCCTGGGCCGTATCCCCTAACCCTTGATTCCTCGGTCCTGGCGAACAGATCGCGGATAGGCGTGAATGCTCCCGTATACGTCGCTGGGTTGGACCTCGGGGTCCGGCCTATCGGCGATTGATCCACAGTGATTATCTTGTCCAATTGCTCCATCCCCCTGACCGATTCCAGTTTCCCTGTCTTTAGCCTGGATCTGTTGAGGACGTTCGATAGGGCTGGATAAAGCGTCTCTGCAATCAGCGATGATTTCCCTGAACCCGAGACGCCGCTGACGCAGACAAGGACGCCAAGCGGAAACTCGACCGTGAGATCCTTGAGGTTGTTCTCCTTCACGCCGATGAGAGTCAATTTCCCTTTCGGATTCCTCCTTTTCTTCCGAATCGCGATATGCTTGCGCCCTACCAGATAATCCCCGGTCACCGAGCGTCCGCATTTTTGTATCTCCTCTATGCTCCCTTGAGCTACTATCTCTCCGCCCAGCCTTCCTGCGCCAGGGCCCATATCTATGACATGGTCGGCTTCGCGCATGGTCTCCTCGTCATGCTCCACTACGACAAGGGTGTTCCCAAGATCGCGCAGGCGCTTGAGGGTCGAGAGAAGCTTGGCATTGTCTTTCTGATGGAGACCGATGGATGGTTCGTCAAGGACATAGATTATGCCCGTCAGGTTGGAGCCTATCTGCGTCGCGAGCCTTATGCGTTGCGATTCTCCGCCGGATAGCGTCGCGCTCTCGCGGGAAAGGTTGAGGTAGCTGAGGCCGACGTTCTCGAGGAATTCGAGCCTCGAATTGATTTCCTTCAGGATGGGGGCGCTGATTTTCCTCTCGCTCTCCCCAAAACCCGATGCGCTCGAAGCGAGATAGTTTTTTGTTTTTGTGATCGAAAGCTCGCAAATGTCGATGATGTTCTTTTCTCCTACTGTTACGCTGAGCATCTCGTCTTTCAGCCTTTTGCCTTTGCATTTCGGGCACGTCTTCTCCCGCATGAATTTGGCTATCTCCTCTTTCCTTGCCTCTGATTGGGTCTGGTGATACAATCTCTCGAGCTGCGGGATGACTCCTTCGAAATCACTATCATACTCGTATCTTGAATCGCCTTTCTTGCTCTGATATGTGAAATGCATCGTCTCTTTGGTTCCGTAGAGGATCTTGTCGAGCTTCTCTTTCGGAATCTCTGAGACGGGCGCCTCGATATCGATGCCATTGCTCTGCGCGACTTCCCTGATGGTGTGCATCCTCCAGCCGCCTTCCATGAGCCGGCCATAACAGGTGATAGCCCCTTCTAAAATCGATTTCGAGCGGTCGGGCATTATCAAATCAGGATCGAATTCCATCTTGAATCCGAGGCCATGGCACTCCGGGCATGCGCCGAACGGGGAATTGAACGAGAAATCCCTGGGCTGGATTTCGCCGAGCGAGATGTTATGCTCGGGGCAGGCGTTTTTTCTAGAGTAAAGCGTCTCCTGCTTGCCTATCTTTGCTATCATGGTCCCATTGCCTTCCTTAAGGGCGGATTCGATAGCTTCGTGGAGACGGTCCTTGTTCTCGCGCTGATTGTCCTCGCCTGCGAGAGCGATCTTGTCTATTAGGACCGAAATCGTCTGTTTCTTGTTCTTGTCGAGTTTGGGGTTCTTTTCGCTGATATCGTATAGCTCGCCGTTCACATAGACCTTGTATAGGCCGGCTTTCCGCAAGCGCTCGAACTCGCGCTCGAATCTTCCTTTCTCCCCGCGAGCTATCGGAGCGAGTATCTCGATTTTCTTGTTTGCTGATAGGGCGCCCGTTGTGCCGATCGCACCGGTCGCCATTATGCTAGCCGCCATCTCGTCCGCTCCCTGCTTCGATATGGGCTTCTTGCATATCGGGCAATGGGGCTGGCCGACCCTGGCGAATAGGAGGCGTAAATAGTCATAGATTTCGGTGACAGTGCCGACTGTTGATCTTGGATTGCGGGACGTTGTTTTTTGGTCTATCGATATCGCTGGCGAAAGGCCTTCGATGGAATCCACATCAGGCTTGTTCATCAATCCTAGGAACTGCCTAGCGTAAGCCGAGAGGGATTCTACGTACCTTCGCTGTCCTTCGGCGTACAATGTATCGAAAGCGAGCGTGGATTTGCCTGAACCGGAAAGCCCGGTTATGACCGTGATTTTACCCCTCGGTATCTCTACATCTATGTTCCGGAGGTTGTGCTCCCTTGCGCCTTTTATGGTTATCTTGTCTTCGATGGTTTCACCTGAGAAAATGGATTTGTAATGATATTCTTATGACGAAGGAGGTATTTATGGGTTATTATATGGCTTAGGGGACGTCATTTCCGCATTATCCGCAAGAAGCAGGGCTTTCTGGCCGACATCTGACTTCGATGCTGCAAACATTGCGATATCGATCATAAGATCAAGCCTTTGCAGCCGCCCTATCGGTAACTGGTGGGCCTCCCTCTTGATCCCTTTCAGCAGCATCACTAAACGAAATGCCCGACTCATCTCAGGATCAAGATCCATATCCGACACTCTAAGATATCTTGGATCGGTCATGGCTTTCAGCAGATGAGGGTCATTAAGGGGGATCGCGGTTTTCAGGAGATAAGGATGCCTAGGTTCGTCCTGGCCGATATCCTCTAGGCCTCCGAACCGTACCATATTGTATTTGATAGCGGATGCGAATGAACCTGGGGCCTCGTTCTTTAGAGCCGCCATGAATTTCCCATATTCGCCTGTTCCGACATACGGGGATATGGAATCTATGACATCGAGCTCGAATTCAGGGTGATGGGCCTTCAGTTCGAAATATCTGTGGATAGCTTCAAGGACGTCTTCGCAGGTCGTGTCGAAACCGCTGAGCATCATGCTTCCGCTGTGTTCTATGCCTAACGGCTTCATCGCCGCCAGAATATCCATGAGCTCTTTGAAACTGAATCTGGGCAGGTTGAATTTTTCTATTTGCGAGGATGATAGGCTTTCGGTCTCTAGTTCGCATGACATCCCTGTCTCGCTCAAGAGCTTCAGGAATTCAGGATCTATTTCCCTATGCCCGACGCTGCCTTTTTTCAGGCACAAATCCACTGCGATTTCAGCAGAAATGCCTTTTTTGAACGAGATTCCCTCGGCGATCATTTTTTCCAGGATGCGCCTTGCTCCATCTTTATATCCGCTGAACGTCCCGTCTCCGAATACCAATTTTTCGACGTTCGGCATCAGGGAAATCTCGTGCATCAAGCGGATGGTCTTTTGTACGCTCAAGTATCGGAAGCCTCCTTTGGAAGGCAGCTGGCAGAAGCTGCACCTTTGGTAAGGACAGCCTCGTGAGAATGCGAAATTTATTGATCGGAAATCAGCATCCGGATCCAAATGCCTGATTAGAGAAAGATCGGGTTCTATTGCCTCGTATTCCTCTCTGGTCAGCTTGGGGATCGCTTTGGAGGCCCCATCGCAGAATGCTCCTTTCACAAGGACGCCCGGCTGGTAGATATCCTCGAGCCTTTTTCCTTCCGCCAGGTGCTCGATTGTTTTCCTTAACGTGATATCTGCTTCTCCCTGGAAGACCGCGTCAGCGCCAGTCATCCGCAATACATAGTTCGGGATCGCGCTCGCAGCCGGACCGCCTGCAAAACATAGGGTTTGCGGATTGAGGTCCTTGACCTGCGAGATCAGTTCCGCTGATTCCTTGATATTGGATTCATAGACAGTGATCCCGAAAACATCAGGACCGAATCTCGCGATGCGTTCATCCATGCCTTTCTTGTTCGGATCTTCGAGCATGACATCCGCGACCTTGTTGGGGAACCCAGCAGCGGGCTGTTTGCCGAGCATGGATCCCAGGTAGATTATTCCGGTGGATGGCCGCATAGCGCTATGGCTGGTTTTAGGGTCGCAATAGATGTCTTTTGTGACGGGGGTATTGCTGAGCATGACCTTCATGTTATCTGATATTATTAGTGTCAAGAAGTGTTTAAAAAGGGATTGAAAAGAGGGCAGATAGAGGCTGCCCGGCACCGCTATATTCCTTTTCCCTGAAAATCCTTTTATGTGCCTTCGTTATGCTTTCTCGACTACCGATCACAAGGCAATCATGGATAGGTTCGATCTCGACAGCATCCAGGCCGACCTGAAACCCCGTTACAATATTGCACCGACCCAGGACGTCCCTGTCATCTTCAATGACGATACGAAAACGCTCTCGCAAGCGAAATGGGGCCTTCCTGCGAACTGGCACGGGCCTGGCGGGGCGAGCAAATTATTATTCAACGCGCGCATGGAAACGATCGACCAGAAACCCGTATTCAGGAAGGATTTCTCAGAGCGCAGATGCCTGATGCTCGCTGATTCGTTCTATGAGTGGAAGCATCCGGAGAAGAAGCCGTTCAGGGTTTTCATGAAGGATGAAGGGATGTTCGCATTCGCCGGGATATATGCCCAGATAGATGGGAAGCGGGCTTGTTGCATGATAACCACTGCCCCGAACGAGCTGATTTCTACAGTGCATATCCGGATGCCTGTGATTCTTCAAGCTGGGAAGGAGAAGGATTGGCTTGGGTTGGATGATTTGGAAGCGAAAGCGATGCTGAAACCGTATCCGGCAAGCAAGATGTCGATGTACGAGGTCTCGAGCAAGGTGAATTCTTCCGGGAACGACTCGGTGGACCTTATCAAGCCGAAGACGGACAAGGGGACGCTGAAGGAATGGATGAAGTGAGAGAGATTTCTTTTGCTTCTTGCTCACAGCCCCCTCGTCATCTCCTCCCTCGCCCGCATCAAGATATCCTCGTATTTCGCCGTATCGATCTTCTCACCCAATCTCTTGGCGAGATCCAGGGGCATAGGGCCTCCATGCTTTGTGTAGACGAATGTCACGTATCCCGCACCGGTCGGAGCCTGGCGATACGCGACTATATGCGGAGCGTTCACCGTGTACTCGCCATCCTTGATGGATTTAGTAATCGCAAAATCATCAAGAGAGAAAAAATTATCAAAAAGTCTCGTGCGATACGTCTCGAAAACTTTCCCCACCCCATCCAAATCGCGCTCGAGTATTTTTGGGATCGTCTCGAGCTCGAATTGTTTTATGAAATTTGGAGCATCGGAATGCCTATAGGATATGCCTCTAGCTTCGATCTTCCCATCATAAGTCATCCCGTAGTATTTGTTCGCGATACCGGAGCCGTCATCAGCGCAGGGGAAGGCGATGGCCTTGAAGATGCAGTCCAGTTCGAGCTCGATGCCGAATTCATCGCTCACTCTTTTAACAAAAATTTTATAATTCGCTTCGCTTCCGCTCGGGCTCTCGCTTACATTTCTCACAAAAACGCTATCCACTATCCCGTAGAGGACCTCCAATCCTTCCTCTTCAGCTATCTCCTTCGTCCTCTCCAGGATATGTCGGCCATAGAGCATCACAGCCTCTTTGCATTCTACATTCGAGAAAACGAAATTTGAGAACCCCAAATATCCGAAACAAGTAACCAAAATATTCTTCAGCGCCTTCTGCCTGAGATCCAAAATATGCTTCTTCACTGGATCCGTCTCAGCTCTCATCATCCTCTTCAGTTCAAGCCGCCTTCTCAGCACCTTCTCTATCCCGTGAGGGATAATGCCGCGCTTCCGGCATATCCTCCAGCCGGATATCGGCATCTCGATATCATTTCCGCATCTGCAATGCATCTTCTCCGGAGTGATATTGTATTTCACGATGATGTTCGGATACATGGAAGCGAAATCGCATTTCCCGACATCCCGATAGATCCCAGGGGGAGGATAGAATATCGTCCCGCCCTTGTCCATCCTCCGCATCATGTTGAGGGATTTCAGCCGCTCGACCTCTCTTTTCGTGTCAGGCACCACATAGCCCTGCTCGCGGGCTGCCTGGATGTGCAGGAAGGTGTTCAATTTGCCTGGGGTTATGCTGGATACTGTCTCAGGCCTGACAGATGTGATGTGCGAGAGCTCCATCACGCGTATGAAGCGCTCTTTTCCGAGTGCGAGCAAATCGGCGCCCGGGACAGGCTCGCCATAGATGTCGTATCGGAGGCTTTCCTTGAGGTCGATATGGATGCATGGCAATCTCCGGCTTAGAGGGCCCCATGAGAAAATTACGTCTGCATCTGGAGAGATCCGTTCGCCCGCTTTGATTATTTCCATCGAGAGCTCGGGTTCCGTATCGAAGAATGATAATTTTTTATCCATGCAATAGCGGAAATGGTGCGGGATAGTAGTTTCGGCAAGGGACAGCACGCCTGGGATCTTGCGGATATCGGAAACCACGGGTTTGAAGTCAGAAAGCGCGGTGCGGATGCGGATAAGCGGAGCTTTCTCGCACGAGCGTATATCAGGATAGCGGTATTCGATCGAGGATTCGATGATTTTCGGATGCGAAGACAACAACCAGCGCATCTCATCAGGATTTTCCGCTATCGCATAGAAGTACGGGATATATCGCTCCCGTCGCTCGTGACGCGATCCTCCTTTCCATACCTCCACCGCGATGTCTGATTCGAAGCGCAAATCTATCAGCGTATCCATTTTGGGGTAGATGACGATGCGGGTTAATCTCGAAGAGGGCAGGGTATTTCCGCGAAAATGGAGTATAAAAATATCGAAAATATCTGATTATTGCAAAGGAGAGACAGCCCATGCCTCGCTGAAATCCCCCTCACTGATCTGCCCGTTCCCATATTCAAGGGCGAGCGAGGTGTTCACGATCAACTGCTCCTTCGGCTGGTAATTGGAGAACACCTGGAGCATTATGTATTGGGTCCATGGCGCATCGCTCGCTGCCATTGCCATCACGGCGGAGCGGTTCGCAAACCCTTGTGGTTCATTGAAACGGATGAGCACCTGTTCATCTGTCACATCCACAAGCACATCAGTGAGGCCCAGATCGCGCAGATCTGACAGTATGAGGCTGTTCGCTTCCTTGACTTCGACATCGGTATCGGGCGATGGAGCTGCAACCGGTTTGAGGAAATATGCCAGCAATGCGACGATCACTAGCACTCCAGCGACCGCAAGAACAGCGATCAAGACCTTGCCCGCGCCTTGCGTGTTTTTCGTTTGCAAATCCGCCATGTCAACCACCTTGGATGCTGCCACCGCATGTTAGCGGACCGCCAGTACCATCCACGAAACTTTCGATTTTTTGCCAGTGCGTATCAGGATCATCTGCCGGCATGTATATGCCTGCGGATTTGGAAAGCTGTTCAGGTTTGTAGGCAGCGAGCTTCATGACCCCTGCGCTCGTATCCCCTGCAACAGCGCCGTAGCCATCCAGCACAATGGTATAATCGGTCCTTGGCAGCTGGACCAGGCGCACCCCGGTCGGCGCGCGTGTGATCGAAAGATTCGCTTTGCCTATCCTGAACATGCTGCCTTCATCAAAAGGATGCGGATAGGTGTATGCAGGATTCATGAGGCCATAAGCGCTGATCAGCTGCGCAGCGCTGCCTTTCCCGCTGATTTCATTTCTTGCCAGCGCTGCCTTTATGGCTGTCGGCGGGTCCTTGGAGGCGAAGATTCCAAGAAGCGTCCTTTCGCTCAGTGAAATGATATTTTCGCTCTGGAGGTCCGGCTTGACATGCAATTTATCGTTCTCTGCGCTTACACCCATCTCGATCGTATTGCCGGGCGGCAGTGCGATGGCCAGCATTAATCCGTTTCCGAAAATGGAAGGCGCGACATCGTGATATGGGGTGTAGGTCACGTTCTCGATCTTCTTCTTGGTGTCGTTCTTGGCGATCTCCTCGTATAATTTCCGGTAATCTCCTGATGAGACGTTAAGCCAGCCGCGGATTTTTTCAAGCGTTTTGTTCTCGCCGGATGTCAAGCCATCGTCCCGCAGATGCTCTATTTTTTTCTCCATCACTTTCAGCTTGATTTTGCCCAGCTCATCCTTGAAGAATTTCATCAGTTTCCGGTACCTGCCCTTGATTGCTATCTTGTCATCAGGCCCAAGCCCTTTTCCTCCAAGATCCTTGTCCAGCTCCTTGTCTGTCTTTGCCTCAGCTTTCATGCACGCATCGATCGAGGTTTCCAGATAGGTTGAAGAATCCCTGTAACTTTTCGACTTTGTGAGATCCTTGCCTTTGAACTCGTCGGTCTTGTCAAGCTCCTGAAGCAGGATAAGGGTCTTTGCATAGACGAGCGTCTCCTCGCAGCTGATCACATAATCGATGACCGGGCTCGGTATCCTCGGCGTCCCTGTCTTGTCAGGATTATGGTTCACTCCCGAATGGAGCAGCTCATGGTAGACGACCGCCTTATAGTCCTCCAGGTTATCCAGATCGCCGCGATCGATCGCGATCTCCATCGCTCCTGAAGAATCAGGCTGGGTGCAGAAGCCAGTGGCTGTTTTTGTGCCGACATAGAGAGGGGTCTTGCAGTAGATGACAATGTTACCAATCTTCACGCCGTTTGTCTGGGTGTATGGCGTGAGTGCCACGCTTCTGTTTTCAAATGTCTGCCCGTCCCAGCTCTTGAACTCGTCAGGATAGAGATCATCGGGATGACTTTGCCGGAGCTGCTTGAGCGCGGCTCTCAGGAGCTCGTTGCATTTATCATCGCTCGCAGCGAAAGCAACCTGCGGAATGATCATAAGGCAAAAGAGAGAAACCAGGATGACTATCCGAATCCATGCCCCGAAAGAATCAGTCCCCACCATGATTGCCATTCAGAAGGTAAAATTAAATAACATATTGACCTGTCTAAAAGACCCCTCGCAGCAGCTTTCCGCATCTCAATCACATCCATCTTCTCAGCGTCCATTGGCGATGAGCAGGATAGAGCCGTATCCCTTCTGCCATGCAAGGGTGCTTGATGAGCGAGATGTCAAGTTCCGGCCCGACCTTCACTTCTATTATCACGCTCGAGACATGGGCAAGATAATTGTGCACGGGTCTCTTGGCACGGTCCAGCGCTATCCCCACGCACCCGTTCCTCACGCACAGCTGGACGAATCGGCCTATGGAATATGTCATCGGCACATTCCCCTCCTTGCTCTCCTCGAACAAATCTGGGATGGAATCCAGTATCATCATGCTGAATGGCCCTTCGCAGAGCAGGGCCTGCCAGTTGGCTTCCACTTCCGTGTTGTCCCTTGAGAACGAACGCTGAAAGACCAAATCATCAAGCATCGACGAAACGTCCGCACCATTGGATTTCCCGCTGTCTATCAGCCGCTCGTAATCTATGCTCCAGTAGCGCTTGTGATAATCTATCCAATGCAGGTAGAGCACCCTGCCGCCAGGCGAATGGTTCCGAGAGATTATCTCGGAGACCAAGCGCGAGAGCCAGTGGATATCGTCGCAGCGTATCGTGATGATGCCGCAGCCTATCTCCATCATGGTTTCAAGGGCTGGGACCCCGCTCAAGACCCTGCCGGTCCTCACCTCCAGGCCGTTCATCCAGCTCACCTTTCATCGCAGTCATCATGGCCAACAGTATCGCTATCCCGATATCAGCTTCATCCGCAGCATCTATCGCCGTGCGCCGATCGCGAATAATCGAAACCAGCCGCCCGAACGCCTCACGCTCTTTTTTTGGAAGTAATTTGGAGAAGCGCGTCCATTGGGCGATTTTTCCATCCAGTCTCGCGCTTATCGAGGGGATCGTGCGGCCCATAGGACCAGCTCCTCCGAAGCATACGCGGGATTCCCATAAATCGCGAGCGCTTCCTTGAACGATTCACTCTTCCTTCCCATCCATAATCACCGAGGCAACAAGCGCACGGGCTGAATATCTGCTTTTGGAGAGCGGATTTCCGCGATATGTTGGGGAAGGCTGCTTGCCCTCGCATTTAAAAATTCTGAAAAACAATAGCCAGCCATGGATCGAATCCTGAACGATATCGTCCCGAAGGCGATAATCGTGCTTTTCTTCATCCTCCTCTTATCTATACTCCGCGCCAGCATATTCGGGCAGATCGACCCGGAGAAGCATATCTATTTCGAGATAGTCTTCCTGCTCCTCCTTGCCGTCCTGGGCGAGCTGGTCGTGGTCTATACCAAACAGCCATCGGTGATGATCCTGCTGCTCCTGGGAGCCCTCATGAGCAACAGCATGCTCACACTCGGGTGGGATTTCCTAAGAAGCCTGGGCCTTCCTATCGCATTGCCTAGCATCGCGCCGGATATATTCCGCGCTGGGAATGTGATAAACGTCTTCGCACAGCTCGGCGCGGTGATTCTGCTCTTCAAGGTAGGGCTGCACAACAAGATCGAAGGGATTTTCAAGATGGATAACCTCACGGTCGCATCTGCCGGCGTCGCTCTCCCGTTCATTGTCGGTTATCTTTATGCTTCCATGACAGGAGGGGATTTCGCATATTCCATGTTCCTGGGGGCGGCGCTGACTGCGACAAGCGTGGGCGTCACTGTCGCATTGCTGAAAGAGTTCAATCTGCTGGAGGAGCGTTTTGCGCAGATAATAATCGGTGCGGCTGTCCTGGATGATGTCCTGGGCCTCCTCGTCCTCTCGTTCGTCATAAACATGAGCGGAGGCGGAGGCTCGGTCGCTGCACTGGCGCTGACATTCGTCTCTGCGGCCGTGTTCCTCTTCGGAGGCATCATGGCCGGGGATTATTTCATAAGATACCTGGACAGGGATGAGCTGGACACGCGCGGCTTCCTCCTTGTCCTGGCGTTCATGTTATTGTATGCGTATCTGGCTGAATACATCAAGCTCTCCGCGATTGTCGGGGCATTCATGGCAGGAGTCATATTGAACAAAAGCAGACATCTGAATGAAATCGAGGAGAAGACGTACGGACTGGAGTTATTGTTCATGCCGATATTCTTCATAACCCTTGGCATGCTGGTCGATGTCAAGGCGATTTATGGGCTCGCGATCCCCATACTCATCTTATCGGTCCTCGCCATCCTGAGCAAGGTCATAGCATGCGGGGCGGCATCGCTATTAGCTAAACTGAACCTGAAAGAGGCGCTGTTGGTCGGGGTGGGAATGGTCCCGAGAGGCGAGGTCGCGCTGATAGTCGCGTCTATCGGTTTGACAAGCGGTGTGCTGGGCCAAGCGCAGTATTCGGTCATAACCGCGATGGCCTTGATAACGACTTTCGCTGTGCCCCCTATATTGGGAAGGCTGCTGAAAGGGAATGCGAACGCATAGAGAGGGGAAATTCGGCTAATCCAATTTACCCCTGGCCCGGGCAGTAAGTTACAATCATAGACACCCAATCTTCCGATGGGGAGGAATCCATGTAGATCGTCCCGGCAGAGATAAAGATAGGTCCACCACCAATGTCATAATATTTTGTTTCATGCGCTGCGATATTGTCCTTTTTCATCACATTCCCGTTTTGGTCAATTATCGAGAAGACGACGGGTTCCTGGGGATTGTAGCCGAACGAATCTATTGAAACATTGAGGGTGCCGATGGTCAGATTGTCGCCCTGGTGAAGAATCCCGAAACTATTGATCGGGTTCTGGCAGTTTCTCCAAGGTTGGTAGAACATATCGGAGATGCACGCGCGCGTATCGGATTGGAAACCATTGAACTCCCTGAACAATGCCAGCCAGGTCGTTGACTGGCTCTGGATTGCATCGAAGCCTGAACGGAAATATATCGCGGTCGCGTGATCCATCATCCCAATATATTCATGATATTTTCCGTTGAACGCGACGACGTCGAGCTTGTCCCGATCGCTGCGGAGCGTGTCTAGGGAACCGACAAGGCTGGTGCCGATAGAGGACATCTGGGGACCGTATGAATCGTTGTACGCGCTGATCGAACCGGCCATCCCGCTATATTGGTTCAGGTATAAGCACCATGCGCGGTTGTAACCGTTATCTAGATATTGATATGTTAAGGATTGCATCGGCGCGAACGCCATCCCTGCCAAGCTTAATACGCATAGAACTAGAATTGCCCCTCTCATCTGATACCACCCGAAGGATAAACGCATTTAATGTTTATAAACCATAAGCGAGAATGGCAATCCATGAGACTGACTTTCAACGGCGCTGCGCGCATAGTCACAGGGTCCTGCTATCTTCTGGAGGCCGATGGTGAGAAGATACTGATCGATTGCGGCATGTTCCAGGGCTCCAAAGACATAAACAGGCTGAATTACGAGCCGTTCGATTTCGATCCGAAGAAGATTTCTTTCCTGCTCCTCACGCACGCCCATATTGACCACTCGGGCCTGATACCGGAATTGGT
>Ga0315268_10002754_pt1 | contig 19676 bp, 19 predicted proteins | sample C1_top_MG_FD_204535 | JGI IMG/M metagenome (GOLD analysis project Ga0315268, IMG submission 204535) | Sediment microbial communities from Yellowstone Lake, YNP, Wyoming, USA - C1_top | ecosystem: Environmental > Aquatic > Freshwater > Lake > Sediment | place: USA: Wyoming | collected 2017-08-01
AAAGCCGTAATTTCAGGTCGGTATTTTATATTCTTTTCAAAATTTAACTCGGTAATTTTGACAGTGATATCTTCGGAAATTGTGGTAAATACCCCTTCGACCTTTGGTTTTGAAATGCTTTTTTGGGTCACCAGGTACACAAAACCCGATAACGTTAGGGCCAAAATTGCAATTAAGCTGGTTTTGACAAATTTATTCATATCCAATCTCCCTAATATACACATGGTTGTGGTATATTTCAATTGTGAAAAATATGATTTTGGTAACCGGCAGCGGGGGCCTGGTGGGTACAGATCTGATTGAAGTTCTTAAGAAGAATCCCCAAAATCAGGTAATATCCGTCGATATTATGGGAAATTATGACCAAAAAATTGACATTCGTAACCTGCAACAATTGAAATTACTCTTCCGGAAATATCAATTTAACCAAATCTTTCATCTTGCCGGCCTGCTCTCGGTAGGCAGCGAAAAAAATCCCAATTTAGCTTGGGAAGTGAATCTTGGAGGGTTGAAAAACATTCTCGATCTAGCTGTGGAGCATAAATCCCAGGTTTTTTGGCCTAGTTCTATTGCCAGCTTTGGTCCAACTACCCCCAAAACCAATACACCCCAGCATACCATTCTTGAGCCGACAACTATTTACGGCACTACCAAAGTAGCCGGCGAGCTACTTTGTCAGTACTATTTCCTCAAATACGGGGTCGATGTTAGAAGTCTGCGTTACCCGGGCTTAATAGCCTGGAAAGCTCCTCCGGGAGATGGTACCACCGAATATTCCGTGCATATTTTTCACCAAGCCCTCAAGACCGGCCATTATACCTGCTTTCTCAAGGCTGACACCCGTCTGCCTATGATGTATATTGACGATGCGATTTCTGGTACTCTATTACTGATGTCAGTCCCCAAAGAAAAAATATCTATCCGCACTTCATATAATTTCTCCGGCCTTAATTTTACTCCCGCAGAGCTTGTGATTAAAATTACCAAATTACTGCCAAATTTTACCTGTGACTATGCTCCGGACTATCGCCAGATTATTGCTGATTCCTGGCCACAATCAATCGACGATTCTGTTGCCGGAAGCGATTGGGTTTGGCAGCCAAAATTTGACCTTCAAAAACTTACTCAATCCATGTTTGATAATTTAAAATCTCAATATGCCGCTGATTAACTTTCTCAACTCTTTAGATTCAGAAACTCAACGGTTAGCCGGTCTTGGCATCGCTAAGTTTCCGGAAACCGTCATCGAAAAATTTACTTTTTCTCAAACCAAATCACCCCAAGCCGTAATTTCCAATCATAAATTCTCAGTTTTTAACTCCAATGACTATTTAGGTCTGCGTTTTCACCCTAAATTAATTCAAGCCGAACATCAGGCTAGTGCCAAATATGGCGTTGGTCCCGGTGCGGTTCGTTTTATCTCCGGCAGTTTATTAATTCATCAACAATTGGAACAAGCTTTAGCTGATTTTCACCATCGTCAGGATGCAATTGTCTTTAGTAGTGCCTTTGCCGCTAATTTTTCTGCTATTTCAGCCTTATCCAAAGGTCAAAGCCAGGATAGTTTGGTTTCATCAGACACTCTGATTATTTCCGATCAGCTAAACCATCGCAGTATTGTTGATGGTATTCGAGTTACCACTTTACCATCAGAAAATCGACTTATTTATCGCCATCTGGACTTCGATCATTTAATCGAAATCCTGACCCAAAATATCGGTAAGTTTTCCCGCTGTCTGGTAATATCCGATGGAGTTTTTAGTATGCTCGGTGAGATTGTAGACCTCAAAAGATTACGGGGGCTTTGTGACCAGTTTGATTCCCAATATCCCCAGGGAGTATTGCTCTATATTGACGATGCCCACGGCGTCGGAGTGATCGGTGACACGGGTCGGGGTACGGAAGAATATTGTGCCAGCCAAGCCGATGTCTTAGTCGGCACTTTGGGCAAGGCTTTTGGTTGCGATGGGGGATACATTGTCGGCTCAAAAGAGGTTATTACCTATTTGCGTGAATCAGCCTCCGGTTATATTTATTCCAATAACCTTTCCCCTGGTACGGCTTCAGCCGCCCTTGCTTCAGTCAATTTAGTAGCCTCAAAAACCGGTCAAAAACTTATTAGTCTTCTCCGTCAAAATATGCAGTATTTCCATTCCTCTCATGCCATCTACCCTTTAATTTTAGGTGATCCTCAAAAGACCTTAACTCTCAAAAAACAGCTGTTTGCTGATGGTTTCCTGGTTACTGCCATCAATTACCCCGTCGTTCCCAAAGGTCGGGATGAGATCAGAATTCAAGTTTCAGCATCGCACACTGCCTCTGAAATCAAATCTCTGCTAACATTAATCCATGGATTTTATCCTGGCCTACTTAATTCTTTTTCTAACTAATTTTTATACTGGTTACCAAGTCATTCCCAGGGTTACTCCTACTCCTGTTCCTACTATCAGGCCTACAAGCACCCCCAGGCCCACCCCCAAACCGCTTGTCGGGGCTCCGGGTACTGGTTTAACCTCCGGTACAATTGCGACTTCCAAAGGGAATTTTTCCGCTACTATTCTTTCTTTGGATATGTCTCGTACCAAAATGCTTACCGATTCCGCTTCCGATGGTGATTGTGGCAACAATTGTCCAACTTTTTCTCTTGCGGAATATGTTTCCAAAAACGGAGGATCGTCCGGAATTAACGGTTCTTATTTTTGTCCCTCAACTTATCCGGATTGCAATTCCAAATCAAATTCTTTCGATTTTCCGGTTTATGTATCCAGATTAAGCAAATGGGTAAATAGCTACGCCATATCATGGAGTGAAAGACGGGCAGTTGTTTATCAGGATGGATCAGGTGTTCATTATCAAAATAATTCTTCCGGATTTAGTGGGGGGGTTTCGGCCGCTATCATAAATTATCCCGGTCTTGTCGATGTAGGTAATGTCCAAATCGACGACAGTCAATCCGGCTTATCAGACAAGCAAAAAGCCAAAAATACCAAACTTAGTTTATGTGTCGTTAATCCACAAAAATTACTGGCAGTCGTGGCTACCAATGTCACCATGCTTGAATTTGCCTTAGTTAATAAAACCCTTGGTTGTCAAGGCGCTTTGAATATGGATACGGGAGGCTCTCTCGCTATGATCTATGGTGGCCGTTATATCTACGGCCCCGGCCGTGGTTTACCCAACGCAGTTATCTTTGCTCCAAAATAACCCCCTTAAAAAGATCATTTACTATTTGGTCATTGAGCATTAAATAATGTATATTTAAAGGGTGAGTCTTGCTCTGCCCGATGACCAGCTAAAACTTTTGTGTACCAAAAGTGGGCTTGTCGACGAAAAACAATTCGCCGAAGCCCAGTCCTTTGCTACCTCGACCGATCGTCCCGTCGATGAGATTTTAGTGGACAAAGGTTTTGTTTCCGATGAAAAGCTTGGCAGTCTGATAGCAGCCCATCTCAAACTTCCGTTTGTAGTCCTGGGTAACCTGACTATTCCTGAAAAAGTTTTCAATATTGTTCCCGAACATATCGCCAGAAAACAAAAAATAATCGCTTTCGCCAAGGACACGGCCGGTCTCAAAGTAGCCATGGCCGATCCGTCTCGGACTGAAGTTTTAGAGGCTCTGGCCAAAAAAGTTGGCGTCAAAGTCATTCCTCATTTTGCCACCCAATTCGATATCTCCAATATCCTCCGTTCGTATGAAAAGGATTTGCAAAAAATTGTCGACAATTTATTAAAGGAAGATATTTTTAGCACCAAAAACGTTACCGATGATCCGCCGGTCGCCAAAATTGTCGATGCCCTTATCGATTCCGCTTATCAGGAAAAAGCCTCCGATATTCATATTGAACCGGAAGAAACCAGTTGTTTGGTTCGCCTTCGTGTCGATGGTATGATGCGCGATGTTTTGCATGCCCCCAAGTTTTTACACGACCGGATTATCACCAGAATCAAGGTCGAATCAAGTCTAAGAACCGATGAACATCTTTCCGCCCAGGACGGTAAGATGCGTATGGAACTGGAAGAAGAAAATCTTGATATCCGAGTCTCCATTGTTCCCGTCGTTAATGGCGAAAAGGCGGTTCTCAGGCTCCTTTCCTCTCGTTCCCGCCAGTATTCTTTTGAAACCTTGGGTATGAACGACGCCGATCTCAAGAAAGTCCAGGCCGCCTATTCCCGCTCCTTCGGTATGATTTTATCTACCGGTCCCACTGGTTCAGGTAAAACCACTTCTATTTACTCTGTTCTCAAAATTCTCAATACTCGTGAGAAAAATATTACGACCATCGAAGACCCTGTCGAATACCGCATCAAAGGCGCCAATCAAATTCAAGTCAATGTCAAAACCAATCTTACCTTCGCCAACGGTCTCAGATCTATTCTTCGACAAGACCCCAATATTATTTTTGTCGGCGAAATTCGTGATAACGAAACCGCCTATATTGCAGTCAATGCGGCTCTCACCGGTCATTTAGTCGTCTCCACTCTGCATACCAATGATGCCGCGACCGCTATTCCCAGGCTGACAGATATGAAAGTTGAACCATTTTTAGTAGCTTCTACAGTCAATGTCATTATTGCCCAGCGTCTGGTTCGCCAAATCTGCAACCAGTGTAAGGAGGAAGCTTTGGTTACAGCCGCCGACTTCAATAAAAATTTCCCCGCTGAATCTCTTAAAAAAGTCTTTGGTTCCAATGGCCATAAAATCAGAGCCTACCAGGGCAAAGGCTGTAAGGCTTGCAGAAATACCGGTTATTCCGGTCGGGTCGGCCTTTTTGAAGTTTTAGAAGTTACCAAAGATGTAAGGAAATTAATCATCCAAAAATCCGATGCCGATATTATCACCAAAGCCGCCCGCGAAGAGGGGATGCGCACCATGTTGGAAGACGGCTTGGACAAAGTTAGTCGTGGGGTGACAACTATCGAAGAAGTCTTAAGAGTCACCAAGGCCGAATTCCTAACTTAATTTTATGTCTTCAAATCTTACTCTCAAAACTTCGGAAAAAATCGAGCTTGTCTCAAATCTTTCTACGATGCTCACCGCCGGTATCCCCATTTTGGATGCCGTTAATGCCATTATGGAGGACACCAAAGGTACTCAATTAAAAATTTTAGAAACTCTCAAGGCAGATATGATTCAGGGAAAGCAGATCTACACCTCTTTTGCCAAATTTCCCCGCTGTTTTGATAAAGTCACCGTCAATTTAATTAGAGCTGCCGAGGAAGCTGGTACTTTGGAAATCACTCTTAAAGACCTTCGCGATCATATTCAGTCTGATGCTGAGTTTTCCGACAAAATTAAATTTGCTCTGATTTATCCCGGTTTAATTGTTTGTTTGTTTTTTGTCCTGCTCTTAGTTATTTTAATTTACGTAATTCCCCGTATTACCCAGGTTTTTTCCCGTCTTAACGTCCCCTTACCCCTCCCCACTAAAATTCTCATGTTCATGTCCGACATTCTTCTCAAACAGACTTTCGGCTTATTGGCTGGTGTGGCTGTGGTCGGTCTTATCCTCTATTTTCTCTTCAAAACTCAAAGACGTTTAGTGATGGAATTTGTTTATCGTCTTCCGGTCGTCTCTACCCTTGTTCGTCAGATAGATCTCACCCGTTTTTCCCGCAGTTTGTACTTGCTTTTGTCCTCCGGCCTGCCGATAGCTACCGCCCTTGATCTATCCAAAGATGTGGTGCTTCGACAACAGACCGCTCAAGTCATTATCACCAGTAGAGAGATGATCATGGCCGGCAAAAAGTTCTCCGATGGTCTTCGCTCCGGCAACAAAATTATTCCCTCACTTATGATTAAACTGGTCGAAGCCGGTGAAAAAAGCGGCCAATTGGAACAATCCATGCATGATATTTCCAATACTTTAGACTACCAGGTTTCCAATACCCTCAAAGCTTTTACAGCCTTAATGGAGCCGGTAATGCTTATTATTGTCAGCATCAGTGTCGGTGGCATGATGATGTCTATCATTTCTCCGATTTATGGCCTCATCAGTCAAGTCGGGAGCTTATAAAATATGCGTCGTGCATTCACTTTAACTCGCAGACGGGCGTTCACGCTCATCGAACTGATTATTAGTATTGGCATGATTGCCATATTATTTAGTTTTAGCTCATTAAATCACCTTTCTTTACAGCGTAAAACCACCCTTAGTGAACAGACAAAAACAATTTCTTCAGATTTACGGGCTCAACAGATCAAAGCTATGACAGGGGATACCGGAGGCTCCGGTACGGTTTCTGATTATGGAGTGTATCTGGGTAGCAACGCCTATACCCTTTTTAAGGGTTCCACATATAATCCTGCAGATCCCGGCAATTATCAAATTTCTTTGCCTCCTACTCTGACTCTAATGGACATTACCTTTATTAATTCTCAAATAGTCTTTCAAAAAGGCAGCGGCGAAATTCTCAATTTTTCCAATATCGCCAATACTTTTGGGGTTAATGATAGTGCGTTAAATGGCTCCAAAACCTTTATTTTAAACGCCCTCGGCGTCATTACCCAAATTCAATGAAACCCGGCCAAATCTTAGTTGAATTAATGCTCGCCATGGGAATGCTGGCTATTTTTTTACCGGCCCTGACTACTGGCTTGATTACCAGTAGCAGTGGTAAAGTCCAAACCGAAAATCGTCAGGAAGCCACTCTTCTCTTGCAGGAAGAGCTCGAGTCTTTGGACGTTGTTCGCAACGCCGGCTGGACTAGCTTTGCCACCGATGGTATTTTTCATACCACCGTTTCCGGCAATACTTGGATTTTGACTCCGGGAGTTGAAACCGTCTCAACTTTTACCCGCCAAGTGGAAATTAGCCCTGTTTCCAGAAACAATGGTGCAATCGTCACTTCGGGTGGCACCATTGATCCATCCACCAAAAAAATTACCGTCACCGTTTCCTGGGTCTTGCCATACTCAAACAATGTTACTACCACTCGCTATTTTACCCGTTATCACGACAATCTTTCCCAGGCGGATTCTACCCAGGCTCAGTTCGATTTGGGTACCAAGAATTCAGTTGCTACGACCAATGTTTCCGGAGGAGAAGTAGTTCTTTCCGGCGGTGGTCACGGCGATTGGTGCCAGCCTGCCCTTACCCAATGGAATTTCAACCTTAATCACAATGCCTCAGGTACGGCCATTTATGCTACCGCTTCAGCTACCTTTAATAGTGCCTTTGTTGTCACCGGAGACAACAGTGCCAGTGAAACATTCTATGATGTGAATATTTCCAATACTTATCCGCCTATCGCCACAAATAACGGTAATCTCACCGGTCAAAAAAAGGCTTATGGCGTTTTTGGTGATCATACCTATGCATACATAGCTACAGATACCGGAGGTAAACAAGGAGTAATTATCCAACTTTCCAATCATCAGGAAATTGGTTGGCTGGATGCGGGAGCAGGCAATGTTAAAGGTCGAAGTATAGTTATTTATGGCAATTATGCATATCTTTCTGCCAACAACAATAAAATATATATTTTCGATATTTCTACCAAAACCGGTACCAAGACCCCTATTTCTAGTGTTACCCTCACTGCTACAGCAGTCAAGATAGTTATTAATGGCAGCAATCTTTATGCCGCCCTTAATGCTATTTCTAATCAATTGGCCATTATCCCTATCAATGGGGGTTCTTTCGGCACCCCAATCTATGTGACTGTCCCCGGACAAAACGGCCGGGACATTTTTCTTGACAGTACCTCAATTTTTTTGGCTACCAGCACTTCTGCATCTCAAGCTGAACTTTTTGTTATTGATCCGGTGACCCGGTTAATTAGTGCTAGTCAGGACACGTCTGGCATGGATCCTCAGGGTGTAGCGGCAGTTACTAACAATAAAGTTATTATTGTAGGCAGTGGTGGTTTTGAATATCAAGTTTACAATTACAGCCGTACTACTAAGTCTTTTTCCACTTGTACCGGGGGAGCGGGCTATTTAAATATTGATACCGGTATTAGAAGCCTTGCCACAGTTTTGACTGCCGACTATGCGTACTCCTATATCGTTACTGGAGATTCTGCCGCTGAATTTAAGATCATCGAAGGTGGACCTAATGGTTCTTCTGCCACCTCCGGCACCTATACAAGTAGTGCATTTGATGCAGGTCACTCTACTGCCTTCAACCGTTTTTCCTGGACCGCTGATGTTCCCGGAAACACCACCGTACAATTCCAGGTGGCAGTTGCTGATCCTGTTTCTGGCAGTTGTACCACTGCCAATTATCTTTTTGTTGGTCCCGACGGTACGGCCGGAACCTATTTTACTGTTCCGGCGGCTATGCCCCTAAACGATGATGGGGGCTACTACCAAAACCCCGGTCAGTGTTTCAAATACAAAGCCTATCTCTCCACTACTGATGTCAGCACCACCCCGACGTTATTTGATGTTACCTGGGGTTTTTCACCATGAAAAAGGCCTTTACTATCGTGGAACTCATGCTTTACATGGCTATGTTTTCCGTCTTGGTGACCATCCTGGGTGGCATATTTTTAAATATCATGGAACTCCAATTAAGTACCCAATCCAATTCTGAAGTTACCCAAAGTATTAATTATGTTTTTGCCCGGCTTTCCCACGATATTTATTCAACCTCATCAATTATCACGCCGGCTTCGGCCGGCCAATCCGGACCAGCCCTGACTATAGTCATCAATGGCCAAAACAACACCTATTCACTTTCCGGAAATAATTTGATACTAACCAATCCTAACGGAATATTTGAATTGAACTCTCCCGATGTTTCCGTAACTGGTTTTAGTGTTACCAGATTGGGTACCGTCGGCAAATCCAATGTCCATATTGGCATTACTGTCCAAAGCAATGTCACTCCCTTGAGCAAATCTCCGCAAATTGTTAGTTATTCCCAAAGTTTTACCCTCAAATGAAATCCGGTCAAACCATCGTCATGCTTTTGGTTTTCATGGCTATAGCTATTACGGTTACTACCGCTTCGGTTTTTCTCTCTATTTCCAATTCCCAAAACAGTTCCCGCCTGCAGATTTCCAATGAAGCCCTGGCTGTCGCCGAATCCGGCATGGAAAATGCCCTTCTGCGCCTGTTGCGGGATCCTTCCTATACCGGTGAGACATTGCCTGTTGGTGATGGTAACGCTACAATTAGTCTTGCCGGTAGTAGCCCGGTAGTCATCACCTCAGTGGGCAGAATGGGGAATTACGTACGGACAGTGCGCGTAACCGGATCTTTTGCCGGTGTTATTTTTAACATTAATTCCTGGACGCAAGTCTATTAATCATCATATGTCAAGAAAAATAAATCCCTTAGCTATCAACATCTCATTTAACAAATTGGAATTTTGTAATGCCCATTCTGAAAACCCCATCTCCTTTGTTTTTCCCGATAATGTTGTTTCTGAAATGGAAGTTCTTGATCATACCGAATTCAAATCCAAACTCCAATCTTTTTTTAGTGAAAACAAAATCCACGCCGAACCGGTTGTTCTCATTCTGGGAGAATCGATGTATTATTCCAAAGATTTTTTGACATCTACCCCGCCCTTACAGGAAGATATCCAGAAATATTTGGATTTAGTCCCATTTTCCAGTGTCAGTTTTCGGGTCTACAAGCTTCCCATCGGTCATCGTTTAGTTGTTATCAATCGCGATTTTTATGAAAGTTTCAAAAATATCCTCTTAACTTTGGGATTTTCCATAGTCTCTGTTGTTCCCAGTTTTGTCATTACCGGGCCCGGGACTACTTCTGCTTTTTCGGCTCAGACCTGTCTGCTCATCAATCGTAAAATGGATGTGATTATGGATAACAGTTTCGGCGGCCAGGAAATTTCACCCAATGCCACAGCCAATAGCCGTCAATTTATCAGAGGCCACAAAACTGTTGTAGCGATTATTACCATCCTGATTATTCTGGCTTGTCCTTTAATTCTTTATTTTTACTATCAAAACCAACAAACCGTTCTTAAAGCCAGTAAAACCCGTACCGCTGCTGTCACCACTGTTCGTAAGCGCACTGTCACCCCTACACCTACAGTTTCTCCTTTGGCCGCCCTAAAGCTGGAACAATACACTCTACAGCTTCTCAATGGTTCCGGCACCCCGGGTTTGGTCGCTTCCCTGGAAGCCAAGTTTAAAGCTGTCGGCTTTGCCCAAATAACCACCGGCAATTTTCCCCAGACAAATCAGACCACGGTAATTTTCAAACCCACCATTGGTAAAGAAATCCGCGCACTCATCCAGACCACTTTATCACCGCAATTCAAAAATATTTCCATAAAAGAAAGTACTTCCACCCAATTTGATATCAATATTACGACCGGAAAAATTACCCCTTGACAAACATTTTGACAAGGGATTACACTAATTACAGATTTCAAAAATATGACTGCCCGCAAACACTCCGCCTTTACACTTATCGAACTTTTGGTCGTCATCGGAATCCTCGCCATCCTTCTTACCATCGTTCTTATCGCTATTAACCCCGCCCGTCAATTCGCTCAGAGTAACAATACCCGCCGTCGAAGTGACATCAATGCCATGTTAAACGCCATTCACCAGTATTCAGTTGATAACCGTGGTACTATTACTGCTCTCAATATTCCTGTCGACGATCCTTTGGTGGCTGGTAGCGAAGCTGAGGAAATAATGACCTATGTCGCCCCAGCGGTTGGTCCGGATTTATGCGCCATCTTAACACCTACTTACATTTCAGCCCTTCCTGTTGATCCTCAGGATGGTGCTGGTGCTGCGATCTCAGATTGTGCCGTAGCTTATACCACCAACTACTTTGTGGTTCAGAGTAATGTCGCCACCAATATTCGTATCACTGTTTCTGCTCCGGGCGCTGAATTAGGTGAAGTCATCGACGTTACCCGCTAAGCTTCTTTTCGGGTCTTTTTTTTTGCCAATTTTTAGTATAGAGTTATTCAATCATGCCTGACTTAAAAACCCCAATCATAGAAGGTGAAATAGTTGGTACCGATGCTGACTCGACTTTAGATACCTCAGCTACAATGAATAACATTATTTCCCAAATCGATCATCTCAAAGAAGAGGTCGGTAAATACAAAGATATGCTGGACAGTATTTTTGCCAACGATGCTACTTATCAAATGCATGATTCAGCCGTCAAAGACGCCGCCAAAGTTAAAAGTCAGACCAGGAAACAAATTTTAAGGTTACCCCAAGCCTTGGATCTCAGCTCTAAAATTGCCGATAAAAAAGCCCATCTCAAAGAACTTCAGTCAGATTTATCCGGTTATTTGCAGGACTACAGCCAAAAAACCGGTTTCACCACCTTCGAGTCCTCCGCTGGCGATCTTCTCGAAATCGTCGTCGACTATCGTTATCGGAAAATTTCCAAGTAGCTATTGACCATGATAACTAAGGTTTTCTCCCCCAAAATATTTTTGGGTGTGGGGATGGCCTTAATTGTCTTTTTCTCCTTCACCTATTTTTTTATCCAAAGATCTAACCCCCAAAAATTCCCGGGTTGCAGTTCCAAAAATTCCCGGAATTATTTTGATCCGTCTCAGACAGCCGCCATTTGGCAAAATCAAAATATCAGTCCTCTCCTGGGCCTTAAAAACAATTTATCAGTCGACAAACAGCGAATTCTCGGCATAGAGTCCCAGGACAAGACGATAGAAATAAACTTATCCCGAAAAAAACTAATCGCTCGCCAGGGAGACAAAGTCATTTTAGAAACATCAATCAACATCGGTAAATATGTCAACTCTCCGCAGGGAGAGTTTTCTATCTCCAATAAATATTTATCAGTCGATTTATCCGGCGGTTCCGGTCTAAACCAAACTTATTATTATCTTCCCAATGTGCCTTATGCTTTATATTTTCAACCGGAGTTTGCCATTATCGGTTCCTACTGGTCCAAATCTTTTGGGCAGGAAAGTGGCTTTGGTTGTATTGAGGTGCCTCTTGATCAAGCCGAAACCCTCTATTATTGGGTCGATTCTCCTTCTACTTCCTCATCACCCGGTACCAAAGTAGTTATCCATTCTCAATAATATGTTTTCTTTACCTCTTTTCTTATTTCTTTTTTTCAACTATTTTTTAGTCGGAGTAGTTTATTTAGCCATAGTTTATTTTTTACTCAAAGGTGAGCGAAAATATGCCCTTTACCTGTTATTTATTTTGGTTCTGGCCTGGGGAATAAGTTTTCTCATCAAATCGTTTTTTTATTTTCCCCGACCATATATTTCGTTAGGCATCGAACCCTTGTTTTCCAAGCCGATTGACGGCTCTTTCCCCAGTGGTCATACTGCTACTACTTTTGCTGTCGCTTTTGCCGTCTTTCGTCGTCACCGCCGTCTGGGTTTCAATTTATTAGTCATTAGCAGTATTGTTGCCGCCACCAGAGTCGCTTATAGCTTTCATACCTGGACCGATGTCTTGGGAGGAATCATCCTAGCCAAAGTATTGACACTTGGCAATCATCCTGATAGACTGCTAACTACCTAAAAAGATATGGCCGTTGCTCTCAAATCCGAACTAAATTCTGCCAAAGAATATCCCGTTGTGGCCCTGCGTGAAGGAGTAGTCTTTCCTCATTCCGAAGCTCATCTGACTTTTGGCCGTCCCAAAAGCAATTCTGCTATTGAAGACGCCATCAGAAAAGATAACAAAATTATCTTTGTCGCCCAGAAATCCGATACTCAGAATCCTAAACTTAATGACTTATATGATGTTGGTACTCTTTGTGAAATTATTCAAGTTGCTCCATATGGCAACGAGCTTTTAGCCCTGGTAAGAGGTTTAAACCGGGTCAAAATTATCAAATATGTAAGTCAGGATCCTTTCTTTGTAGCTGAATACGAAGAACTGTACGAAACCTTTGAAAATAGCGACAGGGCTATTGCCCTTGGTCGCCAGATTTTGACTGAGTTTAAAAATGCTTTCAATTTAGGCAAATCAGTCGAATTTCCGGTTTTTATGCGGCTCATGTCGGGTGTTTCTGCAGCCGAACTGGTTGATCAAGTCTCTAATTCTTTGGATTTAAAGACTCCGCTTAAACAAGAACTATTAGAAACCCTCTCAGTTGAAGTTCGCCTCGACAAAGTTTTTCAACATATCGCCCGCGAAGTCAAGGTTTTGGATTTGGAAAAAAGCATTTCTACCAAGACTCAAGCCAAATTTGAAAAAAACATGCGCGAACAGGTTTTACGTGAACGCAAGCGCACTATTCAGGAGGAATTGGAAAAACTGGGCGCTCCCGAGGATGGTGATGATACTGACGAGCTCTTCGTTCTTAAAAAGAAAATAAAATCTTCAAAAATGCCCAAAGGAGTCCACGAAAAAGCCGATAAAGAGCTCCATCGCCTTTCACAAATGAATATGAATAATCCCGAATCGGGTTATATCCGGGCTTATTTAGAATGGCTGTCAGATATGCCCTGGGCCAAAAAAACCAAATCCCAATTGTCTCTGGATAAGGCTCAAAATATTTTAAATCAGGATCATTATGGTTTGACCAAAGTTAAAGAACGTATTTTAGAATTCTTAGCTGTTCTAAAACTCAAGGAAAAATCAATTAAAAATCCCAATAGTAGCCCGACTATTCTTTGTTTTGCCGGCCCCCCGGGGGTTGGTAAGACTTCTATCGGTAAATCCATAGCCCGAGCTCTAAATCGTAAATTTGTCAGGATTTCTCTGGGTGGCATTCGGGACGAAGCCGAAATTCGTGGTCATCGCCGTACATATGTGGGTGCGCTTCCGGGCAGGATTATTCAAGGTATCAAAAACGCCGGAACCAAAAATCCGGTTTTTATGCTGGATGAAATCGATAAACTTGCTTCCGATTATCGCGGTGATCCTTCATCGGCTCTTCTGGAAGCTCTGGATCCCGAACAAAACAAAGAGTTTTCCGATCACTATTTAGAGGTTCCATTTGATCTTTCCGAAGTGATTTTTATTGCCACGGCGAACTTATTGGATACCGTCCCGCCAGCTCTTCGTGATCGTATGGAAGTTATTCAGTTCCCCGGGTACACCCTGGAAGAAAAACTCAATATCGCCAAAATGCACCTTTGGGACAAACAATGTGTCATTAATGGCCTAAATGGTCATATCAAAATTTCCGATGATGCCTTAAATTTTGTTATCAAGCGCTATACTCGGGAAGCCGGTGTTCGCAATTTGGAAAGGAGTCTGGCTCAAATTTGCCGAAAACTAGCCAAGGCCCTGGCCTCCGATCAAAAGATCTCACATGTCGTTACCCAGACCGACGCCCGTAAATTTCTTGGTCCGGAAAAAATTTCCGAAACTTTTGCCGAAGACACAGACCAAATTGGTATTAGTACCGGCATGGCTTGGACAGAAGCTGGTGGAGATATTCTCTTTATCGAGACCGCCCTTATGCCCGGAAAAGGGGAGTTACAGCTTACCGGCCAGTTAGGAGATGTCATGAAAGAGTCAGCCAAAGCAGCTTATTCTTACATTAGGAGTCGCTGGGATAAATTAGGGTTGGAAAAAAACTTTTATAAAAAAACCGATATTCATGTCCATATTCCCGAAGGTGCTGTTCCTAAGGATGGTCCGTCTGCGGGCATTGCTCTGGCGACCAGTATGATTTCCGCCTTGACTCATCGGCCATTTAGAAAAGATGTTGCCATGACCGGAGAGATTACATTGCGGGGCAGGGCTATGGAGATCGGAGGCGTTAAGGAAAAGGTTATCGCTGCTCACCGCGCCGGTATCAAGCAAATTATTCTTCCCAAAGATAATGAAAAAGATCTGGAGGATATTCCCGACAGTGTCAAACAAGGTTTAAAATTCCACTTCGTCACCCACATGGACGCCGTCTTGCCCTTAGCTCTCAAATCCTGAGCGAAGTCGAAGGACTTCCCCTCGCTTTAACAAAATAGGTTGATTTCAAATATAAAATTTCAAATTGTAAATTAGTCAATTTTGCTTCTGTATCATGCATCGACGCATAGAGCATCTAAACATCTGTTGACTTCGGGTAAGATTGGGGATACAGTATGTTCAGAAACATATGCCAGAAAATATTTTTGAAAAAATAAAACAAATCAATGAGTATGGAAGTGAATATTGGAGTGCAAGGGATTTATATAAATTACTAGGATACACTGAGTTTAACAAATTTATTCCGGCAATTGAAAGAGCTATAGAAGCCTGTAAAAACAGTGGTCAAAAGGAAAATGAGCATTTCGCTCACCTGAGCGAACCCCAAATTTCTCGCAATCAATACGGCAAAACACAAGGCCAGTTAATAACTGACTATAAACTATCCCGTTATGCTTGTTATCTTATAGCTCAAAATGGCGATCCGCGCAAAGAAGAAATTGCCCGAGCTCAAACTTATTTTGTTATTCAAACTCGCAGGCAAGAAATGCAACAAAATCAAATAGAAGATAGTAAAAGAGTTTATTTGCGGGAAGAAATGAAAGTCCATAACAAAAAGCTTGCTAGCGCCGCCAAGCAAGCGGGAGTTTTTGATTTTGGTGGTTTTCAAGATTTTGGTTACATGGGACTGTATGGTGGGTTACGTCAGAAAGATATTCATAGCCAAAAAAAGTTAACCCAAAATCAGGCTATATTAGATCATATGGGTAGCGAAGAACTGGCTGCTAATCTGTTTCGGGCCACTCAAGCCGAAGCCAAACTAAAAAGAGAATATATTTTCGGTCAAGGTCATGCAAGTAAAGCTCATTTTGAAGTCGGGAAAAAAGTTCGCCAAACCATCCAAGAACTTGGTGGTACCATGCCCGAAAAACTCCCCCCATCTCCAAATATCCAGAAAATCAAAAAACTCAATAACTAAGTAATCATCGCGTATCATGCATCGATTCATAGCACAATTGATATAATTACCTAGTGAACCTTCAAACGCTTATCTTGATCACTAAAACATTAGCCACGATTTTAATTTTTGGCTTAGTTTTAAAGATTATTTACAAATCTTCCCTAAGTAAAAATTTCAAAATTACTCTATCTGTGGTAGAAATTATCTTGGCTGTATTGATGTGGCTAACATTGTTTCATGTTTATTCCTCATTAATAATATCCAATCTGAACCCATTTCTATCTGGTGTTCGCTGTGTGGATTTAAACGAGAAAAATTGTGTCAAAAGATCGGATTGTGAAATAAGACCTATTTTTGGAGGACTAAAAAACGGAACCTATTGTTATCCGAAATAGATATTGCCAATTTATCATTGTTTAATTATCTAATTCCCCGCCAATTTCAGACATCCCCACAGCCCCGCTTCTTGGCCCAGACTGCCTCTGACAATCTCGGGCAACTTCGGAAAGCGTGCATTTTGTTCCGTCAAAATTTGCTTAAGCATTTCCAAATCTATACTTTTAAATATCGATCCGCCGAGAACCATGACTTCCGGATTCCAAAAAGTGATCGCGTTATGAATTCCCATCGCCAACAATCTTGTTTCATGTTCCCAAATTTTCGGATCAGTGATTTCTATTGGCTTTTTCCCATAAATTCTCTCTATCGCTCTGCCTCCGGCCATTGCCTCCAGATACCCGACTTCGCCGTCATTAAACACAATTTGCCAACCCGGCTCAGCTCTTTCTACAATTTTCCCATCTTCAATTTTCGCTCCGCCGATTCCCGTGCCTACCGTAAAAAATCCTATTGTTTTAAATCCCTTCCCTGCCCCAAATACTGCTTCTCCCAATCCTTCGCCTGCCGCGTCGTTTTCTAATAAAACCGGACATCCAAATTCATTTTCCAGATCAGATTTTAGGGGTTTACCCACCCAGTCAGTCAGATTAGGGGAGGAGATCAGCTTTCCATTGTTTTGATCTACTGTCCCGGCAATGCAACCCGCAATTTTTTCAAACCTATTCTTGGCACCGGATATATTTAAACTCTTAATCAAGCTTGAAACCCCTTCCCTATAATTACTACAGGTCAAACCATGGATAACTTCCCCGAGCTTATTATTATCCCAGCCCGGTGCCACCCGATATCCGGTGCCACCTATGTCAAATACCCCTAGCATATTCATTTGACTACTAGTATATTATATTCAATGCCCATTAGAGTACTCATGTTTGGTTGGGAACTGCCCCCTTTCAACAGTGGGGGCTTGGGAGTCGCTTGTGCAGGTTTAACCAGGGCTTTAGCTGAACAGGGAGTAGAAATTACTTTTGTATTACCCAAAAAAATTGATATCAAAATCGACTACATGAAAGTGGTTTTTGCCGATGTTGATTTTCCCTGTCCCGACTTCTCTGTCTATTCACTAATAAAGCGTGGTCTGCTTCCACCCGAGCTTCACAATTCCATGTTTGACGCTGTTCTTTCATACGCCCGCAGGGCAGTCGAAATTGCCAAGCGTTATCCTCACGACATTGTTCATGCTCACGATTGGCTGTGTATCCCGGCCGGTATTGCCGCGTCCAAAGCTTCCGGGAAACCTCTGGTTTCCCATGTTCATTCCACTGAATATGATCGTTCTGGTGGTCAGTCCGTCAACCCCGTAGTTTTTGCCTTCGAAAAGCAAGGTGTTAAAAAATCCAAAAGTCTTATCGCCGTTTCTCAGTTTACTGCCGATCTTCTCCGTGATCACTATTCAGCTGATCCTGACAAACTTAACATTGTCCATAATGGTATCAACCCCGAAGATTTCGCCGGTGTTTTTGCCTCTGACCCCTTCCTGGCTCTTAAGCAAGCCGGTTTTCGGGTCGTTATTTTCGTTGGCCGTATCACCATTCAAAAAGGTCCGGATTATTTCATCAGAGCTGCCCAAAAAGTATTAGGCTTTTATCCCAAAACTATCTTCGTTTTTGCCGGCACTGGTGATATGGAGCATCAAATGATTGAATTAGCCTCGAATTTGGGTATTTCTAACAAAATTCTCTTTGCCGGATTTTTACGGGGTCAAACTCTCAAAGACGCCTTCAAATCAGCCGATATTTTCGTCATGCCCTCGGTGTCCGAACCATTTGGTTTGGTCGCTTTAGAAGCTGTGGCTTCCGGTACACCCGCCATTATTTCCAAACAATCAGGTGTTTCCGAAACTCTTGCTCATGTACTTAAAGCCGATTTTTGGGATGTTGATGAAATGACCGACCAAATGGTCTCAATTCTTAGAAATCCTGCCTTACAGAAAACTCTCCGCACTGAAGGTTATCAGGAATCCCTTAAGAACACTTGGTCCAAAGCCGCCTCCGAGACCATCAAAGTTTATCGAAAAACTCTTAAAAAATGAGCGCCATAAATTTTTACTTCCAAGTCCATCAACCTTGGCGCATTAAAAAATACCGTGTTTTTGATATTGGCCGTGACCACGACTATTTTACCGACAATTCAGATACGGCTAGAAATAATAAAAAAGTTTTTGAGAAAGTCACTCAAAAGTGTTATCTTCCCACCAACAAAATTTTTCAGGATCTTTTGGATAAATACCCCCATTTTAAAATTAGCTATTCATTATCAGGAGTGTTTTTGGAACAAGCCGAAAAATTTGCTCCCGAAGTCATTAAATCCTTCCAAAAATTAGTACAAACCAATCGAGTCGAGATTTTAGCCGAAACTTACTACCACTCTTTGTCGTTTCTTTATTCCAAAGACGAATTTGACCGCCAGGTTTTGCTTCATCGCAAAAAGATCAGGGATCTTTTTGGTGTTACCCCCAAAGTTTTCCGAAATACCGAGCTTATTTACAGTAATGAACTAGGTCGTTATTTAGAAGATAAAAAATATCTTGGGGTTTTAGCTGAAGGCGCTGATCATATTTTAGGCTGGCGTAGTCCCAATTTTCTTTATAGACCACCTGGAACTGCAAAAATCAAATTATTACTCAAAAATTACAACCTCTCCGATGATATTGCCTTTAGATTCAGTAGTAAAGACTGGAAAGAATATCCCCTGACAGCGGAAAAATTTGCCGGATGGGTCAACCAGGTCAACGGTAATGGCGACCTTATCAATCTTTTTATGGATTACGAAACCTTTGGTGAACATCAGTGGGAAGATACCGGGATTTTTAATTTTCTAAAAAGTTTACCCCGGGAAATTTGTCGCCACCCGGATAATTATTTTGTGACACCGACTGAGGCGGTAAAGATGTTTCCGGCTCGGGATGAAATCGACGTTCCTCACTTTATTTCCTGGGCCGATGTTGAACGCGACCTCTCTGCCTGGCTGGGTAACGATATCCAGAAGGATGCTGTGGCTCAAATTTATTCGTTAGAAAAAGCGATTCTCAAGTCCAAAGATAAAAAATTAATCGATGATTGGCGCAAACTTCAAACCTCTGACCATTTTTATTATATGTGCACCAAATGGTTCGCCGATGGTGATGTTCACAAATATTTTAATCCCTACGAATCTCCCTACGAAGCCTTTATTTCTTTCATGAACGTGTTAACAGATCTTAGATTACGGATACCGGATTACGTAATAAATAATCCCACATAATGCCCGACCAACCCTGGCACCACAATGCTATCATATACGAGCTTTACGTCGACAAATTTGCCGGTAACTTTCAGGGTCTGATATCCAAACTCCCATATCTTAAAGACTTGGGAGTCAACACTCTCTGGCTTTTGCCTCATTACCCCTCGCCCATGGCCGACGGTGGTTACGATATTTCTGACTATTACTCTATTCGTTCAGATTTGGGTAAGATGGACGAATTTGAAACATTTATAGGTAAAGCGCACGAAATGGGCTTAAAAGTTATTCTGGATTT
>Ga0315268_10002755_pt1 | contig 19673 bp, 16 predicted proteins | sample C1_top_MG_FD_204535 | JGI IMG/M metagenome (GOLD analysis project Ga0315268, IMG submission 204535) | Sediment microbial communities from Yellowstone Lake, YNP, Wyoming, USA - C1_top | ecosystem: Environmental > Aquatic > Freshwater > Lake > Sediment | place: USA: Wyoming | collected 2017-08-01
AACAACGACATCAATCTCTATTACCAGCGCAACAAGAAATCTACCGGCGTCGAAGCGCTCGTCGAAGCCATCCGCGAACCGCTCGAGTGGAAACCACCCGAGCACCGGTTGAGATTGCTGGTGGTGACGCAAGGCGTCTATGGTCAGCGCATCGCCGACCACATTCGTCAATCGGCGCCTGAGCATTGGATCGTTCAGCAGTGGGCTGTGCCGGCGGCGCTGCTCGCCGCGCCGAATCCTTGCGACTTGCTCCCGCCCACCTTGCCGCCTTTTGAGTTGATTCTGAGCCTGGGGCAATCGCCTGTCGTCGCACGGTTGTTGCCCGATATTATCTGCATGACGGGGGCGAAGGGCGTGATCGCCCCGGTTGACGACGAGACGTGGTTGCCATCTGATTTGACTCGCCACCTGCACGAAAGGCTCGGTCAAATCGGCGTGTCGTGCGTGTTCCCCAAGCCATTCTGTAGTTTAACCGAAACGCGGTATAATGCGCTGGGCCGCGAAGTAGACTTTGCCGACGGCCCCATCCGCGAGTTTGTCAGTTTTTTTGGCCGACCTGCTTTGAAAACCTCCGTAGACAAACAGACGCGCACAGCCCAGGTACAGGTTTTGCGTGATGGCCCGTGTGGCTGTGCGCGCTATATGGCTCAGCAACTCACGGGTCTGGGTTCAACTGAACTCGAACAGCAAGCCCGCGTATTGTCCCATCGCTTTCCATGTTTAGCCGGCAGTACGCCGGACGGCGACTATGGTGTGCCGTTGGTCCAGGTTGCCGATCAGATTCTGCGGGAGGCGGTTCTCAATTCACTTGAACTCTTGACGACGTCGCCGGTTTTATCGCAATCGCCCTGACGAGTGTTTAATGTCGCACAGCCTTTTTATTGTTTGGTTGCGCACCACTCTACCTTGTAGCTCCAGCGGCATGGCATTGGGCCGATCGCCGCTGTAACCATAGTCAAACAGGAGATTGAAAAGATGGCACCCAAAGCTGCACCCAAGAAAGTGAAAGCCACAAAGAAAGTAGCCAAGAAGGTCGTCAAGAAGGCGCCTGTCGTCTTCAAGCCGACCAAGATGAAGCTGTTGACGCCTGTGCCCAGCGACATCGAGATTGCACAGGCGTGCAAGCTCAAGCCGATTCTGCAAATCGCAGAGGAGGTCGGCCTCAAGCCGAGTGAGCTGGAACTGCACGGCAGTTATATCGCCAAAGTTCCGTTGGAAGTGCGCGACCGCTTGGCCCGTCGCCCGCAGGGCAAGTACATTGACGTGACAGCTATCACGCCCACGCCCCTGGGCGAAGGCAAGACCACCACGACCTGTGGCCTGAGCCAGGCGATGGGCGCGCACCTGGGCAAGAAGGTCTTTACGTGCATCCGCCAGCCCTCGCAAGGCCCGACGTTCGGCATCAAGGGCGGCGCGGCTGGCGGCGGCTACAGCCAGATCGTGCCGATGGAGGATTTTAACCTCCACCTGACGGGCGACATTCACGCTGTGAGCGCGGCTAACAACCTGCTCGCGGCAGCGATTGACGCGCGGATGCTTCACGAGCGCGCAACGCCCGACGACGACAAGCTGGCCAAAGCGCTCTGCCCTGACGGCTATATCGCGCCGGCTATCCGCAAGCGCATGGACAAGCTCGGCATCAAGGCGGAAAAGTTCGAGGACCTGACGCCCGAGGACAAGCGCCGCCTGTTCCGGCTGGACATTGACCCCACCAGCATCACCTGGCAGCGCGTTGTGGACATCAACGATCGGCACCTGCGCAAGATCCAGATCAACATGGGCGACGACGAGAAGGGCAACGAGCGCATCACCGGCTTTGACATTTCCGTCGCCAGCGAAGTGATGGCGATCTTGGGCCTGACGACCGGCCTGGCGGATATTCGCGAGCGGCTGGGGCGCATCGTCATCGGCACCAACACCAAGGGCGACCCCATCACGGCAGAAGACCTGGGCGTGGCCGGCGCGATGACGGTCCTGATGAAGGACGCCATCAAGCCCAACCTGATGCAAACGTTGGAGGGCACGCCGGCGTTCGTCCACGCCGGGCCGTTCGCCAACATCGCGCACGGCAACAGCTCCATCGTCGCCGACCAGATCGCGCTCAAGCTGGCCGATTACGTGGTGACCGAGTCCGGCTTTGGCGCGGACTGCGGCATGGAAAAGTTCATGGACATCAAGTGCCGCACCAGCGGGCTGATCCCGAGCTGCGTCGTCATCGTAGCGACGGTGCGCGCGCTCAAGATGCATGGCGGCGGCCCCAAGGTGGTGGCTGGCCGGCCGCTGGATAAAGCTTATACCGAGGAGAACCTGGAACTGCTCGAAAAGGGCGCGGGCAACCTGGTCAAGCACATCGAGAACGGCCGGTCGTTTGGCGTGCCGGTTGTCGTGGCCGTCAACTCGTTCAAATACGATACCGAAGAAGAGCTCAAGCTCGTGCAGCAGATCGCGCACGAAGCCGGCGCCGAGGGCGCCTTCAAATGCACCAACTGGATGCACGGCGGCAAAGGCGCGATCGAGCTGGCCGAGGCGGTGATTGACGCCTGCAGTAAGACCAATCACTTTGAATTCCTGTATCCGCTTGACCGGTCCATCAAGCAAAAGATCGAGTGCATCGCCACCAAGATCTACGGCGCGGACGGCGTGGATTATGCGCCGGAGGCCGAGGCCAAGATTGAGCTGTACACCAAGCTTGGTTTTGACAAGCTGCCGATCAACATGGCCAAGACGCACCTCAGCCTGACGCACGACCCGGCGATCAAGGGGCGGCCCACCGGCTGGAAGATCCCCATCCGCGACATCCGCGCGTCCGTCGGCGCCGGGTTCCTGTACCCGCTGTGCGGCTCGATGCGCACGATGCCCGGCCTGCCCACTCGCCCGGTGTTCTATGATGTGGACTTGAACTTGCAAACGGGCAAGGTGGTGGGTCTGTTTTAGACATTTGCCCTCACCCTCTGACTCCCTCTCCCTAAATAGAGAGAGGGGGAAAGAGGGAGAGGGTCAACGGAGGATCGTATGGAGAAAGTGACTTTGAATGTTCCAGGCATGTACGGCGACCATCACGTGTTGGCCGTCCGCGACATCCTGGGCAAGCTGCCCGGCGTCGAAGATGTGTACGCCTCGAGCGCGTTCAAGCAAGTTGTGGTCAAGTTCGACCCGGCCAAAGTCGAGCCATCCGCTTTCGAAAGCGCGCTGTCGGCAGAAGGCTACATGGATGATCAACAGTGGCCAGAGATCACCGACAAGATCAAGGGGCAGAAGCACGGTGGCTCGCAGTTTGTGGTAGCTTCTGGCATTGCCGAATCCGTGCGCTTTTCTGCGCCGCCGGTCAACTTTGGCGCGGGCGGCCCCAGGCCGTGCCCGGGTTTTGAATTTCGAACGTTCCCGGGTGGACAGCATCCAGGCGACGAGTGATTTTAGATTTCTGATTGTGGATTGCAGATTGTAGAGGGCGGGGTTCAAATCTACAATTTAAAATCAAGTGGGGGAAGAATGGCAAAAGGTAGAACGAATCAGGAACGATCCAGCGACGCGGCATCCATCGCCATGCTCGAGCGGGCTGAGGTATTGGGCATCACAACGGCATTCTTACGTGCTGAGGCCATGGCAGCTTGTCCCATCGGCGCGGGTCAATCCGGCACCTGCTGCAAGAACTGTTACATGGGGCCGTGCCGCATCACCAAAGAGGGACAGGTGGGCGTGTGCGGCGCGACGATGGAAACCATCAGCGCGCGCAACATGGCCCGCGCGATTGCGGCTGGCTCGGCGGCGCACAGCGATCACGGGCGCGACTTGGCCTTTACGCTCCTGGCGACTGCCGAGGGCAAGGCGCAAGGCTATGAAGTCCGCGATGTGGCCAAGTTGTGGAAGGTGGCAAAAAAGTATGGCATCGCCACCGAGGGCCGCAGCAAGACGGATGTGGCGAAGGAGCTCGCGCTCAAGGGCATCAGCATGTTCGGCCAGCAGCAGGGCGAAACGATTTACATCCAGCACGCGCCCCAAAAGCGCCAAAAGATTTGGAAGCAGACGGGCGTCGTCCCGCGCGGCGTTGACCGCGAAGTCGTGGATGTTTTGCACCGCACGCACATGGGCGACGACCAGGACCCGGAGCACATTTTGCTCGGCGCGGTTCGCTGCGCGCTCGCCGATGGCTGGGGCGGCTCGATGCTCGCCAGCGATTTCTCCGACATCTTGTTCGGCACGCCGTCGCCCAACGTCAGCCAGGTGAACCTGGGCGTGTTGAAGAAGGACGAGGTCAACATTCTCGTCCACGGCCACGAGCCGACGCTTTCCGAAATGATCGTGGCCGCCTGCCAGGACCCGGCGATGCAAGAGTACGCGCGCAGCAAAGGCGCGAAAGGCGTCAACCTCGCGGGCATTTGCTGCACGAGCAACGAAATCCTCATCCGCCAGGGCATCCCCAGCGCGGGCAATTTCCTCAACCAGGAATTGGCGCTGATCACTGGCGCGGTGGATGAGATGATCGTGGACGTGCAGTGCATCATGCAGGCATTGCCTGAAGTCGCCAGCCACTTCCACACCAAGATCGTCACCACCTCGCCCAAGGTCAAGATCACCGGCGCCACGCACGTCGAGTTTGACGAGCACAAGGCACTCGATCAGGCCCGCGAGCTGGTCAAGATGGCGATTGACAATTACGCCAATCGCGGCGAGACGATGATCCCCGAACAGCAAAGTGATCTCGTTCCAGGCTTTTCGCACGAGTATATCAATTACATGCTGGGCGGCACGTTCCGTGCGTCCTTCCGCCCCCTCAACGACGCGATCATGACCGGGCGCATTCGCGGAGTGGCGGCCGATGTGGGCTGCAACAACCCGCGCACCACGCAGGATGCGACGCACAATTTCCTCGTGCGCGAGTTCCTGAAGAACGATGTGCTTGTGGTGGAGACCGGCTGCGGTGCCTTGGCTTCGGCGAAGCAAGGCTACCTGCTGGGCGACGCCGCGCTCGAATACGCCGGGCCCGGCCTGCGCGAAGTCTGCGAAGCAGTCGGCATCCCGCCGGTGCTGCACGCGGGTTCGTGCGTGGACAACACCCGCATCCTCACCGTGCTCACGCAGATGGCTTCCGAAGGCGGCCTCGGCGACGACATCAGCGACATTCCGGCGGTGGGCATCGCGCCTGAGTGGATGAGCGAAAAGGCGCTCGCCATTGGCGCGTACTGCGCGGCCAGTGGCGCGTACGTCATCTTTGGCACCACGTCGCCCATCGCCAGCGACGACGTCGTTCAAAAGTTGATGACCGATGGCTGGGAGGAGAAATTCGGCGGCAAGATGGAGTTTGTCATGGATGAAGCCGAAATTCTTCGCAAGTCGCTGGAGCACATTGACAAGAAACGCGCTGCGCTCAAGCTCGCGCCCTGGGAGCCGACCCGCCACGGCAAGTCCGGCGACTGGCGTCTGCAAGAGCTATTCAAGCTGCCGGTCGAGGCGCGCATCGAAGCGCTGTACGGGACGCCGGTTACAGCCTGATTCCGAACGTCGAATGTCGAATTCATGATTCGTCATTCGACATTTGATGGAGTGAATCTATGAGCCGATACATTGCAACTTCCGCGCTACGTGGCGCGCGCGCCATCGTCGCCGAAGCCGATCAAATGCTCACAAAGGCGCTGGCCGAAAAGGGGCCAGAGACGCCGGTCGCGTTCCCCAACACGTTCTATGCGTTGCCGGTCATTCTTTCTCTCACCGGCCGCCGGGTCGAAAAGCTCGGCGACTTGGTCGAGACGGTGAGCCAGGCCAGGTCGCTCTTGCACCCGGTCCCGGCGGATCGCCACTGGACGCCGTACCTGGGCGAGACGCTCGACGCCGGCGCGGCTACGCTGCTGGCCGAAGAGACCATCGAGGGCATCCGCTTCGTCTATAATCAGGAGCCGCAGCAGATTCCGGGCTTTCACCTGGCGGGGGGCACCTCATTCACCAGCCCTGAACTCGAAAAAGAAGCAGCGGCCAACGGACATCTCAACGGGCCGATTGACGACATCCAGCTCCGCAGTTGGGGCATCCAGCTCGTGGACGGGCGTATGCCCGGCTTTGCTGCCGTCGTCGGGGTTGCCAAGAGCAACGAGGTCGCGGTCAAGATCGTCCGCGAGCTGCAGCGGCGCAACATCCTCATCTTCCTGAGCGGCAACGTCAATGGGCGCTCCATCATCCACCAGTTGCAGGAAGAGGGCGTCGAGATGGGCTATGACACGTACATCGTGCCGTTTGGCCTGGACACGATCTCGGCGATCTATCCGCTGGGTTTTGCCGCTCGTTCTGCGATGACGTTCGGCGGACTCAAGCCAGGGCAGGCGCGCGAAATCTTGCTCTACAACAAGGCGCGCGTGTTCGCCTTCGTGCTGGCGCTGGGCGAAGTGGACGACTTGAAGTATGCCACCGCCGCCGGCGCGATCAACTATGGCTTCCCGGTCGTAGCCGACACCATCATCCCGCAAATCCTGCCGACGGGCGTGACGACTTACGAGCACGTCATCTCGATGCCGTTCAACGAGATTGAAGGCAAGGACGATCTCGAACGGGCCGAGCGGCTGGTGCAAAAGTGCATCGAGGTGCGCGGCGTCAAAGTGCGCGTGGCCGAAGTTCCGATTCCGGTGCCTTACGGTTCCGCGTTCGAGGGCGAAGTCGTCCGCAAGCAAGACATGCGCGTCGAGTTTGGCGGCAAGCACTCGCGCTGCTTTGAATACTTGAAGATGGCCGACTTTGACGCGGTGCAGGACGGCAAGATCACCGTCGTCGGCCCGGACTTTGGCTCTGTGCCGGCGCAGGCCGCGATGGACATGGGCATCGTCGTGGACGTGGCGGGCCGCAAGATGCAAAAGGACTTTGAGCCGGTGCTCGAGCGACAGATTCACCACTTTGTCAACGGCGCATCCGGCATTCAGCACATCGGCCAGCGCGACATTGCCTGGATCCGCATCAGCAACGCCGCGGCGGACAAAGGCTTTGACCTCAAGCACTTTGGCGAAATCCTCATCGCGCGCTTCAAGGGCGACTTTGGCGCGATTGTGGACAAGGTGCAAGTAACCATCTACACCGAGAAAGCCGAGTTCGCCAAGTGGCTGGAAATCGCGCGCGCGTCCTATCAGGATCGTAACGTCCGCCTGGCCGACATGACGGATGAGAGTGTGGACGTGTTCTATTCGTGCACGCTGTGCCAGAGCTTTGCGCCGACGCACGTGTGCGTCGTCAGCCCGCAGCGGCTTGGCCTGTGCGGCGCGTACAACTGGCTCGACTGCAAGGCTTCGTACGAGATCAATCCGACTGGCCCGAACCAGCCCATCCCGAAGGGGCAGCTCATTGACGAGTGGAAAGGCGTGTGGACCGGCCCGACGGAATTCGTCCACGATCACAGCCAACGCACTGTCACCGCGGTGACGATGTACTCGATCATGGAAAACCCGATGACGGCGTGCGGCTGCTTTGAGTGCATCGCCATGCTCATCCCCGAAGCGAACGGCATCATGGTCGTCAGCCGCGAGGATCCGAGCATGACGCCAGCGGGCATGACGTTCTCGACGCTGGCGGGCATGGCGGGCGGCGGCTTGCAGACGCCCGGCGTGATGGGCGTGGGCAAGTATTTCCTCACCAGCCCCAAGTTCATCCGCGCCGACGGCGGGTTCAAGCGCGTCGTGTGGATGTCGTCCGTGCTCAAAGCGACGATGCAGAATGAACTGAATACCGTGGCCGAGCGCGAAGGCGATGCTGACCTGATCGGCAAGATCGCCGACGAGCGCGCCGTTACGTCGGTGGACGAACTGCTGGCCTGGCTGGAAGAGCATCAGCACCCGGCGCTCACGATGCCGCCCATCTTCTAAAGGCAGAAGGATGAAGGCGGAAGGCGGAATGAGATGTTTGCCTTTTCATCCTTCATCCTTCCGAAGCATGGCCCCGACGTCGCGCAGACTGGTCGGGGTTTCTATCTGTCAACAGTGCGGGTTTAGGGTATAATGAGGCGCGTGGCGAATCATCCGATGCCATGTCGCATTGACCATAACATATTCCTCGATTCTCATCGCAAAGGAGGTCATCCATCATGCCGGTCACCATCGAAATCCCCAAGGAAAAGTGGACGGGTAAGGTTCGCGAGGTCACGTTGGGCGCGACGGCTGCCGAAGGCGGCACGCGCAAAAAGACGGTCACGGTTGGCGGCGAGACGACACTACCCTTCCTGCACTTTGAAGGCGCGATTCCACATCCGCCCGTGTTAGCGCTGGAAATTAAAAGCCGCAAGCCGGATGATTGGTCGCCGCTCCTGCTCAAAGTGTGGGGCGATGCGGCGAACGACCCCGGCGAGTGGGCCAAGGCAGCGGAAGCGGCTGGCGCGGATTTCATCATTCTAACGCTTTCGCTTCAGGACACGCCCGACGATGCCAAAGCGGCGTTGAAGAAAGTGTTGAGCGCGACAGGCTTGCCGGTGGGCGTGTTTGGCCCCGGCCAGGCCGAAAAAGATAACGAGCTGCTCGTGCCGGTGGCCGAAGCGGGCGCAGGCGAAAAATTGTTGCTGGGTGTGTGCGAGGACAAGAACTATCGCACCATCGTCGCGGCGGCGCTGGCGCACGGCCACCTCGTAGATAGCCGCACGCCGATGGATGTGAACCTGTCCAAGCAGCTCATCATCCTCATCAAGGACATGGGCATGCCGCTGGAGCGCATCACCATGGATCCGAGCACGGGCGGCCTGGGCTATGGCATCGAGTACGGTTACTCGGTGATGGAGCGCCTGCGACTGGCCGCTCTTGGCGGCGACGGCATGACGCAGCAGCCGATGCTCGTTACGCCGGGCGAAGAGGCGTGGAAGGTGAAAGAGGCCAAAGTCGGCGAGGGCGTGCCCGCCGCGTGGGGCGATTGGAGGGAACGCGCCATCAACTGGGAGATTATCACCGCATCTTCGCTGGTCGAGTCCGGCGCGGACGTTCTCGTTCTGCGCCATCCCGAAACGGTTCAACGCATCAAGGCGATGATCGCCGAACTGATGAAGAAATAAATCTCTCCGCGAATTACGCGAATCTTTGCCAGTTCTGATTATTGAATTCGCGGTCAATCGCGCAGATTCGCGGATCAAGAAAGCAGGAGGCCAGCATGGCGGGGATGACTTGGGAAATGTTTTTCCAGATGATGATTGCGGAAGAAAAGGCTGCGTTCGAAAAGTATCGCATGGCGATGGAAAGCGCCGAGCCGCCGGGATTGAAACAGGTCTTTGAGCGGCTGATGAACGAAGAAGGCATTCACGCCGAAATTCTCGAGGGCGAATACGAACGACTGGCCAAGAAGTCGAAGGTTTGAGGCGAGGCAATGACTGATGCAGATGAATTTGCGCGAATGAAAGAAGTGGTTGAAACCATCAGCCACTATGCTCAGATTTACCACAGCGGGAACGTCGAGCTGGTGGCGTTCGACGGCGAGCACGTCAAGGTCAAGATGGGGGGCGCGTGCGAAGGCTGCCCGCTCTTGCCGTGGACGCTCAAGATGACGGTCGAGCGCACCATTCATGACCTGTTCCCGAACGTCAAATCCGTCGAAGCGGTGTAAGTAGCAAGTAGACAAGGGGTAGACGGTTGCGGTTTCCGTGTCACCTTGTCACCTTGTCCACAACAAGGAGAATAACATGGCGCTGTCTGGACTCGAAATCTACAAGCTTCTACCGGGCGGTCTCAAGCCGCCGCACCCCAAAGCCAACTGCAAGGAATGTGGCTATCCGACCTGCCTGGCGTTTGCCATGAAGCTGGCCGCCAAGCAAGCCGAACTGAGCCTGTGCAAGTACGTGAGCGAAGAGGCCAAAGGAAAACTCGAAGCCTCAGCCGCGCCGCCGATTCGGTTGGTTGCGCTCTCGGCGGGCAACCGCAAGGTGCAAGCCGGTAACGAGATTGTGTTGTTCCGGCACGAAAAGGCCTTTTTCAATCGGGCCGGTTTATTCGTCCGCGTCAAAGACACGCTGCCGGCCGGCGAGGCTAAAGCGCTGATTGATCAGGTCGCCGCTTACGTGGTGGACTATGTCGGCATTGAGCTGAGAGTGGATGGGCTGGCCGTCGAGGCCGCCTCGGGCGATGCGGGTAAATTTGCCGAGATGGTCAAGCTGGCTGCCTCGGCCAGGCTGCCGCTCATTCTGATCGCACACGAGCCTGCGCTGATGGAAGCGGGCCTCAGCGCCGCTGCGCCTATTGTCCCATTGCTCTATGCTGCCGACGAATCCAACTGGCAGGCGATGGTTGAACTCGCCAAGGCCAAGAAGGCTCCGCTTGCGCTCACCCACAGGGCGGCAGCAGCCGAGGGCAAGGGCGACCTGCAAGCGCTGGCGAACCTGGCCGATCAGGTCAAGAACGCCGGCTTGCAAGATTTGGTGCTCGATCCAGGCGCGCGCGGCTTTGCCGATAATCTGCAAGCCGCCACGCAGATGAGAAGGCTGGCGATCAAGGCCAATCAGCGCGCGTGCGGCTTCCCGCTCATCACCTTCCCGGGCGAAGGCCCGAATCCGTCGCTCGAAGGCGCGCTGGCGTCTCAGCACATTGCCAAGTACGGCGGGTTTGTCGTGCTCGATCACTTTTCTCCCGCGCTGGTTTACCCGTTGCTCGTCTTGCGCCAGAACATTTATACCGATCCGCAAAAGCCGGTTCAGGTTCAGCCCGGCATTTACGAGATCAACGGCCCCAAGCCCGAATCGCCGGTGTTCCTCACCACCAATTTCTCGATCACGTACTTTGCAGTCAAGAACGAAGTGGAAGGCAGCGGTATTCCGGCCTGGCTCGTCATCGCTGACGCCGAAGGCATGTCGGTGCTCACGGCGTGGGCGGCGGGCAAGTTCGATGCGGACAAGATCGTCAAGACGGTCAAGACAACTGGCCTCGAAGGCAAGATCAGCCACAAGAAAATCGTCATCCCCGGCGCAGTGGCGGTACTTTCGGGCGAAGTCGAAGGCGAACTGCCCGGCTGGCAAATCATGGTCGGCCCGCGCGAGGCGGTGGACATTCCGTCGTATTACAAGAATGTGTGGTCGAAATCCTAGAGCGGTGGTTCGATAGTCTTGCAGTCGGATAGTCAAACGATTGAGCTATCCAACTGCAAGGCTGTAGGTTGAGACGCAGTTGGATGCAGCTACATTCATTACCGGGCAGTGCAACTATTAAAAGCAGAGCAAGTTCAACCCAAAAAGGAAAAGCGAATGAGTGACGAGTTTGTAAGTATACCGCCGGAACTGCGCCCCCGACCTGCTTGCCTGTTGTGCAACGAGGAGCGTCCCTGCAACTGGGCGTGCCTGGGGACCGATAGCATCCTGGCCGGCTCAATGTGGATTGCCGAAGAGATGATGGCAGATTTTGAGCGCGCGGAAGCCGAGGCCCCCGCCGTCGCGTTTGTGACCAAGGGTATCACCGAAAGCTTTTAGACCGGCAAGTCGTGCGGCACAAGACACCCTGCGACTTGCGGCCTGCGACCTGCTTACGCATCATGCCCCGAATTGTCTTCAACCCCGGCGGAATCGAGATTGCAGCTCCAGCCGGGACACTGATTCAAGAAGCCGCCCGCAAAGCCGGCGTCGAAATCGGCATACCGTGCGGCGGGCAGGGCCGCTGCGGGCGTTGCGCCGTCATCGTCGAATCCGGTCCGGTGCGGCGCCGCTCGACGATGCGGCTGTCGGCTGCCGACGTGCAGGCCGGCTACGCGTTGGCTTGCCAGACGGTCGTGGATGGCGATGTCGTCGTCGCCGTCCCGCCGCAAGAAAAACTCGAACGCCGTCTCACCAGCGACAAGTCCGCCGCGCAGGTCACTTTACCCTTTGCCTACGACTATACCCGCGACCAAACCGTGCGCACGTTTTACGTCCGCGTGAATCCACCGTCTTATGCCGACAATATTGACGACTATGCGCGACTGCAGCGCGCGCTCGCAACTCAACATGGCATCCAAAACATTCGGGCCACGCTGGGAACGCTGCAGCGTTTGAGCCAAGACCTGCGCGCTGCCGATTGGGATGTGACGGCGGTTTTGGAAATGTCAAACTGGCTTTCGCCGGAAGGCCCGCCCCGGCTTATCGGCGTGCTGCCCGGTTACGTCGAAGCGACGTGGGGAGTGGCGATTGACATTGGCACGACCAGCAACGTCGTCTACCTCGTGAATCTTGAAACGGGCGAGGTAGTGGACACTGCCGCCGACTATAACGGTCAAATCTCGCGCGGTGAAGATGTCATCAGTCGCATCATGTATGCGAGCAAGAATGGCGGGTTGAGCGAACTGCAATCGCTCGTCGCCGGCACGCTCAACCGGTTGATCGAGCGGGTGTGTCGCCGCCAGCACCTCGAGCCGGATGTGATCTGCAAAGTCGTCGTCGCGGGCAACACGACGATGATGCATCTTTTCCTGGCCCTGCCGCCCGAAGTGATCCGCAAGAGTCCTTTCGTCCCGACAATCAATCACATCCCGCCACTGGTCGCGCGGAACGTCGGGCTGGCAGTTCATCCCGAGGCGTCGCTCGATTGCTTGCCGGGCGTCGCCAGTTACGTCGGCGCGGACATCACGGCGGGCGTGGTGGCGAGCGGACTGGATCGTGCTGGCACGCTGACCATGTTTATTGACATCGGCACAAACGGCGAGATTGTCCTGGGCGATGGCTCGTGGTTGATTTCGTGCGCGTGCAGCGCTGGCCCGGCCTTTGAAGGCGCCGGCGTCCAATTTGGGATGCGCGCCACGCGCGGAGCCATCGAAGAAGTCTGGATTGATCAAAACACTCTGGAGCCGACGATTCGTGTCATCGGCAACGAAAAGCCGCGCGGCGTTTGCGGCAGCGGATTGATCTCGCTGCTGTCTGAGCTGTTCATCACGGGTGTGATTGATAAAGGCGGCAACTTGCACGTGGCGGCGAATCACCCGCGCATTCGCTCAGGCGAGCATGGCGGCGAGTATGTGGTCGTGTGGGGTGCCCAGTCCGCCGATGGACGCGACATCGTCATCACCAAAGTGGACGTGGACAACTTGTTGCGCACCAAAGCGGCTATCTACGCCGGCTTTAGCGTGCTGGCGCAAAGCGTGGGCTTGCAGCTTGCGGACGTGCAAGACTTTATCATCGCGGGCGCGTTCGGGCAATACATCAACATCGAGAAAGCCATTCAGATTGGCCTTTTGCCCGATATGCCGTGGGAGCGATTCAGGTTCCTGGGCAATACGAGCGTGCTGGGCGCGTATATGGCGCTGCTTTCTCCACAGGCGCGAGAGCGCATCGCCGAAGCGGCCAGCAAGCTCACCTATCTCGAGTTGTCCGCCGATAACTCGTTCTACGATCAATTTACGTCGGCGATGTTTTTACCGCACACCGATATTACCAGGTTCCCGTCGGTGCAGCAGGTGCTTGTCGCTCAAACGGCCGAGCAGGACACGCCGCACGTCGTCAAATAACCATGTACGCAAAGCGCGCGAGCGTGCTATAATATCCCATAACTGTCATTCACCAAGACGGTCGGCCTGTGCGCGTTTTATCCCCTATGATGAATACCAAAGAATAGTTGAGGCAGACATTACGGCCGCTTTGTACAACAAATCAACTCGCCTTGAACCCATGCATCCTGGCGAGCTTGCGTGGCACCGACGGGGATTTTCTGACCCCATCCGCTCCGTCGGCAGCAAAGGAGTGACGGAGATGAGCGAGAAACAAGTCGCGCGAGTGACGCATTACTTTTCCCGTCTGGGCGTCGCCGTCCTGACGCTGACCGATACCTTGAGCGTCGGCGATCGAGTTTACATCTGCGGGCACAGCACCGATTATGAACAGACCGTAGATTCGATGCAGATCGAACACAAGCCCGTGCTCAAGGTCGGCCCTGGCGACGACGTCGCTCTCAAAGTTATCGAACGTGTTCACGAGGGCGACCTTGTCTATCGAATAACGGCAGATTGAATCCGCAACCGCACATCCTCAAAGGAGATCAAGATGCAGATCATAGGCGAAAACATCCACATTATTTCCCCTAAAGTAAAAGAAGCTGTCGCCAACCGCGATGGGGCATTCTTCGTGGACCTGGCGCGGAGGCAAAAGGAAGCCGGCGCCTGGGCGCTCGACTTGAACATCGGCCCGCAGAAAAAGGCCGGGCCAGAGGTGATGAGCTGGCTGGTGGACGTGATGCAGGAAGCGGTGGGCACCGATATGCCGCTCTCACTCGACACGACCAACCTGGCTGCGATTGAAACCGGCCTGAAAAAGATCCCCACGGGCCTTGCCATCGTCAACTCGATCAGCGCGCAGCCGGAACGCTTGGCGAGCCTCCCGCCCTTGCTGGCGCAGTACGGCGCGCAGGTCATCGCGCTCACGATGGGCGAGTCCGGCATTCCCGTGAGCGCCGAAGCACGCGTGAGCATCATGTTGGAGACGCTGATGCCGCGCCTGGAAGAAGCGGGTGTGCCGCTCGAAAACGTCATCATTGACCCGTTGGTGCTGACGGTTTCCGGCTGCCAGGAGTATGTGCCACAGTGTGTGGAAGCGGTGCGCATCCTCAAGGGCGCTCTGCCGTGCAGGGTGAGCGTGGGCCTTTCGAATGTATCCAATGCGGTGCCGGCCGCTAATCGCCCGCTCATCAATCGCGTGTACATGGTGCAGTTGATGGCGGTTGGGCTGGACATGATGATCGCCGATCCCTTGGACGGCGACCTGGCCGAGTTTGTCCGCATCGTCGAGGCGCGCGACGAGTCCACGCCGCTCGGCAAGCTGCTCGTCACGCTCTATGATCGCACGGCGGCGACGGACGAGTTGCAGCCCGAAGACGTGGACATGAACGACCCACAGCAGGCTGCCATCTGGAAGACCGTCCGCATCCTGCTCAACAAGACGATTTACGCGGACGCCTATCTCACGATCTAGACCGCAGACCACAGACAGCCGTCCGCCGTCAGCGGTCAAAAGAGACAAAGGAGAATTTCATGGCTAAAGCAACGCATCAACCGACCGTGGAGGAGCTAAAAGCTAAGGCCTACCAGCCGATGGCCGATGCGTTGAGGCTCCACCCTTTCTACAAGGGCAAGATTGAAACGACGCTCAAATGCTGCGTGCGCGACTTTGACGATTTTGCCATCTGGTATACGCCGGGCGTCTCCAAGCCCTGCCTGGACATCCGCGACAACCCGGATATGGTATACGAGCACACGAACAAGTGGAACACGGTCGCGGTTGTTTCCGACGGCACACGCGTGCTGGGCATGGGTGACATCGGTCCCAAAGCCGGGATGCCGGTGATGGAGGGCAAGTCGCTGCTCTACAAATACCTGGGCGGCGTGGACGGCTTTCCATTGATGGTGGACAGCAAGGACCCGGAGGAAATCATCAAGGTCGTCAAGCTGTTGCAGCCAGGCCTGGGCGGCGTGAACCTGGAAGACATTTCGCAGCCCAAGTGCTTTTACATCCTGGACACGCTGCGCGCCGAGTGCGAGATTCCCGTCTGGCACGACGACCAGCAGGGCACGGCGTGCGTCACGCTGGCGGGGCTCATCAATGCGCTCAAGGTGGTGGGCAAAAAGATTGGCGAGGCCAAGATCACTTTCATTGGCACGGGCGCGGCCAACGTCGCCATCAGCCGGTTGATCTTTGCTTACGGCGGGACGCCGGCGCTGTGCACCATGGTGGACAGCAAAGGCATTCTGCACAAGGGCCGCGACGACATCGAAGCGCGCAAGGCCGAGTTCGTGGACAAGTGGAAGCTATGCAATATCACGAACGCCGAAAGTCGCACCGGCGGCATTGCCGAGGCGCTGGTGGACGCGGACGTGTGCATCGCGCTCTCCAAGCCCGGGCCGGACACGATCCAGAAGGAATGGATCACCAAGATGGCCAAGGACGCGATCTTGTTCGCCTGCGCCAATCCCATTCCAGAGATATGGCCGTGGGACGCCAAAGAGGCTGGCGTGACGGTCTTTGCCACAGGCCGCAGCGATTTTCCGAACCAGGTCAACAACAGCCTGGGCTTTCCAGGCATCTTCCGTGGCACGCTGGATGTGCGCGCCCGGACGATCACCGACGAGATGTGCATCGCGGCAGCGGTCGAGATGGCTCGCACAGCGGAAGAAAAGGGCCTCAGCGCCGACTATATCATGCCGACAATGGACGACGTGGACGTGTTCCCGCGCGAGGCGGCGGCGGTGGCGATGAAGGCTATCGAGCAGGGCATGGCCAAATTCACCGACGTGACGTTTGAGCAAGAAAAAGAGACTGCCAAGAACATCATCCTGCGCGCGCGCGGCATGGTGCAGGACGCGATGGCGACCGGTTACATTACCATGCCCGATGGCGGCAAGCCGCCCAAGCCGACCAGGATGGCGCTCAAGGCGGTTGCCAAAGCGGCCAAGGCCAAGGCCGCCAAAAAGGCCGCCAAAAAGTCTGCTCGCAAGGCCCGCAAGTAGTGTGGAGGGAGCGCCACCTTTGGGCTGCGCTATTTGCAGGCTGACCCTAAAGGGGGCTTGGCACAGCCTGCGCTCCGGCTCCGATTGCCGGTTTGACATTTGAAATTTGAAAATTGGGAGGAGCAACTATGTACGATCTGATCATTCTGGGTGGAGGGCCGGCAGGCTTGACGGCTGCCGTGTATTCGATTCGCAAGCGGTTAGAGGTTTTGCTCGTCTCGCCCGACCTGGGCGGCAAGACCGGTATGCACATGCACTTGCCGGCTAACCTGGAGCGCTTCCAGGTCATCACGGGCGATGAGGTGGTGGGCCGCTTCAAGAGCCAGATCGAATACCTGGAGTTTGCCCGCAAGCTGGAGCACGGCGACAAAGTGGAAGCCATTGAAGGCGGCTACCGCGTGGCGACGAAGGAAGGCAACAAGTACGAAGCCAAAGCCGTCATCGTCGCCACAGGCGCGAATCCCCGCAGGCTCAATGTCCCCGGCGAAAGCAAGTATCGCCTGCGCGGGTTGGCTTATAGCGCCGTGTCTTATGCGCCGTTGTTCATTGACCGCACGGCGGCTGTCGTGGGTGAAAGCGAGCTGGGCCTGCGCAGCACGCTCGAACTGGCGCAGGTCGCGCGCCAGGTGTATTTGATTGTGCCTTCGATGGGCGTGCTCGACAACGTGATGGGCAAAAAGATCAAGGCATCCAAGAGCGTCGTCGTGCTCGACGGATACAGCGTCAAGGAGATCAAGGGCGAAGAGACGTATGCCAAGAGCGTTGTCGTCGCCAAGGGCGCGGACGAGAAAGAACTGGATGTGGACGTGACGTTCGTCGAGTTGGATTTGCTTCCAAGCTCGGAATGTGTCGCGGGGCTGGTCAAGCTCAACGACAAAAAGCAGATCGTGGTGGATAGCAACAACCGCACGAGCCGTCCCGGCATCTTTGCAGCGGGCGATGTGACAGATGTCTATGCCGAGCAGGTGCTCATCTGCATCGGCGAGGGCGCCAAGGCGGCGCTGTCTGCCTACGAGTACCTGCTGTCTCTATAATGACGAAGGACGAAGGGCGAAAGTCGTACCGTCGTTCGTCATTCGTCGAATCATCATAAACGCCAAGGAGGAAGCAGAAGTGAAGCGTTTCGGTTTGCGGCACGCCTTCGGCGGCGAGGGCAATCCGTCGCAAGAAGGCATAGCCGTAGAAGGCATTGGGCTGGATGCAGTGGAGATTGGAATCAAGGGCGGGTGCATCACCTTGCTCGTCCCCGCCGACTTGCCCGATAGCGCCGTGGCGCGCCTGGATCGGATGACGCGCTTTGTCCGGTGGGAGATGGAGCTGGAAGACGGCTCGACGATGATCGTCACCCTGCCCGCCGAAGCCGAAGACCTGGATGTAACAATCACCAAGCCTGACGAGAAACAGGCGAGCTGACCGTAGACCGCAGACCACTGACCGCAGCTTAGGGTAACCTGCGGTCTGCCGTTTGCGGTCGGCGGTCATCAGGAGATGAACATGACTGCTACCATCATTGACGGTAAGGCCGTTGCCGAAGCGATTCGCAACGAAGTCAAAGCCGAAGTCGCGCAACTGCGCGCAAAGGGACTCGTGCCGGGCCTGGCGACGGTGATCGTGGGCATGCGGCCCGATAGCGTGAGCTATGTCACGAGCAAACGCCAGACCTGTCACGAGCTGGGCATCGAGTCCATCGGGCACGAATTGCCCGAGACTGTTTCGCAGGCCGACTTGCTCGCACTCATCAAGCAACTGGGCGAGGATCCCAAGGTGCATGGCATCCTGGTGCAGTTGCCGCTGCCCAAGCACATCAACGAAGAAACCATTCTCAACGCCGTGCCGATTGACAAGGATGTGGATGGGTTCCACCCGGTCAACGTGGGCAAGCTGGGGATGAAGGGACGCGAGCCGCTCTTTGCGCCGTGCACGCCTTCGGGCGTTGTGGAACTGCTCGACCGCGTGGGCTGCAAGATCGCGGGAAGCCGCGCGGTGGTGTTGGGGCGAAGCAATATTGTGGGGATGCCGGCGGCGCTGCTACTCCTGGGCCGCGATGCGACGGTGACGATCTGCCACAGCAAGACGCGAAACATTGCCGAGGTCACGCGCCAGGCCGACATTTTGGTGGCGGCGATTGGCAAGGCCAAGTTTGTCAAAGCGGATATGGTCAAGCCGGGCGCCTACGTGATTGACGTGGGTGTGAACGGCGTCCCGGTGCTCAATCCCGATGGCACGCCGGCGATCAGCGAAAAGACCGGCAAGCCCAAGACCAAGCTCGTGGGCGACGTTGACTTTGACGCGGTCAAAGAAGTCGCAGCGGCCATCACGCCGGTGCCGGGCGGCGTCGGCCCGATGACAATCGCGATGCTGATGAAGAACACGCTGCGAGGAGCCAAGCACGCGTTCGGGCTGTTGTAGCGCGAACAACACGCAAGAGGCGAAAGGGGACGGCTGAAAGATTGGCCGTCCCTTTTTAGTTGCGCGAGCGCCTGCAACTATTGACTTTCTGTTGCGCCGGGCATACAATAGAAGCGCTGCCGAGATTGGCGTTTCTTTCTCAGTCTGTGCCCGCAGGGTAGAAAGAGCGGCGCAATGGAAAGTGTGACCCTCCCAACTCCGAACTGCGTCCGGCCACGAAACCGCGCCCGATTCACACCTGGCAAGCCTCTCACGACACTCTCCGTCATTCTTTTGCGACCCATCTGCTGGAGGACGGGGTAGATATCCGCTACATTCAAGAGTTGCTGGGACACGGCAGCATCGAAACGACGGAACGTTATACCCACGTGACTCAAAAGGGGATGGAACGGATCAAAAGCCCGCTGGACAAAGTTGTAGGAGGCGAAGATGCAAGACACCTGACACAGTTTACACAGCGGGGGAATTTGGATTCCCGAAACAAGACGTGCGGGAAACACGGCCAGGATACCGTGATTCCCGAACTAAAGGGTTCGTGAAATATAAGTTTCCGGACATTCCGCTTAATCACGAGTTGGGCGGTAGCATCGGACAGGCTCGGAGTTTCCTTCGTGATAAGGAGGTTGGTATGTCGAAGAAAGATCAGCAGGATGGCTTCACTGAAATTCATCATGCGCGGTTATACGCGTGGATAGCCAAAGCCGTCGTTGAACGAGTTGGCGAGCAAAGAGGTGAGGCTATCATTCGTAAAGCTACCCGCCAATATGGGGAGGAGCGCGGTCGAAGGATGGCTCTGCGGGCACAAGCGAATAAACACGTGCTGAGTATGGTCAACTACATCGGGTACGGCGAATACAAGATCACTGGGAAAATCG
>Ga0315268_10002756_pt1 | contig 19667 bp, 19 predicted proteins | sample C1_top_MG_FD_204535 | JGI IMG/M metagenome (GOLD analysis project Ga0315268, IMG submission 204535) | Sediment microbial communities from Yellowstone Lake, YNP, Wyoming, USA - C1_top | ecosystem: Environmental > Aquatic > Freshwater > Lake > Sediment | place: USA: Wyoming | collected 2017-08-01
TGAACTCTCATCCAAGACAATGGAGGCGAAAAAGGTCCCGGGGTTATATTTTATCGGAGAGGTTATTGATGTAACAGGACAGCTCGGAGGCTATAATCTGCAGTGGGCCTGGTCGTCTGGCTATGCAGCTGGCCAGTACGCTTAGTTCTTACGAAAATTAATATTTTTGCTATGAGAAAAATAATACTTGCATCAGCATCACCGCGGAGAAAAGAGATCCTGAGAAAAACAGGCCTTAATTTCTCTATCTGCACGAGTGATTATAAAGAGGATATTAATCTGTCGTTAAAACCCCGTGCACTAGCAAAATTTCTGTCGCGCAAAAAAGCTGAAAGTGTCGCTCATAAATATAAAAACGCGATAATCATTGCTGCAGATACATTTATCGTCTTCAAAAACAGACTGCTCGGCAAACCCCATACTGACAAAGAAGCTGAGAAGATGCTGAATATGCTGAATGGAAAAGCACATTCAGTAATCACCGGCTTTACCATTATGGATACTGCCAGCAAAAAAATATTATCGAGATCAGTGGAAACTGAGGTATATTTCAAAAAGCTTGGCAGAAAAGAGATAAACGCATATGTCAGATCAAAAGAGCCGCTGGATAAAGCAGGAGCATATGCAATTCAGGGGCTTGGATCAGTTTTTATTGAAAGAATTGATGGAGATTTTTTAAATGTAGTGGGCCTTCCTTTGCTCGCTCTGACAGAAAGTTTAAAAAAATTCGGGATTACAGTAGCTTAGTGGCTCAGTTCCTTAGTGTATCACAGAGCTACAGGGGTAAAGTCAAATCGGCTCTTAGGCTTTATGAAAAACAAAAAGATGCATGAAAAGGAAAAAGGGACGGATACATTATCTCGTGTGAGAAGTAGGAGATTGAGATTGTGGAGGGGAAAGGGTAAACTTTAAGTAAACCCGCTTTAGGAGGTTAAAATGAGAGATGCTAAAATGTCTGCATCCGAGATTTTTCATATCCTCAAAGGACTAAAACAAGAAGTCAGACAGAGATACAATAATCAAAATGAAGCCCTTCATTACTCTCGTTGACCAAATCAATTTCTCATTTCGTGAAATGATTATCTTATCAACCCTCAATACAATTCTGTATTACTTTTCAATCATATTTGAATAAATTTAAACCTCGCCCTTGCTTCGCGCGACCAACTACCCTGTGAAATTGCACCTATATTCTGAATTTGTTATATTGTTAAGTTATAGTAAATGCACTAAATGTTTTTACATTGTCATTGCGAGCGATAGCGAAGCAATCTCATAAAAAACTGGATTGCTTCGTCGCTTCGCTCCTCGCAATGACACGCTATTTATTACGTTTGTATTAGTTCTCTTGTTACGGAGGTTATTTTGACAGATAAGGTAAGGGTAAGGTTTGCTCCGAGCCCGACAGGGCATTTACATTTGGGAGGAGCAAGAACAGCTCTTTTTAATTGGCTTTATGCAAAGCACAATAAAGGAACTTTTATTCTCAGAATTGAAGATACTGACAGGACACGATCAACCGAGGAATATATAGAAACCATCATCGAAGGCATGAAGTGGCTTGGTCTTGACTGGGACGAAGGACCATACAGGCAGACAGACAGATTTAGTATCTATAAGGACTATGCGGACAAACTCATAAGAGAAGGCAAGGCATATTACTGCTATTGCCTGTCTGAAGAACTTGAAAAGAGGAGACAGGAGGCATTAGCACAGGGGAAGCCTCTGAAATATGACGGGCGGTGTAGAAATTTAAGAGAACCCATATTTGATAGAATACCTGCAATTCGCTTTATGATGTCACAGGAAGGTGAAACTGTTGTTAATGATTTGATCAGAGGCGAAGTCGTCTTTGATAATGCCCAACTCGATGACCTTATAATAATGAGATCCGATGGAACACCAACGTATAATTTTGTCGTAGTCGTTGACGATGTAGATATGCAAATTACACATGTAATAAGGGGCGATGACCACCTTAATAATACCCCAAAACAGATACATATTTATAAGGCCCTTGGCTACAAGATCCCAGCCTTTGCCCATTTACCGATGATCTTAGGGCCTGACAAAACGAGATTGAGCAAGAGACATGGTGCAACAGCAGTCACGTCCTATAAGGAGATGGGTTATCTCTCTGATGCTTTTGTGAATTATCTTGTGCGCCTCGGATGGGCCCACGGAGATCAGGAGATTTTTACAAGGGATGAGTTAATAGATTTTTTTTCCTTGGAAGTTGTTGGTAAGTCTGCAGCCGTCCTTAACCCCGAAAAGCTTTTGTGGCTTAATAGTCAGTACATCAAGAACTTTCCAACCGAAAAACTTGTTGAGTTAGTTATGCCTTTTCTCATAAGAGAAAAAATCATAAAAGAAGACCAGACATTGGATAAAAATTGGTTATCAAAGGCTATTGATACATTGAAAGAGCGTTCAAGAACATTAGTGGAACTTGCACATTCCCTCCATTTCTATATAGCGGAAGACATTGAATACGATGAAAAGGCGAGGGGGAAGTTCTTAAATGAAAAAAGTCTCTCCTATCTAATAGATATAAGAGAAGCATTTAAAAGTCTCGATAACTTTATCGCGCCCGAGCTTGAAAAGGTCTTTATGAGTCTTGTAGAAAAATATAATATTAAACTCGGTAACCTTGCGCAGCCTGTTCGAGTCGCAATTACCGGTAAAGCAGAAAGTCCTGGAATATTTGAAGTGCTTGAGATTGTCGGGAAGGAGAAGACTATACGAAGATTAGAAGAAGCGATAAAGACAATTGGAATAATAAAGTGAAGAATGCTCCGCCCTCCAACTTTATCCGGGATATTGTTGAAGAAGACATAAAAGCTGGGAAATACGATAGTCGCGTTCATACCCGGTTTCCACCTGAACCGAATGGGTATCTCCATATCGGACATGCAAAATCAATCTGTCTTAATTTCGGTATCGCCACAGAATTCAAAGGACTCTGTAACCTGCGATTTGATGATACCAATCCAACAAAGGAAGAGGCTGAATACGTGGAATCGATCAAGGAAGATGTACGATGGCTTGGATTCGATTGGGACAATAGATTGTATTATGCATCAGATTACTTCGAACAACTATATCAGTATGCGATACAGCTAATCAAAATTGGTAAGGCATATGTTTGTAACTTGACTGCAGAAGAAATAAGAGAGTACCGTGGCACCTTAACTGTACCCGGCAGGGAAAGCCCCTATCGTAATCGCACAGTTGAAGAAAATCTGGACTTGTTTGAACGAATGAGAGCAGGTGAATTTGAGGAAGGTTCCCGCACACTACGGGCAAAAATTGATATGTCATCTGGGAATATAAATATGCGTGATCCTGTCATGTACCGCATCATGTATGCGGAACATCACAGGACAGGCAAGGGGTGGTGCATTTATCCGATGTACGACTTTGCCCATTGCTTCTCTGATTCTATCGAAAGGATTACTCACTCGATTTGTACACTGGAATTTGAAGATCATCGACCGTTGTACGATTGGTTTCTTGATGAATTAGGGGTTTATCATCCACAACAAATTGAGTTTGCTCGCCTTAATATCAGTCATACAGTGTTGAGTAAGCGGAAGCTTATAGCATTGGTGGGAGGGGGATATGTGAGCGGATGGAATGATCCGCGGATGCCTACAATAGCTGGTTTGCGCAGACGAGGCTATACGCCAGAAGCAATCCGGAATTTTTGTGACCGCATTGGAGTGGCCAAAAGAGAAAGCTTGGTGGATGTGGCTTTGCTGGAGCACTGCCTTAGAGAGGACTTGAATAAACGAGCTCCACGCGTTATGGCTGTACTGAATCCCCTGCGGGTGGTAATAGACAACTATCCCGAGGGTCAAGTGGAGGAGTTAGAGGCCATAAATAATCCTGAGGATCAAGGTATGGGGACACGAGAGGTCCTTTTTTCCCGTGTGTTGTATATAGAACAGGAGGATTTCCGCGAGGATCCACCGAAGCAGTTTTTCCGCTTGGCCCCCGGGCGTGAGGTACGGTTGCGATATGCGTATTTTATCAAATGTGTGAATGTGGTTAAGGATAAGCGAACAGGTGAAATAGTGGAATTGCATTGTACCTACGATCCAGAGACAAGAGGGGGAGATGCACCAGACAGGCGTAAGGTTAAAGCTACTTTGCACTGGGTTTCGGCTGCCCATGCGCTTGAAGCTGAAGTACGTCTGTATGATCATCTTTTCATAAAATCAGATCCAACCGAGGAACAGGAAGGGCTTGATTTCAAAGCGTATTTGAATCCCAAATCCCTGGAGATATTGAAGTCATGCCGCATTGAGCCAAGTCTGGCAGAAGCAAAACCAGGGAGTCGTTATCAATTCGAGAGGCAGGGTTATTTTTGCGCTGATACTGATTCTCAAGCAGGCAAGCTTGTGTTCAACAGAACAGTTCCGTTACGCGATACATGGGCCAAAGTTGAGAAGGCGCAGAAGTTATAAATGGCTGGATATAGTATTTTCGCTCATTCTCGGGTTATCGCCCTGCGAGGTTTTTGCCTCTTTATATTAGTATATTCTCAATGGACTATCAGCAAAAAAAGCCGCTCAAATACAATATCCAGCCATCCAGAACAAGAGATGCTTACCATTAAAAAATAATATTAGACATCATATATCATGTATAAAGTATCATATCAAACTTTTGAGATTAAAAGATGAGTCATATAGCTGTTATAGGTGCTGGAAGCTGGGGAACTACCCTTGCATATCTTCTATCAAAGAAAGGTTTTGACATTTCACTCTGGGTCTACGAAAAGGACCTTGCTGATGAGATGAAGAAAACAAAGATAAATAGACTCTATCTTACAGATGTTATGCTTCCTGAAAATATAAAGATATCTCATCATATTGATGATGTTGTAGAGAAAGCACAGTACATTCTAAATGTTGTACCAGCACAGTTTACAAGGGTTGTATTCAAAGAATCTCTTTCCTATATATCCAAGGAAGCAATAATCATCAGTGCGGCAAAAGGTATAGAAAGAGGTACGCTAATGACAATCTCCTCTGTATTAAAAGAATTGTCTGGACATAAGATTGCAGTCCTTTCAGGTCCGAGTTTTGCCAAAGATGTAATCAAAAAATTACCTACTGCTGTTACCCTTGCTACAGAAGACAAGAATACAGGATTAATACTCCAGGATATATTCAATACAAACAGCTTCAGAGTCTATACTCATGACGATATACTTGGTGTAGAGATAGGAGGTGCTTTAAAAAATGTAATAGCCATAGCATCTGGCATTTCTGATGGGCTTGGGCTTGGTCTGAATGCGAGGGCATCACTCATAACGAGGGGCCTTGCTGAAATGACCAGGCTCGGAGTTGCAATGGGCGCAAAAGAAAGGACATTTTCCGGACTTAGTGGTTTAGGAGATTTAGTTCTCACATGCACAGGTCCTCTCTCGAGGAATTATACCCTGGGAATCAAACTCGGGCAGGGCATGAAGTTGAAAGATATTTTGGATCAGACAGTAAGTGTTGTAGAAGGAGTTGCCACTGCAGAATCTGCCTTTGAACTTTCCAAAAAATACAGTGTCGAGATGCCTATTGTTGAGCAGGTCTATAAAATTATTTATAAGGATAAAGATCCTGCCCTTGCTGTAAATGATCTGATGAGCCGTTCACTAAAGGCGGAGTTTTACTAATGGCCTTGTTTATTATGTCATTCCGAGCGAAGCGAGGAATATCTTTCGAGATTGCTTCGTCACTTTGTTCCTCGCAATGACAGTCAAAAGAAATGAGAAAGCTGGTCTAAAATGGATGAAACAAAAATAAGAAAGATCCTTGAATTAATAAAATCGGGAAAAATCGGTGTTGATGCCGCCTTCAACAGATTAAAACATTTTCCCTACGAAGACCTTTCCTTTGCTAAGGTAGACCATCACAGGCATATAAGGCAGGGGATTCCTGAGGTCATATTTGCAAAAGGGAAAAAAGTGGAAGAAGTCATTGCCATAGCACGCTCTTTGTATAAAAAAAGCAAAAAACTTTTAATCACAAAGGCATCCCAGGAGATATATGAAAAGATTGGCATCAAAAAAGCTGTCTTTTATCCTTTATCAGGTGCAATATCAGCAGGAGGAAACACTAAAAGAAAGGGTCGTGTTCTTATTCTTTCTGCAGGAACATCAGACATACCTGTTGCAGAGGAGGCAGCAGTCACTGCATCATTTCTTGGGAGCAAAGTTGAGAGCGTTTATGATGTTGGCGTAGCAGGAATTCATAGACTCAGGGATGTCGGAGAATCTATCCATTCTGCACGGGTGATCATTGTTGTTGCTGGTATGGAAGGTGCTCTCCCTTCAGTTGTTGGTGGTCTTACTGACAAACCTATTATTGCTGTTCCGACATCAATCGGCTATGGCACAGGCTTCAGTGGTCTCACAGCCCTTCTTGCGATGCTTAATTCCTGTGTACCCGGCATTGCAGTAATGAATATAGATAATGGCTTTGGGGCTGGATGTCTGGCACATAAGATAAATATTTTATAAATAAAGAGATAGCCATGCCGCTCATTATTTAGTTTATCTGTTATGCTGAGGTCTGCAGAATATTCTGCGCAACCGCTAATCCTCTTGAGGTGGTTGTGGCTGAAACGTCTCTCGGCAGAGGCATACTCGGTGTAATTGATGGCTCCTCACCAAAAGGCGTTGAAGGTGCTGAGGACAAGGCAGACAGGAAGGAGTTTTTGAGGAAAATAGGGTATAAGTTGTAGAAATTTCTAATTGACAGATGGCGTATTAATAAAATAGAATATATACGTCATGGAGGTTTTGATATGGGGACAAAGTTAACTTTAAGAATGGACGAAAAATTGATCAGAAATGCAAAAAGGATTGCTCAGTCAAGGAGAGTTAGTCTTTCGAGGATGGTTTCGGATTATTTTAAGTCTCTTTCAGCCCAGCAAAAGAAAGAAATAACTGAATCACCTGTTTTATCAGAAATAGCAGGCATTCTTCCTTCAAAGGCTGACAACAAAAAAATGCTCATGAATTATAAAAAGCACATCGAGGATAAATATCTTTGAAGGTAGTCTTCTGTGACATTAATTTTATTCTCGATATCTTTCTGAAGCGAGAACCCTTCTATAATTCTGCTGCAAAGTTATTCAAAAAGATTGAAGATAAGGAGCTGAAAGGGTATCTCTGTGCGTTAAGTTTCCCCACTCTTTTTTATCTGCTTTCTAAAGAACTGAATAGAGAGAAGGCAATAAAGACTTTAGAGAAAATCAGGATTGTTTTCAGCATTGCCTCAGTTGATCAGAAAGTAATTGATCTGTCGTTAGCTTCTGATTTTAAGGACTTTGAAGATGCTGTCCAGTATTACTCCGCTGTTCAAGTAAAGGCAGATTGTCTCATAACAAGGAACAAGGATGACTATATTGACGACAAAATCCCTGTCTTAACTCCTGAAGAATTCCTCGCATTGTTTGAGATCTGAAGTTGTAGATTGAAGACCAGACCAAACCTTTAAACAATGGCCGTATGAAATCCTTGTAGCCGCAGGCTTCAACCTGCATAGTTATTTGATACTGGATTTAGGAGATAAATGATGCGTTCGCTATTTCTTTAGCAGCTCACTATTTTTTTAAGAACTTATCATAAATCCCCTCAATGTAATCAAAAGGTTCCCCCCAGCCGTGCCAATTGTCAATCGTTCTAATATGTCGTGTTAGAGGGAACTTCCTCAGGACTAATCTGCTCAAGCCATTGGATTTTCTTGCATGCATTGAAAATTTATTGATACCTCTTTTCGCAGCCTCTTCAGACATTTTGTTCAATAAAAGCATAATGCCATAAAAGTGCCTTTCTCCTGGCATTGTTATCATCGTGTCTACATAAAATGTGTCATCATTGCTTTGTATCTCTGGATCGTATATTTTTAATTCTTCATAGGCTTCGCCTTGCGGAACAGCAGGTACATAACCAATAATATTTTATTCATTTTTCTGTAAATACATAAAATTATTATTATAAGGTTGACGTAAACATCTTGAAACTTCTGCTTTTAAATGAGAAGGATAATACCGCTCGTTTAACACATCCTGTATAATAAGCTGAATAATCAATGGTTTGAGTCCGAATATTTTTACAATTTTTTTTTTAATAGCAGGTTGAACTCTTACTACTATATGACTAAATTCTCTTTCTCCTGTTACAAAATTTTCGAAAAGTATTCCGTGACAAATAAAGAGAGAAATGGCATAAGGATAATATTCTTTTGGTTTTTTGCCTTTTGATTTATACCACGATGGAGCATCAAATAATTCAATTGTCTGTGAATATTGTTCAACTAATCTGTGATGAAAATCAGCTAAGTTCTCACTCCCCATATTGTTGCAATACAATTTAACTTTTTTTCTCGGATGCCACTAAATTAATAATTTTTTTATAAATTAGTTGCCTTCTGTCTTGTCCTTTATCAATAAAGGTCATTTTACCTAAACAAGTCTTATCCTTATTGAGTGTCAGAAACATATCTTCTAAATATTCTATGCCAAGCGATTTCAAGTCGATTACTTGGATTAAATCTAAGAATTTAAGATATTTATAATTAGGTGAAAAAATTTGCCTAAATAAACAAGCTCTCGTTTTTTTCTTAAAGACTTCAGGTATTTCACCTAAAAACTGCTCTACCTCTTTTCGAAGGTTTTCATCATTCCATCGCTTCCAAATTTCTTCTTTTGCTTCCTCAACAGTCGTATATAAATCCACAAGCCTTTCTCCATCTTACTAAGAAATTCATAAATACATCGATGATCCTTGAGGCAATTTATGTCATTCTGGCTTGTCCAGAATCCTTTTTAAGAAAGATTCTCGCCTCGGCGAGTCGCTTGAGGTGACCCGACAAACGGGAATGACATACAAGTACCATTGCTTATGAACTTATCAGTAATTCTTTAGGATTCACCTTGAACCCCCTTTTTATCTTCTTTGTTTTAACCTTTTTATACTGAAGATTCTTCTTAATATGTCTCACGATTCCCATTGATTCATCCTCGGCCCCGCAACTAAAAACATCGCAGGCTGCATATTCAAATTCAGGCCATGTATGAATGGATATATGGGAAGCTGACAGAAGGAGATATCCAGTGGTTCCATAAGGAGAAAACTGATAAGAGTGTTTATTTAAAACCTTGATCTCTGCACGTGTTATTGCGTCCAAAAGGAGCTTTTTCCAGAATTCAATAGAATTGAGTTGGTGACTGTCACAGCCAAAAAACTCCATCAAAAAATGGATTCCATCAGGTGAACTGTTACGCAGGTATTTCACCTTAATCTCTATTGTTCCAATGGATAAAAATTTAGACCGATAATAGACCTGTTAAGTATAAATATATACCTGACAAGGATAATTATGCAATAATTGTCTTCCCAATAGTGTGTTTATGTCCCTCCTAAATGGAAGCATAATCTGGAGGGAGTATGGACATAAAAAAACTGATAGGAATGAGAATCAAGGAAATAAGAAGGAGCAAAGGACTCTCTCAAGAGCAGCTTGCTGAAAAAGTAGATATCAATTCGAAGTAGTTGAGTCGTATGGAGAGAGGCACTGAGAACCCAACCCTCGATATGTTCATAAAACTCGCCAATGCCCTTGAAGTGGAGATGTGGGAGATGTTTGATACTGGGCATGTCGTAAGTCGTAAAGAGCTTAAAGGAGCCATTCAGAATATTGCAAGAACCGCTGACGAGCCTACCCTCCGCATTGCCCTGAAAATTATCAGAGAGCTTGGAAACAATCAGTAATCACCCCCGCCTTTTATCCTTTTTTGAATTGTGATAAGATATCAGCGCTGTATCCACTAAATCTTATCTTTGCATTCAAAAAATGCACAGAATGATTGAACTGAAAAAGAAGAAAACGAATAAGAAGCCCCTTAAACTCAGTAGTGTTCCAAGAACCTTTAAGCCGGATGATATGGGTCTTGAAGATTGGCAACGCGAGCTCAGAAAACAGTTTGGCATTCAGCAGCGCTTTGTTCTTAAAAACAACGGTGATCATCCTGTGTTTTCGGATTTTTCGCTTACGAATCCCGAGACAGGAAAGACATATAAACTTGCTATAAGAGGTGCCAAGCCAGGAGATAATTACTGTTCCTGTCCCGATTATAGCATCAATAATCTCGGCACCTGCAAGCATATCGAATATACCCTTTTCAAACTGATGAAAAAGAAGGGAGCAAAAAAGGCATTTAGAGAAGGATATGTCCCGCTTTATTCGGAAATTTTTCTCTGGTACGGTCTTCAGCGCAAAGTAAAGTTCAGACAGGGAAAAGGCATAACGCCTGAAGTGCGCTCACTGGTAAAAAAATATTTTGACACAGATGAGACCCTTTTAGAAAAAAATATCCTCCATTTCCATGAATTTCTCAACAGTCTGCCACGCAATAACAGCCATGAAATCCGCTGCTATGATGACGTGCTTGCATATATCGCCGAACATCAGGATTTAGAGCATCGCAAAAAGATCGTTGAGTCACAACTAAAGGAAGACACAGAAAGCCCGATCTTCAGAAATGTTCTGAAAACAAAATTATACCCGTATCAGCGTGAAGGCGCTTTATTTGCAGTAAAAGCAGGACGGTGTCTTATCGGAGACGATATGGGTCTCGGCAAAACGATTCAGGCTCTGGCTGCTGCAGAAATTATGGCAAACCTATTCAATATTCAAAAGGTTTTAATCGTTTCCCCCACCTCATTGAAATACCAGTGGAAATCAGAGATAGAAAAGTTTACTAACAGGTCAGTCAAAGTTATCGAGGGTTTCAACTATCACAGAAAACAGCTTTACCAGAATGAGTCATTCTATAAACTGGTAAACTATGAAATTGTATTCAGAGATATAGATTTTATAAGAGCGTGGTCTCCTGACCTAATTATCCTTGATGAGGCCCAGCGCATCAAAAACTGGAAGACCCGCACTGCAAAATACATCAAACAACTAGAGTCAACTTTCGCGATAGTGCTTACCGGAACGCCCATAGAAAACAGGATTGAGGAGCTGCATTCTATCATGGAGTTTATTGACCGCAGGCGCCTCAGGCCTCTATATCGTTTTGTTCATAATCATAGGATTACGGACGATGGAGGCAAGGTTATCGGATACAGAAATCTTCAGTCAGTAAGGGATTCTTTAAGGGATGTTATGATCCGGCGACGAAAAACAGAAGTACTCAGTCAACTGCCAGAGCGTACTGATAAAAACTTCTTTGTGCCGATGACAAAAGAACAGTGGATTATCCACAATGAAAACTATGACATAGTTGCCAGACTTGTTGCCAAATGGCGAAGATACAAATTTTTGTCCGAAGCGGATCACCGGCGTCTGCGGATAGCGCTGAATTTTATGAGGATGGCCGCAGACAACACATATCTGGTTGACAAGCAAACAATCTCCGGACCAAAGATTGAGGAACTGGAAGAAATTTTACAGGAGCTTATACTCGAGGGTGGGGAAAAAGTCGTTATCTTCAGTCAGTGGTTGAGGATGACAGAACTCGTAGAACATATCCTTAAAAGGAATAATATCGGATATGCCCACCTGAACGGCAGTATCCCCTCAAAACAGAGAAAGGGGCTGATATCACAATTCAGGGAAAATCCGGACTGTATGGTCTTCCTGTCAACCGATGCAGGCGGGGTTGGCCTGAATCTGCAGAGCGGTTCAGTTGTAATAAACATGGATATCCCTTGGAACCCCGCTATCCTTGAACAGCGCATAGGACGTGTACACAGGCTCGGTCAGCACAAGGTTGTAAGGGTTATCAATTTTGTCTCTTCATCTTCCATTGAAGAAAAGATCCTCGATCTGCTTAAATTTAAAAGATATCTGTTTGCAGGCGCATTGGATGAAGACGGAAAAGATATCGTAATGCTCGGCGATTCTCAGATGAAAAGGTTTATGCAGTCCGTAGAAACAGTGACAGAAAACCTCCAGAAGGCAGATCCTGAAATTGAATTGCAAAAACAAAAGGAAGAAGAACAGGACATAAAAGCTGCTGAGGAAAAAGAAAAAGCTTTTGAAGAAGGCACAACATCAGTCCCGTTAAAGGGTCTTGAATCGCTGAACACCCTGCTTATGCACGGCGCCCAATTCCTGATGAACCTCAGTAAAGCGCTATCTCAGCCAGAAACAGACAAACAGTTAGGTCCAATGATTGGCAAGGATGAAACAACAGGAAAAGCCTATTTGAAAATACCGCTTCCCGATCAGGATATTCTTAACAACATTATTTCCAGCTTTGGCCAGCTTATGATGAAAAATTTTTCAAAGGATGCCAAATAGTCCCATAAGTTGCAAAACAGTTTATGCATTTATGATTCCCGAAAGCTTTCGGGACATCATATTTTATGCAACATTTAGGTAGTGTCTGTTTATAAACTGTTTGTTTGTCATTCCCGTACAAACGGGTCACCTCAACGACTCGCCGAGGCGAGAATCCAGTAAATTCACTGATTTCTGGATTTCTGCTTTCGCAGGAATGACAAAAAACCGTAATTTATGGACAGATTCTAACTATCCCTTTGCACGTCTTCTGAATTTATGTGCGAGATCATATTTTTTCTCCGATTTTTCAGTTCACCATATGCTTCACAAACTCCCTGATAATCGCCTTTTATGTATAATAATGCATGGTTACCGTACGGGAATACAAAGACAGGATCATCGGTCTTCAGAGGCAAAAGGATTTCAATGAGGCTTTCGAAGTTGTAAGAAATGCGCTTGCAGTTTATCCTACAAATACGTTTTTCTTAGGTGCAGAAGTATATATCCTTTATAAACTTAATAAGATTGAAGAGGCGAGGCAAAGGGCTGAAGAAAGGATTGATTTTTTGAAAAATGATACCTTTTTTTTGAAGACATATCTGACGATACTTGAAAAACTCAGGGCAAGAGCTGATATAGAGGATTTCATGGAATATAATATCTTTGCAAAACAATCCGGAAACGAAGACCTTTATATTTTTGTTTCGCAGTTGGCCGAGAGGGTTTTCGGAAGAGAACCTGCCGTCAATACTATAAAAAGAGCAATAATGTTTTTCCCTGATAGCAAGAAATTAAAAGAGATGCTGGATAATCTTCAAAAATCTGAAGGCTCAGGTAGAAGGTATAAGCATTACAGAGAGAAATTCAAAGACAGAAAACCTGAGGATGCAATAAACGAAATCGATAATATCAGACTATTACCCGAGTTCACCAATGACTTTGAACTTCTCGCATATCTTGCAGAGCTTTATAAAAAGCAGGGAGATTATGATAAGGCAATCAGTGTTTATCATCATCTTCTTACTGTAAAAGACAATGAATTCACACGCAAAATGCTGGGATATGCTTATTATAAGAAGGGCGATTATAAGAGTGCCCTTGTCTATCTACGGGATATTTTTTTAAAAAACCCTGATGATCATTTCCTGTATTCATCCATATATAGAATATTCAAGGAAAACCATGATAATGAGGGACTCCAGAGACTGATCAATGAGGCACTCGCTCTGCATCCTTCTTCAAGACACCTTTATGGACTGTTATCAAGGGCAAGAAAATGGCGGAAAGATTACGTGGCATAATAGACGTACCTGACATCAAAATCGTCATTGAGCTTGACGATGCAGACAGCAACCCGGAAGGTATAATTTCTGATTTTGTCGTTACAAATGATGTAGAAGAGTGTCTGCGGGTTATCCTGAAAAGGATACAGGATGAAAAGGGCTGCGGGATGTTTATAAAAGGCGGTTTCGGAAGCGGCAAATCCCATTTCCTGTCATATCTCTATCTTCTTTTAAAGAATAAAAATCTTTCGATGCTGAAAGACTACCCTGTAATAATGGAAAGAAAAAACAACGTTGTTAAGGTCTCTCTGGTCAAATATCCTGCATCCCGATCCCTTGAAAATATAATCCTTTCCTCTCTTGGGTATGAGGGAAATGTTGTCAACAGGGATGAAGTATTTAAAAAATTGGTTGATAAAGACACGGTGATCATTATTGATGAATTGTCCGAATTCCTTCGCTCAAAACCGACACCTCAGGCATTCTACGAGGATACGCGGTTCCTGCAGTTTCTTGGCGAGTTTTCATTCCGTTATCATTTGTGGATAATCGCATCCCTTCAGGAGTGGATCGAAGAGACAGGACATATATCAGCAGCCACATTCAACAGAATAAAGGACAGATATCCTATAAGGTTGACTCTTACCTCATCGCATATTGAAGATATCATTGACAAAAGGATTGTTCTGAAAAAGAAGGGCTCACAAGATATAATTCAGAGAGTATTTTCAGACTTGCGAAAATACTTCCCGAACATTACCACGAATTTTGAAGATTTCAGAAAGACATACCCTCTCCACCCTGCGACTGTCCGTTTTCTCTCAGGACTCACCCCTGTATTTTCCCAGAACAGAGGCATCATACAGTTTGTCTTCAGTGCTGTCAGAAAGATTATGGAAGGGCCACCCGATATCCTGATTACTCCGGAAACTATTTTTGACCACTTTGAAGAAAGGATACGCGAAATTCCTGAATACAGCAGACTGGGGAGGATTGTTTATGATTATTACCGGATGCATATCGATGAAATCTTTTCCCGTCAGGGGCAGAAGGAAAGCGCCCTTTCCGCTATAAAGGTGATGATACTTACAGAAATATCCCCCCTTGAAAAGAAAAAAACCTTCAGAGACATTGCAGAGATACTCCTTAAAAAGATCAGCACAATAACATCAGATATAAACTATCAGTTCATAAAGGACAGTGTCCTTGAACCTCTGGTATCGCACCAGATGTACATAATCAGGGAAGGTGATTACTATTTCATTGATCCCAGGGTCGATGCAGGCATACAAATCAAAGGAAAGATTAAGGCATTCAGGGAGCGGCTTGCAGACAGGAATTATCTTTTTACAGATATCTGCAGCCGTCTGGATCTGCCTTATTTGCCGCTGAAAGATGTAATACAGGGCAAACGGTACAAATTCCTATGGCAAAATAGTTTGAGGGAATGCAACGTCATTTCACTGCTTCAGGGTCAGCTGAAAAAAGAAGACATTGAGAGGATGCTCGACAGTCTCAGCAAGAGGCTTGATGGGTTTCTTGTAATTGTTTCACCCTTTTTCGAAGACAAAAATAGAATATATACTATCAAAGAAGCATTTTCTTCAACATTTTTACCATCACTGCTCTTTTGGGTGCCGGGGATGTTTACAGAAGATGAAGTGCTGTTTCTTGAGGAATATATTTCAAAGAGCCATCTTCTCGGAGAATTTCCTGAACTCCAGAGCGATATAAAGAGGGATGAGGCGGCATTCAAGGAGACCGTCAGCAATGCCTTTTTTTCCGGCGAGATAATTTATGGTTCCGGCAGGATAGAGAACAACCTTAAACAGATCGGATATCTCCCCATTGAAAAACTTCTCGGTCATCTTTTTGAGCAATCCCTTTCCGATATCTATCCGAATCATTACCGTATCATGCCAAGGGTAGAATATTACTCATCACATCACTTAGGAAGCCTTTTTACTCATTGTATACGCTCCGGGAAGATAACCATAGACGAAGCAGAAAAGAAAGGTCTGGTGCCTTACATAAAGGGACTTCTTGAACCAATGGGTATTATAAAAAAACGTGGGGGAAGTTTCGTCATAACCCTTGATGCAGAGAACGAACTCGTATCGCATGTCCTGAACCTCCTTTCCCACGAAGAAGATTTCGGCAGGGTAACTGTCAGCCTCAAAAAAGGCGCATGGGGCATGTCAGACGCCCAGATTTCTCTTATCCTCAGTGCCTTAATCATATCAGGATCTATTGTTGCATACCGTGGTGATGAGATGGTTGAATTAAAGGAATTATCACAATCACAGACAGGAGAGATCACAAGGATCAGGCATGGCAAGGTGCTGTCTTCCCGTCTCCTCGGATATGTGCATCACGGAAAATTCATATGGGGAGAAGTTGAGGACATACCAACTCCCCTCACACAGAAAAAGATGTGGAAAGAGACCGTCGAATTGATACGCAAAATGAGAAAGATTATGGAGGAAACTAACCATTTCATTTCCCGCTATAAAGATTATTCCCTCTTCAAGAAACTCACCGTTGAAATTTCACTGCTCAACCGGCTGTCTCTGTTTCTGAATTCGATTACGCTGGCACTATCTCCTTCCGAAGGCATCGAAAGGGTGCTCTTATGCCTTCAGGAAAATCCTTTACTTGAAAAGGATTTCAGCTATCTCGAAAATATACACCACTTTCTATCAGAGGATTTTCAGATGATAAATAAATACTACCTTTATCTGACTCATCCTTCCTTGAAAACTGCCGGTGAGCTGGAGGATATGAAGAACGGTCTTATTGCACAGATAGAGGCATTCCTACGGTCGCCTGACAGTGACTCTTTACATATAAAAGAAGACTGGGAAAAATTCTTTGAAAAATTTAGCGATGCCTATAAAGAAGGACATGAACTTTATTACAGCTCTCCTGTATTCAGAATAAGGAAAGAGTCGGAAGAGAGCGGTGAAGCGATAATTCTGAAGAAAATAACCATGTCAGTCAGTTCAGTTGTCTTTGACCTTGACTGGTGGGAAATCAAGAGAGGGCTCGAATCTCTTCCGGACATATGCACAGAGGATTTGCAATATATGCTTTTTCTCCAGCCTGTCTGCAAATGCGGTTATAAGATAGGCAATATGCCACCTTCAGGAGAAACCGATTTTGTTCGAAACTGTGGATCAGGGATTTCGAATTTTGTTTCACAGATACAGAAACCGGAATACAGGGAGAAAATAGAATCATATATAGCCGGGGTTGGAGATCTAAGAAATAAAAAGACTTCAGATGCAATAGCATCTCTCCTTTCCTTGAATCCTGCAACTGTGAATCTTTCGCTTGTATTGCCTCTGCTCACTGACGATACACTGAAAGAGATTGAAAACGCCCTGAAAGGCAGATGGAAGATAAAAGAGATTAAGATCGATGACCTTATTGATAAATTAAAGGGTAGGAGACTGAAATACAACGAACTTAGAAACATCTTTTTAGAATGGATAGGAAATGAAGAGGAATCCATTCTCTGGATAAAGGGAGGGGAAACTGCGGACGTAAATCTGCTTGCAGAAAATCTTGCAAAATACGGTGCGCAAGGTGAAAAACTGTTCAGGGAAATTGCCGGTTATGACACAGAAGGTGCTGAGGAAAGGCTTAAACAGGATAGCATCGACAGGATAAAGTGGCAGGACATCCCGATAAAAAACCTCTTTCGTTTTCTTGAATCCGAGAAACTCGGTCTCCTCAGGAAGAGATTGCGTGAAGAGATATTTTACCGTTTATGGTACAGACCGGCAGGAGAGGACCTTACGACCCCTGTCACCGATGGACTGATGAAGGATTTGCTCGCCGCTGCAAGATTGTCAGGTGAAGGAAATAAGCTCCAGGGATGTGAACTATTCAGCAGGGTAATTGCACCAATGGGCCTTCTTTTGGAGAAGATACGATATGAGAATGAACTGGAAGACAAGGTTTCACACGAAGTCGTAGAAAAGATACAGGCAAATTTTGACAGAATATTCAATATATATAACAGCAGTTCCGGAAAGTTTGAAGGAATCAGAGACATATCCTATATAAAAGAACATCTGAAGGATGTGGCTGTTATTCTCGACGGTCTGAGATACGACCTCTGGTGCATGTTCAGAGATGAATTCATAAAGAATGGTTTTGTAATAAGAGACGAAGCGTTTATGGTTTCTCCACCGTCGACAACAGCCAATTTCAGAAAGGTCTTAGGAATAGAAGACAGCGGATATATAAACGGCAAAAGTTATGCTCTTCTAAAATGGGCTGAACGGGGCATTGGGAAAAAGGAACTGAAAAACTTTCTGAAAAATAAGGCTGATATAAAGTTCATGCACTTCAATTTTATAGATACAAAGGCTCATGCCTCAAGCATCAATCTCTATCCTCTGTTTTATGCGATTATGAATGAATTCAATGCCGGAATATTGCCTGTACTTAAGGACATTCCCTCATTCCTCCTTCTTTCCGACCACGGCTTCAGCGACACTGGGAGACTCAAAGAACGATATACGCATGGTGGGAAAAGTTTGTGGGAGATAATACTGCCTTTTGCTGAAATAAAAAGAAAAATATAGGGTGACATTCATTTGAAAAATGAATTAGCCAAAAATCACTATATACTACATTCTTCCATCCTCACTCAATTAGCCTTATCCCCATATAACAGGGGGAAGTGCAAGTAGGCGTTGCTGATAAGCAGGCTGCCGATGAATATTTTCCAAGCTATTTTCTCTTATACCGATCAACTAATTTGCGAGTTCCTACTGTTAGAAGAGTGAATTTATTGGCTTGTCTTAAAAAAAGCACCGATAAAAAATATCAATATAAAATTCCCATTCGTCTTCTATTTTTCCAGCCATTCGACTGCGTCTTCAGCGGAATCAAAGGATTTTACTCTACCCTTTTTGATATCTTCTTTTGCCCTGTTGATGCTCTTCTGTGTATCGCTTTGACGGAATATCTCCATGCTAAGCTCAAGGGCAAGTAATTTTTTGTAAACATTATAGGGCAATATCACCTCTTTCGGTTTCCCGCTAATATCTGTAACAAACTTGGCTTATTTCTGAATCTCTGTAGTAGTCAAACAATTATTTTAATATAACCGTTACACACAATATATTTTATTCGGTAATAGCCCTGTTGAGAGAATCTCTTATTCTATAATTCTCCTCAAACCCCACTCAAAGAGCATAAACCCAGTTTCCTGTTGACGTCTAAGATAATGAGGCTGGACATGAATATCACCATTTTTTCAACGGAACCGAGTCAAAATGTTGTTTACGCAGGTAGCCTGTCTGTGCTATTTTAAAACCATGAAACCTGATATCAAAAAAGCAAAAAAGCACTTTGAAGCACTGTGTGAGCTTGCGTCTAAAAGAAAGCACCCTCTTGACGGCTTGACTAAGGAACAAGTGATTAAAGAGATCCGCAAGACGAGAAAAGAACTTTGGGATAAAAAGATTGCTTGACGCCAATGAATACAGCTTATGCCAACTGTTCTGATTAGGGGCGTACAGATTTCACTTTTACTCCGATGAAAAGCATGAGCCGCCCCACATACACGTTGCGACACCAGATGGAGAATGCAAGTTCTGGCTTGATCCGATCCGTCTTGCGCGGAATAAAGGGGTTGCACCTTATAGCCTGCGTGAAATCGAGAAGCTTGTTTATGAACATCAGGCATTTTTGAAGGAAAAATATTATGAGTGGCACAGTAGCTGAGAAAGAAACATTAGTTGAACCTGCTGCAATAAATGCTTGGGCAGAGGGAAGAAGGATATTTGTCGAACTTACTGACGGCCGCATTATCAGTTTTCCTGCTGACCGTTTCAGGCTGTTAAATGCCGCTTCTGATGACCAGCTTAAAAAAGTGGAATTGCGGTTGAACGGATACGCACTTCGGTGGGAAGAGCTTGATGAAGATATTACCGTCCCCGGCATTGTTGCGGGCAAATTTGAATTACCATAAGGTTCAATCACTAATACCCCAATTCTTCAGCAAAGCTCCATCTTTCGCAACATTCTTCACTCATACATCATCTTGCAAAATAAGTTATAATCC
>Ga0315268_10002757_pt1 | contig 19667 bp, 19 predicted proteins | sample C1_top_MG_FD_204535 | JGI IMG/M metagenome (GOLD analysis project Ga0315268, IMG submission 204535) | Sediment microbial communities from Yellowstone Lake, YNP, Wyoming, USA - C1_top | ecosystem: Environmental > Aquatic > Freshwater > Lake > Sediment | place: USA: Wyoming | collected 2017-08-01
GCTCATGGGCTCACTTATAGCGTGCATCCCTGAGGAAAACGCAGCAAAAAAGTCACAAGCTCTGAGCGAGGGCGCACGCCCGAGCCGAAGGAGCCCCGGGCTGCTGCTACTACCCAGTGCGCCTGAGGGCTTCTCGGGCTGATCGCCGACTCGCTCCGCGCTCCGTTCACCGAAGTGCCTGCCTGCGTGCTGGGCTCGCCAGAGGCTGCGGCGATCCTTCGACTCGGGCGTGCGCCCTCGCTCAGGATGACAACTGCAATGCGGACCAAGGACCACGACGAATATGGGTACAGCAACCCTGGTTTTGCTCTGATTGCAAGGAACATGCGAGGACGTTCTTGATGAATTACGCGCCGGCTAGCTGGTCCAGCAGCGCCGCCAGCGCGTCCATGGCCAGATGGCCGGCGTGGGCCGAGGCCGGCGGCAGCCCGCCCAAGGCCTTCACCAGGTGCGCGCGCTTGAGCCGGCGGGCTTGCCCGAGGGTGAGCCCGCGCAGCCTTTCGGTGAGCAGCGAAGCGCAGGCGATGGCGGGCACGCAGCCTTTGGCGCGATAACGCACCTCGGCGATGCGCCCGTCCGCCACCATGACGCTCAGGCGCATCACGTCGCCGCAGGCGGGGTTCTCTACCTGGACCGCGGCGCTGGCGTTTGCCAGTTCCCCGACGTTGCGCGGGTGCTGGAAGTGGTCCAGGACCTGTGGCGAGTACACGGTTACCATTGTAAGCATTCAGCAAAGCTGTGCTTTAATAACGCCATGTCTGCTGCCAAGACCGAGGAAGTGGCGCGCGAGCTGGAACTGGCGGCGCGCTCGGCGAATTCGCCGCAGGAGCTGATGTCGCTCATCTGCCAGCGGCTGCACGAGCGCCTGCTGAAATACAACTGGGTGGGGTTCTACCTGCTGGTCGAGGAGAAGACAGGCGAGCGGGTGCTGGAGTTGGGGCCCTTCGTCGGCAGCATGACTCCGCACACGCGTATTCCGCTGAACCAGGGAATCTGCGGCGCCGCCGCCTCCACCGGCAAGACGGTGGTGGTGGACGACGTCAAGAAAGACCCGCGCTATCTTTCCTGCTCCCTGGAAACCAAGTCGGAAATCGTGGTGCCGTTGTTCGTGCGCGGCGCCGTGGTGGGGGAACTGGACATCGACAGCCACTTCGCCGCCGCCTTCGGCCTCGAAGACCGCAAGCTGGTGGAGCACTGCGCCGCGCTGGTAGGCAAGTACATGGAGAACAAGCGGCAGTGAAGGAGAAGCCGGCGCCGCCCCGTCCGCCGCGCACGGGCGCCATCAAGCGCGTGGCCGCGGGACTGATTGTGGAGCGCGGAAGGCTGCTCATCTGCCAGCGCACCAGGCACCAGTCCATGCCGCTGAAATGGGAGTTCCCCGGCGGCAAGATCGAGACCGGCGAGCAGCCGCGGGATGCGCTGCGGCGCGAATTGGACGAAGAGCTGGGGATCGACGCGGTGGTCGGGGACGAGGTGGCGCGCCTGCGCCACACCTATCGCCGTGGCGGCACGGTCGAGCTGCGCTTCTTCCTGGTTGCCGAATTCGCCGGCGAAATTGATAACCGCATCTTTCGCGATGTGCGCTGGGTGTCGCGCAAGGAACTCCCTGGCTACGACTTCCTGGAGGCCGACGCGGAGCTGGTGCGGGACCTGGCGGCGGGGAAGGTCTTCTAGGGATTTCAGATTGAAGATTTAAGATTTCAGATTTCAGAGTTTTGTGCCGCGCCGCTGGCTGGTCTGACCGATTCCAGATTGCCAGAACACAAGCGGCGGCAATCAGCGGCTAGGTCTTTCCCAGGGTAAAGAACCAGGCAAGGGTGAGCGCAATCAGGATCCCGGTGGTGGCCCAAGCGACGATGTTGAAGAAGCGCGAGTTGACGTGCTCGCCCATCAGCTCGCGCTTGTTGATGAGCAGCAGCATGAAGATGAGCACAAACGGCAGCGCGATGCCGTTCAGGACTTGCGAGAACAGGATCACCTTGATGTAGGGAAAATTCGGCAGCAGGATGATGCCCGCCCCGGCCGCGATCAGCACGGTATAGAGCCAGTAGAAGACCGGCGCCTCGCTGAACTTCTTCCCTACCCCGGATTCGAAGCCCAGGCCTTCGCACACCGAATAGGCGGTGGAGATGGGCAGGATGGAGGCGGCGAACAGCGAGGCGTTGAACAGGCCGGCGGCAAACAGCAGGTAGGCGTACTTGCCGGCCAGGGGGCGCAGGGCCAGGGCCGCTTGCGCCGCGTCTTCGATGTTGCGGTGGCCGCTGATGTAGAGGGTGGCGGCGCAGGCCACCACGATGAACCAGGCGACGACGTCGGTAAACAAGCAGCCCGCGATGACGTCGATGCGCGAGGCGGCGTACTGGCGCGCGGTCACTCCCTTCTCCACCACCGAGGCCTGCAAGTAGAACTGCATCCAGGGCGCAATGGTGGTGCCGATCACGCCGATAGTCATGTACAGGTAAGCGGAGTTGGCGAAAGCGTGGGCCGGCGGGGGAGTTACGGTGCTGATCAGCGCCTCGCCCCATTTCGGCCCGGCCAGCACTCCGGCCACCACATAGGCGATGTAGAAGAGCGAGGCCCCCAGGAACACTTTCTCGACGGATTTGTACGTCCCCTTCACCACGATCAGCCAGACGAACACCGCGCACAGCGGGACGCTGATGTACTTGGAGACGTGGAACAGTTCCAGACTGCTGGCGATGCCGGCGAATTCGCTGAGCACGTTGCCGAAGTTGATCACCACCAGGGCCAGCATCATGAAGAAGGTGGTGCGGAAGCCGAACTCCTCGCGGATGAGGTCGCTGAGCCCCTTGCCGGTGACGGCGCCCATGCGCGAGGCCATCTCCTGCACCACGATCAGCGCCACCGTGGTGGGAATGATGGTCCACAGCAGCGCGTAGGCGAACTGGGCGCCGGCCTGCGAGTAGGTGTAGATGCCGCCGGCGTCGTTGTCCACATTGGCGGTGATGAAGCCCGGCCCCACTACCGCCATGAACAACAGGATGCGAACTCTCCACCGCCGCAGCAGCCGTTTCATCATTCACGTCTGAAAATCCGGATTGCACTGCGGCAACAGAATAAATGCAATTGCGGAATTGAGGAATTGCCGAATTGCGGAATTGCGGAATCGGGTAACTGCAGAATTGAAGAACCGGGTTGCCACGTTCGCGCCATTATCCGATTCCGCAGTTACCCGATTCGGCAATTACCCGGTTCCGCAATTCGCAATCAGCCCAGCCACTGGTGGCCACCCTCGGGCTTGTGCTGCGCTTCTGACCGCCGCCGCGGGACGTTGACAAGGGCGCGCCGCTGCGCTTTAAATCAAAGGCAGGGGTGGCCTTCCCGGCGGAGCTGAAACTGTGTCAGAACGTGGTGCTCGCTATTCCCCTCCCGGCAAGATCAGGATGGTGCTGTTCGCCCTGGCAGCGTCGGGTTTTGTGCTGGTGGTCTCGTTCCTTTTGCAGTGGTTCATCTACGACGACTGGCTGCACCAGACCGGCCCGCTGCGCATCGTGGGCACGACGGTGGCGGCCGTGCTGACGTTCGTCTTCGTTCACCGCTGGCAGTGCGCGATGCGCGACCGCCAGACGGACATGCTGCGGCGGTTTGAGATCATCGCCCGCATGAATGACGTGATCCGCAACGCGCTGCAGATCATCGAGGTCACCACCTACGCCACCGACCCGGCCACCACCCAGCACGTGCGGGAAGCGGTGACGGTGATCGACAGCGCCCTGGAAGGCATGGTGGCCGTGACCTCGCCCCAGCCGGCGGCGCCCAAAAAGCCGGCATCGTTCCCGCCGCAGACGGCAGCGCGCAGTTCCCTGCAAGCAGGCAAGAGCGGCAGCCCGTAGCCGCCAGCCCGGCGTTCCCGAATTACGGATCCGCAGTTCTGCAATTCCGCAGTTCCGCAATTACAATAGTTCCAGTGAAGCCGCCGCACATACGACTGCTCGCCATTGACATTGACGGTACCCTGCTCGATCCCCAGTTCCAGATCTCGGAGGCCAACCTGGCCGCGCTGCGGCAGGCGCATGCCGCGGGCGTGGAGATCATCCTGGTCACCGGGCGGCGGCACAGCTTCGCGCTTCCCATTGCGGCGGTGCTCGGCTTCGACCTGTGGCTGATCAGCTCCAACGGCGCGGTCACCAAGTCCACCCAGGGCGAACTGTTTCACCGCGACCTGCTGCCAGCACCCACCGCACGCAAGCTGCTTGGACACATGGACGAGTTCCGCGGCGAGGCGGTACTGACCTTCGACAAGGAGACCCGCGGCGCGCTGGTGTTGGAGCGCAGCGACCGCCTGCACGCCAGCATCAGCCGCTGGATGGAAAAGAACATGGCCTACTTCGAGCGCGTGGTGCCGCTGGAGCGCGCGCTGGTGGAGGATCCCATCCAGGCGATGTTCTGCGGAACCGTGGGGCGCATGCGGCAGGCGCAGGAGCGGCTGGCCGCCGCCGGTATGGCCGGGGAAATCACGGTGCTGAAGACCGAGTACGAAGCGCGCGATCTCACCATTGTGGATGTGCTCAATTACGGCTGCTCCAAGGGACATGCGCTGGAGCGGTGGGCGCGCCGCCGCGGCTTCGCCCGCGAGCGGGTCATGGCCATCGGTGATAACTACAACGATATCGAGATGCTTGAGTTTGCCGGTTTCCCGGTTATCATGGGCAACGCCTGTACAGAGTTGAAGCAGGCGGGATGGACCGTCACCCTGCCCAACGATCAGAGCGGAGTGGCGGCAGCCGTCGGGCAGGTAATCGGAATCCAGGCAGGGGGGAGCGGGACAGAGTGACCGGGTTCGGCAAACCGTTTCTGCTGGCCGCGGCTTTGGGCTTTGCCCTGGGCTGCCTGGCTGCCGATTCCGCGCCCCCGGCGGCGCTGCCCGCCGCGGACTCGACGGCGCCCGGCAGCGTGTATGTGGCCACCCTGGGCAACGGTTTCTCCATCCGCTTCGACCACCGCCGCACCATGCAGGATATTTCACGGCTCTTCCTGACGGCCGCGGAAGATAGCTACGTTGACGTGCCCAGCCGGCAGATCGTGGCGCTGGAAGAGGAAAGGCTGCCGCCGCCTGAACCCGCCGCCCCGGCCGCCGATCTGAGATCCGTGGTCAATGCCGCCAGCGATAAGCACCTCATCGATCCCGACCTGATCGACAGCGTGATCCGCGCCGAAAGCGGGTTCAATGCCAAGGCGCGATCGCCCAAGGGCGCGCAAGGCCTGATGCAGCTCATGCCGGACACGGCGCAGCGGCTTGGCGTGCAGGACGCCTACGACGCGCAGGCCAACGTGGACGGCGGCACGCGCTATCTGCGCCAACTGCTGGCGCTTTACCACCACGACCTGGTGAAGGCGCTGGCGGCTTACAACGCGGGCCCGCAGCGGGTCCAGCAATACCACGGTGTTCCGCCCTATCGCGAGACCCGCGCCTACGTGGCCAAGGTGATCCGCGACTTCAACCGCAAAAAGCTGGCGCAAAAGCCATCGCCACGCCCCCTCTCGCGTGCCTCTGGCAAGCGGCCGGCCCGTCCGCCGTCTTCGTAGGCTACCGTCCAACGGCGTTGACCGCGCGCATCTGCCTACGCTAGTGTGACCGTCTGGCCCCATGAGCAATAAACAGAAGGCAGTACTCATTGTAGTGGTGGCCGCGCTGGCGGTGCTGGTCTACCTGCAGTTCCGCGCCTGGCGGAGCTTCGACTGGGCCAAGTTCGTCGAAGGCACGGAAGGCATTGACTGGTCGCACGTGCTGGTCGGGGTGATGTTCATCTATGGCGCCGATTTTCTGCGCGCCGTGCGCTGGAAGATTTTCCTCCGCCCCACTTCTCCGAAAGCCTCCTGGACCGGGCTGATCGCTCCCCAGTACGTGGGTTTCACCGGGCTGGCGCTGCTGGGGCGGCCCGGCGAATTTGTCCGCCCCTACCTGATTGCCCGCCGCGAAGGCCAGTCGGTTGCATCCCAAGTGGCCATCTGGTTTGTGGAACGCGCCTTCGACACCGGCGCGGTCACGCTCATGCTGGCGGCCGATATTTTCCTGGTGCCGACCATGCGCCTGAACTATCCGCAGTGGCGGCCGGCCGGTTACGCCCTGATTGCGGCATTCGTCAGCTTCGTGATCGCGATCTGGGCGCTGTGGAAGCATGGGGTCCCGATCGCGGCATGGTTCTGCCGCAGGTTGGGGCGGATCTCGCCCCGGCTGGGCGCCAGGGCGGACCACAAATTGCGCGCCGTGGCTGCCGGTCTGAATGCGATTCACGACAAACGTTCTTTTTTCGAGTGTTGCCTGCTGTCGCTGTGCATATGGACGCTGGTTGCCCTTGCCTACCGCCAGGTGACGCACGCCTATCCGGTAGCAACCGGCCTGCCCGCGCTGGAGCTGCCGGAAGTGATCCTGCTCATGGGCGCCAGCGTGGTGGGCGGGGTGATCCAGTTGCCGGTGGTCGGGGGCGGATCGCAACTGGCCACCATCGCCGTGCTCAGCCAGACCTTCGGCTACCAGGACGCCCCCGAGCTGGCCGTCAGTTGCGGCATTCTGCTGTGGCTGGTCGCCTTCATGTCGGTCGTGCCGCTGGGCCTGGCGCTGGCCCGCCACGAGCACCTCTCGCTGCGCAAACTCGGTGAAGAATCCCAGCAGGCGGAAGCGGCCGCCGAGGCGGAAATCGCCCCCAAAAGCGGGAGCTAGGCTTTAGGCTTTAGGCTTTAGGCTTTAGGCTTTAGGCCGTAAACGCCAGTTTCGGTGTGGCTTGCAGTCGTACCTCCCTTTTAACGAGCTTCGGATCAGCCTGCCGGGGCCTAGAGCCTAAAGCCTGAAGCCTAAAGCCTAAACGAGCCTGATACAATCTGCTTTCGCACTACAAGGTGAAGCTGCCCAATGAAGTGCCCATTTTGCGCCTTCATGAACGATAAGGTGGTGGACTCGCGCGAGGGCAAGGAAGGCGATTCCATCCGCCGCCGCCGCGAGTGCCTGAAGTGCGGCAAGCGCTTCACCACCTACGAGCGTATCGACGAGATCCCCTACATGGTGGTCAAGAAAGACGGGCGCCGCGAGCGCTTCGACCGGCAGAAAGTCCTCAACGGCCTGATGCGCGCCTGCGAGAAGCGTCCCATCTCCATCGGCAGGCTGGAGCAGATCGTCAACGAGGCCGAGGGCTTCGTGATCGATTCCCCAGAACGCGAGCGCAAGACCAGCGAGATCGGGGAGTTGATCATGAACCGCCTGCGCAAGTACGACAAGGTAGCCTACGTGCGCTTCGCCTCCGTCTACCTCGACTTCAAAGATGTGCAGGAGTTCATGGCGGAATTGAAGGACCTGCTGAAAACCAGGGAACCGAAGGCGCCGGCCGCCAGAAGCCGGTAGTCAGTCCCCGATCGCCAGTTTCAAATCGGGCCTTGCCACCGGCCGGCGCTGCCGATTTCCCGTCATTCCCATACCTGTTCGCATCTAAAACAGTGTTCAATAGCGTGCATACTGGGGCTGGCGACCGGCTGATGGCAGCTGCTTATGACTCATGACATCACTCTTATTCCCGGCGATGGTATTGGCCCGGAGGTTGCGGGTGCCTCGGTGCGCATCCTGGAAGCCAGCGGAGTGAAGTTCAACTGGGACGTGCAGCAGGCCGGCGCCGAAGCCTATGAGAAATACCACGAGTACCTGCCGCAGTCGCTGGTGGAATCCTTCGAGCGCACCCGCGTGGGCCTGAAGGGGCCGATCACAACCCCCATCGGCGGCGGCTTTGCCAGCATCAACGTGGCCCTGCGGCGGCGCTTCGAGCTCTACGCCAATTTCCGTCCCATCCGCAACCTGCCGCATGTGCCCACGCGCTATCCCGACGTGGACCTGATCATCGTCCGCGAGAACACCGAGGGGCTGTATTCGGGCATCGAGCACGAGGTGGTGCCCGGCGTGGTGGAAAGCCTGAAGATCATCACCGCCAAGGCATCCACGCGCATTGCCCGCTTCGCTTTCGAGTACGCCCGCAGCAACCGCCGCAAGCGCATCCACGCCATCCACAAGGCCAATATCATGAAGATGTCCGACGGCCTGTTCCTGCGCTGCACCCGCGAGGTGGCCCGCGAGTACCCGGAAATCACCTACGGCGAGCACATCGTGGACAACACCTGCATGCAACTGGTCACCAACCCCTACCAGTACGACATGCTGGTGCTGGAGAACCTGTACGGCGACATCATCAGCGACCTGTGCGCCGCCTTCGTGGGCGGGCTGGGGCTGGTGCCGGGGGCGAACTTCGGCGACGACTGCGCGATTTTCGAGGCGGTGCACGGCTCCGCGCCCGACATCGCCGGCCGCAACCTGGCCAATCCCACCGCCATGCTGCGTTCCGGGCTGCTGATGCTGCGCCACTTGGGCGAGCACCAGGCCGCCGACCGCATCCGCGCCGCGCTGGAGAAGGTCTACCGCGTCAAGGAGAAGCGCACCCGCGACGTGGGCGGCAGCGCCTCCACCAGCCAGTTCGCCGACGCCGTGATCGAGGCCATGGAGCAGCCAGAAGAACAGCCCGCCGAGCCGGAAGTCGCCCGCAAGCACGCCTGACGCTGAAAAAAGTTCCCCGCTGAAGAAATTTCGCCTCCATCCAAGCGCAATCAGCATCCATGAATGGAGATGCTCCCGGTCTGACCGCCGCCGGGTTCGCCCGGGCCGGCGGCGCCGGGCTTGGCCATAGCCATGAGGAGTTCGCATCTGAGTTCCCTCTCGACGCCTTACAATCGCGCCCACCATCGCTTTGCCGTGTTCACGGCATGGTGCACCTTTCTGCTGATCATTGTTGGCGCGCTGGTCACCAGCAACGACGCCGGCCTCTCGGTGCCGGACTGGCCGACCTCGTTTCACCACTGGCCCATCACCTACGGCTACTTCGCCGTGCCCCTGGTCGGAGGCGTCAAGTGGGAGCACGGGCACCGCATCCTGGCGCAGTTCATCGGCCTGCTGACCATTGTGCTGGCGCTGTGGACGCAGCGCGTTGACCGCCGCTCCTGGATGCGCAAGCTGGGCTGGGCCGCGCTCGCCCTGGTGATCGCCCAGGGCATTCTGGGCGGGATCACGGTGCTGCATTTGCTGCCGCCGAGCGTTTCCTCGGCCCACGCGGCGCTGGCGCAGACGTTTTTCTGCCTGGTCGTGGCGATGGCGCTGTTTACCGGGCGCGGCTGGGTGCAGGAACGGGGCATGCGCCTGACGACGCGCCGGCCCGCCCTGCCGCGGCTGACCTTGCTGGCCGTGGCTGCGGTCTACGTGCAACTCATTCTGGGGGCCGCCTTCCGCCATCATGGCATCAAGCTGCTGCCGCACCTGATCAGCGCCGCCTTCGTGACCGTCATCCTGCTGTGGACGGTGGTGCGCGTCTTCCGAGACTACCCCCGGGTAGAGCAATTGCGGCGGCCCGCCATCACGCTGCTGTGGCTGCTGATGCTGCAACTGGCGCTGGGGGCCAGCGCCTGGCTGACGCGAATGGCATGGAGCGACGATACGGCAAAGCTGCAGACGACCATGGTGGTCACTACCGTGGCGCATGTGGCCGTGGGCGCGCTGCTGCTGGCCAACGCCGTGGTGCTGTCCCTCCAGGCCTGGCGCAACGTCGCGATCGGTGTGCGCGCCGGGAAAGCCGCTCCTGAGACCCCGAAGGCCATCGCCGTATGAGTACTGCCATCAGTCGGGTGGCCCACCCTTGTCGCTCCCGTCGGGTGGCCCACCCTAGCCCGGTTTTGGCTAGGGTGGGGGTTTTCCTCCAGGACTATTCCGAACTCCTCAAGCTGCGCGTCACGGGCTTGATTGTGCTCAGCGCCTGGGCGGGCGCTTACTTTGCCGCTCCCAAGGCTCACCTGGCGCAGCTTTCCTGGCCCATCCTGCACGCGCTGGTCGGCATTGCGCTGATCGCCGCGGGTTCCGCCGCCGTCAACGAGGTGATGGAACACGATCTGGACGGCGTGATGCGGCGCACCGCGCATCGGCCGCTGCCTGCGGGCCGCATGAGCCTGCTGCACGCCGGGACAGTCGCCGGATTGCTGGTGATTGGCGGCGCCGTCTACCTGACCCTATTCTGCAACCCCCTGACCGGATTCCTGGCACTCGCTACCGCGCTGGTTTACCTGGCGGCCTACACGCCGCTGAAGCGGGTTTCGCCGCTGTGCACGTTCGTGGGCGCTTTCCCGGGCGCTATGCCTCCGCTGCTGGGCTGGACGGCGATCCGCGGGCGCATCGAGTGGGAAGGGCTGATCCTGTTCCTGATCGTGTTCCTGTGGCAGTTTCCGCATTTCTATTCCATCGCGTGGCTTTACCGCGAGGACTACCAGCGGGCCAACATCCGCATGCTGCCCGTGCTCGAGGCCAGCGGCAAAGCCACCGGGCGGGAGATCATCGCCTACTCGATTGCCCTGCTGCCCGCCAGCGTGGCGCCGGTGTTCATGCACATGACGGGGATGATCTACCTGGCCGGTGCGGTGCTGATGGGCGGGCTGTTTCTGTGGGTCGGGCTGCGGCTGGCGCGCTTCAAACAGCCGCTCGATTCAGGGCATTCCAAGCGCCGCGCCCGCCAGCTCCTGTTGGCGACCGTCTTCTACCTGCCGCTGCTGTTCGCGCTGATGATGCTGAACAGTGTCTAAACCTTTTGCGCAAATGCCGGGTTTTGCCGGCGCTTCGTGCTGGGCTCGCCCGCGATAAAGCGATTCGTTAGGAGTTACGCCCAGTCCCGCAGGGACGGCAGAGGATAGCCCGGCACGTGAGTGCCGGGAAAGCGGACAAAAAAAGTTGCGAGTCCCGTAGGGACGACACGAGCTGCGCCAAATGAGCACGCAGCCTTTTTTCTTTCGCCCGCTGAAGCGGGCTGGGTTCTATTTGCGATCCCGAACTCCGCTTAGGTCACTCTGCCGACAATGCGACGATAGATGTACGTGCCCGCGACAGCGGAGAGGGAGAGCGGAATCAGGATTGGCAGCCCAAGTGCCAGTACTACGAACATCTTCCCAATGACGCCTTGCCTCCAGATGGATACCGGGTCCCAGCCCGCCCGCGGGCCGAATGCTCGGTCAAGAATCGCAATCTCTAAAGCAAAGGCTAGAGCCAGTACAACCAGGGCGGTGGCTGCGCTTGCAACACCTGCGGCGAGTCGCCTTCTCCACATATTCTTCAGCCTGCGTCACTATTGTAGATCGGTACTGATGCCATTCGCGACGACGCCGGACCGTATTGGCTCTGCGCTTGCCCAAAAACATGGGGGATTTTGCACCGCTGCGCTCTCCGCCGCATCTAGTTAAAGTGACCAGTGGCTGCTCACGTTGAAAACCCGCTCTCTGCCGCTCCTGCTCCCGCAGCCGTTCCCGTGATCGCGGTCCATGACCTGCGCCACCATTATGGGGAGCGTATGGCGCTGGACGGCGTTTCCTTCGACGTTCGCTCGGCGGAGATCTTCGCTTTGCTCGGACCCAACGGCAGCGGCAAGACCACACTGTTCCGCATCTTGAGCACGCTCATGCTGCCCTCGGGCGGGCGCGCCGTGGTCCAGGGCTGCGACGCCGCCGGCGACCCCACCGGCCTGCGCCGGCACATCGGGGTTGTGTTCCAGGCGCAGAGCATTGACATCAAACTTTCGGCGGAGGAAAACCTCCGCCACGTCGGCCACCTGTACGGGCTGAGCGGCGGGGCGCTGAAGGTGCGGATTCGCGAGATGCTGGGCCGCGTCGGCCTGCTGGACCGGGCAAAAGATCGTGCCGAGACCTTGTCTGGCGGCCAACAGCGGCGGTTGGAACTGGCCAAGGGGCTGCTGCACCGGCCTTCGGTGCTGCTGCTGGATGAGCCCACGACCGGCCTCGATCCGGGCGCGCGCCGCGACCTGTGGCAGTACCTGCACATGCTGCGCGATGAAGAGCGGGTGACCGTGATCGTCACCACCCACCTGATGGAAGAGGCCGAGCGCTGCGACCGCCTGGCCATCCTGAGTCACGGCAAGCTGGTGGCGCTGGGGACGCCGGTGGAGTTGCGCTCGGAAATCGGCGGCGACGTTATCCTGCTGGAGGCCACCGATCCCGAATCGCTGGCGGCGCGCATCGCCGAGCGATACCACCTGGCGGCTTCCGTGATCGCCGGCAAAGTCCGCCTGGAGCGCCAGAACGGGCATCGCTTCGTCACCGACGTGGTCGAGTCCTTCCCCGGCGAAATCCAGGCCATCTCGGTCAGCAAGCCCACGCTGGAAGACGTGTTCATTCACCGCACTGGGCACCGCTTCTGGAGCGAGAATCACGTTGAAGGCAACGAAATGTGAAATTGGAAATTTTAGAATTTGAAATTTGCAACACGTTGAGTTCTGACTGGACGACACGAAATCCTGGAGCTTTGAAATGTCAACTTTTCAAATCTCCAATTTCAAATTCCTGAAATGGCTACTGGCACACAGACTTTGCCCGCACCCGCACCTGCCGTCGGCGCGCTCATCCCGGCGCTCTCGCTGTGGTGGCGCGAAATCGTGCGATTCTACCGCCAGCCATCGCGCGTGGTCGGGGTGATCGCCTCCCCGGTGCTGTTCTGGGTGGTGATCGGCTCCGGCTTCGGGACCTCGTTCCGCGGCGGCGCCGGGCGCGGCAACCAGCATTACCTGGATTACTTTTTCCCCGGCGCCCTGATCATGATCGTGCTCTTCACCTCGATTTTCACCATGATGTCGGTGATCGAGGACCGCAAAGAGGGCTTCCTGCTCTCCGTGCTGGTGGCGCCGGTGCACCGCTCGGTGATCGTGCTCGGCAAGGTGCTGGGCGGGACTACGCTCGCGGCCGTGCAGGGACTGGTTTTTCTTGCTTTCGCGCCCGCCCTGGGAGTGCGCATCGGGCTGGCACAACTGGGACTGATCGTGCTGGCCGTATTCCTGGTTTCGTTTTCCCTGACCGCGCTGGGCTTCGCCATCGCCTGGCCCATGGACTCGACGCAAGGCTTCCACGCCGTGATCAACCTGTTCCTGATCCCGCTATGGCTGCTCTCGGGCGCGCTCTTCCCGCTGAGCGGCGCCTCGGGCTGGATGCGGCTGCTGATGCGCCTGAACCCGCTCACCTACGGAGTGGAGGCGCTGCGGGCCGTGCTCTTTCCGGGCAGCAGCGCGTTTCCGGTGAGCCTCTCCCTGATCGTATTGGCGGGATTCTCCGGGGCGATGTTCGTCCTGGCGTTCGCCATGGCGAACCGGCGCACCACCAAACCGGCGGCGTGAGATTCCTTTCCCGACCGAGGGCGGCCGGGCTACATCGCGGCCGGGCTACATCGCGGCCGGGCTACATCGCGGCCGGGCCACATTGTCGTTCTCATGTTTGACTACGCTACTCTGCCGGCCGTGAACGCCGTCCTGAACGGCGCCAGCGCGGTGCTGGTGGCCGGCGCGCGCGGTTTCATCCGCCGCGGCAAGGTCGCCACCCACCGCGCCCTGATGCTCGGCGCAGTCGCCACCTCAACCGCATTTCTCGTTTCCTATGTCTACTATCACGCGCACGCCGGGATCGTGCGCTTCCAGGGGCATGGCTGGTCACGGCCGCTGTATTTCACGATCCTGACCACGCATACCATCCTTGCCGCCGCCACTGTGCCCCTGGTTGCGATCACGCTCACCCTCGGCCTGCGCCGGCGCGACCTGCGGCATCGCGCCATCGCCCGCTGGACCTACCCCATCTGGCTGTACGTTTCCGTCACCGGCGTGGTGATCTACTTCATGCTTTATCATTTGTTCCGCGCATGATTTCGCCAAACCCAATCGTCCGTGATCCGGACTTCGGCCGCAAGCGCGCTTCCCTCGGCGGGCGCATGCTGTTCTTCGCCGCAGCGTGGGCGATCGTGCTGGTCCCGTTCCTGTTGTGGCGCAGCGACTGGCTTAGCGGCGGGCTTACCGAGAGCGAACTGGGCCAGTATCTCCAGGACCAGCAGACGCCACGGCACGTCCAGCATGCCCTGGGGCAGGTGAGCGAGCGCATGGCAGAGCACGATCCTACGGTCGCGCGCTGGTATCCCGACCTGGTGAGGCTCGCCTCCAGTCCGCTGGAGGAGATCCGCAACACTGACGCCTGGATCATGGGCCAGGACACTTCGCGCCCCGAGTTCCACCAGGCGCTGCTCGCCATGCTGAACGACCCTTCACCGCTGGTGCGCGGCAACGCCGCCGTGTCGCTGGTAGCGTTCGGGGACGATGCCGGGCGCCAGCAACTGCGCCAGATGTTGCAGCCGGCCAAAGTGGCCGCGCCGCAGGCGGGACGCGTCATTGATCTGGCTACGGCGGGAACGGCGATCCGTCAGACCGCGGCGATTGCCAGGCTGCAAACCACCGGCGGAACCATCCAGGTGCGCGCGCCCATTCCGGGGCGCGTCCGCGCGCTGGCGGTCCAGCGCGGCGCCAGCGTGCAGGCCGGCAGCGAGCTGGCGATGATCGATCCCGGCCCGGCGCAGGTCTGGGAAGCGCTGCACGCCCTGGCGCAGGTGGGGCGCAAGGAAGACCTGCCCTTGATCGCGCCGTACCAGACCACCCCGGCCAGTTTCCCCGAGAAGGTGCGACAGCAGGCGGCGGAGACGGAGCGGGCCATTCTGGAACGCGGCCGCTAGCGAACTGCGGTTGAGCTGTGGGGATGGCGACCTGATAAGTGCCTGCATGCATGCTTGGCTCGCCAGAGGCTGCGGCGATCCTTCGACTCGGGCGTGCGCCCTCGCTCAGGATGACAACTGCAATGCGGACCTTCTCAGGCGAGGAGGACCGAAAGACCAATTGACCCGAAAAGATTATCCCGCCGCGATGTGTTCGCCGAGGGCGGCCTCGATGTCGGCGGGGGCGAGCTTTTCGCCGTCGTTGAGGCGCTGGAGGAGGGATTCGATAATGTCCTTGCCCTCGTCTTTGCGGTAGTCGCGCAGAAAGCCGTCGTAGAAGTGCTCGCCCGCCATGGCTCGGTTGATCTCCCACTCCTTGTTGTGCTCGTTCAGCTCGGTGTAGTAGACGACGCGGTATTTGCCGGTGTAGGCGGCCTCGCGGTAGATCTCAAACATGATCTTGTCGGATTCCATCATGAAGCGCGGCACCTCACCCGCAATTTGATGAGATTGTAACAGCGCGCGGTGCGGGGCAAGTTCAGCGCGAACGCATTTACGCCCCTTCGCGGGCGAGGGCGCCCGCGCCACATTTACAATGTCGGGTTTGGGTGATTGCCTTATGCCTGCCTACTTCAGCGACGAGCTGTTCCGTTTTCTCAAGCAGTTGAAACGCAACAACAACCGGGAATGGTTTCAGCGGCACAAACAGGAGTACGAGGCGCTGGTGCATCAGCCGGCGCTGCGCTTCATCGCCGAATTTGCCGGGCCGCTGTACGACATCAGCCCGCACCTGGTGGCGGGTTCCCGTTCCCTGTTCCGCATTTACCGCGACACCCGTTTCTCGCCCGACAAGCGGCCCTATAAAACGCATGTCGGGATGCGTTTCTCGCACCCGGGCAAGGACGTGCATTCGCCCGGCTACTACCTGCACCTGGAGCCCGGCGAATGCTTCGCCGCCGCCGGGTTGTGGCGGCCCGATGCGCCGACGCTGCTCAAGGTGCGCACGGCGATCGTGTCGCGGCCAGAGGAATGGAGGGCGGTGCGCCAACTGCTGAGTTGGGACGATTCAGGGAAGCTCAGCCGGCCTCCGCGCGGCTTCCCGCCCGGCCACGAGTTCCTCGAAGACCTCAAGCTCAAGGATATCGGGACGGCGGTGGACTTCACGGAAAAGCAGGTGTGCGGGCCGCGCTTCATGCAGATCGTCGCCGCTGCCTGCCGCGAGATGGCGCCGCTGGCGGAGTTCTTGAGCGGCGCCGTGGGACTGAAGTTCTGAAATTCTCAACCACAAAGGGTCACAAAGCTTTTCTTCATGTGCCTTCGTGCCCTTTGTGGCTACTGGAAAAAATACAGAGATCCTGAGTTCGCGCCCCTTCGGCTTCGCTTCAGGGCAGGCTCCAGCGGGCGCGAACTCAGGATGACGCCCTCCAACTTTTCAGTTCTTGGCCGAGTTCTTTGGTCTTTGCAATCCGCAAATTCAGTCGCCCGCCAACTGCATCAGGTCCCGCGCCGGGGCGGGCCCGATGGTGACCAGCTCGGCCGCAGCGCTTTCCTGCGAGCCGCAGCCGGTGGTCTTGCCGCCCAGGCTGGCGGCCAGGCGCAGCTCGTGGCGCAGCCGCTGCTCGAATTGCTGAAGCTGCTCGTCGATTGAGACCTTCTTCTGTTTCTCGCGCACCATGTCTTCGCGGTAGCGCTTGAGGAAATAGCCAATAGTTTCCACGCGGATTCTGATCGAACCGCTGGGCTTGTTCTCGTCAATGTCCTTGAAGCAGAAGTAGGGCGTGCCGGAGTGCTCGACGATCTCTTCGATCGCGGTGTAGATGGGCGCGTCGTGGCCGCACTTGAAGCTGGATAGCTCCAGCGCCACCAGGTTCGCGTGCCGCGCGATGTACTTCGCCGCCCACACCTTGCGCGAGGTGTTCTCTGAGTACGAGTTCTTCCAGGCGTCGGAAACGTCCATCGGGTGCGAGATGATGCCCGCCTTCACTTCCTCGCCGAACAGCTTCCACACGATGTCGTCGTCCAGCGGCAGCGAGTCTTGCGAGAAGATCGGATAGCCGAGCTTCTGGAATTCCTCCAGGATCTCGTGGTTGATGCCGGGGTCATTGTGGTAGGGACGGCCGAGCAGCACGATGCCGAGCTTGTCCTCGCGCTCCAGCTTGCGCAGCACCTCGCGGGCGGTGGCGCGCATGACGTCGTTGTCGAACTTCTTCATCGCGGCGAGGCCCTGCTCGACGGCGCGCCAGTTCTCTTCCTCGCTTAGGCCGAGCACGTCTTTCCAGTCGGCGAACATCTGGCGGTGACAGACCTTGGGGTCGCCGAGTTCGACCAGCGTGTCCTTCCAGAGCACGCCTTTTTCCTTGAACAGGTCGGACTCCTTGGTGAAGGCCGCCTTCACCGAGGCGGGCGTGGCGGTGACCGTCGGACACGCGCGCGAACTCTGGGTCTTCACCAGGAAGGTCGGCAGCGAGTCGATCATCGGGAAGAAGATGATGTCGAGCTGCTTCTTCGGGTGAATGGCGTACAGCAAATTGTGCACGTGCGGAATGCCGACCTTGGACGGGAAGCAGGGATCGATGGCGCCCCGCTTCGCGCCCTCTTTATATAGCTGCTCGGTGGTGTACTCGGACCAGAACAGATTTTCCGCCTTCAGCCCCAGCGCCTCGAAATAGGCGCTGAAAAACGGGCCGCAGGAGTACATGTTGAGGGCGCGCGGCATGCCGATCTTCAGTTCGGCGCGTTTCTTCATCAGCTCGGCGCGCTTTTTCTGCGCGGCGGTGATCTGCAACTTCGGCAGCGCATCGGCGACTAACGGCGGTTCGTAGCTCTTGAACGCCGCCTTGGCCGCGATCTCCACCAGGTTGGGGTTTTCCTTCTTGATGGAATCGATGTCGCCCTTGATAACGCGCATCTCCTCCACGTTCTCGACCGTTCCCTTCTCGCAGGTGGCGATGATCAACCGCTGCGCGCCGGCGTCAAGCGGAACCTTGGTCTTGGCCGGCGGCTTGTAGGTGGCATTGGGAATGGCGGTCTTGACGTCGATGAAGGTGCGCAGGCACTTGTTCTTGCAGAAGTAGCAGCGCGTGTTCTCGTTGCGCGCAGTGGTGAAGCTGATGGAAGCGACCTGATCGAGGCCGATAAACGTGGTCTGCTTGCCGTTTTCCCACAGGCGCACCGCTTCGAACGCGCAACCAATGGCGCCGGCTTCGCCGCAATGCTGGTGAACGATCACTTCCGGCTTAACTTCCTTGCCCTTGAAGCGCGACTCGATGAAGTCCACCTGCGACTTCACCGCCGCCAGGTTGTGCTGCGTGCCGCCCTGGAGAATGAACTTGCGCCCGATCGCCGACAGGTTGGGAATCTGCGAGACGTAGAGCCAGATATTTTTCGGCAGCACGTTGCACAGCCCGGCCATGATCTCTTCCGGCTTCCAGCCCTGGCGCTGGAAGTCGACGATATCCGACTGCATGAAGACGGCGCAGCCATAGCCGAATTGCGGGTAGCCTTTGGCGTTGAAGGCGATGTCGGCGAATTCTTCCACCTTGAAGCCGAAGCTTTCGCAAGTGCCCTGGAGGAAGTAGCCGTTCCCGGCCGAACACTGCGTGTTGAGCTTGAAGTCTTTGACCCGGCCGTCTTTGAGGATGATGATCTTGATGTCCTGGCCGCCGACATCGCAGATCACGTCTGCGTCGTGATAGAAGTGCAGCGCGGCCTGGGTGTGGGCCACGGTCTCGACGAGGGCGACGTCGGCGCCGACGGTGTCTTTCAGAATGTCCTTGGCGTAGCCGGTGGTGCCGACACCTAATACTTTAAGTGTTGCCCCTTGATCGCTGACCTGCTTAGCGATCTTGCCCACCACCTCCTGCGTGTCCTCGATCGGATTGCCCTTGGAAAGCTGGTAGGTCTTGCACAGCACATTGCGGTCGCGGTCAACAAGTACAGCTTTCGTGGACGTGGAGCCGCCGTCGATGCCGATAAAGGCCTCCACCACTTGCCCGGGCTGGAACGTAGTCGCAACAAACTTCTTCTTGGTGTACTTGCGCCTGAACTCTTCCAGCTCTTCCGGACTCTTTGCGAGCGCCTGCGCGCCGCCCTTCTTCGCCTTCTCCTGGACGCGGCCCTCGGTGATGTACCAGGCCAGCTTGTCGCAGCCGAGATAGACGCCCACGCCGGGGTCTTCCGACTTGCCGTATTCCACCGCGCCAATGCAGGCGAAGTACTGGGCGTTGTCGGGAGTCTTGACCAGGTCTTCGGGATTGGCGCCCTCGGGCAGCGGGTAGTTGCGCTCCTCCCAGATTTTGGGGATGTTGACCTTCCAGCAGTCGCGCATGCCCTGGATGTAGCAGTTGGGACCGCCCAGCAGCAGCACGGTGGGCCGCAGGGTGTTGCCGCGGGTGAGCACAGAAAGGTTCTGCTGCACGATGGACTCGAATAGCGAGGCCATCAGTTCGGGCGGCGGCACGCCCTGCTTTTGCAGGCCGTTGATGTCGGTTTCCGCGAAGACGCCGCACTTGCCGGCCACCGGGTGCAGCTGCAACACTGGTTTTGCTATAGCTCTGCAAACTCGGCATTCGAAACTCGGCACTCGGCACTACTACAGTCCGGATCGGCTGTGCTCCGCCGTTGTGACCGGCCGCTTGCCCAGCAGCTTGCGCAGCACCTTGATTCCCTTGTCCACGTGTTTTTCTTCCAGCAGATAGGGCGGCAGAAAACGGAGCACGACGTCCTGGGTGCTGTTGAAGAGCACGCCCTGTTCGAGGGCGGCGTCCACCATGGGGCGGGCGGGCACAGTCAGCTCCATGGCCTGCATCAGGCCGCGGCCGCGCACCTGGCGCACGACGCTGAAGTCCTGGCCCAGGCGCTGCAACTCTTGCTGCAGATAGGCGCCGACGCGGCGCACGTTATCGAGCAGATTTTCCTGCTCCAGGACGGCGAAGAATTCCAGCGCCACCCGGCAAGCCAGCGGGCCGCCGCCGAAAGTGGTGCCGTGCTTGCCGGCGGTGATGGCGCCGGCCAGTCGCTCGCGCACGATGAAGGCGCCCAAGGGCAGGCCGGCGGCCAGCGGCTTGGCCACCGCCACCACGTCGGGGAACACCCAGAACTGCTGGAAGGCAAA
>Ga0315268_10002758_pt1 | contig 19667 bp, 19 predicted proteins | sample C1_top_MG_FD_204535 | JGI IMG/M metagenome (GOLD analysis project Ga0315268, IMG submission 204535) | Sediment microbial communities from Yellowstone Lake, YNP, Wyoming, USA - C1_top | ecosystem: Environmental > Aquatic > Freshwater > Lake > Sediment | place: USA: Wyoming | collected 2017-08-01
GCACCGGCTCGACGCTGCAGGGAATGCAGCTTATCATGGAAAAGGCCGGAGCCAAAGTGATTGCTCAGGCGGCTGTGTTCACCGAGGGTGAACGGGCCAAGTGGAAGAACATTATCGCGCTGGGACATCTTCCGGTGTTCACGGATTAGAGACTGCTTTCGGTCTAGCCGTGCTCGTAAGCGAAATGGCAAACGTGAAAACGCTCGATTGGTTCAGCACCATTGAAAGGATTGCCTCAGAAAGAGGAAAAGTGCTGTATGCAGCCGGCGACTGACCAAGTGCTTGAGTGGCTCGCCAAGGCCGAGCGCGATTTGATGGCAGCGGAAATAAGGAGTGAAGCATCAGAACTCGTACTGCATTGATTTGAAAATTGATCCGCTTGGATCGTATTTGCGACCGAGACGGTTATAGCCCAAGCAGGCCGCATGGTCTGCGAGTTTGATAGAAGGATCAATCTGCCTTCTGGCTGTCTTCGGTCGGAAGGCGTTTTGTTTCAGATGGCCGAACCGATTGTTCGAATTGAGCAACTCTATCACACTTACCAAGGCGCGCGCCCGGTCGAGGCGCTGCGCGGGATTGACCTTGCCATTGACGAAGGCGAGTACGTCGCCGTCATCGGCGCAAATGGCTCCGGCAAGTCTACGCTGGCGCGGCAGCTGAACGCGCTCCTGCAACCTACTCGCGGCGACGTGTGGATCGCAGGAGCCGACACGCGCGACGGCGCACGCCTGCGCGAGATTCGCCGCACGGTTCAGATGGTCTTTCAGCAACCCGAAACGCAACTGGTGGCGACCGTCGTGGAGGAGGATGTTGCGTTCGGCCCAGAGAACTTTTCTGTGGCGGTGGCTGAATTGCCGGAACGAGTGCGCTCGGCGCTGGAAACGGTGGGAATGTGGGCGTACCGTGCCAGACCGCCGCACTTGCTCTCTGCCGGGCAAAAGCAACGTGTAGCGATTGCCGGCGCGCTGGCCGTTCATCCGCGTGTGCTGGTGCTGGATGAGGCGACGGCGATGCTCGACCCGGCAGGGCGAGCAGCGGTGCTTGATGTGGCGCGGCATCTGCATGAGCAGGGCACGACCATCGTCGCCATCACGCATGAGATGGACGAAGCGGCGCAGGCCGATCGCGTCGTGGTGATGGCGGATGGGCGCGTGGCGATGGACGGCTCGCCGCGCCGCGTCTTTTCCCGCGCGGACGAGTTGCGAGCATTGAGCCTGGACGTGCCGCCCGCCGCTGCTCTTTCTCTGCAATTGGGTTTGCCCTTGTGCCTCACGGCAGATGAACTGGTGGATGCTCTGGAGCGTGTGCGTCCGTCCACGGATGGACAATCTGAGCCGCAGGTCGGCGAGGGACCTTTTTCATTTGAGGCAGGCGCCCGTCGCCTTGAGGCTCAGGCTGACGATGCGACCATCTGTGTTGAGCGATTGACCCATCTCTATATGCGTGACACGCCGCTTGAATCCCAGGCCCTGTCTGCTGTTGATTTAAAGGTCTATCGCGGCGAAATCGTCGGGCTGATCGGGCCGACTGGGTCGGGCAAGTCTACACTCCTTCAACATCTCAACGGCTTGTTGCGCCCGCAATCCGGGCGTGTCATTGTGGATAAGCATGATCTGGCCGACGCGGCCACGGACTTGCGGGCCGTCCGCCGCACAGTTGGGCTGGTGTTCCAGCAGCCAGAAGATCAACTCTTTGAACGTTACGTGGGCGACGATGTGGCTTTTGGCCCACGGCAGATGGGACTGGCGAAAGAGGATGTCCGCGAACGTGTCCGTTGGGCGATGGAATCAGTGGGGCTGGGATTTGAGGCGTTCAAGGATCGCTTGACGACGACACTTTCCGGCGGCGAGCGCCGTCGCGCCGCGCTCGCGGGCGTGTTGGCGCTTCGGCCTCAAGTGCTCGTGGCCGATGAACCAACCGCCGGACTCGACCCGCATGCGCGCTCCGAGGTGCTCCGCATCTTTCGCGGCTTGCACGCTCAGGGCGTGACGCTGGTCATCGCCTCTCATCGCATGGACGACATTGCCGCGTTGTGTGACCGGGTCGTGGCGCTCGATGGCGGGCGCGTGGTTGCGGCAGGAACCGTTCGCGAAATTTTCGCGCAACCCGATTTGCTCCAAGCGCATGGTCTCTCAGTCCCGCCGCTGGCGGCGATCGCACACAAACTGCGCGCCGCTGGCTGGCCGATCCCAGGCGGCGCCTTGAACGCTGGACAAGTCATCCAGGCCTTGTGCCAGATTCCAGAATTCATTGACTGTCAGGACGCTTTGAGAAATTCGGTGGAACTTGTGTGAGTATGGAAGAGTTTGAATTGCTGCGCAATGTCACCATCGGTCAATATCTTCCGACGAACTCGGCGCTGCATCGGCTCGACCCGCGCACCAAGATCGTCGGCTTTGGCTTGCTGATGATTCTGATCATCGCACACCCTTTTGCGTCTTGTCTGCTGGTTGCACTGGGCAGCGTGTTGGGGCTGGTCGTGCTCGCTCGTGTGCGAGTGAGCTTTGCGCTCGGCGGATTGCGGCCGGCGCTGCCGATCTTGTTGTTGCTCGTCGTGTTGCAGTTATTTGTGGGCTGGGGCATGCCCGCGAATGCGGATTGCCGGCTGCTGTGGAATTGGGGCTTGCTTCGAATGACGACTTGCTCGGTGCAGGCCGTCATCCTCCTGCTGGCCCGCCTCACGGCGCTTATCCTGTTGACCAGCCTGCTGACACTCACCAGTACGATCACGGAACTGGCGCATGGCTTCGAGTCCCTGTTGCGTCCCTTTCAACGCCTGGGAGTTCCCGCCGATGAGCTGGCGATGGTGTTTACACTGGCGCTGCGTTTTGTGCCGACCCTGGCCCTGGAGATGGAAAAGTTGCTCAAGGCACAGGCCGCGCGCGGCGCAGACATTCGGCGTGGCTCGAATCCGATCCAGCGCACGCGGCAACTGCTGCCAGTACTCGTGCCGCTGTTTATCACAACGTTACGCCGGGCCGAGGACCTGACGCTGGCGATGGAAGCGCGCGGCTATACAGGAGGGCAGGGGCGCACCCATTACGTGCGATTGCATTTTTGCCCGGCAGATGCCGTTGCGCTTGCGCTGACGGTCGGATGGTTGGTGATTCTGCTGGTCGCACCGTTTGGCGCGGTAGACCAGTACGGAATGTCGTTGCTGGCTCAAATTGCCAGACCATAAAGAATGAAAGGAGCAAGTACAATGAAACTCACAGTTCGCCAAATCGTGATTTCGGGTTTGATGGGCGCGATCTCGATCTTGCTTGGCGTGACGCGTCTGGGCTTTATCGGCCCGTTTCCGCCGCTCATCATGGTGAGCGCCACCATTATGCACGTCCCTGCCATCATCGGCGGTGTGCTGGAAGGACCATGGGTCGGCGCGATCATCGGGCTGATTTTCGGTGTGTTTAGTTTGCTGCAAGCTCCAACTGAGCAGCCGCCGGTAAACTTGTGGTTCAGCAATCCGCTGGTCTCGATATTGCCGCGCTTGTTCATCGGAGTGACTTCGGCCCTGGTCTACCAGGCGCTGCGCAAGTCGAACGAGATCGTCGCGTTAGGTGTGGCGGGGCTGGTCGGCACGCTGACCAACACCGTGCTCGTGATCGGAATGATCATCGTGTTGCGCTATGCGCCTGCGGCGGGCATCGTGCCGGCGGTCATTCCGAACGCGATCGCCGAAATTATCGTCGCCATAATTATTGTCGTGGCTGTCGTCGCCGCCTGGAAGGGCATCGAAAGCGGGCGTAAAGGTTCATCAGTTTGAAAGGCTGTGGGATGAAGGATGACGGCGGAATCCTTTTCATCTCTCGGCCTTCATCCTTCAGAGGAGGCATTATGCTACTCTGCATTGACATCGGCAACTCTAATATCAAGTTTGGCCTGTTCGACGACAGCAAGCCGTGCGCACACTGGCGCATTGCCACGGATCGCGCCAAGCTGGCCGACGAGTATGCAATGCTCTTGCTCGACCTGTTTGCCGCCGAGCATATCTCTGCCGGAGAAGTGAGCGGGTGCGCGATCTCATCTGTCGTCCCGCCGCTCACGCCTGCGTTTGCAGAAATATCGAAGCGTTATCTGAAGCAGGAGCCGGTCATCGTAGGACCGGGCGTCAAGACTGGGCTGAGCATCCGCACCGATCACGCTGCCGAAGTCGGCGCAGATTTGATCGTGAACGCCGTGGCCGCACGACACTTGTATGGCGCTCCCGTCGTCGTCATCGGGTTCGGGACCGCCACCACTTTTGCAGCCATCTCGGCCCAAGGCGAGTTTGTGGGCGTGGCTATTGCGCCTGGCGTCTTGACAGGAGCCGAAGCCCTGTTTCGCTTCGCCGCCAAGCTGCCCCAGGTCGAGCTATCGCGGCCGCCGCACGCTATCGGCAAGAACACGATTCACTCGATGCAGTCGGGGCTGATCTTTGGCTTTGCCGGGCTGGTCGAGGGACTGGTCAGGCGGATGCGCGCAGAGCTGGGTGGACGAGCGCGCGTGGTCGCCACGGGGGGACTGGCGGAACTCATCGCCGCCGAGACCGACGTAATCGAAGTGGTCGAGCCGGATCTGACGCTGATCGGGCTGCGGATGATTTACGAGATGAACCAGAACAATGGGACAAGGTGATTGTTTATTGGACGTGCAGTTCCACTACCTGGCGAAAGTGGTAGCCATAGATCGTTAACGTGATCGCCAGCGGGAACAGGCTGGGCTTGCGGAACAGCGACCAGAGTACGAGCTTCCAATACTGGGCGCGCTCCACGCCCTTGATGCCGAGTTGATAGGCCGAGCGGAAAAAGGCCAGGACGTACTGCGGCTCCAGGCGTATGCTGATTTGTGGCGTTTTGTACTCCTGAAGAAATGTCTTGACGCGGGCATAGTAAAACTGGGGCGAATAGATTTGCTCCAAGAGCTTTTTGTATCCCTCGCGCAAAGTGTCCAGTCCCATGCGGGGAAGAATGTTGGTCTTGCCGTCCACATTATCGCCTGACATCTCACTGGTCAAGCGTCCCTCGCGCTTCATGCGCTCGTAGAGCTTGGTCCCGTAGGGAGCTTGCAGCATTCCCACCATGGCGGTCACAATGCCGCTCTTTTGGATGAAATCAATTTGCTGTTGAAAGACCGCTGGCGTGTCATGATCAAAGCCGACGATAAAGCCGCCTTGCACCTGTAGCCCGGCACGTTGAATGTGCTTGACACTCTCCACCAGGTTACGGTTCTTGTTCTGGAACTTGTTGCATTCGGCCAGGCTGTCCTCGTTCGGCGTCTCGATGCCGATGAAGACCGTATCAAAGCCGGCTTGCGTCATCAGCCTCATCAGTTCCGGGTCATCTGCCAGGTTGATGGATACCTCGGTATTGAATGGCATACCAATCTTGCCCTTGCGCCACTCGATCAACGCCGGGAGCATCTCTTCTTTCAGTTGCTTCTTATTCCCGATGAAATTGTCGTCCACGAAAAACACATTGTTGCGCCAGCCGAGCGCATAGAGGCCGTCTAGCTCGGTCGTGATTTGAGCGGCTGTCTTGGTGCGTGGACGATGGCCGAACAGCGCCGTCACGTTGCAGAACTCGCAATTGTAAGGGCAGCCACGCGAAAACTGGATGCTCATCGTAGAATACAGTTTGGGGTTTGCCAGTTCCCAAAGCGGCGCCGGGGTTTGCCGGATATCGGGATACTCGTTGGTCGTATAGATGCGTTGAGTGCGTCCCAGGGCGAGGTCGGCCAGGAATGGCGGCAGTGTCAACTCGGCTTCGTTCAGCACCAGATGATCCACCGTGGGGAACTGTTCGTACTCTTGAGTAAAGAGCGGCCCTCCGGCAACCACCTTGACGCCGGCTTCCTTGCAGCGCGCAATTACCTGCTGCGCCGATTCGCGCTGCACCGTCATGGCGCTGATGAAGACCATGTCGGCCCATTCAAGATCTTTTTGCTTGAGGCTTTCGGCATTTAGATCCACCAGGCGCTTTTCCCAGCCGGTGGGCAGCATGGAAGCTATGGTGAGCAGCCCCAGCGGCGGTGAGGAAGCCTTTTTGCGAATGAACTTGAGTGCATGCTTAAAGCTCCAAAAGGTATCGGGGAACTCGGGATAGACGAACAAGATCTTCATTGGGGTCTCCTTCCAGGCCAAATAAGGATGTTCAAGCGAGTTTTACTTTTGGGGAATGAACGCCCCGTAAAGGAAAATCTCGAGCGTGACGTTGAGCATGGGTCGCACCTTTTCGATGTGCCCTGAAGTAAAGTGAGCGCGGATGCCATTCAAGACGCTGCTGAGAAAAAACTCGGTCGCATATTCAACGCTGACCTCAGGCCGTAGCTTGCCCTGAGCGCGTGCCAGCGTCATCACGGTGCGGATAAGAGGGGCGAGGTCGGGGATGTAGCGCATTGCCATCGCCAGCCGGTCCGGATCGAGGGTCAGCAGTTCGGCCACAACAACAGCCGCCATGGATGGATCGGCCATGCACAACTCTGCCAGGCTCGTCGCGAAATTGCGCAATACCTCGGTCGGCTCGGTGATTTCATCAACTTGCCTCTGGATGTCATCTACCAAGATATTCAATTGCGGTTGTGCTCCCGCCAACACGATCAACTCTTTGTAGGGGAAATAGTTAAAGATCGTTTTCTCGCTGACCACGGCGGCTTTGGCGATCTGTTTGATCGAAACCTGATCAAAGCCGTGTTCTTTGAAAAGAGAAACTGCTTTCTCTACAATCGTTTGCTCGGTGATAGAGCGTTTTGTATCGCGTAGCGAGAGTGTCATAGTATACCTTATATAAAATTACAGTATATGTAATTTTGCCGTTAGTATACACTGTGTAGCCTGTTTTGTCAATACCTTCGATATTGCTTGACTTCGGCAAGTATATCGGTTATACTATTGATTGAACGTTCAATCAATAAACAGGTTAGGATGAGGAGAGAGGCCATGTCACCCGAAGACAAAGACAGACGGCAACAGATTTTGGACGCGGCGCAAAAGGTGTTCGCCCAAAAAGGCTTTGAAGGAGCGAGCATCAAAGACCTGGCCAAAGCGGCCAAGATCTCGCCCGGCCTGCTCTACTGGTATTTCAAAGACAAGAGTGACCTCTTTGCGTCGCTCGTGTCCGAGCGGATCAAGATGGCCTTTGGGCTACTGCCGGAAAATGTCTCGTTCGACTTGCCGCCGGAAGAATTCCTGCCACAGTTCGGTCGCTTCTACATCACCATGTTTGAACTGCCTATGAACAATGCGTTGTTCAAAGTCATGATCGCAAATGTGTCGTCTTTCCCGCCGGCGGTGCGCGAGGCGCGGTCGAATGTGATCCATCAAGTATTGGATACGCTGCAAGGTTATTTCCAAGCGCAGGTTGAGCTCGGGCGTATGCGCCCATGCGATACGGAGATGGCCGCTCGAACATTTATGGGGAGTCTCGTGGCGTATCTGCTGCTCAAGCATATCTTGCAAGACCAGCGAGCGGAAGGATTGACGGTTGATCAGATAGTAGATGGGATCGCGGACGTTGTCTTGCACGGCATCCTGTCCGCAGACCAGTGAAGTGGAGTGTATCGTTTCAAGAGATTGAACGTAGCCGACAGGTGAAACGCTATGGCTATCACACGCATCTTTTCGATCATGCGCAAAGAGTTCATCCAAATCTCGCGCGACCCGCGCACGCTGGCGGTGACGCTCATCATGCCCATCATGTTACTGTTCTTGCTGGGCTATGCGGCGACCAACGACGTGCGCAATGTGCCGTTGGTTGTTCTCGACCAGAGCAAAAGCCCGCAGAGCCGCGCGCTGTTGGATGCTTTTCGCGCGACTGGCTATTTTGCGCTGGCTTACGAGGCCAACAGTCAAGAAGAGCTGGCGCTGCTCATTGACGGCGGCAAGGCCCGGACAGGATTGATCATCCCGCCCGACTATAGCGATAAAGTGTCGCGCGGGCAAGCCGTCCCGGTGGCGTTCATTATTGACGGCTCTGATCCAACCGTGGCCGGCGGTGCACTTTCGGCAGCCGCCTTGCTCGGGCAGACTCAAGCGGTCAAGCTTCAGGTTCAGCGATTGTCGCGACAGTCGTTGGGAGGGCTGCCGGCTACGGCGGTGGATATACGCTCGCAGGTCTGGTACAACCCCGACATGGTCAGCGCCTATTTCATGATCCCCGGCATGATCGGGATGATTCTCCAGATGATGACGACGCTGCTCACGTCGGTTGCCATCGTGCGCGAGCGCGAGCGCGGCACCATCGAGCAGTTGATTGTGACACCGGTCCGGTCGTGGGAGCTGCTCGTAGGCAAACTGGTGCCCTACGTGGTGATCGCGTTCGGCGACGCACTGGAGGTGCTGATCATCGGAACGCTGTGGTTTCACGTACCGGTGCGCGGGAACATCGGGCTGTTGCTGGGACTGGCTGGGCTGTTTGTTATGACAACGCTCAGCATTGGCCTGTTCATTTCGACGATTGCTCACACGCAACAAGAAGCCATGCTCACGACCTTTATGACGATCTTGCCGACGATTTTCCTTTCGGGCTTTTTTTTCCCCGTCGCTGCGATGCCGCCTGTATTGCAGTGGATCAGCGCCATCATTCCACTCAAGTATTTTCTCATCATCGTCCGCAGCATCGTTCTCAAAGGCGTCGGGCTAAAGCTGCTGCTGACCGAGACGATGGTATTGGCAGTCATGGGCGTGGTAATGATAGCAGTCGCTTCGTCGCGCTTCCGCAAGCGATTGGATTAATGAAACTCTCATTTGACGGCAGGGCCGGGCAGTGGTAAAATGCTTCCGAAATGGAACTATTCCGAAACGGAAACAAATAATGACTGACCCATCGCTTGCCGCTCACATAGACCAGGCCGCCGCAATCGTCCGTGACATTATGCGCCTAAAGCCGCGCCTCAAGCTGGCGCTGCCGCCTGATCTGGCAAAAGCCAAAGCGCAGCTCGATGCCCTGCGCTCGGTGGGCGACCACGATACACTGTTTCAGGTGGGCGTCGTGCTCTCGCGCCAGCAGGAGCCGTTGAGCATGGGCGAACTGAGCAAGGCGCTGGATGTGCCGCTCAGCACGGCGACCCGCATCGTGGACTGGTGGGTCAAGAGCGGCTATGCCGAAAGGTCGCCCGATGCGCAGGATCGCCGCGTGGTGCGGGTGGCGCTGACCAAGTCGGGCCATGGCTTGCTCAAGACGGGCAACAAGCTCATCTGCCAACGCGTCGAGCAGGTGCTCCGCCGGTTCACGCCGGAAGAGCGCGAGACGCTGGTGGTGCTGATGCGCAAGCTGGTCGCGTCATTGGAAAACGAAGAGGAATAGGGCCAAAACCAATCAGTGCGGTTTCAGTAGAGGCGCTATGGCAATCACTCGTATTATTGCAATCATTCGTAAAGAGTTTATCCAGATTACACGCGACCGGCGGACGTTGATCTTTACGCTGCTGATGCCCCTCATCCAGATGGTGCTGTTGGGCTATGCGGCCAACAGCGACGTGAAAAACGTTCCGCTCGCCGTGCTGGATCAGAGCCGCACATCTCAAAGCCGGGCGTTGCTCGACGCCTTTCGCACAACGGGTTACTTTGTAATTGATGACGAGGTCACCAGCGAGCCCGACCTGGAACGCCTGATTGGCGATGGCCAGGCCAAGACAGGCCTGATCATCCCGCCCGATTACGGCCAAAAGATCGCAGGTGGACAAAGCGTCTCGGTGGCGTTTATTATTGACGGTTCCGATTCATCCATCTCAGCCGGATCGCTGGCGGCGGCTCAACTGATCGGGCAAACCCAGTCGGCCGAAATGCAGATACAGCGGTTGTCGCGCCAGGCGGTGAGCCTGTCCGCTGCGCCCGCGATAGATGTCCGCACGCAGGTCTGGTACAACCCTGATATGGTCACAACGTTCATCATGATTCCGGCCATGGTCGGCTTGATTCTGCAAAGTATCACTTCGACGCTGTCCGCTTCGGCGATTGTGCGCGAACGCGAAAACGGCACGATCGAGCAGTTGATTGTGACGCCCGTCCGCTCGTGGGAACTGATCGTGGGCAAGCTCTTCCCTTATACCTTCATCGCGTTCTTCGACGTGCTGGAAATTCTGGTCCTTGGAACGCTGTGGTTCCACGTGCCGATTCGCGGCAGCATCGGCTTGCTGCTGGCGTTGGCGGCGCTGTTTCTGGTCACGTCGTTGAGTATGGGACTGCTCATTTCGACGGCGGCGCGCACACAACGTGAAGCGCAGACGTTAGGCATGATTATCCAATTGCCCTCCATGTTTCTATCGGGCTTTTTTTTCCCGATTGCTGCTATGCCGCAGGTCTTGCAATGGGTCAGCGTATTGGTTCCGCTCAAGTATTTTATGATCATCATCAAGGCCATCGTGCTCAAAGGGGCTGGGCTGCAACTGCTGATGCCCCAAGTGTGGGCGCTCGTGGTCTTTGCTGTGGTCACGATGGTTTTGGCCGTGTCGCGCTTCCGTAAGCGACTGGACTAGTTCGTCAGAATATTGGAGGGGACGGGTGGTTAGACCCAATCTGTTCTGGCGATTGATGCGATTCGTGAACCGCCGTGTTGTGCCGCGCGTGACGCCGGTACAATATGAGGAACAAGGCGGCCTGACCGCGCACATCTGGAACGACTTGCAGCCAAGCTGACGCTGGTCGTGATTCGACCTGAAGAGGGTAATTCTGGTAGGGGAACAAAAATATGAGAAGGATAATTCCACTCGTCGTGATTCTGGCTTTGATCGGCGGTGGCGCCTGGTGGTGGACACAGCAACAGACTCAGGCGACCGCTGGCTTGAAAGGCTCCGGCACCATTGAGGCGGACCAGGTCAACATCGGTCCCGAAGTGTCGGGCCGTGTGGTCGAAGTAATGGCTGACGAAGGCCAGACAGTCCAGGCCGGCCAGGCGCTCTTCCGGCTGGACGACACATTGCTCACGGCGCAACGCGCGCAGGCCGAGGCGGCCGTCCAGACGGCCCACGCTCAACGCGACCAACTCGTCGCCAAGGCGCGCCCGGAGCAGCTCGAGGCCGCGCAGGCGACCATCCGCTCGGCGCAAGCGGCCCTCTCCGGCGCGCAGGCGGACCTGAACCGCTTGCTGTCCAGAACAACGAATGACCAGGTCGCGGCGGCCCAAGCGCAATTGCAGGCGGCGCAAGCGCAGGCCAAGATCATCCAAGATAGTTACAATGCGATCTCGGATGCGCGCGGCCTGATCCAGGATTTTCGCAAGAATCCTCCCACGTTGCCGAACGGCAAGCAAGTGCACATAGGCAGCTTGGGGCTGGGCGATATGGAACAGCAATTGCTCCCGCAACTCCAGTCCGCCAACGCGCAGGTCGCCGCGGCCCAGGCGGCGTTGAACCAGCTCCTGTCTGGCCCGACCTCGCCGGAGATTCGTTCCGCGCAGGCTCGCGTGGCAGCGGCCCAGGCGCAGTGGCAGGTCGCGCAGGCTCAATACGAACTGCTGGCCGCCGGCCCCAGCCGCGAGCAAGCGGCCGCCGCCGCCGCCGCCGTCGCGCAGGCGGAAGAGTCGCTGCGCACCTACGACGTGCAAGCCGAGAGACTGGTCGTGCGCGCGCCGCAAGCGGGCATCGTCCTTGTGCGCAACGTCGAGGTGGGCGAAGTCGTGGGGCCGGGCGCCACGGTGTTCGTGCTGGGCCAACTCGACCCCGTGCAGTTGACCGTGTATCTGCCGGAGGATAGCTACGGCCAGGTCAAGCTGGGTCAAGTCGCGCAGGTGACAGTGGACTCGTATGCGGGCGTTGACTTTACGGCCTCGGTGGTGCATATTGCCGATCAGGCCGAGTTCACGCCGCGCAACGTGCAAACCGTCGAAGGTCGGCGCACCACGGTGTATGCCATCAAGCTCGACGTGCCCAATCCGGATGGCAAGCTCAAGCCGGGCATGCCCGCCGATGTGACGTTCAACGAGACCGAGCCGCTGGTCGCCAAGTGAGGGGCGCGACTGGACCGGCGGCAAGCGTAGGACGACTTTTAAAAAGAGGCAAGGTATGAGCAAGATAATCAGGGCCCTCGTGGGGATCGCAGTGGTGGCCGGGATCGGCGGCGGCATCTGGTGGTGGTCGCAGCAACAGACACAGGCGGCGCACGGGTTAGCCGGCTCGGGCACCATCGAGGCCACGCAGGTGCAAATCGGCCCCGAAGTTTCCGGGCGGGTGGTGCAAGTGCTGGTGGAGGAAGGACAAGCGGTCCAGGCGGGCGATGTTCTCTTTCGCCTGGACGATTCGATGCTCTCGGCGCAGCGGGCGCAGGCTCAAGCGGCGGTCAACACGGCCCACGCCCAGCGCGACCAGCTCTTAGCCGGAGCGCGCCCCCAACAACTCGACGCGGCGCAAGCCACGATCAGCAGCACGCAGGCGATGCTGTCCGGCGCGCAGGCCGACCTGGAGCATTTGCTGGCCGGGGCGACCAACGACCAGATCGCAGCGGCGCGGTCGCAACTGGCCGCCGCTCAAGCGCGAGCGAAGTTGGCGCAAGACACGTATAAGAACATCCTGGCCGGGCGGTCGAATGGCAATGCGTTTGGCGTGAGCGGCACGGGGCTGGGCCGGCCCGAAGAGGAAATGCGCGTTCAGGTACAGGCGGCCAACTCGCAGGTGACGGCCGCGCAGGCCCGCCTGAACAAAGTGCTGTCGGGCGCGACCTCGGATGACCTCCAGTCGGCGCAGGCTCGCGTGGCTGGCGCGCAGGCGCAGCTCCAGGCTGCGCAAGCGCAGTATGCTCTATTGGCGGCTGGGCCCGCCCGCGAGCAAATCGCGGCGGCGCAGGCCGAGGCGGCGCAGGCCGAGGCGGCGCTCAAGACGCTCGACGCCCAAGCGGACAAGCTGGTCCTTCGGACTCCGACGGCGGGCACGGTGCTCGTCCGCAGTGTGCATGTGGGCGAGGTCGTTTCGCCCGGCGCCAGCGCCGTGGTGGTGGGCAAGCTCCAGACGCTTCAGCTCACGGTGTATTTGTCGGAGGACACGTATGGCCGCGTCAAACTGGGCCAGACGGCGCAGGTCAGGGTGGACTCGTATCCGGGGGTGGCGTTTACGGGCACGGTGGCGCATATCGCCGATCAGGCCGAGTTCACGCCGCGCAACGTGCAAACGGTGGAAGGTCGCCGCACGACGGTGTATGCGATCCAGCTCGACGTGCCGAACCCCGACGGCCGACTCAAACCCGGCATGCCCGCCGACGTGAGCTTTGAAAACTGAGGCAAGCGTCTCTTTCACTGCCGAGAGCGCCGAGGACGCGGAGAATAAAAAAGCGCGGCGTCCTCCGCGTGCTCTGCGGTTAAAAGTTGAATGGGATGGATGATTTGATTGTTGCGGAACAATTGACCAAACACTTTGGCTCGGTGCACGCGGTGGATGGGCTGAACTTGCGCGTAAAGCCAGGCGAAATCTTTGGGCTGGTTGGGCCGGACGGCGCGGGCAAGACGACGACGATGCGCTTGTTCTGTGGGGCTTATGAACCGACCAGCGGGCGTGCCGTGGTGGCTGGCTACGATCTGAACCATCACGTGGCAGAAGCTCGCGCTGCAACGGGTTACGTGGCGCAGCGCTACAGCCTCTATTCCGATCTCACGCCGACAGAGAATCTGGAATTCTTTTCGGAAGCGTACGGCATGCCGCGCGCCAAGCGCGTTGCGCGCGCCAAGGAACTGCTTGAATTTGTCGGGTTGACAGCCTTCGCTCACCGACGCTCCGAGTTCCTTTCGGGCGGAATGAAGCAAAAGCTTTCGCTGGCTTGTGCGTTGATCCATCGTCCGCGTGTGTTGCTGCTCGACGAGCCGACCGGCGGCGTAGACCCGGTGGCGCGTCAAGAGTTCTGGCGATTGCTGTATACATTACTGGCAGAAGGCTCGGCTATTCTCATCAGCACGCCGTACATGGATGAAGCCAGCCGTTGCCACCATGTCGGGTTGATGAATCACGGCAAGTTGATGGCCGAGGGCACGCCGCATGACATCGTGCGGCCGCTTGTCGGGCACATTCTTGAACTGGCCGCCGCGCCCCAGCGCACGGCGCGCGAGATCTCGAGCGCTTTTCCGGGTGTTCTTGACGTTCAGGTATTCGGCGACCGGCTGCACTTGCGCGTAGATGAGGCCGGGCCAGTGACGGAACGTTTGCCGGGCATGTTGACGGGCGCCGGCGTGCACGTTACTCACATACGTTCTGCCGCGCCGACGTTGGAAGATGTGTTTACACAGTTGTTGACTCATAATGGGTAGAGGCGACCCGACGGGTCGTCTCCGCAGAGGCAAGGATGGACTGGATATTCAGCATCCCGCTGTCACTGTATGCGTTCGGTTCTTTCGCTGGCTCGGGGCAACTTTCGCCGGCGGAAGGCGCGGTCTCGGGGATGTTGGGCGTGCTGTATAACGCCGTTCCGATCGCTTACCTTGGGCTAGTCAGTGTGATCAAGCGATCCTAATTTACGCGGCAGGACAAAAACGTGGAAGAACTTGCGATTCAGACAGACGGATTGACTAAACGCTTTGGCGAATTCACCGCCGTGGACGCCGTGACGTTCAGCGTCAAGCGCGGCGAGATCGTCGGCTATGTGGGTCCGAACGGTTCCGGCAAGACGACGACGATCCGCATGTTGTGCGCGGTGCTCACGCCTTCGGCTGGCAACGCGCGTGTGTTGGGACTGGACGTGGTGCGCGACGCCGAAAGGCTCAAAGCGCAAATCGGCTACATGTCGCAAAAGTTTGCGCTGTACGAGGAAATGACCGTTCGTGAGAACCTGGAATTCTACGCCGGGGTGTACGGCGTGCGACGCAACGGCCGGTTGCGCGAGATATTGGAAAGCGTCGGCCTGACCGAGTATGCCAAGATTCAAACACGGCAGCTTTCTGGCGGCTGGCGGCAGCGGCTCGCGATGGGATGCGCGCTGGTTCACGAGCCTAAGCTGTTGTTCCTGGACGAGCCGACGAGCGGCGTTGATCCGGCCGCTCGCCGCGAGTTCTGGGATCGCATCTATATGCTGGCCGAGCAGGGGACGACGGTTTTCGTGAGCACGCATTACATGGACGAGGCGGAGCACTGCGGGCGAGTGGGGTTCATGCACAGCGGCAAGCTGCTGGCGATGGACACGCCCATTGCGCTCAAGGCCAAATACCTGCGCGGCGAGGCATGGGACATTGAGACGACCAGGTTGGTGGAAGGCCTGGCCGCGATGAATCAAATGGAGTGTGTTCAACAAGCCAGCATGGCGGGCGACAAGCTGCACATTATCACTGCGCCGGGCGAGTGCAATGTGGATTTGATTATGCGGACACTCGCGGCGCAGGGCATCACGGATGCACAGGCGGCTCAAGCGGACGCAACGCTGGAGGATGTATTCGTCTCGTTGGCGAGAGGGTAACAAAACCCAAATACGGCGCGCTCTTGTCCACCCTTGCAAAGGCTTGTGACAGCCTTTGCAAGGGTGGTTCATTTGTGCTCGAACCCACTTCTTACCTTAGCATGTCTTACTCATTTGTTTCTAAGGTCGCTTTAAAGTGCCTCTAACGCCGAGCGCCTTGAACGGTGCTATGGTATAGCACGTTGGCGCGACAGGCCGGATGGCGTGTGCACAAGAAACCGATCCTGCCCAGCAAGCGAGGTTGGTTCAGACAAAAGCCATGTCGCAGGCCGACAAGTGACTCGCAGACTAGTTCGACAAGAAAGTGAGGAGGTTACACATGAAAACGCGCAAGGCGTTCTCAATCATCTCGACCGTCGTCGCCGTCGTGGCGATAGCCAGTGTATTGGTGGTGGGCGTCGCCAGCGCCGCGCCTGCTACTTCTTCAATCACGGTCAAATCCCAGGATTGCTGCAACTCGGGCGTGGTGGTGGTGGATTCTGCTATCGCTCCCCAGAATGGCTGGCTGGGCATCTTTAGGGATTCCAATGGCTCCATCGGATCGCTGGTGGGCTATGTGCCGGTATCGGCGGGCCAGAATGGGCGGTTGACCATAGACGTCAATGGCAACCGGATCGGCTCAGCGCCGACGTTGTGGGCGGGCTTTCTCGTAGACTCGACGGGGCTTGGCATCTTTGCTCCCGGCAATTTGATGCTGGCTCCGAACAGCCCGCTCGTGGCGTTCGGCACTCAGACCGCAGCGCCTGCAGCGCCGGCGACAGCTTTGGCGGCGGCTCCGTCAGCTCCGACGACGGGCGGCGCTTCGGCTGCCAAAGGTCCACTGACCGACCAGATCAGCATCAAGTCCCAGGATTGCTGTAACACGGGCGAGTTGGTCGCAAATTCTGTCACGGCGGCCCAGGATGGTTGGCTGGGCATCTTTAGGGATTCCAGCGGCGCTATCGGCTCGCTGGTGGGCTATGTGCCGGTGGTCAAGGGCCAGAATGGGCAGTTGACGATAGACGTCAATGGCAACCGGATCGGCTCAGCGCCGACGCTCTGGGCGGGCTTGCTCGTGGACTGGAGCGGGACTGGCGTGTTTGATGCCAACACCGTTGCGTTGGCTCCGAATACTCCGCTGGTCGCGTTTGCCACTCAGGCGGCTGGAAAATAGTCAGCAAAGCCCGGTATCGCCGGCCCCAAGGGCATGAGCGATGCGGGTGCGTGAGTCTGGCAATACAAGAATATACGTTGTCTGTGGGTCAAGTAAGCCGGCTGTAACGCACCTGGCTTGTTCCAGAATGTAGAGTCAAGGTTTTGGCTGGGAAATCAAGGAACCCGCTAAAGCCTTGACTCGACTTTTTTGTCACTCGATCCGCGCGTGAGGAAAAGAGTGTGAATGCGGCTGGTCTCACGATTAATTGCTTGACGCGGCGGCGCGGTGGCGCGCCGCTTGGAGTTGTTTTTCGGCGCAGTCTTCGCAGATGCCGTGGCTGGTCATGGTGTGGGCCTTTTCATTCATGTATTGCTCGAACGCCATCCAGCGGTCATTCACCTTGACCCTTCGACACCAGGCACAGACGACGATATAGGATTCCAATTCTCTGATTCGCCGGAACAGCCAGATCGTGCTCAAGACGACGCCGGCGCAAGCGGTGATCACAATGGAGGTTTCCAGCCAGCCTTCTTGCGGCCGGGCAGAGGACAAGGGCGCGCCAAACAACGCATTGGGCAGATCGGCCAACTCGTCGAGCCACACGACCAACGTCACGAGCATAAAGCCGGCCAGTTCGGCAATGACGATCCAGGCTTTGACGTTGATTTTCATGTCGCGCTCCTTTCTGTTCTATCCAGGCCACGCTGTCTTGGCGGCCACGTTTGCTGCTCGCAGGGGACCGTGCTCAGCGCAACTCAGGGGGCGTGCACCTGCAAGTCCGTAAACTCGACCTGCGCCTCGCCCTGCTTGCTCCTCACATCCACCCCAAGGCCGATGTCGCCGGGAGCCATGTCCTCGGTCAACTGCCACACCACCTGGTCGTTAATCAGAAAGACAAAATTGGAGCCGATGGCCCGCACGGCGATGCGGTTGGTCTGGCCGGTCCGGGTACGAATGGCCGGGGCGCTCTGCGTAATGTCTTGATAGATGCCAGTGTGATAAACCACGAGCACCCGGAATTTCCCATTCTTCTGAAGACCCAAGAAGCCGTAATCGTCGTTCACGTGACGAAACACCAGCCCATAGGCATAGCTGCCATCGTCGTCGCCTTTGACGAAGCGCAGGTTCACCTCGGCGGAAAAATCGGCGAGCGCCTTGCCGGCGGCGGGAAGCATGTTCCAGTACGAGTTGCCCTGCTTGGGATTGACGGTGCAGAGATATTTTCCATTCGTTATCACCGTGGTGACGACGATGAACTCATCCTGCTTGATCCCAGTGGGCCAGCCACGGCGATTGTCGGCGAACGATTCGATAATGAGGGACGGCCAGGGCGCTTGAGTGGCGAGGATGGACTGGGCCATCGCTTGAGCTTCCGCCGTGGCCGTGGCTTGCTCTGCCTTGGCCTCGGCGGTGGCCGTCGCGCTCTGGCGGGTGGCGGTTGCCTGGGCGTCACGATCGGCCTGCTCTGTGGCACGCGCAATCGCCAGCGAGGTCGCCTGCAATTGAACTGAGCTGGGAGTGGGCACGGGCGCGGGCGCGGTGAGCCGGACGGTCGAGCCGTCGTCCAGGTATACGGTGGCATCCAGAATCCAGACGCCTTCTTTGAACAGAGCCGCGCCTCTCGAGTTGGACATGACTTCGATGTGACCACTCGCCCGCGAGCCGTGGATGGGAATCGAATAGTCGGCGCTGCACGAGCTGCCGCACGACAGTTCTCCAAAGATGGGCCACCAACTGGCTTCGACCGGCTCGCCGAGCGATTCGACGACGGCGGGATGGGAGCGGGCCGTGTCCAACGCTTGCCGATACGAGCCGGACAGCCGGAATGGCAGGCCGAACACCATTGCCAGCACAAAGCCGACGATACCTATCGCCGCGAGGAGGCCCACCCCGGTCGAGACGCAACCAGTTGACTTGGCTGCCCGCCTGGGCTGGGCCGCCGGGACGGGGCCAAGTCCGGCCTCCATCGCCTCTACTGCGTCCTTGGCTTCTTTCAGCCCCACGTCAAATATCTCGCGGTAGAGCTTGATGGCCTCGATCTTTTTCCCGGCTTGCAGCAACTGCACCATCTCGGCCAGGCGCGCGGCCTGATCAGCACTTGCACCCGTTGATGTAACTGAAGCTCTGGTCAGGACCAATGGCTCGCCGGCCTCCAGTTTTTCTACGGCGTCTTTGGCTTCTTTTAGTCCTACGTCAAACATCTGGCGATAGAGCTTGATGGCTTCGATTTTCTGGCCGCTGTGCACCAACTGTTTGAGTTCTGCCAGCTTGTCCAGGGAAAGCCCGCTCAGGTCTGGCGCAGGCGCGAATGGGATCGAGGGCGGCGCGGCTGGAGCGCGCAGTTCCTCCGGCACGATCACGTTGGAGCCGCAGAACTGGCAAGTGACGTTGGGTTCGGGGCCGCCTTCGTAGCTGAGGCTCGCGCCGCACGAGGGGCACTGGAACACTTTGATTTCTGGCATGGTTCAAGCATCCTTTCGGGCGCGCGCAAGTCGGCCAGTTGTCCGAATGTCTATCGGATTGAGGGCATCAGCCCTTTGAGGTCTTGCGCGAAGCACCTCAGAGGTCTTGTGATTTGCTTGTCTGTTGTTTGGGGCAAATGATGTCTATCATCTCGCCTTTGTAAAAGACGATGATGTGCTCGTCGGGTTCCGAGTCGCCCAGGCGCACCTTTTTCTTGCGGCTCATCGCCTTGATTTCGCGAATGGTGCGATCCCTGAGAAGGATCGTCAAAGAAATGCGACTGATGGCCGCAATCACATTCGTAGGAAGAAGGGAATATCTCTTTGGGCATGGGTTGATCAAGTTGTATGAAGCACGCTTGCTAAACTAGCCGCCCACTAGCCTAGAGCGGCCCCTATAGCATCGCAGGCTGGGCAAAGACCAGCACATCACCAAACTCGTCTGGGTGGAGTTCTTCGTATTCTTTCTGCGGCACTTTAACGTATTGCCATTCTTGGCTCGTTAGCCGCGTGGCGTTCTCACACCAAAGCGTCGCGGCGCGGTCTTTGGCGGCAACGTCCACGTCTTCGCGTCCTTTGGTTTCGATAAGGTAATGCACGCCGTTCGACGCGATGGCGCAAAAATCGGGTTCATAGTAACGCAGGTTGTTGGTCGCGTCCGTGTATTCAATGGCAAAGCCAAACTGTTCTGGCAACTTGGAAAAGGCCGTGATGTCGGGCGCGTCTTCCATAA
>Ga0315268_10002759_pt1 | contig 19663 bp, 17 predicted proteins | sample C1_top_MG_FD_204535 | JGI IMG/M metagenome (GOLD analysis project Ga0315268, IMG submission 204535) | Sediment microbial communities from Yellowstone Lake, YNP, Wyoming, USA - C1_top | ecosystem: Environmental > Aquatic > Freshwater > Lake > Sediment | place: USA: Wyoming | collected 2017-08-01
CCCTGACCCCGCTCCGTCTCGCAATCGGTTGTTCGTGGGCGACTTACGATGAGAAAAACTAGAACGCGCCGTAGAACCGAGAATAGAACGGTGAATTTGCTATCGGCGCCCAACTGCCTGACCCCGCACGGTTCCCGGTTATGTGGGAACCGTGGCCTCACGACGATGCCGAACGGCGCAGTCTGGGAGTAATATCGGCTGATGATCGACCTACCGTTTGGCGGTGGCGCTGTTTTCAATGAACATGACCTCGTGGATTACATCCGCGCCTTCAGGCCGCCACGCGACTACATAATCATAGGCGCAGATAAGGTCGTGATGGCGAAGCATCGCAAACGCCATTCACTTGACTACTGGCTCCGGCAACGCAGTCGAAACCGAAACACGATGCAGGCCGTTACGAGTGTTATTGACGATCTGATTGCAACCGGTCTTTTTGTTTTGGAAGAAGATTTACGCTGCCCAGATTCGCACAGGCGTTGCAAAGGACTCCGCTTGACTTAACTGCTGACCGCGTTTTTCTGAGTGGCGGATCAGTCGGGAGGTGCTATGACTCTGGCGATTTGCATATTCTGTGGGGCAGAGAAGTCCAGAGCTTTCACCCCGTGCAATGAGTGCCAGCGAGTTCCAACGACGATCCTAGACGGTGCAAAGAGTCTGATGCTTTCGGATCAGAATTTTCCGCCCGAGGGATTGCGCGAATTTAGCCGCACGATAAAGTCGGGTATGGACGTGCCCTACGACTTCGTTACGCTAGCGATCTGCGCAGAGCCAGTTGCCGAGCTGCACTATTACGGGAAAAACGTCACTGACGTGGGACGCTTACCGTGCATGCACTGCGGAACAGAGTTCACGCCGCAAGATGAGCAGGTGTTCTGCAGCGGCTGTCGTTCTGAAATAGAGCGGGAGTTCAGGGTGTGCTTGAACTGCCCCATGATATACGAGGATGGGACGCGATTCTGTCAGAAGTGCGGTGCCGCCTTGAGCCCTAGAGACGTCGTCAAAGCCAAGGCGATATCGCAGGATATAGCATTTTCGGTGCGACAGTTTTACCGGAAGCAGTCGGCAATCAACCAATCTAACTTCTTGGGGCCTATCCATCGTGAGTTATCCCCCGAAAAGCGCGCTACTGCCGAAGCCGAGTTGGAGAAAGTCGCTTTCTACTCAGCGGTTCTGACCCTACAAAAACTAACGTCGTCGAATACGACGGTATTTGCAATCATAGCTGGGGCTCTTGAAATTTATCGCCAATCGTTTCTGCTTCAAGGGGCAACTCCCATCGTTGCTGGGGAAGTGGTAAAGCGGTATTTGAAGCGGTTTACTGAATACGATGGTGCGTTCGCTCGCGCAAGATCGGAGCTTCCGAACTCTTCCGAGCGTTGGATTCTTTTCGTCGCGGGCGACGCAGTGGAGAGCTGCTATGGGATTGTAAAAAGGGATTTGGGAACCACAACAGACATGGTTATCTTCATTGGGTACTTCGTTAAAATGCTCACGGAAACGACGGCGTCACGGCTCCGAAGACATCATTCCACGGCGAAATCTGCGGGCAACTGAAGAATCGGGGAAAGCTCGCAACCAGCAGCAGACCGCCGGCCATTTGACCCACGCAGCCGCAAAGCAAGCGTCGCCACTGGCAAAACGTTAGAGGCCCTTTGGCGACCCCCTCCCTGTCCCGCTCGGGATCGGGATGTCGCGAGTTTGGGCTTCCTTGACGGCATGGCTGCTACGCGGCAGGGCGCGGTTTGATCTTGCTCAACGGCGCGCTGGCTGCCGCAAGCCGCAGGTCGTAGTCGGTTTGGAGATTCAACCAGAACTGTGGCGTCATGCCAAAGTACTTGCCCAGCCTGAGCGCGACGTCGGCGCTGATTGCCCGCTGTTCACGCACGATCTCGTAAATGCCTGGAAAGTGCAAGGCCTTCGCCAACTGGTAGGCCGTGATCCCCATCGGTTCCATGAATTCCATGCGCAGGATTTCGCCGGGGTGAGCAGCGATCGTCTTTTGCTTCCGCCGGTCCATGTTTCTCCGCTTCTTCAATTCATGCCCAGCGAACCCCAATCTCAGTGTTCACTCCAGGGGTTCAGAATCGAGTGCACCGTATGATCGAAATCCGAATCATTCCTCGTAACTAACGTCAGACGATGCACCTCGGCGGTAGCGGCGATGAACGCATCCATGGCTCCGACGGGCCGCCCAGCCGCTTCCCGTTGGGCCAAGAGCTGCCCGCACGCATTGGCGACTGCCCCATCAATGTCCAGTATGCGGCCCTCGAATCGGAGCGGCAGTTCATGCTGTAGCCAGTCTTCAAGCCGCTTGCGTCGCTTACCGGCGGCAAGGCGCTCGATGCCATAGCGCAGCTCCGTCAGCGTAATTACGCTGAGGAAGACGCGATCTTCGTCAGCTTCATCCAGCCAGGCGATCACTGCCGGATTTGGCTGCGGCTTTACCCACTCTGAAACCACGTTGGTGTCGAGCAGGAAGCTCATAGCTCAACTTTCCGAACTCCGCCCCGCACACGTTTGATCTGCAGCCCAGATCCTCGCAGCGGCGACGAAGCAAAGAACTCCGCCAGGCTGCCGCGGCGCTTTGTCTTTCGCTCCCACTCCTCGGCCGCCACCACCACTGCCGTCTTGCGGCCTTTGCGAGTGATGGTCTGGGGTCCGTTGGATTGCGCCCGCTCGATCACTTCACTGAATTTTGCCTTTGCCTCGGCGACAGTCCACTTGTGTGTACCCATAGCTCCCTCTTCCGGCCTAGATAGGTCATGGTAGTCATGATAGTCATCTCAGACCATTCCAGGCAAGAGATTGTTGTAATGCAGGATGGTGCCGAGGGTTCGATAAGGGTTCGATAAGCGTTCCCGAGGGTTCTTTAAGCGCCAAGAATAGCCATCCGTGCCTTGTAGTTTCAATCAGTTACGCTTTCGTCGAGCCCTGAAAAGGCTGGCGTCCCTGGCCACCACAAGCATTAGGCACTCCCCTCCAATAAGGTCCACATCTCCAGTGGCATGCAAAACTGGCCCTGGGGCATGTCCTGAAACACGATAGCGACGAGTTTCTGCGCAAGCACGACTATCGTCTTCGCGACGATTCAGCCGGTCTGGAAGGCGGCCCGCTGCGGCGTATCATGGAATTCCGCTTGGGCCCGGAAGCGATGTTGCATGAAGATTGTCATTATTTCGGACCTTCACGCCAACTACGACGCCCTTTCCAATCTGCCGGAAAGCTACGACGAACTGTGGGTGCTGGGCGATCTGGTGAATTACGGGCCGCAGCCGGAGCAGGTGGTGGAATGGGTGCGGAAGAACGCGGCCGTGGTTGTCCGCGGCAACCACGACCAGGCCGTCGGCTACGACGAAGATCCCCGCTGCACGCCGCGTTATCACGACATGGCGGAAGCGACGCGCAAGATCAGCCTGGCGTCGCTGCCGGAGGATGACAAGCAATTCCTGCGCGGATTGCCACCACAGGTGCAGTTGGACCGTGAAGGCGTGCGCTTTTTCCTCTGCCACGCGATTCCCTCCAATCCGCTGTACGGCTACTGCCCGGAAGAGTCGGACCGCTGGATCGAGGAGCTGGAGACGATCTCCGCCGACGTGCTTCTGGCCGGCCACACGCATACGCCGTTCATCAGGAAGATCGGGCGCCAGACGGTGGTGAACCCCGGCAGCCTGGGTCAGCCCAAGACCGGGCGCTCCAGCGCCTGCTACGCGGTCTGGCAGGACCGGCGTTTCCTCCTCAAAGAGTTTTCCTATCCCGTGCAGCAGACCATCGAGAAGCTGCGAGCACTGGGGTTGCCGCCGACAATCGAGCAGGATCTGGAAACCGTTCTGCGAACGGGAAAGCTCTAAGGATGCAGCGCGGCAGACGCCGTGTTGACGCCGGCTCTTGCCGCGCCGATAATTACAGCGGGTGTTGGAGTTCACCTTAGAACCGCCCTGCTCGGGCAGATGACTCCTACAAGGGAATTCTCTTGCTGGCGGCCATCTGCTTCCCGCCGGATTACCAGCATTGGGAATCCCAGAGCGATTCACTGCGCCGGAGGCGTAGTCCGGCCGCGCAGTGGGGAGTGTCCGCGGGATGGCACCGGAGACCGAGGGCCTGAACGAGCATCATAAGCGGCGCCTAAGCGTCACATGCAGCCACATTGACAACCTGCTGGCTGATGTGGAGGCGGTGTTGTGGGCGTCTGCCTCCAAGTCGCCTTTCCCCAAGTACATCCCCGACATACCTCCTGCCCAGCGTCGCGTGATTGAAGACTACATCGCGCGCGTCCGTGCGCGCCTGGTTCGCACGCTGGAAAGTCAGGGAATACAGATCGCACCGCCATCGATTCCAGCGACCCGCGCTCTGCACACGGCTCTCACCTTCGTAGACATCGACGTGGAAGAACTTCGGCCTCGTTACATGCGGGGCTACGGCGAAGTTCCTCCCAATGCTGTCGCGGAGTTGAATGGGATCGTGGGTGAACTGCAGAGCCTGATTTCGCAACTGGACCGTTTTGTCTGGGTAGGCGCAGGTACTGATCTGCGCAAGCGCCTGGAAGCGCTCGAAGGTGAAGGCGCAGACCTTTCACTGCTCAAGACCCTGGAACGCGTAATTACGGATCGCGGCCTGGTGGAGTTCAGGTCTACCCTGGGAATGATCATCGAGCGTCTGGAAGACAATACTTTCGAGATCGCGATCTTCGGCCGGGTCAGCTCAGGCAAATCATCGCTGCTCAATCATGTTCTGCAGACGGGGGTTTTGCCAGTCGGCGTAACCCCGATCACTGCTGTGCCGACGCGAATTATTTTCGGTTCGCTTCCGGGCATACGCGTCTGGTACGCCGACAGCCGCCCGCCGGATACGTTCGACATTTCACGACTGGCGGAATTCGTTGCCGAACAGCACAATCCCGGCAATGCCAAGCACGTAAGCAGAATTGTGGTCCAGCTTCCGTCTCCCACCCTGCGCGAGGGCATTGCGTTCGTGGACACTCCCGGGCTCGGATCGCTGGCTACGAGCGGGGCGGCCGAAACGCTCGCGTATCTGCCTCGCTGCGATCTCGGAGTGGTTCTGATTGACGCCGGTTCCACCTTGACCTCGGATGACCTGCAAACGATCCAGGCGCTTTATCAGGCTGGAACTCCGGCCCAGGTATTGCTTAGCAAGGCGGACCTTTTGTCGGAGGCCGATCGGGGTAACGTCATCCGCTACGTCGGAGAGCACATTCGTTCGGAGTTGGGTTTGGAACTGAATGTTCGTCCTGTGAGCATCATGGCGGGGCACGAAGAACTGCTCCAGGCCTGGTTCCTGCAGGACATCGCTCCATTGTTTGAGCGCCGGCAGGAACTCAAGTTGCGTTCGTTGCAGCGCAAGATCGGGATGCTGCGCGAATCTGTAGGCGCGGCGCTCCGCTCGCGGCTGGTCCGGGCGGAGCATACTTCGGAGGAGGCCAAGGCGGACGTGCGTGTACTTGATGCGAACCTTCGCCAGGCGACCGCACGCATTGAGGAAGTTAGCGCAACTGCCAAGCGCGCCATCCACGAACTGGCCAAGTCTGCGGACCCTGCGCTGGAAGCCGCTGCAATGAGCCTCGTAGACGCGTGGCGGGCCCCCGATTCTGCATCAGGACCGGGCGGAGATGTCGTGCGCATCGCTTTGCGCAACCTTGTTCAGTCGAAGGTCAAGACAGTCCAGGAGTTGCTTTCGAGTCTGATCCAGCACTTGACTCGCGTTTTGAACGACACTGCGCAGAACCTCCAGTTGGCGGATTCGCCCGCGGCGGACGAATTCGAAGCACTGCTTCGGGAAATGCCTGCCTTCGATGCGTCAGCATTTCAGCCGCAGATACCACGTCCGGCTGTTGCGAGCCTGCTTGGCAAGGGTACAGCGCAGCGATCTGCTCAGAAACAGCTTCGGCTGCGCATTGGGTCGAAGCTATCCGATGCTCTCGACACCTACGGCAGGCTGCTGTGGTCGTGGCTGGAAGATGTCATCACCCAGCTTCAGCGGCGGTTTGATGCATACGCCGGGGCCTATCGGGCGCAGTTGGAGCGGACCTTCACTGGTGATCAGGCGTCCGGGGAGGAGAAGAGGGCGATCGAGACAGACCTGAAGGAACTGGCTGTGGATGCGGACGCAACCAGGCCGGTGGCTCACGTTTAAGTGTACAGGTCATGACGAACAAGAACTTCGTGTGGGTACTCGATTGGAGGGACATAGCTTGAGAGTAGCTAAACCAGTTGACCTGGATCGTATGTCGCAGGTGCTCGCCAAAGGCGCATGCCCGATCTGTGCTTTTCTGAAAAATGACCAGGCTGCGCTGCTGCGTGGCGAACTGCGCCCTGACCAAGTCACTGCTTTGTGTAACTTCCATGCTTGGGCGTTGGCGGCCGCGGTTGATCGGAACAGTGTCGCACAGATTTTTCTCAATGTTCTCAATCACAAGCCGTCGGAAGGCGCTGGTGCCGCAGATTCCTGCTCGGTTTGTTCGCACCTCGTGCAGCGCGAGGTCATTCACATAAAGGACCTCATTCAGCAGATGAATGACCGTGCTGTGCATGATTGGATGAAGGGGGAAGGGACATTTTGCCGCCTCCACGCTAACCATCTCCGTCAGCTCGCCCCGTCCAAATTGCACCCGACCATTGATGCAATCGCGGAACGAAGTACGCGGTCCTTACAAACTGACCTGGAGAATCTCCTTCGCCGCTCAGACTCGGGTATGGGTACTGGAGGAGGCGTGCTTGGGCGCGCTGCCGAGTTCCTGGTATCGCAACGCGGCATTAACCGTTAGGCGAAGCACTTACTGCCGTACGCCGGCACAACAAGCGAGGAGTCAGATCAGGTTGGGCATGATGGCAACCAACTCCCAAGTCGATTCGCGAGCATACGCCTTCGCGTACGTCATTCGTACGATGTCGGATTTCCCCGCGGATTTCCCGGTTCCGCAGGCCGAACATGGTTTCATCATCGCTCTGTTTCTCCCGCAAGAAACGCCAGGAGTGTTCTCGCATTCGGCGTATCCAGCCCACATTCTGGTGCTGTTTCCTGATGTTCTCGTTATTGCAATGCACCCGTCAGGCGAACGAACAGAGCAGCGGATTCCGGTGGACAGCGTTATTTGGATGGAATCAAGGCGCTTTCTGCTCGATGGAGCATTGACACTGCAAACGCGGGATCGCCGTTACACGTATCAGTTCAACGCGCGCGATAGCAACGCCGTCGATGAGTTTCTCACTCCTCTCCGGGCGAGAGTTATGCCGCCGGCCTATCAGGCGAACGTTCCGGCACCCACGGCCTACGGCGCCCCACTTGATCTGAAGTTTAGCCACGCTGAGCGCACACACTTAGAACCGAATGAGCAACTGCTGCTCCGGTTCTTTAGTCCGCCAGTTCAGCACAATCGAGGCCGGCTGCTGTTTCGCAAAGTCGAATGGATCGCTGGCGATTATGTAGCGTTCACCAACCGCCGGGTCTTGTGGCTGAGCGACCGTAATGGAGCGCTGCGCTACCGCTACGGCACCAATCTATTCGAAAGTTCTGCACGGCACGTCATGAAGCTGACGCTCGCCTCAGGGGGCAACAGTGGGCGGATGGAAGTTGTTTTCGGCGCGGACATGGCTTGGCGAATTCCAGTCCGCAGTGAATGGCTGGAGCAGGCCAGAGGCTTTGTGCAGGATGCCCAAGAGATCATACGTGGACCGATGAGGTAAGACATGACTGAACAGAATCAAGTCCTTTCTGCTCCCAGAGCCGCAGCAGACACCACGGTTGGGGTGCCTGTTGAGGCGATTGACGCACTCGGCCGGATCGCCGCCATCGCCGCCGAACTCGATAGCGACCGCATTGCCCTGGAAGCGAACGAATTGGCGCAAAGAGTTTCAGAGGGCCGCTTTTATCTCGCTTGCGTGGGCCAGTTCAAACGCGGCAAATCCACGCTGCTGAACGCGCTTGTCGGTGAGCCGATTGTCCCCACGGGTATCACCCCGGTGACCGCGGCGGCGACGGTGATCCGCTTCGGCGAGCATCGCACCGCGCGCGTGCGCTCCTCCAACGGCGAGTGGCGCTCCATTCCGCCGAGCGAGTTGGAGCAATACGTTTCCGAGGAGCACAATCCGGAGAACGCAAAGGGCATTGACGCCGCCGAAGTATTCGTTCCCAGCCCGCTGCTGGCCACCGGGATGTGCCTGGTGGACACCCCTGGACTGGGCTCGGTGTTTGCCGCCAATACGGCTGCTACTCACGCGTTCGTTCCGCACATTGATGCCGCCATCATGGTGGTCGGCGCCGATCCGCCGATTTCCGGGGACGAGCTTGCCTTGGTGGAAGAGGTCTCGCGGCATGTGCGCGACATCCTGATCGTGCTCAACAAGTCCGATCGAGTCACCGACAACGAGCGCATCACGGCAAGCAGGTTCGCCCGAAAGATGCTCGAGTCCCGCCTGCAGCGCCCGGTGGACGCCATCTACGCGGTCAGCGCGGTGGAACAACTGGAGCGGCGCGGCCCCGAGCGGGACTGGGGCAAATTTCTCGCTTCCCTGGAGGATCTGGTCGAGCAATCGGGACGCGGGTTGATTCGCAGTGCCGGCCAACGCGGCGTTCGGCGCCTGTCGGAGCAGTTGCTGGCGATGGTACGGGAAGAGCGCGACGCTCTGCTGCGTCCCATCGAAGAATCCGAGCGCCGTATCGCCACCATGCGCCAGACCATCGCCGAGGCCGAGCGCTCCATGCACGATCTCGGCTACCTGTTTACGGCGGAGCAGCACCGGTTGTCGGATTTGTTCCTGGGCCGCCGCAAGCAGTTCACGGGCGAAGCGCACCCCCGCGTGCAAGCCGAGTTGAAGGCATGGATCCGAACTGCTCCTCGCCGCAGTGGTTCCCGGTACCGCAAGCAAGTGATGCGCCAGGCGCAGGAGATTGCCCGCAAGTACGTCGTTCCGTGGCTGCAGGCGGAGGAGGCGTACGCGGAACAGGTTTATCGCCAGGCGGCGCAGAGGTTCGTCGATTTCGCGAACGATTTCCTGAAGAAGCTTTCCGAGGCCGGCGTGCCCGAATTGGCCCAGATGCCTCATGCGCTTGATCCCGAGCGCGGTTTCCGCGCCAAGTCACGCTTTTACTTTCAAGACTTCATCGCGCTGGCACAGCCGGCGTCGCCCTTGCGGTTCCTGGGCGATATTGCGCTGGGCGCGGTGGGCGCCTACGGCAGCATTGAGCGCGACGGCATGGCCTTTCTCGACCACCTGCTGGAGGTGAACAGCACGCGCGTGCAGAGTGACGTCAACGAGCGGGTGTTGGAAAGCCGCCACCGCCTGGAAGCCGACATTCGTGGACTGTTGCGCGACGTCAGCCACGTCGCCGAACGGGCGCTGTCGCACGCACGCGCCGCTCAGGAAGAAGGCGCGCCGGCGGTCGAGTCCGCGTTGGCACGCATGACGGCACTGGCGCGGGAACTGCTGCCCTGGGTCGGCCCCGAGCAGGCGGAGATTCGCCAGGGTGGCGCGTCCGAGGAAGATTGATGGAACCAGATTTCATCTTCGGCCGTGGGGAAGAGCAGGCGCATCTGGCGATCAGGCTGAGTTCGCGGCGGCCATTGCTGATTCACGGGCCCACGGGCGTGGGTAAGACGCTGTTAACGACCGCCGTGCTGAAAGACTTTTCTGATTTCCTCTACTCACCCGATTCGAGCACCATCAATGTCGTTTTCCGGAACCTTGCGCATCGGCTGTGGGAGCGGCGGAATCCGCAACTGGTGAAGTCATTTGGCAGGGCTGGAGCCGACGCCATCAAGACGAAATCGGCCGCAAACCTCAAAGGCGTGTTAAGAGAGGCTCTGCACGAGGGCAGCTATTGTCTCGTCCTCGATCACCTCAAAAGGCCGTCTTATGCATTTGCCTCCGCGGTGCGGGAGGTAATGGGCTGGTGCAACACTCCTGTCATCACACTCGCCCGTTCAGCCCATATGGAAGACACCGGATTCCTGCAGGCCTTCTACCCCGACCGCGCCGACCGCTTTGAGCTGAAGAATTTCAATCCGGAGGCCGCCGGGAGCTTCGCTGTGATGGTGGCAAAACGCGCGGGTTTGTCGGCGCAAAACATGGACGACTTCCTGGCACGCGTTCTGGACTACAGCCAAGGCAATCCCGGCGCCATCGTCGCCATGCTCGAAATGGCGAAGCACCCTCAGTACCGTTCTGATGACCGGATCAAGATCACGCCGCTGTACATTGACTTTCGCCTGAACTGGAAACCGGCAGGATTGTCCTGAGCCGGCCTCCCCGCCGGAGCCCGCATTGTCAATGAAAATAGTTTTCAAATAGCGGCGGAAGGTGGTTCCAGTGCGGGCCGACACGGGATACACTGGAGTGTGCCAATCGGCAAGGATCCATCGCGGAACCCGCAGGACAAGCCCAAGCAAATCCCTCTCTCTTCCGTGGCCAGCGGCAGCCGGGTGCGGGTGCTCGCGATTCCGGAGCGGATTGCCCGCCAGCTGGTGCCGCAAGGCGTCCGCCCGGGTGAATTCCTGACGGTGAAGAACCGGGCTCCCATCGGGGGCGCAATCCTGGTCGGGGTGAATGGAGCGACCATCGCGCTGGGGCGGGCGCTGGCACGGAAGATCATGGTCAAGCTGGTGGTGGAATCGCGATGAGCGCCGCGCCGGGCCGCCAGCCGCTGATCACCATCCAGCCGCGAGCGACGCCGCGAGTGGTGCTGATCGGGCAGCCGAATTGCGGCAAGAGCACGCTCTTCAACCGCGTCGCCGGCTATCACTCCGAGGTCAGCAACTTTCCCGGCTCCACGGTGCACGCGGCCACAAGCTCGGTCCGGCTGAACGGCTGGACGCTGGAACTGGTGGACCTGCCGGGCATCTACTCCTTGAGCGCGTGCAATCCGGCCGAAACCGCGGCCAATGCCTTCCTGCTGAATTCCGGCGCCGACCTGATCATCAACGTGGTGGACGCGTCGCTGCTGAGCCGCAGCCTGGAGCTGACCCTGGAACTGCGGGAGCTGGGCGTCCCCATGGTGGTTTGCCTCAACATGTCCGACGAGGCGCGGCGCAAGGGCATCCGCATCTTTCGCGAACGGCTGGAAGCGGCGCTCCAGGTGCCGGTGGTGGAGACCATCGCGTCGAAGGGCGACGGGGTGCAGGAGTTGTTTGCCCGCACCAAGAGCACGATTGCGCAGCCGCCCGCGGCGCTTCCTCCCTTGACCTGGAGCCGCGACGTGGAGCAGGAGGTGGCGGAGCTGGAGGCCAGGTTGCCGGCGCCAAGCCCGCGCCCCTCCGATGCCGGCGGCAGCGGAACGGTGCTGCTGCCTCGCTTCGTCGCCGTCAAGCTGCTGGAAGGCGACGAGGCCATGGCGGCCAAAGTAGGGGCGGAAATCCGCAGCGGGGTCGAGGCGCAGCGGGCGCGCTTGGCCGAGAAGCGCGGACGCACGGCGGCCACCGTGATCATGTCGGAGCGCCATGACCTGGCGATGCGTCTGTTCGAGCAGGCGGCGGAGGTGGGGCGGCCGGCTTCCGACGTGCGCGACAAGATCGACAACGTCCTTACCCACCCGCTTTGGGGCTATGTGGCGCTGGTGGCGGCGCTGGTGGGATTTTTCTGGACGGTTTTTGGGCTTGGATCACTGATCGAAAAGCTGCTGCAGGCGCACCTGGCCGATGCGTACGCCTATCTGTTCCCGCACCTGGCGCGCGGCACGGTAAGCGAGGCGATCGTTCGCAGCGTATGGGACGGCTTCGTCGGCGGCGCCGCCATCGTGCTGCCGTACCTGGTGCCATTCCTGATCGGCCTGGCCATCCTGGAGGACGCCGGCTACCTGCCTCGAGTTGCGTACCTCATGGATGGCCTGCTGCACCGCATCGGACTGCACGGGACTTCCACTCTGCCCCTGATCCTCGGTTACGGCTGCAGCGTGCCGGCCTGCCTGGCGACGCGCATCCTGCCCTCGCGGCGAGACCGTTTCCTGACCAACCTGCTTGCCACCCTGGTGCCCTGCTCAGCGCGTTCCAACGTGATCTTCGCGCTCGCCGGTTTCTACCTGGGTGCGGCGTGGGCGCTGGGCATTTTCTGTCTGAATGCGGCGGTGGTGGTTGGGAGCGGCGCCCTGATGAGCCGCTTGTGGCCGGAAGTCAGCCCCGGCATGATCCTGGAAGTGCCGCGCTACCAGTGGCCGCAGCCCGGCATGGTCTTGCGCAAGGTGTGGCTGCGCATCCGTGAATTCGTGATGCTCAGTTGGCCGCTGCTGATCGTCGGCAGCCTGGTGCTGGGCCTGGCGGAACACTGGAAATGGGACCGCCTGATCGACGCGGGGCTTTCGCCCATCACGCGCCTGCTGGGACTCCCGCTGGCGGTGGGAACCACGCTGGTGTTCGGCGTGCTGCGCAAAGAGCTGTCCATGGTGATGCTGGTGCAGGCCATGGGAACGGCGGACATCCGGCACGTCATGACGGCGACTCAGATCGTGGTGTTTACCATCTTCGTGACCTTCTACGTGCCCTGCGTGGCCACCATCGCGGCCCTGGTCCGCGAGATCGGAAGACGCCTGACCGCGGTGGCCATCGCCTATACCTTTGTTCTTGCCACAATCCTGGGACTGGCGGCGCGCCTGCTGATGAGCCTGGTTTCCCATTAAGCTGCTGTACAGAAGTGTAGCGGCGGATTTCAATCCGCCGCCCGGCGGAATGAATTCCGCCGCTACACGCCAACCTGCATCATTCGCAAAACTTCCCTTGTGTCATCCTGAATCCCACCGCCGCGTTTCTTTCCGGCCCGCCGCTTTTGCGGGCCGGGTTCGGGATGACACTCGTGAAATTCCCCCTTTATGAATAATGCAGCCTAAGGAGTCAGCCGCAATCTGGCATTCCGCAACAGCTCGTTGTTGCGCGACACGGCGTTAACCAGCAACGCCAGTTGTTGGCGCGCTTGCTCCCAGTCGCGGCTCTCGACGGCTTCCGTCAAGCCGGGCAATTCCAAGTGGGCGTAGGTGTAGCGCGCGCCGTAAAGAAGATGTTTGAACCACGGGCGCCCGGGGATTCCGTCCGCATTGAGCCAGTTGGCCTCCACCTGCATCTGCGCCTGGTTGACCTGCTCCATGACGCGCGGATCCACCGCGCCGGACGCGAGCCGCTGTGCCACGGCATCCCGCAGCTTGCCGCCCTCGGTCTGGAAATCGCCAATCGCGCGCAGCAGGGGCGCAAGGTCCAGTTGTCCTTCGAACTTGTTGCGCGCTTCCAGCTCCCGGACAAAGCTGCGCAGGCCGCCGGCGTAAGCGGCGAAGTCGAACGGCAGCGCGTCGGAGTTGGCCAGACGCAAGGCGAGCACGCCCCACAGTTGCGACATCAGCGCGTGGTAGCGGAATCCGGGGTCGCCGAAATGCGTCATCCAGAAATGGTCGTCATAGGCGGAGTGATAGACGCCGTACGGGCCGTCGAATTCCAGCCCCACCACCGGCCGGCCCAGGAAGTTGAGGAACACCGTGTGGTCGGAGCCGCTGCCGATGCGGATGTCCACCGGTTCGGCGCCGGTCGGAAGCTCCTTCTCCTTCTGCTTGCGCCGCGCGGCGCGGCTGGAGCGCAGCCACGCGGAGTAGAGCGAAACCCCGGAGGGATCGCGCAGCGACTTGGTGGTCTCGACCAGCAGCGGCGCCAGCGACGCCACCGCGCTGCCCTGGAAGTTCGGCCCCGACGCGGAGGAGTCCACGTTGATGTATGCGATCAGCTTCTGCCGTAGCTGGTCGGCGAACTGCTCGCCCCATTCGGTGGAGCCGGTCAGGCCGACCTCTTCGCCGTCCCAACTGCAAAAAATCAGGGTGCGGCGCGGGCGCACACCTTGTTGCAGCAGGGCGCCGAAGCTGCGGGTCATTTCCAGCAGGGAGGCGGTACCGCTGCTGGGATCGACGCCGCCGAATTCCCAGGCGTCGCGATGGTTGCCCAGCAGCACCCATTCGTCGGGATATTCGGCGCCGCGGATGCGCGCCTCCACCACGTAGTTCGGCATCACGCGCGTGTCCATGTCGACTTTCACGTGCACGCGCCCCTCGCCGCCCAGGCGGTAGGTGATGGGCAGTCCGCCCTGCCAGTCCTTCGGCGCCGCCGGCCCGCCCATGTGCTCCAGCAGCGGCTTGGCGTCGTGCCAGGAAAGCGGCAGCGCCATGATCTTGGGCAGCGAGCGGGCCTCCTCCGGCGCCACGCGTCTGGCGCCCGGCGCCGAGGCCCATCCCGGCGTGAGCGGGTCACCGGGGACCAGGAAATCGTAGGTGATCGCGCCGCGCTGGAAGTGGGTTTCCGGTCCCCAGGGGCCGTCGGGGAAGACCTTGCCCTGCTTGTAGCCGTCCTCGGCCGGGTCGGAATAGATGAGGATGGCCGCCGCGCCCGCGCGCTCCGCGGTCAGCGCCTTGAAGCCGCGATAGCTGTACGGATTCGAGTAGCGGACCAGCACCACCTTGCCGCGCACGTCGATGCCGTTCCGGCGCAGCACCTCGTAATCCTCCGGGTTGCCGCTGTGCGCGTAAACGATGGGCGCGGTGACTTCGCCGGAAGCCGACAGACCCAGGTACGCCGACGCGACCTGCGGGTTGTGGGTGTCGGGATCGATGGCATAGGCCTCTTCGCGCAGCCCGGCCTTGTACGTGACGGGCGACACCATTTCCAGCGAGACCTGGCGCGGGAACGAGTTCAGCACGTCGTATTGGCGGATCACGACGTCTTCCAGCCCCTGCTGCTTCCAGGTGTCGGCGATGTAGCGCGCCAGAAAATTATTGCGCTCCGAGGCGGCAGGATGCGGCTCGCTGGTCAGGAAACGATGAAACGTGCGCTCCTGCTCGGGCGAGATGCGGGACTTGAATTTCTCCTCCAGCGCGGCCTGCTTCTCTGCGGAGCGGGCGGTGAAGCCGGGAATGGACGCGGCAGTGCGCTTTTGCGCGAAAGCTGCGCCGCATATCACGAAGGCAATGACGAGAATGAGTACGGTGCGCGCTTGCAGCGTGGTTCGCATGGCGCGGCACATTATAGCGAGGGCAACTACCCCGCCCTAGCCAAAACGGGGCTAGGACGGGGCACCCGAAGGTATAATCCGCAGCGCATGTCCACTCCTGCCCACGCTTCCTGGCCGGCCGTGTTTCCGCGCTCGTTCCGCAAGACGTATCCGCGCGCGCTACGGGGCGAGAAGGCGTGGATTTATGACGAGCAGGGCCGCCGCTACCTGGACCTGGCGGGCAGCGCGGCGGTGTCGTTCGTGGGGCACGGCGATGGCGAGATTGCGCGCGCCATGGCGGAGCAACTCGCGAAGCTGGAGTTCGCCCACACCGCCGCCTTCCTCACGCCGGTGGCCGAGGAGTTTGCGCGCGAGTTGCTGGAGTTTGCCGGGGCGCCGTTTCGCGGGGGCGCCGTGTACTTCACCAGCGGCGGCTCCGAGGCGGTGGAGACGGCGCTGAAACTGGCGCGGCAGTGCCAGGTGGAGCGCGGCCACCCGGAGCGCTTCCAGATCATCAGCCGGCGCCAGAGCTATCACGGCGCCACGCTGGGCGCCATGGCGGTGAGCGGCAACCGGCGCCGGCGCGCCATCTACCTGCCCATGCTGCGCCAGTTCCCGCAGATCAACACTCCTTATTGTTACCGCTGCGCGTACCAATGCGCGAACTGCGCCAGCGCTTATGCCGGCGAGTTGGAGCAGGCGATCGCGGCAAGCGCCGGCGAGGCGGCGGCGTTCATCTGTGAGCCGGTTTCGGGCGCCACGCTGGGGGCTGCGGTTCCGCCAGACGGTTATTTTCAGCAGATACGCCGCATCTGCGACGCGCACGGCCTGCTGTGGATCGCCGACGAAGTCATGACCGGATGCGGACGCACCGGTCGCAACTTTGCCTGGGAGCACTGGCAGGCGGCGCCCGACATCGTGGTCGCCGGAAAAGGCCTGGCCGCCGGATACGCGCCGCTGGGGGCGGTGATCGCCGCGCCCCACGTGGTGGAGTCCATCGCCGCCGGGTCGGGATCGTTCCTGCACGGCTTCACCTACAACGCGCATCCCGTGTCGGTGGCGGCCGGACGGGCGGCGTTGCGGCGGATCGCCGAACTGCAACTGGTGTCCGCCGCCGATGGTGCGCGATCCGCCTCCGTGGCGGCCGAGTTCGCGGCGGCGCTGGAAACCCTGCGCGAATGCCCGTCGGTGGGCGACGTGCGCGGCATCGGGTTGCTGCGCGGCGTGGAGTTCGTGGCCGACCGGCAGAGCAAGGCGCCCGCGAAGGCCGGTTTCGCTGCCCGCGTGGGCGAAGCCGCCGAGCGCCGCGGCGTGCTGGTCTATCCCATGCAGGGCTGCCTGGACGGCGACCGCGGAGAACATCTGCTGCTGGCCCCGCCGGCGATTCTTTCCAGAGACGAAATCGCCAAAGGCATCGACGGACTCCAGCAGGCCATCCTGGAGATGGAAAAAGGTGAATAAAGTTTGCCCCAGCGCCGACGCAGCCGTAGCCGATATCGGCGACGGCGCCAGCGTGATGATTGGCGGCTTCGGCCTGTGCGGCATTCCGGAGAACCTGATCGCGGCCCTGGTGCGCGCGGGCGCGCGCCGCCTGACCACCATCAGCAACAACGTCGGGGTGCAGGGCTTCGGGGTGGGATTGCTGCTGCGCAGCGGACAAATCCGCAAACACATCGGCACCTTCATGGGCGACAACCCGCTGCTGCAGGAAATGCTGCGGCGCGGTGAGATCGAATTGGACGTGGTGCCGCAGGGGACGTTTATCGAGCGCATTCGCGCCGCCGGCGCCGGCATCGCGGCGTTCTACACCCCGACAGGCGTCGGGACGCTGGTAGAGAAGAACAAGGACGCACGCGAGTTCGACGGGCGTACCTACCTGCTGGAGACCGCGCTGCGCGCCGATTTCGCGCTAGTCAAGGCGTGGAAGGGTGACCCCTGGGGCAATCTCGTCTACCGCAAAACGGCGCGCAACTTCAATCCCGAGATGGCCGCCGCCGCCCGCGTCACCATCGCCGAGGTGGAGCAGTTGGTCAAGGTGGGCGAACTCGCGCCCGACAAAATCCACACACCGGGCCTGTTTGTGCAGCGCGTCGTTGTAGGCGCGTTCTATGAGAAGCGGATCGAAAAACGCACGCTCCGACAGTTAGCACCTTTATAGCCTCTCCTGCATCTATTCCTAGCACCACATGGCGCGCAGCCGTGCGCCACCCAGGAGAGCGACATGGAACCTGCTTCGCTGGCAATGAGGGGCCAAGCTAGCATCCGCGCAGACATCCTAGAGCAATTTCCACAACTGTTTGGAACTCACACCGTAAACGGCCGCGAAATCGACGTTGAGCAGACGATTGCCGCGCTCACCCGCGAGCTGGCGCCGGAGATCGCAGAGACTTTGACGGCGCGCCGCGAGCTGTTGCAGTCGTCCGCGCCGGTGCGGGAGAAGTACGCCTGGCCGAACTGGGACGAGAAGTTTGCCGACCCGGTGACCGGCCAGTCCTGGACGTTTCGCCAGATCGTACAGGGATTGATCGACAACTTCCTGGGCCGCGACAGCCAATGGCGGTGGCGGCTGAACGACGAGGCGCCCATCCCCAAGGACGCGCACCCGCTGGCCAATCCCGGCCTGGAGCTGACCGGGCCGTGGCATCCGCTGGACATGGCCTTCAACGCCCTGAACAGCCCGGCGCCCATGAACATGCCGGACTTTGAAGACGCGTCGCCGCCGCACTTCCAGGCCGAGGGCGCCCCCAACCAGCCGGTGGGGACGTTCGCGGCCATGCAGAACGCGAAAGATATTCTCGAAGGCCGCTGGAACGGGCGCCCCTACGAGGTGGTCAAGAAAGGCAAGACGCGCGCCTACAAGATCGACAAGGCGCCGGCGCAGTGGCCCACGCGCTTCATGCGGCCGCCCAGCATCCACGTGCGTTACGAGCACATCACGGTGGACGGCCACGCTGTCCCCGGCATGATCCCCGCCACCGTGCTGTGGGTGGTCAACAATTACGACGCGCTCACCCAGAGCGGCACCGGCGTCTACTTCTACATCCCGAAGATGCAGACGCCGCAGGAAGCCGCCATCGTGGAAAAGCTGCTGTCGCGGCTGGAAGAGATGATCGGCGTGGCGGCGGGCACATTCAAAATCAAGATCCTCTACGAAGAGGGCAACGGCGGGCGCTTCCTGCCGGCGATTGCCTGGACCTTCCGCCGCCGCCTGCTGGGGACCAACGTCGGACGCTGGGACTACCTGGGCAGCCTGATCGAGATGTGGAAGGACGACCCCAGGGGCGTATTCCCGGATCCGCAGACTGTCGGCATGGCGTCGCCCAACATGATCGCCTACCAGCGCTACAACGCGCTGATGATGCTGATGGCCGGAATGAAAAATGGCGAGCTCGCCAACGCCGCGCCCATCGGCGGCATGGCGGCGGTGATGATCTATCAGCCGAACGATGTCTACGGCCGCTCGCGCTACAACCCGCTGGCGCTGCGCGCCATGGTGATCGACAAGCTGCGGGAGCGGCTGCTGGGGCTGATCTTCGTGACTGAAGATTCGTTGTCCGCCGGCCGGAAGCCCGCCTTGGACGACATCCTGGCCGGACGCGTGAAGGGCAAGCTCTACGACGCGTATCGGCAAAGCTGGGTGGCGAGCCCGGAACCCGCCTACGTCGCCGCCGGCAACGCGCCGCTGCGGGCCTCAGTCAGCGAACTGCAAGCCATCCTGGACGCGCCGCAGGAGACAACCGAGGTGAAAGGCAAGGCGCTGCCCACGGTTGCCAGCGGCCTGGTGGACTCGGAGCGGCAACTGCTGCGCTCGCGCGGCCTGCTGAACGCGGAGGGCAAGATCACTCCGCTTGTTCTCAACAAAGAGATGGTGGGAACGCCGGAGAAATTTCTCAGCCAGGAACGCTGGGACGCCATCTACACGGCGCCGACGGGCGACATCACCATCGAGCACATCCAGCACGCTTTCTACATGGCGGCCAATTACGGATTCCAGATCCTCAACGGAAATTTCGCCGCCGCCATCGACGACTACGAACTGAAGCTGCGCTTCATGAACGACCTGGCCACCTACCGCATTGACGTGTCGTGGCTATGGACCGTGGTGCAGCACCACCCGGCCATCACCAAGGACGGTCATTTCAAGCGGCAGGCGCTCACCGAAGACGGCGTCGAGCTGGCCGCCAACGCCGAGCCGGTCAAGGCCGGCACGCGCTTCACCCCGGAAATGTTCCAGAAGGTCTGGGACTACCACAACGAATGGACGTCGGCCTTCTTCGCCGAGCTGGACCGGCGCGGCGATCCGGGCCGCTTCGACCGCTCCAAGGCGCCCGTGATCATGGAACTGCTCCACCGGCAACTGCGCTCCCCGCGCTACATCCAGCACAGCGCCCGCGTGCTGTTCGTGGTGGCGGAGGCGGAGCCGCAGGAGCGCGCGCAGCTCATGGACGCGATCTTCGATCTGTCGCGCGAGGAAGTGGCCAAGCGGGTCGAGTCCGGCGCCATGAACCGGCGCGCCCTGGCCGCGTACGACTACGTGTACGACATCTTCCCGGAGGCCGAACAACGCCAGATGAGGGAGAAGTCAGTGGCCTGATCCTGACATTCGCGCCTAACAGCCCGTGGTGTAAGTAGCTGATTTCTGCGAGACCGGCAACGCAGTCTCACGGAGCATCTGGTCTTGGAAATGACAGTGGGGCGACGCT
>Ga0315268_10002760_pt1 | contig 19659 bp, 20 predicted proteins | sample C1_top_MG_FD_204535 | JGI IMG/M metagenome (GOLD analysis project Ga0315268, IMG submission 204535) | Sediment microbial communities from Yellowstone Lake, YNP, Wyoming, USA - C1_top | ecosystem: Environmental > Aquatic > Freshwater > Lake > Sediment | place: USA: Wyoming | collected 2017-08-01
AACAACGCCACCAACGCCAGGCTGAGAATGGCATTGACAAGATCCATGACCAGCATCGTGCGCTTGCGGTCGTGCCGGTCGGCCCATGCGCTGGCCAGCGGCGCGCCAAACACGGCTGGCAGCGCCCAGGCCAACCCGATGGCCGAAAGCGCAAACGCCAGCGCCGGTTTCTGTTCGGGGCGCGGATACAACACCTGCGACAGCCAGATGGTCGTGGCAAAGAACGTGAGTTGGCTGCCTATTACCGAGACCGACTGGGTGACCCACACGATCAAAAAAGTTCGGAATCCATTCTCAGGTGGTTGGTAGGACACTCGGCTCACCCAATGTAAACTTGCACGTGCTCGCCTTCGTCTTCGTCATTCACGTCCACGTAAATCGGCTGACCATCCTGGCTCAACGTGTCGGCCATGCCCATGATGATTTCGTCCACACCCGTGTCTTTGAGTTGCGGCACAAAAGGCCGCGCGATTTTGACGACCCACGCCGTCAACCGCAGCGGGAGAGGGACACTGATGGTCACGTTCTCCTTTCCCCTGACGCGGACGTGAATCCAGCGCGCTGTTCGCAGCCACCATGCCACCGCCGTGACGATCACGCCGAGCGCGAACAGCGGCCAGCCGCACAAGGCCCAGCCCCACGGCCCCATCGCGCCATAGACGACATAGAGCAGAATCGCGCCCAGAATCACGATGCCGACGCCGACGTAAAGCGGATAAACCCAGAACTGCTTCAAGCCTTTTGGAACGTCGAGTGGCGGCGCGGAAGGTTCATCGCTCGCCTCTGGTTCGATCACTTGCGGTTCAGGCTCGCTGGAGGGGGACTGACCCAACTCGTTGATCAAGCGCACGGCTTCTTGTGCAGAGATTTCGCCTGCCTCGACGCGCTTTAAAATCTTCATTCGTTCGTCGTCCATATCATTTCTCCCCATAGAGAATGCCGATGGCGCCGACATTGACACCCAATTGCCATAGTCCGGCGTCTCTGCTTTCAGTTCGCTCACCGTTTGCTCCCTCAATCTATGCCAATCATCTGCGGTCGGCGGTCAGCGGTCACTCGGCTTGCGCACCCACCGTACCGGCCAACGCGGCCGCTTTAGATGTGGCGTGCCCGTTCGTATCGTCCAGATGCATCAGCGCAGGAACGAAGAAAGCGACTACCGCCATCAGCACACAGACGGCGCCGGCCAAAACGAACCAGAATTGAACGCCCAGCGCATCGGCGACCGGTCCCGCAATCGCCATGCCGAGCGGCGACATTATCCCGGCGACGCTCCCCACGAGCGTGAACACGCGACCCTGCATCTCTGGCGCGACCTTGGCCTGCAACATGGCAAAAATCGGGCCGTTGACCAAGACGTTCATAAAGCCGGTGGCAAACATACTGCCCAACGCCAGCCCAAACGCCGACGACGGCGCCAACCCGATGAGCAGCGTCCCAATCCCCTGAAACACCAGGCCCATGAGCGAGGTCAGCATCTTGCGGCGGAAGCCGCCCCACACACTGAGTGTCAATCCGCCAATTACCATGCCGACACTCCAAGCCGACTCCATCCAGGCCAGTTGCAGAGCTTGGCCGTGAAAGTGCTTGGTGACGAGGATCGGCATGAGCGAAAACGCGGGGTTGAACAAAAAGTTCAGCACTGCCGCTATCGCGCCGAGCAGCATCATCCCAGGCCAGCTCCATATATAGCGAAAGCCTTCGCGCACATCGCTCAAGACCAGAGCCAGTCCGCCGCTCGCTTGAGCCGCCTCGTTCCGCGTGGGTTGCGGGATACGCACGAATAAGAGGGGCACCATCGCCAGCATCGCCGTCATCACATCAATCAGCATGATGCCGTTCAGCGGCAAGACGCCCAGCAGCACTGCGCCAAGGGGCGGGGCGACGATATTCAATGCGCCCTGGATTGTCTGATTGAGACCCTGCACACGCGAGAGATGTTCTTCGGGCACCATCAGCGAAGTCGAAGCCTGCATGGCCGGCCAGTGAAAGCTGCCGCCAATCGCGCGCAAGAACATGATGACGTATACGTGCCAGACTTGCATCGCGCCCATGGCATAAAGAACCGCCAGCCCCAACGTCGCCAGCGCGATAAAGCCATCGGCTACCATCATCACGATGCGTCGGTTCCACCGATCCACGAGCGCGCCCGCAAAGGGCCCCAGCACCACGCCCGGCAGAATCGCCACGAGCGCCGCCGTCGCTAGCACCGTCGCCGAACCCGTCGTCGTCGTCAGCCACCACACCAGCGCGAACTGCACCAGCCCGCTGCCGATCAGCGAAAACGCCTGACCCACCCAAATAGTAAAAAATGGAACCTTCCAGTTAGAGGGTTGTTGCTTGACCTGATTCATGTCCATCTCGTGCAATTACGCAAGTTGCGAACTCGCGGAGGATTCAACCAAGTCCGCCGCCGGCGCGGCAGACCGCTTGACCCGGCGCCCTAGCGCCAAAAAGCCCAGCGCCGCCAATCCATTGAGCGCAAAAGCCGCATACCAGATATAGTGACCGTCGAGCTGGTCCATCACCGCGCCGCCCAGGAGCGGCCCCGCTCCATAACCAATCGTCCACACCAGCCCGAATACACCCATGTACCGGCCTCGCATCGTCTCCGGCGCAACATCGGCCACGAACGCCTGCGACACGGGCGACGTGAGCATCTCGCCCACCGTCCAGATCGCCTGAGCCAGGAAGAACAGTGGCAGCACGCCGACAAAACCAAACATTCCAAAGCCCACGGCAAAAAACGCTCCGCCCAGCGCCATCATCGCAGTGCGCGTAAAGCGATCGGTAAAGCGCGTAATGGGGAACTGGAACAGCACCACCATGGCCGCATTCAGGCTCATCAGCAAGCCATACCACTGCTCGGTCACGCTGTAACTCTTGTTGAGAAAGACCGGCAGCGTGGTGTTCATCTGCGAATAGACCACCGCCATCACCAGGTATAACCCGGCGAACAGAACAAACGGTTGGTCAGTCAATACACGTCCCCAGCTTTCTTCCTGGCGACCGGTCAATCCGGCGGCGACGGCCACTGGCGGCCTGGTCTCTCTCGCGCGCAGCGCGATGATTACGCCATAGATCGCCGTCGTGATCGCAGAAACTGCAAACAGCACTACGTATGACCGTGTGGCAATGAACCCGCCAATCGCCGGGCCGATGGCGACGCCGAGATTCTGCACTACTCGCAACAGGCCATAAGCCTGCGAACGCTTTGCGCTTCCGATCAGGTCAGCGATCATGGCGTTGACGGCGGGGCCAAAGATCGCGCCGGTCAATCCCATGAACACGACGATGACAAAGACAAACGCCAACTTTCCCGACGCGCTCGCAGAGACGAGGGGCGCCGTGAGGCCCATGCACAAGATCGCGGCGGCGTTCCCAAACAGGCTGAACAGCATCACCGGCTTGCGGCCCACGCGGTCTACCAACACTCCGCCGACCAACTGCGCCGCCATCGAGATAGCAGCATAAGCCGCAAAGATGATGCCCACCTCAGTCATCGAAAAGCCAATCCGGCGTGTGAGATACAGGCTGAAAAACGGAAACACTAGCCCGCCGCCCGTTGCATTAATCAGCGAGCCAAAGAACAGTGTCCAGAATTGCCGTGGATACTCGCGCCACATCGCTTCAATCCGCGTTAGCATTTGTCTTTTGCTCTCCGCCCTGTTCAGCGCAGGTTCAGCTTCATGTGTGCCAGCGTCCGCACAGGTCGAAAGCCGTATCGCTCGAACGCTCTAAGCGCTTCCACATCTGCCGCCGGATGCGCGACGAGCATGGGTCTTGAAGCTGCTTCGCGCGCGCTCAGCGCAGCATCCAACAAGATATTGTGACAGTCACTGCTGCCTGTGACCCACATCCGCAACCGTCCTTCTTCGGACGGATTGTGATAGGTTTCGGCTTCTGCCGCTCCGACGAGCCGGCCATTCGACTCGACCACCCACCACGATTCCCGCCGTCCGGCCAGCCACAGGTCCAAGCGCCTCTCCCAGCCAAAGACAAAATCACTCTCGCGCAGCGGCTCGGCCCAACGCAGTCCCTCCGGCGTGGCCGCGTGGGCCAACGCAAGGACCTGGCTCTCCTCGCTCACGCGCGGCTTGCGCACCCGCGCGCCGAAAGGTAGCCCGGCCTTGTCTACAATAGGGCCGATGGCCTCGCGCCTCAACTGGGCTATTGCGCCGGTCTGCTTAAAACCCAGGCTCATGTACAAGTGATAAGCAGGCGCATTGTCCTCGCGCACTTCGAGTGCCGCCCATTGGCCGTTATCGCTGCGCGCCTTGTCCAGGCAGGCCTCCATCAAACGGCGAGCGATGCCGCGCCCGCGATACTCGGGTAACACCGCCACGTTGCCGAAGACGAATCCCCATCCCGATGCAGGCGCGCGGCGAACCGTCGCGTTGCCCACCACACGCCCCTGCTCCACCCAGACATAGCCGGGCGAGAAACCCTCACTCAGCGGCATGAACAGGTCAAACCACCACGCCAACGGCCCCAGCCAACTCATCATGCGCATCTCGCGTACGGCACGCTCGCCCACTGTATCCATCTCGCCGCGAAAGGATTCAGCCAGCACGTCGGCCACCCCGGCCAGATCGCGCGCGACATCCATCGGACGCAGGCCGGTAAAGGTTGTTGCGCGAGGCAGCGCAGTGCGAGCCGCAACCATCAGGCTTCCCCTTCCAGCGCCGCCAGCAGGCGTTGAGCTTCGTCGGCTGTGATCTTTTTATCGGCCACCATCTTGAGGATCGCCATGCGCTCCCCATCGCTCACAGGTTCGGCGGGCGGCTTGGCTGGCTTAGCTGGCGATGATGGCGACGGCGGCCAAGAGACATGAACGCCAACTCCACGGTGAGGGTGTTTGCGGCTGGCGCGTTCCGCGCGAGCCTGGGCGCGTTCAGCCGCACGTTCGGCCTGGCGACGCGCACGCTCGGCCGCTTCTTGTGCGCGGCGGGTGATTTGCTCTGCATCCACGTAAGGGATGTTGACCAGCCGCTCTTCCAGCTTGCGCTGCATCTCGGCCATCTGTGCTTCAAATTGCTGCGCCCAGGCGTCCATGGCGGATTCAAATTGTGCTTCACTGGCTGGTCCCCAGCTCTCACCGCGTTCCGAAATCGCCAGGTCGCCTCGAGCGTTCAACTTCAGGTCGGCTTTGCCTCCACCCAAGGTGCCGACGATGCGCCGTGATGAACGCTCGGTGAACTGCAACGGCAGGCGGCAGTGAAGGTCGCTGCCTTCGAGCGTAAAGCGCGCGCCGTCTTCACTGACTTCCACCTTGGCCGAAATGTCGCCGCGCGCCTCAAATTCATATGACGCGCCGCTGACCAGAACGGTGCTCAACGAGATATCGCCGTTCACCTCTTTGACTGCCGCGCCGCCTTCCAGGTCGCGCACGGCGAGATCGCCGCGCACGGATTGGAGCACAACCTTGCCCACGGCCTGACGCACCTTGACGTCTCCGCTCACCGATTCGACGCGCAACTCGCCGTTGACCTCGCGCACTTCCAGGTCGCCGCTCACCTGGCGAAGCGTGGTCGGTCCCACATCGCGCAGCGTCGTGTCGCCGTTGACCACCTCAATTGCCAGCGGCCCGCTGACCTCTTGCACGTCAAGGTCGCCGCTCACCTGCTTGATCGTGACGCTGGTCCCCGATGGGCAGTGCAGGTCACAATCGTCATCGGCCGTAACCGTGAACGACTCGCCTTGCCGCTCGATACGCAGCTTGTCCTGGTCGCCCATCACCACGACCTCTTGCCGGTCAACACCGGCGATCGAAAGGTCGCCGCTGCACCGATTGACCGTGACGTGCGGCGCATCGGAAGTATCATAGGTTAGTGCCATATTGCCCCCCTTTGATTTTAGATGGAACGATCCAACCAATCAGCTGTCCAAAATCATTCGACGTAAACCTCAATGCGCTCGCGCTTGTCCAGGTCTTCGACCTCGACGATCTTGCCGACTGTTTCGTCGTTGAGCGCGCCGGCAATCTCCCGCCAATCCAGGCCATCCAGCTCTGGCGCAAAGTGAGAGCCAATGGATAGCCCGACTTGCACCCAGCTCATTGGCAGGTTGACGGTGACCTTGGGCTTGTTCGTGTCGAGGTTAAAGACGCGGACACGGAACCAGCGCGGCTGCCCCGTTGGCGTCGTCACTTTAAGGGATGGCTTTTGAGACGAAGACAGTTGAGCCGCTGCCTCTGTCGGTGAAAGTTGTCCGGACTCGACCATTTTCAAAACCTCGATACGATTCACATCGCCGTTCATTTTGATGCCTCCCATCGAAAATGGGCGGTATGCGCCAAGCGTACCGCTCTACTCACCTCGCAGGCGCCTGACCGCTTCTTCCGAAGTGATCTTGCCCTGCGCCAATTGCTCCAAGATCGCTTTGCGTTCCTCGTCAGGCATCGGGCCAGCCGGCTCTTCTTCGCCCACCTCGTAACCCAGCGCGCGGATCGCTTCATTCAACCGGCCGCGCACAGTGGGATACGAGACGCCAAGTTCCTCGCCCACGCGGTTGATCTTGCCCTCGCAGCGGACGAATGTCTCGATGAAGGCTAACTGCTCGGCTGAAAGCTGATAGAACCGGCCAAGCGAGAAATGCCCTTCGATGGTTGTATCGCAGTTGGGGCAATGCAACCTCGTTACTTCGAGTGTCTCTTTGCATATTGGGCATTGACCAACGACTGGGTTCATCTTTCTCTAGCCTCTGCTCAAGTTTCTTTATCCGCCTGTCATGATTGTTTAGTATAATATCACTGAAATTGATATTTGTCAATGATTTCATGTAACATTCTTGAAACATATATAACCAATATGAAAGTGTGCCTTGATAATCGTAAGGAGACATAAATATATATTCTTGAGGAAAATAGCAGCTGGAGCAGAGGATGTTCAGCGAACTAGAACGGGGCCGAGGATGACGCGGTCGCCCGCCAGGTTGCCAGCATGATCAAACAGCGGCGCGCGGCGAGCGGATTCCAGCTCATAGAGACCAATCTCGATAGCATAGTCGCCGGGCGGGAGCGTAGGCGGAAGCGTCAGCCGATTGGGGTCAGAGACGGCCTGCCCTTCCACCCAGACGGGGATCCAAAGATGCGTGGGGAATGCGCCGCCGAGCGGAGTGTAGTAATCGGCAGCGGGCGCGGCAAGTTGATCGTTCTGAATCAGATGCACGAAAACTTTGTAGCTTGAACGAGTCGGCTTGAGCGCGCGCCAGTCGAGCCAGATTTCAATCACTTGTCCTGGGCGCGCGACGAGCGGTTGTGTCCACATCGCGCGAACCGATTCCGAACCGGCATGAGATGTCACGCCCATCAAAGCGATCTCGCTGTTGAAATTTGCCAGCGCCGAATCGAGTACGGATTGCGGCGGGACGACGCCAATCGCCGGCTCGACTGTGAGCGAATCGAGCGTGACCGTCGTTGCGCCCGACGAGAGTGTCAGGTCGCGCCCCTGCGAAAGGTCGGCCATCCCTAAACGCAATGGGAACTCACCCGGCGGCGTACCGAATGGAATCGTCACATCATATTGCTCGACGATGACCTCGCCGCGATGCCATGCAGGTGAAAGCGAGCGACTATCTGTGGTCCAGCGATACTGGCGGTCTGCCACCAGCGCAAACGGCATCACGTAATCAGTCGGCGTGATGAGCGCGCGCATCGAAAGTGCAAGGTGGGCTGTGTCGCCAGGATGCAATGCAGTTCGGTCGAGCGAGTAAGAGAGCAACTCGACCTGATTTTCTGCGGCGACGTTCAGCGGAATCGAGGGTTCAGCCGGAACGTCGGCGTCGCCCGGTGCGACGACGCGCCAGAACGGCCAACTGCCTTCGGGGCGAAGGCGGAACTGCCCGCCTTCCCACACGCCGCGCCGAAAGCTCGCCAGGTAGACCGGCCCTTCGTTCCAGTGCGCAAACACACCGTCAAGCCAGGGATTCTCTGACGTGGCAGCGATGTAAACCAGCTTGACGTCCGCCGGGTCGAGTGTGCGGCCTTGCGTGTACTGTGCCACCCACAGCGGCGTGAGCGCTTCCCATTCGGCCAGCAGAACCGCGTGTTGACGCTTGCCCGCGAATTGCTCAAACACAGCGTCCACCCACTCGTCGCCCACATCATCGTTGCGCAGACTCACGCGCGGCGCGTTGTGTACGGCTGTCGAAACGGGAATGACGAGTAACACAATTGCCACAATCGCTGCCAGCCCTCGCCGTGCACCGGCCCAGCCAAAGGAAACTCGCGTGCTCGTTTCCATCAGGGCGAGCAAGCCAACACCCGCCAGCACCGCAACGGCGACAAACGGCGACATCAGATAGGCCAGCACATCCTGAATCGTGTTGAGCGTGAAAGTGAGATTGATCACCAGGAACAAGCCGAACAATGCAAACAACCTGGGGCGTTGGAATGCCAGCCAGATTGCGCCGAGCGCGGCGAGCAGAAGCGTGACCAGCGGGTACTGAAGCCGCAGCAATTCCCAAAAGACAACGAGCCGCGTCAGTTGATCGCGCAGGCCAAACGGGAACAGGTTGACCGTCAGCCCGCGCGCGGTGACATGGATCAACATCGCCTCTGGAGTAGGCAACGGGTTGAACGGCGCGCTCGGCCCGCGCAAGGGATAGTACAAAAACGGCGTCAAGCCCAGCACAAAGGAGACTGCTATCGCAACGAGTTGGCTCGGTCGGGTGACGATACGCGGCTTGACCAACAACACAAACACCGCATACGCGGGGAAACTAAAAGCCAGAATCGGGTGGTGCGTGAGGCTCAGTCCGGCGACGAATGCAGCAACATACAGCCAGCGGTCACTCTCAGTTCGCCACCAGCGCACGAGCAGGAACAGGCACAACGTCGCCAACGCCGCCGTGACAATGTGAGCGTTTGAATGAATCGAGTGCTGCCACAAGTCCACACCCGCCACCGCAGAAAGCGCAGCGAATAGAGCAGAAACATGTTTATCTCGGACGCGCGTGATTTGGCAAACGATTCCATAGACTAGCGCGGCAATTGTTGCGCCAGCAAATGCCGCCAGCAAATTCGTGCGATACGCAATGCTTCCCACGGGAATGATGGTTTGCCAAAGTTTTGCGATCAGAGTGTAAAAAGCGTAGCCAGGCGGGTGCGCAATGCCGAGGATATACGGGACAAAGATGTACTCAGATGGGTCGCCGGGGACCGGCCCAGGCGCGAGCGTGGCGGCGTAGATCGAAAAGGACGACAGAAAGATGACAACAGCCAAAAGCCAAGTCATTTCATCTCGTGTTCAGCACACACCAAACAAAGCGCAGGAGTGCAAGCTGTCGCCGCCAGCGCCACGGCTCGCGGATCAGGCGATACAGCCACTCCAGGCCGATACGCTGCACCCATTCCGGCGCCCGCCGGGCGACTCTGCCGATAAAGTCCAGCGCCCCGCCCACGCCCATCGCCACAGGCACATGTAAGCGCGGCTGGTTGCGCGCGATCCATACATCTTGCGCCGGAGCGCCAAAGGCCACGAACAACCCATCTGGCTGTGCAGCAATAATCCGCTCGACGATGGCATCCTCTTCGTCTTGCGCCGGTGAGCCAGAAAATGTCCCCGCCACGACGAGGCCAGGGTGACGCGCTTGCAAAATTGCAGCAGCTTTTTCCGCCACGCCGGGCGCCGCGCCGAGCAAATACAATCGCCAGCCCTGCTGCGCGGCTTGTGCGGCGATGCGCTCAACCAAGGTTGAGCCAGCCACGCGCTCGCGAAGCGGTCGCCCCATTCGTCGCGCGGCCCAAAGCAAACCGATGCCATCGGGGATGCACAGTGCAGCGTCGTTGATGATCTGGCGGAAAGCGGCATCCTGCTGCGCCCGCATGACAAATTCCGGATTGACCGTGCAGATTTGATGTGGCGTACGTTCGACAATGAATTGCGCAACTAGAGCGAGCGTTTCGTCGTTGGTCACGTCGTCCACCCGAACGCCGAGGACGTGGAACGTGGCGAATGGCCGCTGTGCGTGACGAATGACCGCTGTGCGTGACGAATCGTTCATCAGCATGCCACAGATTCAAGGACCGAGAGAACACAAGAAGCACAAGATTGCCAAGCGAACCGCAGCGCCTGAACATAGCCGCGCTCGACCAATGTCCGGCGCAAGTCGGTCTCGCTAATGACGCGCTGCATCGCCTGAGCAAGCGCGTTCACGTCGAGTGGGTCAACCAGCAACGCCGCCTCACCTGCGACCTCGGGCAGCGACGAGGTGTTGGAACAAATAACCGGCGTCCCGCATTGCATTGCTTCCAGCACTGGCAAGCCAAAGCCTTCGTAAAGTGAAGGGAACACGAGGATGGTCGCCCCGGACATCAACGCTGCCTTGTCCTCATCGGCCACTCGGCCTGTGAACAACACATGGTCCTCTAATCCCAATCGCTTGACCTCGGCCAAGATTCCGTCGTAGAGCCAGCCTTTGCTGCCGGCCAGAACCAATTGGAGATGTGCGGATTTGAGATTCGAAAATGCCTGGACGAGACGCGCGAGATTTTTGCGCGGCTGAAGTGTGCCGATGCAAAGCACGTAATCGCCCGTGATGCCACAGCGGCGCCTGACGGCCTCAATCGCCACTGGATCGTCCACGCGGCGCAGGCTTTCATCGCGGCCCGGATAAGCAACGGTGATCTTGGCCGGCGGCACGGCATAGCGCCGCACGAGGTCGTCTTTCGTCGCCTGCGAATCGGCGATGACGTGCGCGGCGACACGCACACTCCACCGCGTGGAAAGATCGAGATAGAGACACGCCGGCAACGGATGAGCTTGCGGAAAGTAGAGATAGCCTAAATCGTGGACCGTGACGACAGTGCGCGGGTGAACCAGCGGGACGACATGCGCCGGAACAAACAGCATATCGGGCGGGCGTGTGAGCATTTCCGCCGAGAGACGCACATGCGTCCACAAACGCGCAAATGGCATCACGCGCGGCTCGGCATGGGGCGCATGTAGCTCGCGCGGCAGCGCGCGATCCGAGTACAGCTTGAACCGATGTCGGGGCGCAGCCTCCAGCAGAGCGCGGATGAGATGAAATGAGTAAGCTTCCGTGCCCGTGCGTTCGGCTCGCGCCGCACGGCTGGCGTCTATCCCGATAAGCACGTCTTTAACGCAAAGATTTCTTTGGTCTCATAGGCCATTCACCACGCGATGGATGCCGTTCTTGACTAGGCGTTCGCCGAAATTGATGACCAGACCCAACTTTTTTCATTCTCTGTCATGGCTTCACCATACCAGTGCAAGGCGCAGGGGACTTAGGCGAATAAAGAAATGGATCCTTTGCGTCTTTGCGTTGAATTCTCTAGTCAGGCTTTTGGTGAACGCGGTCGGCCAAAGATGGCTTGCAGGAGCGCCGCCAATCCCGCAATGACGAGCAACAGCGGCCAAAGCTTCACCAGCATCAACCCGATATCGCCGGTCAGCCTGCCGAGCGTGAACAGGAACGCTACACAGCCGACGATCACCGCCACCGCGCCAACGCTAAACACACCCCATTCGTGATGAGGCTGGGCCAAAAACAGCGCGAGGAATGACAGCCCACCGATGACGACAAACGTGGGCCACAGACGGTCCATGTCGCTCCATCGCACGCCCTCTTGCATTCTGTCAACAGGCAGCGGGATGCCGAACGTGAACAAGAAAAAGAACGCGCCGATGAGCGTGGCGGCCAGGCCGACGAAAATCAGACCCGGGTCGCGGCGATCAAACACGTAACCGACCAGGAACCACAGCCCGGCGCCCATTGGAAAGATGGGCCACATCGCATCTATGCCGGGCAACTTGACGTCCAGATTGCCCATCAGGAACCACAGGCCGAGTACGATCAAAACCAGTGCAGGAACGATAGCTCCGCGTCTCATGTGTCCTCCTGAATATGATGAAATGGTAGGGACCGACCTGAGTGTCTGTCCTGGCCCCTTCGGCACGTAGATTCGCCCCTACGCGATTGCCGAACGCAGGTTGCTTTCGGATGGTTCGGGAAAGCGCAAGGTAACCGTTCAGTCGGTTTTCCCGCCACATGCACGGGATTAGCAGTCGGCAGGCGCTTCATCTGGTGGTTTTGCCTTTCCTCTGTGGCGAGTCCGAGTGCACAAGCAAGTCGAATTGCAGCCGCAACTCGCCACAGGCAGGGCGATGATTGAAGTTATGCGCCATATCTACCAACTGAACGGTTACAGCGCAAGAGCGCAAGTTTGTTTCTGTGGCAGCCTGGAGATTGGCATAGTAGCCTCGATACGCCGGGGGCAACAAGGCCGCGATTTGCCACATGATCTCATCGGTCATTTGCTGGCGCACGTCACGCGACACTTTGCCATCAGCATCCAGGTAAAAGGGATTGCCCACCGCAACATGAAAATGAGTTCGCTTGAGTCGAGGCAAATTATGCCAGAAGGCCTCACCGCCATAATAGGCTATCGGCAGCAACGGCACACCTGTGCGCATCGCCAGCATCACTACACCCGGATGGCCGCGCTGCAATCGGCCGTCGCCGCTCCGCGTACCTTCCGGCGCTACGGCCAGGATGTGACCAGTCTCTAGCGCCTCGGCCGCGCGGCGAAGAGCACCCGCGTCGGCCTCGCCTCGCTTGACCGGAATCGCCTTGGACAAGTCAAAGAGGGTCCGCATGAGCGGGCTGTCAAATGTCTCGACCTTGGTAAAGACGACTACCGGGCGCGAACTCAGGCGGGTATAAAGCACTGGGATCTCTAAAAAGTTGACATGATTGGCGACTAGGATGAGCGGCCCGCACTCCGGTATTCGCTCCAATTGGGCAACATCCAACCGGCAAAGCAGACCCGTGAGACCATGCAACACCGAGTTCATCATACGGCGCATCAAGGTCATTGAGCCGTCTCCGGATCGCTGATGATTTCTATCTGTCGAGGCAAAAGCTCCATCGCCAGCTTGCGTCCTTCCGTGCAGATTGTCTCGCCGTCGGCATGAGCGGGCAACACACCTTCAATCGCCGTGACGACGACGCGCCGCGCTCGCGCGGTCCTAACCGCAGAGTGGGTGAACTGCGTACCGTTCATGAACTTGGGGATGAGGGCAAAGATGCGAGCGCGACTCACCTGCTGCGCGACGCATAGGTCGAACAAACCGTCATCGGGTCGAGCGTGCGGCCCCATCATGAATCCGCCGCCCATGCGCCGCCCGTTCATGACCGAAACCATCAGCGCGGGAAGCGTAAGCGTCCCATCGTCGTATTCGACGCAGAGCACCGGGGCGCGATAGTACAAAAAGATGGTCTTGAGCGCCGCGACGATATACGAGGGGAACCCAGTCAACCGCTTCATCTTGGCTGCCACAAAGCCCACAACCGCATCAAACCCGATGCCCATGCCGTTGCCAAAGTAGCGGCCCTGTGGATACAGCCCGCCGGTCACGCGCCCCACGTCAATTACGCGGCGACGTCCCTGCGCCAGCACTCGACAACCGTCGGCAATGCCGCGGGGCACGCCTACACCAAAGGCAAAGTCATTGCCGCGTCCCACACACAATACGCCCATCACGGCGACTGGAGCGCCGGACTGCTTTGCCAGCATCAGACCGTTGAGCACTTCGTTGGCAGTGCCATCGCCGCCTCCGGCAACCACGACATCGTACCCATCCGTGCAAGCCTGTTGAGCCAACTCGGCGGCGTGCCACGGTCGTCCAGTGCGAACGAGATCGAAATCAAGACCATAGTCGCGCAGAGTTTGCTCGATGAGAGGGATGGCGTGCTCGCCTGCCCCTCGACCGGCGACGGGATTGACAATGATTTTGTAGTGGGTCACAGGGCAGTAGATTCCCTTTCCGCCAAGTGTTGTGTATTATACACCAGCGACCGGGGCAGAAACAAAAAACCGTGGAAAGCTGCACCCACGGCCCGGTGCTATGCCGATTGACTTGGCGCCGGAGGCTTGAACTGCGCGATCCGATCCAGCTTGGCGCGGCGGCCCATGCGTTTGATCTGCGCTTCGCGGCGCATTGCCTCGGATCGGTTCGACAGGTGTTCAAAATACACTAACTTGACGGGGCGCCGGAGGCGAGTGTAGCGGCTGCCGCGCCCGGCATTGTGATCCGCCACCCGCTGTTCCAGGTCCGTCGTCCAGCCCGTGTAAAACGTCCCGTCCGCACATTCGACGATGTAGCAATAGCACACTTGTTTGATATTTGAGATTGGGTATTTGAAATTCGAGCCGTTACCGCTTCTGCTGCTTGTTGTCCGGTGGACGCCGCTGCGGCCAAACCATCTTGCCCAACAACTCGCCCATGGTCACCGTGGGCGGTTCGACAATGCCATCCCAGTTTCCGTCGCGCGAATTCAGCAGCCACTGTTCGCGCGCCTCGCGCGCATCGGCGAGCAGCTTGGTCAACGGTTTGTCGTCCTCGGCGGCAAGCGCATCCCGTGCATCACTCAACTTGGCGCGGAACGTTTCCAGCCAGCGGGCCAGGTTTTCCCGATTCGCCCGCATGGCGGCAGTGACCTCGGCCGGGTCGGTCTCAGCCGTCGCAGTGGCCTGAGCAAAACTCGGCCCTGCCAGACGACGCATGTCCCGCCACGAGGACGCTTCGGTGGCGGCGCTCATCAACAGCGTGCCCAACACGCTCGATAGACTCTCGACGGCGGTGATCAGGCCATCGTGCTCAGCAGCATCCACGAAAAACGGGCGCGCACCGATCGTCGCGGCGAGGCCAGAGACCAAATCCATCGCCGCCGAAGTCGCCCTGGCCGAGGGCACAATGCAAAACTGGGTCTGCCGGAACAGCTCGGCGCTTGGCTCAGTTGCTGGCTTGGTTGGATTCAGGATGGGATGCCCGGCGACGAACGAGACGCCTTCCGGCAAAAGCTGTTCGGCCCAGGCCAGCACAGGTATCATGAGCGGCGAAGTGCAAGTGACCACGCAGCCTTGCGGCAAGCTGTTGGCAATCGCTTCGAGCATGTCACGCAGGCGCGAGATCGGCTCGGTCAGGATGACGAGCGACGAGTTCTTGCAGGCATTGCCGGCCCACAGCTCGGTGCGCTCGACAGCGCCGAGCTGCTGTGCGCGGCGAGCCGCCGCGCCGTCACGATCTACGCCGACGACTGTGATCGGCGGTTCCGACTTGCGCAGCGCCAGTCCCAGCGACATGCCGATGGTATCCAGTCCAATGATCGTTATTTGTGCCATGCTGTCCTCTAATCTCGAATTTCAAACAGGTGGGCCGTCCATTGATCGTTCGATGAGGTATAGGCCAATTCAAAACGGCGACCGTCGGCGGTGCGAATGGTAAAAGCCGGCCCGTCGGGTGTTTGCCAGGCGCGCTCGACCGATGTGACGACAAGTCGCTTGCCACGCCAGGTGAACGCCACAGGCCGCTCGGCATACCGCGCGCCCGAGTAACACTCGACGGCGACCTGTTCCAAAGTATGACCTCAACTAAAATCCACCGACGAGGAATCGCCGACGTTCAATCTGCGGTAACTGCTCTTGACCACAGCGCCTTTGCCGATGAGCGATTGCTCGAGTGTGGTATTATCAATACACGCATCTTCGTCAATGATGCTGTCGCGGATGATCGAGCCAGTGATTCGGCAGCCATCCGAGATGGTGGCATACGGGCCGATGACGGAATTATGAATCACTGCCGTCGGCGCAATGTGAACCGGCGGGACAATCAGGTAGCCGTTGCCAGCATGTTGAGGGCTGTTGTCGTGGCCGTGCTCGAGCAGGTAGCGGTTGGTGTGCAAAACCGTCTCTGGCTTGCCGCAGTCTTCCCAGACATCCACGGTCTGCGTGCGCATTTTGGCTCCGCTCTCAATCATCAGGTTGAGCGCGTCAGCCAAAAAGTACTCGCCTTTCGTCTGCATGTTCCGATCCATCAATTCCTGGCAGGCTCGCATCAACGCGACCGAGTTCTTGAGATAATACATCCCAATCACCGCGAGCCGGTTGTCTATGGATTCCGGCTTTTCCACAAAGCGAGTGATATAGCCATCCGCGCCGACGACGGCCACGCCAAACCGTCGAGGGTCTTGCACTTCTCGGACATAGATGACGGCATCGGCTGCCTCGTGCGCCAGTCCAGAAAGATCAACTTCAAACAAAGTGTCCACAAAGACAATGAGCACCGGACCTTGAGTGAACGGTCGGCAAAGCAGAATCGCATCGGCCTGGCCGATCAGCTCCTTCTGCTCAACGAAGCGAGCACCGTACTGTGGATAGTGTTGCGCCATGTATTCCTGGATTTGCTCACCCAGGTAGCCGTGGACAATGATAAACTCTTCCACTTGCAGCCCAGCAAACTTGTCGAGAATGTGTCCGAGCACCGCTTTGCCCGCCACGTTGATCAGTGGCTTGGGCTTGGTATACGTGTGAGGCCGGAGGCGTGTGCCAAATCCGGCTAACGGGATGATGACTTTCATCAGTGAACCTTTCTACAGAGTCATTTGCTGGTCGGCAATCGAGCCGCATACCAGCTTATCATGCCGCCTCGGAGCTGCACTGTGTTCTCATATCCGGCGGCGCGCAGCAAGCGCACAGCCGGCAGGCTGCGGTGCGCCGTCGCGCAAATAGCGACAATCGGACGCCTGGTGTCAAGCGCCAGCGACGGCAGAGATCGTTTGAGCGAATAGACCGGCACGTTGCGCGCGCCGGCCACGTGCCCGGCAGCAAACTCGACCGGCGTGCGCACGTCAATCAACTGCGCTCCACCATTCTTTAGCATCTCGCTCAACTCGTGCGCCGAAATCTCTGGCACGCGGCCAAAGGGCAACCACCAGGGCGCGTTCACGTTATTTCCTCACCGGAGACTTGCTCGACCGGGACCTGCGGCTTCCGCGTATGCCACTCGGTCGCCTGCTCGTAAGTGTGCGCCACGCGCAAGAGCGTCTCTTCGCCAAACGCCGGTCCCATGATCTGCAGGCCGATAGGCAAACCGTTGTTATCGAATCCACACGGCAGGCTGATGCCGCAAATCCCTGCCAGGTTGCAACTCAACGTGAAAACGTCCGAAAGGTACATCTGCAAAGGATCGTCGGCCTTTTCACCGATCTTGAACGCCGTCGTCGGCGCGGTGGGGCAGGCAACCACATCCACCTCGCGGAAGGCTGCGTCAAAATCGGCCTTGATGAGCGTGCGGACCTGTTGCGCTTTGAGATAGTAGGCGTCATAGTAACCTGCGCTCAGCGCGTACGTCCCCAGCATGATGCGCCGCTTGACCTCGCTGCCAAAACCCGCGCCGCGCGTCTGACGATACGTTTCCCACATTCCACCCTCGGGCGACTCGACGCGCAAGCCATAGCGCACGCCATCGTAGCGCGCCAGGTTGGCCGAAGCTTCGGCGGGCGCGATGATGTAATAAACAGGCAAACTATCCTCAGTGTGAGGCAGGCTCACCTCCTGCACTTGCGCGCCCAGCCCGCGCATCACCTCAATCGCCGCGTGGACAGCTTCCGCAACTTCCGGCTGCACGCCGGAGACGAAGTACTCGCGCGGCACGCCGACGCGGATTCCGTTCAGGCCTTGCGCTTTCAACGCGCCGACGTAATCCGGCACTGGCGCCGGCATTGACGTCGAATCGCGCGGATCATGCCCGGCGATGACGCTCAGCAATGTGGCCGCATCGCGCACGTCACGCGCCAACGGGCCGATCTGATCGAGCGACGACGCAAACGCCACCAACCCGTAACGGCTCACGCGCCCATAACTTGCTTTCACACCGACGACGCCGCACAGCGAAGCCGGCTGGCGAACGCTGCCGCCGGTATCCGTGCCCAGCGCGCCGAACGCCATACCCGAAGCCACCGCCGCCGCGCTTCCACCCGACGACCCACCCGGCACGCGCGTCAAATCCCACGGGTTGTGCGTCGTAAAGAACGCCGAGTTTTCCGTGGACGAGCCCATCGCAAACTCGTCGGTGTTGGTCTTGCCCAGAATGACGCAGCCCACCGCGCGCAGCCGCACGACGGCCGTGGCGCTGTAGGGCGGCGTGAAATCTTCCAGGCTGCGACTGCCGCATGTGCAGGGTAATCCCTCGACACACAGCACATCTTTGATCGCCAGCGGCACGCCGAGCAGCGGGCTGTCCTCGCCATCAGCGCGGCGTGCCCTGCGGGCATCTGCCTCACGCGCCTGCTCCATCGCCAGTTCCGGCGCGAGCGTCAGGTAAGCCTGAACTTGATTTTCCACATCCACGATTCGATCCAGCACGGCCTGCGTCAACTCGACTGACGACAAGTCGCCGCGTCGCATCAAATCCGTTGCTTCGTGGATGGTCAGATCGTAGAGGGCCACATCAACTCCAATAGGCCGCCACGGTGAAAGCGAGCGGCCAGCCGGCTATTCCAAAACAGCCTGCACGCGAAAAGAGTCGGCTTTGACCTGAGGTGCGTTGGCGAGCACATCCTCGCGGCTCATCGAATCGCGCGGCTCGTCAGCACGCATCACGTTGCGCAGAGGCAGCACCGTCGCGGTGGGCGGAATCGCCGAGGTATCCACCGCTTGCAGCTTTTCGGCGTAATCCAGAATCGCCGAAAGTTGTTCCTGGTAACGGGTCTTTTCTTCGTCCGTAAGCGAGAGCCTGGCAAGCTCCGCAATGTGTTCGACCTGCGCCAACGAAAGTTTCATCGCCAACTCCTTTGGCGATTATAACATCGTCACCGGGCGCGTGCAACCAAAAATCACAAACTCTGCCAGGCGAGGACGCCATCGGGCGTGAACTGCCCGATGCGGCCCTTAGCTTCGAGCAGTTCGAGATGGCCCAGCACCTCCGAGAGGGCGAGGAAAAAGTTCATCGGGTCGAGCCTGGGGAACAACAGCCGCGCGACCTGGTAAAGCGTCATGGTATTGCCGTCAAGCAAATCGAGAATGTAATCGGCGCGACGAGCGTGAAACTCGACGCGCTGGCGCACCAGGTCGGCCACGTCGTGGATCGGGCCGCCGTGGCCGGCCCATGCCGCCGAAATATCCATCGCCGCCACGCGCTGCAACTGGCAAAGGTACTCGACAAGCGATTTCCACTTTTCGGCATGACCGGGCGGCGGCGGCTCAACGAACGGATTGGAGCTGATGTCGCGCAAGAGATGATCGTTGGAAAGCAAGACATGGCTGTGCGGCTCGTAGAGGCAAATCAATCCGGTCGAATGTCCGGGCGTGTGCAGCACTTGCCACTCGCGGCTGGCCAGCGTCAATGTGTCGCCGTCGTTCAGCTCGCCAGTCACTGGAACTGCACTCGCGTAATCGCCAATGCTGCGCCTCATGCGATTGATGGCCGCAACGGTTTCGTCGGGCACGCCAGCCGCAGCCATCAGGCTGTCGTAAAAAGCCAAACGCCGGTCGCGATCATCCGTGTAGGCTTCGAGTGTGGGCCGGTTGAAAGGATGGGTGAATACCTGCAGACTCGCCGGCGCATCGGTCACGAGCGTGCCCGCCAGCCCATAGTGATCAGAGTGCGAGTGGGTGACGACGATGCGGCGTACATCATACAGGGAATATCCAAGCGCGACCAGACCTGCTTCAAGTGCAGCGCGTGCTGCGGGCGTGCGTGGTCCGCAGTCAACCAACGTCAGCCCATCGGCGTCTCGCGCTACATACACGTTGACCGGGCCGACAGGGAATGGCGTGGGGATAGAGAACTGATACAGGCTGGGGAGCACCGTGATGGGTTCGGGCATGGTAGACCACCGACTACAGGCCGCAGA
>Ga0315268_10002761_pt1 | contig 19651 bp, 12 predicted proteins | sample C1_top_MG_FD_204535 | JGI IMG/M metagenome (GOLD analysis project Ga0315268, IMG submission 204535) | Sediment microbial communities from Yellowstone Lake, YNP, Wyoming, USA - C1_top | ecosystem: Environmental > Aquatic > Freshwater > Lake > Sediment | place: USA: Wyoming | collected 2017-08-01
CCCCAACACCGCCGCCAAGAGCAGGTTCACGTACAAGGCGGCCAGCAGGTCATCGGCGGTGATGCCCCAGCCGCCCCAGAGGGCCTGGCTTTGGCGCACGGGCCAGGGCTTGAGCACGTCGAAGAAGCGAAACGCGCCAAAGACCGCCAGCGTCAGCCACAAGCCGTGGCCGGCAAAGAGCCGCCCGGGCAACGGCATCTGGCCGGTCCGCCAGAGGCACAGCCCGAGCCACCCCGCAAAGCAAAGCGGCACGGCGGCGAGCTCATCAAGCACGACCGAGGCAGGGTCTTTGCGGCCCAAGATGCGTTCGGCCACACCGCACAACCAAACCGAGAGCACCACGCCGGCCAGCACGCCAGCCGCGTAGAACCACGGGCTGCCCGTCGCCAGCAATAGCGCCGTCCAGAGCACGCCGACCAGCGAACCGCAGGTGCCGGGCGCCACGGGGACGCGTCCCACGCCGAAGCCCTGGGCGATCCAGAGCGCCAGGGCGGCCGTGAGGCGTTGGTCCGTCAGGGGAGTGTTAGCGGGCATGACGCGGGGATTGGTTGAGGGTTCATTGTTGATGGTTGATGGGTGAGAGCCGACGGGGCCGGCTGCGGCGGGGGGCTGCAATAGGCGGGCTTACGGCTTGCCGGTGCTTTGGCATGGTTCTGGCCGCGCGAAAGCGGGAGCAAGCTCTCGCACTCCAAACGCTTCGCGCTGGCGGAGCGGCGCAGCCTTTCGTGTGTTTCGCACTATTATCTGTCAAAATCACTCATCTTCGCGAGGATTTTTGAATTAGGAACTCAGGAACTCAAGCAGGGCTCTTTTCCTGGTTTCCTGCTTTCCTTCTTCCTGATTTGGTGAGTTCCTAATTCGTCTTTTGGTTGCGGCTCTGCCGCGCTGTGTGTCTCGTGGTTTCTCCTCCTGTTCGTGTTTCAAGCCGGCTCCGCGATCAAGTCATAGTCGGTGTGCCCCACGATGCGCACGCGGGCAAACTCGCCCGGAGGCAATTGGCCGCGCACGTACACCCGGCCATCAACGTCGGGCGCGTCCGCCTCGCTCCGGGCGAGCGACCAATGGCCTCTGAGGCGCCGGCGCGGCGGCTGGCCTTGGCGCGCCACCCCGTGCTCCCAGGAACTGACCTCGGCCTGGCGCAAATCCGCGGCCGTCGCGAGCCGCTCCACGAGGACCTTCAATTCACGCCCGACGCACGCGGCCGCCAGTTGGCGGGCAATCCCGCGTTGCAGGCGCAGGGCAAGGTCGCGCCGGCGCCGCTTCACTGGTGCGGAGGTCTGGTTGGCCAGCCGGCCAGCCACGGTGCCTTCTTCCTGGGAATAAGTAAACACCCCTAGCCGCTCGAACCTGGTTTCCTGGATGAAGTCAAGCAGCGTTTTGAACTGCGCCTCAGTCTCGCCGGGAAAGCCGACGATGAAGGTGGTGCGCAGGGTGGGGCCCGCCAGCCGCGCCCGGATGTTGCGGAGCAACTCGACAATGTGCGCGCGTGAGGTCTCGCGGCGCATTCGTTCCAAGATCACGTCGTGGATGTGTTGCAGCGGAATATCCACGTAGCGGGCGACCTTGGGGCAGGCCGCGATGGTTTCGATCAATTCCTCGCTCCAGTGGGCCGGGTGCGTATAGAGAAGGCGAATCCAGAATTCCCCCGGCAGGGCATTGAGTTGCCGCAGCAGCGCGCAAAGCGTCGGCGTGTCTGCTGGCGGCTGGGCGGCTCCTTGAGCTTGCCCCGCTGACGCCGGCGCGCCAGCTTGGGCGGGGCGCAGGTCCTGGCCGTAGCAGGTGGAGTCTTGGGAAATGAGGTTGAGCTCGCGCACGCCTCCCGCCAACAGACACCGGGCCTCCGCCACGATGTCCGCCGGGGGCCGGCTGCGCTGGCGGCCGCGGATGCGCGGGATCGTGCAAAAGCTGCACGGATGGTTGCAGCCCTCGGCGATCTTCACGTAGGCATAGTGCCGCGGCGTGAGCCGAAAGCGCGGCGCCGTCCAGTCGGGGACGTAGGCGGGGCGCGGATTCACACGGACCAAGGGCGGCGCAGAGAGTTCAGTTGTCTTTTGAGTTTTGCTTTCTGCCCGCACCCGGCGAGCCAGGGCTTCGCGCATGATGCTGGTGACTTGCAGCAGTTGGTCACCGCCCATGAAGGCGTCCACTTCGGGCATGAGACGGGGCAACTGCTCGCGAAACCGTTGCGGAAGGCAGCCGGCCACGACCAGGGCTTGGCCGCGCCGGCGCGCCGCGCGCAGTTGCGCCAACTCCAGGATCGCCTCCACGCTTTCCTGCTGCGCGGCGTCAATGAAGGCGCACGTATTGACGAGCAACACGTCTGCCCGCGCGGCGTCGTTGGTCAGTTCCATCCCGTCCCGCAGCAACGCGCCGAGCATGACCTCCGCATCCACGAGGTTCTTGGCGCACCCCAGCGAAATGAGGCCAACGCGCAGGGGGCGATGGGAGACTTGGCCGGTCACGACCGCAGGCTGGTGGCGCGCCGGGCGGGGCGGCTGCCTCACTTCTTGGCCGGCTGTGGCGGGGGCAACGGCAGGGTCTCGCCGCTTGGTTTGGGCGGCGGCTGGTAAAGCCCGGGGCCGACGCCTTCGAGTGGGTTCCGATTCAAGTAGTTCTCGTAAGCGCGCAGGCCCAACCACACGGCCAGCACGAGCACCACCACGCCCGCCACCGGCAACACGATCCGCCATTTGACGTGCGCCAGCCGCAGCACCAGCAGGTCGAGCAACCCGGCCGGCTCGTGCGTGAGACTGGGCGGCTCGCGGAACTTCTCGGTTTGGGCCAACTCCGCGTCCAACGCCGCCATCAGTTCCGGCACGTTGAGCTTCAGGAGCGTGGCGCAGCCGCGCGCGAAGCCGCGCACGTACACCGGCGCCACGAACACGTCGTAGCTGCCTGTTTCCAGCGCCCGCACCTGGTCGGGCCGCATCTTTAGCCTGTCGGCAACTTGCTGCACCGACAACTTGGCCGCCTCGCGTCCCGCTCGCAATTGTTCGCCCACCGTCGCCATGACCCCGCCACCTTGCAGTATTGCCACCCATTTGACAATCCCGAAAACGCGGCTGCTCGGAGCGCGAGCCGTCGGCGAGTTGCCGAGGCTGGCATCTGACGATCGTTTTCCGGTTGCGGAAAAGGGTGAAATCGCCCTACTGATACTTTGGACGAATGTGCCACACTACAGCGTCAATCCGACCGACGGCGCTTTGTTTTCTGATGGATTTTCGCTTGGTCCCCCGCACGAAAAGGCGTGGGAAAGCGAGCTCCAGCGCGTGCAGCGCATTCGAGGCGAGGTTCTATCTGCCATCTTCGAAGTTGAGTCCTCAATCGACTATGCCATCGCTGACTGCGTGCTTCCTCGCACCACCATCCGCAGCCGTGGTTCTCTCTGGAACAGGCATATTCTCTTTCAGAACGAAGTCCTGAGCCATTTCGACCTCCGTAACAAGATCGACATTCTGAAGTCGCTTCTGAGCCACCGGTTTCCGCGTCGAGAAAAGCAGACCGTCAAGCTAATCTCGTTGATGAACATGATTCGTGAGGTGCGAAATCGCATGGCACATTCACCAGTGTATTTTGAGGCGCTTGAGAAGCCTGTGTCAGGGCGCTGGCTGCGCCCCGTCTTATGACGCCCAAAGGCATGATTCACGTTTCCGACGGATACTTGCGAAAGTTCCGATCGAGTTTACGAGAGGCTGTCACACGCCTGGGGGAGATAATGCGGCTCGGAATCCGACAGAAGCCTTTAGAGATCTCATAATTATGACGCCTAACGATGTGCGCGGACGCTGGGGTCAGGCCTTGACACTCAAGAATTGTCTCTCAGGTCCGTGTCCGCTACTTCACGAGCCGATAGAACCGGCGGTCGCCGGCAATGGTGCTGGTGACCACGTTCTGCGCCTGCCAAAAAGCCGGCGCGTCTGTGAGAGCGACCCAGTTGGCGGCTGCGGACAGGCTCTCGGAGCTTTGCAGCCGGTAGTCCCAGAGCGAAGCTGGCCAGGATAGGAGCACGGAGCGGTCTTGGCGGCGCAGGGCCAATTGGGGGCGTGGCCGGTCGAGCCGGTATTTGACCAGCTCAATGCCCTGGTCCAGCCCGAGGTTGCGGCTGTACTGTTTGTCCGTCGGGTTGTTCCAGTGCTCGTGCACGCCCAAGCTGGCCAGCCGCACGCCGGTCCTGGCCGGGTCGTAGAACGTCCCGGACGGCGGGGCGTCGGCCAGGGCGGCTTCGTGCAGGTAATCCTCGGCGCTGCCCTGCAGGCTGCCGGGCGTCCCGCTGCTGCCGCCAGTCACCACGTTGGGCCATTCCTTGAGCAGGAAATCATAGGCCACTGAATCAATCGCCACCGGGTCCTGTGAAGCGAAGAGACTGGAAGGCCAGTCGCCGTTCACGCCGTTCCCAAACGGCGGCATCTTCCACGGGTAAGGGTGCGAATCCCAGTAGTAACCGCCAAAGAGGCCGTCAACGAGGTAGAGCACGGTTTTGCCGCCGAGTTCGGGATGCCCCATCAAGTCAACCAGGGCGCGGTAGTGGCCGGTGCCCGGCGTAAAACCTTGGCCGGGCGGCCCCGCCAGGCTGAGATGCATGTCATAATAGTTCAGCACGCCCAAGTCGCGGAGGTAGCCGTCCGGACAGCGCAAGAGCGCGCCATAGAGGTTCTTGCCACAAACGGTCACGCCGGCTGAATGGCCTTTGAGGATGGCGAAGTTGATGAAGTACGCCGCCTGGGCGAAGGGCACGGGCAGGTAGTCCTGCCGCGTGCCCGCTGCGGCACCAGTGCTCCAGTAAAAGGGCACAGAGGGCACAGTGGAGAACTGGACGCGCTCCCGGCCGGAGCCGCCGTGGTTGTCGTAGTAGTGCACGCCGGGAAACTCGGTGTGGAGGAAGTTATACATGAAGCTCGGCACCATGCCCGTGGGATCGCCGAGACTGATGTCCGCCGGATTCACCCCGACCGTATAGACCAACTGCCGCAGCAGCGCCAGGAGCATCTGAGGCGAGTTGTCAATCGAGTTCATCACACCGGCGTTCTTCTCGTAAGTGGTTGGGTCAACCTGGAGGCTCCGGGCGTTGCAGGCAGTGAGGTTGATCTTGATGGCCACCTGCTCGCCCGGCTGGTAGCCGCGGGCGCCGCGGCCCCGCGCCGTGTTGAAGTAAGTGAAGATCGCCTCCCACGCCGCCGCGTCCGTGCTCTGGCCGGCGACGCCGCGAATGGCCTGCGAGAACATGGCCTCGACGGTGGCCAGGTCCGTGTGATTGGTCTGCCACCAGTGCTCGCTGGAACTGAACCCGGCCCAGTCGGTCGCGTCCGGAGCGTGCACCCACACCACGCGGCCAGGGTGGATGCCTTTGGCTACGCCGAGTGGACCGTGCGAGATCACCTGCGTCGCCTGGGCGGGCGCCGATGGGAAGCAGACGATTGCGACTACGGCGGCCGCCGCGGCTGCCGCAAAACAGAGGCCGGCCTTCCAGAAGCGGCAATGGCGCACGTGTTCCTTGGCGTGGCGCCACGAGAGCTTCGCGCCGACAAAGGCTGCCAGCCAGAGGAGAAAACTGCCCGCCAGCGGCGCCGCCGCGCGCTGGCAGGGATATGCGGCGCGGCTGGGCTTGGGAAGCACGCGCACCAGGAACCACAGCAGCGCGCCGGCGCCCACTCCCACCAAGAGGCGCTCCGGCAGGCGCAGCCGGCGCGGCGATTCCGCTCCGGAGCTGGTTGGCGGGCAAGCCCCGCCTCTGTTGTCGCCTTCAGGAGTATTCATCAAGCAAGACCGCTTCCCGCGCACGGCGAGACCATGCCACAAGCCAGCCTGCTGGAAAGCCAAATCGCAAGCGAATGAGCGTGCACTAACTTTGCGCTTTGCATTGCCATTCTCGGAGCTTACCCTTGCGGCATGTTTGATTCGCTGACCAGCAAACTGCAAAACGTCTTTCGGGACTTGCGCGGATTGGGCCGGCTTTCGGAGTCCAACGTCGCGGAGTCGCTGCGAGAGGTGCGGCTGGCGTTGCTGGATGCGGACGTGAATTTCAAGGTCGCGCGTGACTTCATTGAGCAGGTCAGGCAGAAGGCCCTCGGCCAACAGGTCATCCAAAGCATCCAGCCGGGGCAGCAGATCATCAAGATCATCCACGACGAGTTGGTGGCGTTGCTGGGCAGCGACAACGCCGGCCTGCAACTGAGCGGCGATCCGGCCTGCTTGCTGTTGGTGGGGCTGCACGGCTCCGGCAAGACCACCTCCGCCGGCAAGCTCGCCCGGCTCCTGCACAAACAGGGCTGCGCCCCCCTGTTGGTGGCGGCTGATGTTTACCGCCCCGCCGCCATGGACCAACTGGAGACCCTGGGCCGAAAAATCGAGCTGCCGGTCTTTGTGAAGCAAGGGGAGTCGGACGTGTTGCAGATTGCGCGTGAGGCGCTGGCCCTCGCGCGGGCGAACCACCGCAGCCCGCTGATCTTCGACACCGCCGGCCGCCATCAGATAGATGAGCCGCTGGTCCAGGAACTGGTCCGCCTCCGCGACCTGGTCAAGCCCCCGGAAATCCTGCTGGTGCTCGACGCCGCCACCGGGCAGGAGGCGGTCAACGTGGCGACGCACTTTGACCAGGCGCTCAACATCACCGGGGCCATTCTGACGAAGCTGGACGGCGACGCCCGGGGCGGGGCGGCGCTGAGCTTGCGGGCGGTCACCGGCAAGCCCATCAAGTTCGTCGGCGTCGGTGAGAAGCTGGAGGACTTCGAGCCGTTCCACCCAGAGCGCATGGCCTCGCGCATCCTGGGCATGGGCGACGTGGTGAGCTTGGTCGAACGGGCCGCTGAGGTGGTGGAGGCGCAAGAGGTCATGCGCCTGGAAGAGAAAATGCGCAAGGGCCAGTTTACGCTGGAAGACTTCCTCGAACAACTGCGCCAGATGCGGCGGCTCGGCTCGTTGGAGACGGTGGTGCAAATGCTGCCGGGCGGAGCTGAGGCGCTCAAGGACGCCGACTTGGCCAAGGGCGAACGCGAATTCCGGCGGATGGAGGCGATGATCTGCGCGATGACGCCCCAGGAGCGGCGCCACCCGCAAATCCTCAACGCCCGCCGGCGCCTGCGCATCGCCAACGGCAGCGGCGTGAAGGTCTCGGAACTCAACAGCCTGCTCCAGCGGTTCGCACAGATGCAGCAGATGATGCGGCAGATGGGCAAGTTCCAGCGCATGTTCGCCAGGCTGGGCCGCGTGCCGCCGCCTGCGTGGTAAAAGAATATAGTCTGCAACTGCAAAAAATAGTCTGTTAGTAGCAGGTAAAGTTTGCAACTGGCTGGCGCGACTGCCCAAAGAGATTTCGACCCGGGGTGGCAACGCGTTGGCATGTCCGGGGCGTTAGTGCTTGAGTCACAAGGGGGAAGCTATCTGCGCACGTTGCGTGCGTCAGATTGGGCGTGTCGTTGGCAATAATTCTGTCCGGCTGGACAATGCCGGGCTCGCACGGGATTTCCTTGAACGCTCGGAGGCATGCTTTGCTGGCTGCCTTTCGGGCTTCGCTGGGCCGGAGCTCTGCTCAAGTCCCGTCGTGATTTGCTCCTTGAGAATCTCGCGTTGCGGCACCAACTGCTGATCCTGAGCCGGAACGCCCCACGGCCCCGATGGACACCGTGGGACCGAGGGCTTTGGGCTTGGCTTTCGCGGGCGTGGCACCGCTGGAGGACTGCCCTGCGGCTCGTCCAGCCCGAGACCCTCACCCGCTCGCATCGGCAGGGCTTTCGTCTCTTCTGGAAATGGAGGAGCCGCCGGGGAAAAGCCGGCAGGAAAAGCCTCGCTCCCGACACCATCAGCCTGATTCGCAACATGTCCCGAGCCAATCCGCTGTGGGGCGCTCCCCGCCTTCATGGCGAGTTGCTTAAACCGAGTATCGCCGTAGCTCAACGCGCCTTCACCAAATACATGGTGCGGCGACCACAGCGCTCTGCCTCGCAGAACTGGACGAGCTTCCCGCGGAACCACCTCGGACAAATGGTCTCGGTGGATTCCTTCGCCGTGCCCACGCTCCGGTTCCAGGTGCTTTACGCATTCCTGGTGCTCTCCCACACCCACCGCCAAGTGCTGCACTTCAACATCACCACAGTCCCCTCGGCCCGTTGGACCGCGCAACAGTTGCGTGCAGCTTTTCCTTTTGCGTGTCCGCCCAAGCACCTGCTCTGCGCTCGGGACGGCTGTGGGTGGCAAAAACTCTGTTCGCTCGGCAAGGCCTTGATTTTCAAAGGCTTGCGATGCGCGTGACGCCGCATACTTTTGGTGCTCTCCTGGTGGCAAACGGGGCGTGAGCACTCAGTTTCAGACTTTACTATCCAGCCTCATAGGGCTTGACTTTTGCTTTGCGCTGGTGCTGCTTCACCCAAAGCGACGGCGTTGCCAGTTACAAACTCCTTTCTATGCCGGCGCTAGAAACTCCATTTCCAGTTACAAACTTTTTTTTGTGCGGCGAATCGAAAAGGGTTAGATTTTGGCCTTGTTCTGGCGGGTGAGAGTTGCAAACTGTTTTTTGTGACTACAGCCGGGCCGGTTGCCGCGGTGAGACCAGGTGCCACACGCGGCGGCACAAGCGATGAAAACGGGTCGAGGACGAGAACGAGGACGAGAACGATTCTCCAGTTGGCATTTCGCCTGTGGGTTCTCGGTGTCCGCGGTGGCATTTTGTGATCAGCGATCCCATGGGGCCTGAGATTTCAGTCATCGTGCCGGTGTTCAACGAGGCGGAGAACATCTTGCCACTGTGGGGCGAGGTCTCGGCCGCGTTGGGCGCGACGGGACGGAGCTACGAGTTGGTGTTCGTGGACGACGGGAGCACCGACGCCACTTGGGAGCGCATCCAGCAGGCGCGGCAGCAGGATGCCCGCGTGCGGGGACTGAAGCACGCTCACAATGCCGGCCAGAGCGCCGCTGTGTGGACGGGTCTGCAAGCCACGACCGGCCCTATCGTCGCCACCCTGGACGGCGACCGGCAGGATGACCCTGCCGAGCTGCCCCGGATGCTTGGGTTGCTTGGTGAAGTGGATTTCGTGTCCGGCATGCGCCTCCGGCGACAAGACAACTGGCTGCGGCGGGTTTCAACACGGGTGGCCCGGGGGGCGGTGCAGACGGTGCTAGGGCCACGCTTCCGCGACACCGGCTGCGCATTGCGCGTGTTCAAGCGGGAAGTCCTGGCGGGCGTCTTTGCCTTCAACGGCTGGCACCGTTTTCTGCCCATTCTGGTGGCCGGGGGTGGCTTTCGGGTCCGCGAAATCCCGGTGCACCATCGCCCGCGGGTGGCCGGCATTTCCAAATACGGCGTGTGGAACCGGGTTTGGCGCGGGTTGTATGACCTGTTCGGGGTCGCCTGGGTCCAGAAACGCCGGCTCAAACCAGTCGCCTATTCGGAGTTGCCGCCGCGGGCGACGCCTGACGAGTGACTGCGGCAGCGGCTCAGCAGAAGCATCATTCCTCTGCCGGATGAACGCCGTCGAGCCGGCCCACTCGCCCGCCACCTGGTTCACTCCTGCGCGCTTTGCCTTGATCCTGGCTTTGCTGCTGGCGGCGGCCTTCGCCGACGTGCTGTTTGGCGGGCGCACGTTCTTCTTCCGCGACTACGGGGTGTTGGCGTATCCGACGGTGTTCTATCAGCGGGTGAGTTTCTGGCGTGGGGAGCTGCCGCTGTGGAATCCGCTGAGCAACTGCGGCGTGCCGTTTCTGGCCCAGTGGGGCACAATGGCGCTGTATCCCGGCGCGTTGCTGTATTTGCTGGGACCGCTGCCGTGGGCGCTCGGGGTCTTCTGCCTGGGCCATCTGTTCCTAGCCGGGTTGGGGACGCACTTGCTGGCGCAACGCTGGACGGCCCACAGCTTCGCGGCGAGCCTGGCAGGGCTGGCCTTTGTTTTCAACGGCCTCACGCAGTCGTGCCTGCTTTGGCCCAACTACACCGTCGCGCTGGGCTGGATGCCGTGGGTGGTGCTGCTGGCCGAGCGGGCGTGGGCGGGGGGCGGACGGCGGCTGCTGCTGGCGGGGGGCGTGGCGGCGCTGCAATTGTTGGCGGGGGCGCCGGAAATCGCGGCGTTGACCTGGCTGGTGGTCGGTGGGCTCTGGCTGGGGGCCGCGTGGCAAAGTTTTCAGAGTGGCTCCAGTCGGCGGCAAAGCACAGAACCACAAGGGTGTGACCCGGACCGGCCCGCTGAGCGGAGCGCGGAATCCATTCCGCCTGCACCGGAAGGCAGCCCGCCTGGCGCAAACAATTCCGCGCTCAGCAACTACCCAGCCAGGCATTTGGGCCGGCTCCTGCTGCGTCTGGTCCTGCTCGTGGCGCTTGTCCTGGGTTTGACGGCCGCCCAAACGCTGCCGTTTGTGGACCTGCTGGCGCACTCGCAACGCGACCCCGGTTTTGCCACGGCCAAATGGTCCCTGCCAATCTGGGGCTGGGCGAATCTGTTTGTGCCGATGTGCCACTGCTTTGAAACGACGCAGGGCCTGTTTTTCCAACATGGCCAGGAGTTTTTCTCCTCAACGTATCTTGGCCCGTGGCTGCTGTTGCTGGCGGGCTGGGCGGTGTGGGCGGTGCGGCGGGGGAGAATTCTCTGGTTGGGGGCGTTGGGGCTAGTGGGAGTGGCGCTGGCACTGGGCGACAACGGGCTGTTGTATCCGTGGCTGCGCAAGGTTCTGCCGCTGGTGGGCGTGGCCCGCTACCCGGTCAAGGCGCTGCTGTTGACGGCGTTTGTCGTCCCGCTGTTGGGGGCGGTTGCGGCGGCCCACTGGCTGAATCGGCTCGCGCCGAGTCCAGGACGCGCGGCAAAGGCCTTTGCGGCGGCGGGGCTGGTTGTGCTGGGCGGCATGGGATTGGTGCTCTGGCTTGCCTGGCGCCAGCCACTGCCACTGGACCAATGGCCCGCGACTTGGCGGAACACCGTGGCGCGGGCGGTGTTTTTCATGCTGATGTTGGGAGCTTGGTGGGCGGTCGGACGTGCGACCCAACAGTGGCTGCGGCTGACGCTCAGCGCCGCCCTGCTCGCTTTGATGTGGCTGGATTTCCGCGCGCACCTGCCGCGGCAAAACCCGACGCTGCCGGACGGAGTCTTGGCGCCAGGCTTGGCCCAATTGCCCTCGGCGCCCAAGCTGGGCGAGGGCCGGGCTTTCATCACGCCAAGCGCGGAAGCGACACTGCTCCGCAGCCGGGTGGCCGACTTCGAGGCAGACTTCCTCGGCAAACGGCTGGCGCTATGGTCGAATCTGAACCTGCTGGAGAGCATCGCCAAGGTGAACGGTTCGGCGACGCTGCAGTTGCGCGAGCAAGCCCAGGTGCAGCATCTGCTCTATGCCAGCCCGGAGACCGACCTGCCGCGGCTGACAGATTTCCTGGGCGCAACCTGGGGCACCTCGCGCTCGAACGTCGTCGAATGGGAGCGGCGTGCGGGTGCGCTGCCGCTGGTCACGGCTGGCCAGCAACCGGTCTTTGTGGCGCAAGCAGAAGTTCTGCGGGCGCTCGCGCAGCCCGGTTTTGATGGTCGGCGGGTCGTCTATTTGCCATTAGAGGCGGCATCGCTCGCCCGCGCCACGAACGCCGCCAAGGCGAGCATTCGGGAGACGCATTTTGGGGCGCAGCGAGTTGAGTTCGGAGTGGAAGCCGAGGCGCCTGCGTGGGTGGTGATCGCGCAAGCGTACTACCACCCCTGGCACGCTTGGGTGAATGGGCAACCCGCGCGTCTGTGGCCGGCCAACCACGCTTTCCAGGCCCTGGAAGTGCCCGCCGGGGCGAGCCAAGTGAAGCTCACTTATGCCGACCATTGGTTTCGCGCCGGTGCCGGCGTGTCGGCACTCACGTTGCTCGGCTGCGCCATCGGCTGGTTTCGGCTGCGTGCGGGAGGGCGATGAGCACGGGAAGAGGGGAGCAGAGGAGCAGCAGGAGCGGAGGAGGCAGGAGGGCGGCCTCACGGATCACGGATCACGGATCACGGATCACGCATCACCTTGACAACAAACCGCGGCCATGGGATCAATTCGACACTGATGGATGACGTTCAACTGGCGAGTCAGTTGCTGGGCTTGGATGCGAAATTCCTCACGCCCTTTGACGCCGCCGACCCTTTCAACGAGCAGGCGCGGCTGGAAGGCTTTCTTTGCCAGCGGCCCGACCATCGCTACGGGGCGTTGGCGCTCTTGCGCGTCGATGGCGCGCCGGCGCCGCAGGCCATCTACGCCACGCCCAAGCTCCACTACCCCTTCGGTAAGGACGGCCAGTTCCACTTCCCACCCATCCAAAGCATACACTTATACGAGAAGCTCGACGGCACGAACGTGCTGGCCTATCGCTACCGCGACGGGGCCGGGCAATGGCGCCTGACTTACAAACTGCGGCTTGCGCCGACGCTGCGCAACAGCAAGTGGGGGCCATTCCTGGACTTCTGGCGCGAGTTGCTGGCCAAACATCCGGAGCTTCCCGGCTTGGTCGAAGTCAATCGCTGCCACCTTAGCTTCGAGATCTATGGCGCGCGCAACGCCCACTTGATGGCCTACCCAGCCGACCTGGCGGTGGCGCTCCTGTTCGGCGTGCGCCCCGAGAACGCCGCCATCGTCGCGCCCTTCCAACTGGAGGCGCGCGGCGTGCCGGTGGCGCCGTTGCTCGGCCAACTGGACGCGAGTGACGACCCCGTGGCCCGCTATGGCGTCCTGCGCCAGGAAATGGAGCGGCGCAACCGCCCCGTGGCCGACGATAAGCTGGCCGGCATCGAGGGCGCCGTGTGGTACGTCACCGAGCCGGGCGGGCGCGTGACGATGTGGAAGTGCAAGCCCGAATCGGTCGAGCAAATCCACTGGGCCGTCGGCATCAACAAGGCCGCCGTTGTCGCCACGTGCTGGAACGCGCTGGAGACCAGCGACGTGCTCAACTACGAGGTCCTGCTGCCGCTGTTGTTGGAGGAATACCAGGCCGATGACATCGAGCGGTTCCGCCCGCACGTTGAGGCCGCGATGGCGCAAGTTAACCGCGAGTTCGAGTTCCGCCAGCGCGTTTGGGCGGCCTATGCCCAACTCCAGGCGCAGGGCTTGTCCATCTTGACCGACAAAGTGACCGTGATGCGCGCGCTTTCCGGCAAGTTCCCGCGCGAACTGATGGGCAAGGTCTATGCGGCCATTCTCGCCAAGGGCGGCTAAGGCGGCGGGCGTGGCTGAGTCTGGAGCGCGGCATTCATGCCGCTTCGACGGGCCGCCTTGACTGGGGAAAGACGGCGCCGGCTCGCGCGGAGCGCCTTGGAGTGCGCCAGTCCTCTGGCGCTTTCCCCGCGGCCCGGTCGCAAAAGCGGCAGGGGACTGCCGCAGTCCAAGACGCTTCGCGCACATGCATCCAACCGTCATTTTTGGGTCAGTTCTGTTTTGCGGCGCGTGGCTTTTCGAGGGCGTGGCGGTATCTGCGCTTGAAGCGGTTGCACGAGGCGAATGATGTTCGGCCCTCGTCGTTCTCCCACACCTCATCGTAGCGGGCTTCCGTCGGTTGGGCCGCCAGCGGTTGTTCCGCCAGTATCTGGCCGTCTTCGTCGCAGTCCAATTCAATGTACCGAGCGGCCTGGCTCGGATTCAAACGGTTGGATAGGATGATCAAGACCTTTCGTGCCATGGCGTTTCCCGCTTTGCGCTCGCGCGCGTGGCGCGCGCCGGCTGTCCCCGGATCATTCCCCGGACCGGCTATGTTGTCTTCGCCACTTTGTCCGGCGCAAAGGAACCAGTTTTGGCGGCGGCATTCAACCGGAAAACTCCAGCTTTCCGACGGCTAATAATGAAAGCCGCGTTCAATTAGGTAACCTACTTTTGCTTTTTGTGTTAGAAAACACTAGACAGGGATGCCGGCGCTCGCATAAAGTCCGCCCAGCTCCTCGGGCCATGCTGGCCAGCCGAAGGCGCATTTGAATGCGCCGGCGTGCAGAAGGTGACTGTTGGGCCGTGGTCGCGGGAGGGGCCGTGCGCGCTGGCGGGCGCTCCGCCAACGAAGGGCACTCGCGCATGGGGCATTGAGAGTGCTTGCGTGTGGCCGGCTGATGTGTTTACTCTGCCCATTGGGCAGGCTGCTGTGGCTGAGCTTGGGCAACATTTTTGTAGGCGTCTTGCCGACGTTGGTGGTGAGCCGCATCACGTGGCCCCCACGTGCCGGGCATTTGGCGAACTGCCCTCTGCTCTGGCGGGGCGCCGCCACCGGCTGAGAACCGTTGCGCTTTCCCTTTAACCTCAACCCCTAACATAAACATGACTCGTTACTCCTGCACACTAACCCTGAGCCTGGTTTCCTTGGCCGCCGCGGCGGTCCTGGCCCAGGCCCAAACCACTCCCGCCGCTGCGGCGGCGAGCCAACCGGCCAGTCCCGTCGAGAACTGGATCAAAGATGCCAAGAACCCGGTGTCCTGGCTGACCTGGGGCGGGGACTTGCGCATCCGCAATGAGTACTACGACAACATAGTCAGCCTTTCCGGGGGCGTCGCGCTGCACGAACAGGACGTGATCCGGTATCGCGGCCGGGTCTGGGCCTCGGCCGTGCCAATCCAGGACATCAGCTTGAACGTCCGGGTTTCGGCGGAGCCGCGGGAATGGATGAAGCCGGCATTCGTGAGCGCCTACAAAGGGGAGACCGGCATGGAGTGGCGCTACGGCGTCTTCGACGTCCTGAATCTCAAATGGACCAACATTCTCCAGCAACCGCTTTCGCTCACAGCCGGTCGCCAGGACGTCATGTTCGGCGACTACTACGATTGGTGGCTGGTGCTAGACGGCACCCCGGGAGACGGTTCCTGGGCGTTCTGGCTGGACGGCGTGCGGCTGACTTACGATTCCCGGGACCTCAAGACCAAGTTCGACGCGATGTACATCTACCAAAACGCCATGCCGGGCAAGTGGGTGCCCACGATCGGCAGATCAGCTTACAAAGGCGGCACGACCAGCGACTACCCTATCACCGATCAACGCGAGCGTGGTCTGGTCTTCTACGTTTCCAACAAGTCCATCGAGAAGACTCAGCTTGACGGCTATTTTATCCTCAAGCACGACGACCCCCAGACCTTCCATTACGGAGCAACGGCCAAGACTCCCGGCGACAAGGGCGACATTTACACGGTGGGCGCCAAGGTTACGGGGACACCGGCCGAGCATTGGCAATACTCCGCCGAAGGGGCCTACCAGTTTGGGAACAAGTGGGACACCGTCTCGGGAACCCTCGCCAAGCGTGACATTAGCGCTTATGGCGGCAAGGCCAAGCTCACTTATTTGTGCAAGGATGAGCGGAAAAACCAGCTCAGCTTGATTGGCGAGTTCATGTCCGGAGACGACCCGAAGACGGCCAACAAGGACGAGATGTTCGACGTGCTGTGGGGCCGCTGGCCGCGCTGGAGCGAGCTTTACATCTACTCCTACATCTACGAGACCAGCGGCAAGATCGCCCAGATGAACAATCTGTTGCGCGTCGGGCCGGCCTGGAGCGTGGTGCCCGTCAAAAACCTGAGCTTCAGCGCCATGTACAACGCCATGTTTGCACCCGAGTCAACGCCGACGCGGACCGTGGCGGCGCCGCTTTTCACCAACAACGGGAACTTCCGTGGCCACTACGTCCAGGGCATCTTGAAGTACCAACTTGGCAAACACGCCGCCGCGCATCTGTGGGGCGAATTCGTCTGGCAGGGAGATTACTACACCCATCGCGATCTGCTGTCGTTCCTTCGCGGGGAGGTCATGTTCACATTCTAGGCTTTTGCGCGCGAGCAAGCGTCGGCGAGCGCGCCGCCCAGGTGAGCCCTGAGCTGCGACTGTAAGGCGGGGGTGGTTTGGTCCGCCCTGGGGGTTGAGGAGCCTGCCGGCGCAAAGCGCGGGTGGCCTAACCGCGCGAGAGTGAGCGGGGGTCCTAGCCGGGAAGCAGAGTGCCGGCCTGCAGCCGGCCTATGGCGGCGCGTGCCTAAGGAGCTGCCTGATTCCGCGCTCGTCTGTCTGGAGGCGCGCGAAAAGCGGGAGCAAGCTGCCGCCCTCCAAAAGTGCTGCGCTTTCGTAGCGGCAAAAGTTACCCGGGCAAGCAGCTTGGCACGGCTTGGAGCGGTCAGCCGAGGCGGCCAGGGCGATTGTTGAAGGAGACGGGAATGTTCTGGGACAACCAGATTGAGACACTGGACCGGGCCGCGCTGGCGCAACTCCAATTGCGCCGGCTGCAGGCCACGCTTGGGCGCGTCGCGCAGCGGGTGCCGTTTTACCGGCAGAAGTTCGCCGAGTCGGGTCTTGACGCCGAAGACATCCGCACCCTCGCTGACGTCCGGCGGCTGCCCTTCACGTGCAGCGCCGACCTGTTGGCCACCTATCCCAACGGCCTGCTGGCTGTGCCCCGCCAGGAAGTGTCGCGGCTCCACACCTCCAGCGGCACCACCGGCAAACCCAAGGCCCTCTTTTTCTCCGCCAAAGACGTGGACAACGCGGCCGAGTTGATTGCGCGCTGCCTGGTCATGACGGGCGTCACCCGTCAGGACGTGCTCCAAAACATGATGACTTACGGGCTGTTCACCGGCGCCTTGGTGATGCACTACGGCGCCGAGAAGATCGGCCTGATGGTCATCCCGGCGGGGCCGGGCAACTCCGAGCGGCAACTGACGCTGATGCAGGACTTTGGCACGACCGTCTTTCACGCGACGCCGAGCTATGCGCTGTATTTCGCCGATTTCCTGGACAAGAAGGGCGTCGATCCGCGCCGCGATCTGGCCTTGCGCAAGGCGTTCATCGGCGCCGAGCCTTACAGCGAGGAAAGCCGGCGCAAGATCGAGCAAGCCTTGGGCATAGACGTCTATAATTCCTACGGCCTTTCGGAGATGAACGGACCGGGGGTCGCTTTCGAGTGCGAACAGAAACAGGGGATGCACCTCTGGGAGGACAATTTCCTGCTGGAAATTGTTGACCCGCAAACGGGCGAGCCCCTCCCCGACGGGCAGCCGGGTGAGTTGGTGCTCACGACGCTCTGCCGCGAGGCAATGCCGCTGCTGCGCTATCGGACCCGCGACGTGACTTCGATCATCCCCGAGCCCTGTCCTTGCGGCCGCACCCATCGTCGCATCAACCGCATCACTGGCCGCACCGACGACATGCTCATCGTCCGTGGCGTCAACATCTACTCGCAGCAGATTGAGCGCGTGCTCATGGCGCTGCCCACGCTGGGCCGGAACTACTTGATCCTGCTCGAAGGGTTGGACGAATTGACGGTCAAGGTCGAGTTGGCTGAGGCGGGCTTTGACGGCCAGGTTGAGCACTTGGTGAAGCTGCAAGATCAAATCATTGAGCGACTCCGGGCTGAGATCCTGGTTAAACCAAAGGTCGAACTGGTCCCGCCGGGCACCCTGCCGGTCAGCGAGGGCAAGGCCAAACGAGTGATTGACAACCGGGTGCTCTGAACCCCAGCCTGGAGGACGGGCACCGCCATGAATTCCGTCAAACTCATCACCGTTTTTGCCGAGAACAAACTTGGCGAACTGGCCCGCGTGACCAAAATCCTGGCCGACGCAAACGTCAACCTCCGCTGGGTGACCATCGCCACCAGCGGGGCCTTTGGGGTGATGAAGTTCCTGGTGGACCAGTGCGAGCTGGCCTATCATTTGCTAAAGCAGTCCAGGCTGATGGTTTCGCTTGTCGAGGTGGTCGCCGTGGAAGTCGAGGACAGCCCTGGGGCCTTGCACGGCGTCGCCAAGTGCCTGGCCAGTCACCAGATCAACATTGAAAACTCTTCCGGCTTTAACGCCCGCAATCGAGCCGTCTTGCTCATTGAAGTCAAGGACCCCGCCCGTGCCCGCCAGGTGCTCGAAGCCGAACGATTCCGCCTGCTGTCCCAGGAGGAGATGCTCGACCTCTGAGCCGACAACGGAGTTTTGCCACGGGATCCCATGGACGGAACGAGGAGGGGCCGGAGCGCGGCATCCGTGCCGCTTCACCCTCGGTCATTACCCAGCGCCGCCGGTGTCTTCCATCAGTCCAGGCAGCCCACTGAAGCGGCATCCATGCGGCGCTCCGAGCAGCGTGGTGGTGCCTGTCTCATCCTCATCGCTCGTGGCGCCAAGCGCGCCGTCGCCGGCTTCCCCAGCGCGACGGGCCGGCGCGCGCGGTTACGCGATGAGGCTTGTCGCGGCGGGCCTTGCTGCCGCCCTTTTGACCGCGGTCGCCGCTGAGGTGCGGCTGGCGGACCCCGCACAAGCCCTCGAACGCACTTGTTTCCAAACTGGCGCGCCGTACAGCGGCGTCGCGAACCTGCGCTCGGATGTGGCCACTTCGTGTACGGGATTGACCCCGGGCTGCCCGCGCGCGTCCAGACATGGCGCGAACGCGGCTACCGCATCCACGTCATGACGGGCGTTTCCTGGGGCAACTACCAGGACTATCTCTATGGCCGGTTCGATGGCGTGACCCACGAAGACGACGCCCAAACTGACCGGCAGGGCAACAAGATCAGCCACGGCGGCGACGTGTACTACATGTGCCCCGCGGAGAACTACGGCAAGTTCCTCTCGTTGGGCGTGCAACGGGCGCTGGATGCCGGCGCCGAAGCGATTCATCTGGAGGAACCGGAGTTCTGGGCGCGCGGCGGCTATTCGGAAGGTTTCAAGCGCGAGTGGAAGAAATACTACGGCGAAGACTGGACGCCGCCGCATACCTCGGTGGACGCCCAGTGGCGGGCCTCCAAGCTCAAATACCACCTCTATCGGCGCGCCCTCCAGCAGGTGTTCGATTACGTGCAGGACTACAACCAGCGCCGAGGACGCCGCGTGCGGTGCTACGTGCCCACGCACAGCCTCCTCAATTACGCGCACTGGCGCATCGTCAGCCCCGAGTCCAGCCTCGCCCGCCTGCGCGGTTGCGACGGTTACATTGCCCAGGTATGGACCGGCACGGCGCGCACGCCCAACCTCTACCGCGGCCAGATGCGCGAGCGCACTTTCGAGACCGCTTTTCTCGAATACGGCGCGATGCAGAACCTGGTGCGCGCGACTGGCCGCACCGTGTGGTATCTGAACGATCCGGTTGAGGACAACCCAAACCACGACTGGGAGGATTATCGGCGCAATTGGGAGTCAACGCTGGTCGCGTCGCTTTTCCAGCCGGAAGTATGGCGCTTTGAGGTGATGCCCTGGCCGGAACGGGTCTTTGGCGGCAGATACCCCTCGCGGGCCGATCCCAAGCAGCGCGAACCGATGCCGCCGGCTTACGCCACCGAGCTCCAAACCGTCATCAACGCCCTCAACGACCTGAACCAGCCCAAGGTCGAGTGGGACTGTGGAACCACCGGGGTCGGGATCGTGGTGGGCGATTCGCTCATGTTCGAGCGCGGCGAACCGCACGGCAGCGACGCGCACCTAAGCCACATTTACGGCCTGGCCCTGCCCTTGCTCAAGCGCGGCATCCCTGTCACGCCCGTCCAATTGGAGAATCTCCCCATCGGCGGATGCCTCGACCAGTTCCGCCTGCTGCTCATGAGTTACCAGGGAATGAAGCCGTTGAGCCCGGAGCCACACCAACCGTTGGCCCGCTGGGTCAAGGCCGGCGGCGCGCGAGAACCAGCGGTGACTTCAGATTCGCCGGGCGCTGGGGCAACGTCTCCACGGCATGAGGACGATTACGACGCAGCAGGCGGCGGAGCAGTTTGGAGAATACGTAGCGCTGGCCCACGAGG
>Ga0315268_10002762_pt1 | contig 19649 bp, 20 predicted proteins | sample C1_top_MG_FD_204535 | JGI IMG/M metagenome (GOLD analysis project Ga0315268, IMG submission 204535) | Sediment microbial communities from Yellowstone Lake, YNP, Wyoming, USA - C1_top | ecosystem: Environmental > Aquatic > Freshwater > Lake > Sediment | place: USA: Wyoming | collected 2017-08-01
CGAGGCGCCCTTTCTGCAGACTGAAAAACGCCTCGGGGTCCTGGAGCTTGGCGCGGTCGGAGGGCCTCTCCAAATCGAGGTAACAAGAAGGCCGCGTTTGGAGGATAGCCTTGGCCAGCGTGGACTTTCCGCACTGGCGAGGCCCCAGTATGGCGACGGCGGGGGATTCGCGCAGTCTTTGAAGCGCAAGCGCGGACAAGGCCCGTTTAATCATGTGTGTATTTTGAAATATAACATTTCAATTTACAACATTAAAATAGGCGCGCCTGACGAGGCCGCTTACGCCGCGTAGAGGCGGGAGAGCTCGGCGAGCTGGCGCTCGCGGGAGAACTCCGTGCGGACGCGCTCGCGGGCGGCGGCGCCCAGGCGGCGGCGCAGGGGGGCGTCGTCGATGAGCTGCTGGCAGCGCTCGAGCAGCTCGACTTCGGAGTTGACCAGGAAGCCGGTGTCCCCGTTCACGACGGCGTCGCGGTGGGCGGGGAGGTCGGCGGCCACCACCGGCAGGCCCAGGGCCATGGCCTCGAGCAGGGCTTCCGGGGACGCCTCCGCGCGGGAGTAGCGCACGAAAATGTCCAGGCCGCGCATCTTCTCGAGCGACTCCGCGTCGGTCAGGCGGCCGGTCACCGTGACCTTCATCAGCAGGTTCATGTTGGTGAGATCGGTGCGGGCCTTGGCCTCGCCCTCGCCGCCGCCGAGCCAGACGCACTTGACGCCGTTGCGGGAGTCGGTCAGGCGCTGGACGAGGAGGACCCAGGCGTCGGGGTTGCGGGCCGGCGTCATGCGGCCGCGGGAGCCGACGACGATATCGTCGTGGGGCAGGGGTTCCGGGAAGGCGCCCAGGTAGGGGTCGCGGAGCGCGGGATGGGGGCGGGACGGGGCCAACGCGCGCTCCAGGACGCGGAGCAAAGCGCGTTTGGCCGGGAAGCCGTGCGGGGTGTAGATAAATTTTTTGACGCCGGCGGCCTTGGCCGCGGCGCGGGCGCGCAGGCCGGCCTTCGGCGAGTGGGCGTGGACCACGTCTGGGCGCTGTTCGGAAAACAAGCGCCGGAGCTGGCGCAGCGACGCGGCGACGGCGACGGACGCGTCGAAGCGCGCGGGATCTAAATGATCGCGGAGGGCGGCGGCGTGGGCGGCGGCGTGGGCGTCGCCGGCGTCGACGACGTGGAGGACCTTAATCCGCGACACGGTAGCGCAAGAGGCACCACAGGTAGGAGAAGCCGTCCTTCCAGGTGATTTTCTTGCCCTCGGCGTAGGTTCGTCCGGCGTAGGAGATCGGCACCTCGAACAGGCGCAGGTGGCGCTTGCAGACCTTGGCGGTGAGCTCGGCCTCGATACCGAAGCGCTCGCTGCGCAGGGGAATGGCCTTGAGCTTGGCGGCGTCGAAGACCTTGTAGCAGGTGCCCATGTCGTTGAGGTTGATATTGTACAGGACGTTCGTGAGCAAAGTGAAAAACTTGTTGGCGCAGTAGTGCCAGAAGAAGAGCACGCGGTGCGGGCCGCCCAGGAAGCGCGAGCCGTACACGACGTCGGCGCGGCCGTCCAGCAGGGGGGCCAGCAGGCCGGGGTAGTCGGCCGGGTCGTACTCCAGGTCCGCGTCCTGGATGATCACCAGGTCGCCCGTGGCGCGGGCCAGGGCTGTGCGCAGGGCGGCGCCCTTGCCTTGGTTGCGCTCGTGGAGGACGACGGTCGCGCGGCCGCCCAGGCCTTTCAAGAGGTCGCGGGTGCCGTCGGTGGAGCCGTCGTCCACCAGGATGATCTCCTTGGCCACGGGGAGGGGCACGGCCTCGACGCGGCGCAGGAGCTCGAGGACGGTGGCTTTCTCGTTGAAGACCGGGATCAGGATGGAGAGCGTTCGGGGCACCGGGGGCATTATAGGATTTCGGCGCGCGGGCGCAGGGAGATCGTGCCCCAGGCCCAGATCATCAGGAACAAAGTCGCGAACTGCTCGGTCTGCAAAGCGGTCTCGGTCCCGTTCATGATCATGAAGGCGGGGACGGCGGCGGCGGCCCACAGCGCGGCGGCGCTCCCGTTCGCCCGGCCCGCGCGCCAGCCGCGGACGAGCAGGACGGCCAGCAGGCACATCAGCGCGGCGAAGCCGATCAGGCCGCGCTCGGCCAGCTGATGGAGGTAGATGTTGTGGGCGGTGCCCCAATGGGCCTGGCCCTCGTAGGGCGGGGAGTAGCGGTCGAACAAAGTGGCGTAATGGCGCAGGCCCACGCCGGTCCAGGGGTGGTCGCGGAACATGCGCCAGGCGACGCGCCAGAGGATGAGGCGGGAATGCTCCGTCTCGGGGCCGAAGAGGTTGAATTGGCCGCGGCTGAAGCGGATGTACTGACTGACCCCGGCGCCCAGGGCGCCCAGGCCCAGGCCGGCGGCGGCCCAGCGCCGCGCGCGCGGCTCCAGCAGGGCGACGGCGACGGCGCCCGCGGCGAAGGCGAGCATGGCGGCCCGGGTCTGGCTCAAGGTCATGGCCGCCGCATACAGCAAGGTCGCGGCGGCGGCCGCCGCGCGAGCGCGCGCGCCGGGGATGGACGGGCGCGCCAGCCAGCACAGGCCGCCGAGGGTGCCCAGCCCCATCTGCTCGCCGAAGGTCACCGGGTGGACGAAGGCCGCCGCGCGCTCCAGCGCGCCGGTGTGGAGCCAGCCGAGCGCGGACTGGCGCACGCCGACGGCCGCGGCCAGCGCGAAGCCGGCGGCGAAGGCGGGCCACAGCGGGGCCTCGGGCTCGAGGGCCAGGGCCGCGACGAACAGGGAGAGGGACCAGAGGCGGTGCAGGTCCTTAGCGTTGTCGTGCAGGCTGTGCGCCAGGCCGAAGCCGAAGATCGAGGCGATCAGCCCCGCGACGATGTAGGCGACGACGGCGGCCAGCGCGGGCTCCGCGCGGCAGGCGGCCAGCGCGCGGCCGCGGTCCGCGCCGCGCAGGCGGTACAGGAGCGCGAGCGTGAGCAGGCCCAGCGCGGCGTTCGACAGGGCGATGGAGACCGGGAGGGCGAGGGCCGCGGCGCACAGCGCCAGCGCCAGCGCGCGGGGCGGCTTCATCGGGCGGCCGCCGGGCGGCGGCCGGACGCGGCGTCCACGCAGGCCTTGAAGCGCCGGAACTCGGCCTCGACGGAATGTTCGCGGGCGAGCGCGACGCGCGCGGCCCTCAGTTCCGCGGTTTCCGTGCGCGGCAGGGCGCGGGCGATGCGGACCCAATCCTCCGGGGTCTCGCCGACGTAGATCAGGCCTTCGAGCGCCTTGAGTGAGGGCAGGGGCGCGGCGATCACGGGGCGGCCGGTGGCCAGGACCTCGTAGATCTTCGCCGGGACCACGCCCATCAAAAACGGCGTCAGCCGGTAGGGAAGAAGAAAACCGTCGTAGGGCGCGAGGCTGGCGGCCAGCGCGCCGCGCTCGACCGGGGCATGGCGGGAGACGGCCGGGGACAGGGCCGGGGCGTCGCCCTTGGTGAACCCGCGCACGGCGGTTTTGAATCCGGCGGCGGCCAGGGCGTCCACGAAGCGCGGGTCCAGGTCGCGGCTCCAGGTTCCGTAGTAGCAGAAATCGGTCCAGGCGGCGCGCGGCGGCGGCAGGCGGAAGAAATCGGCGGGCACGCCCTGGTGGATCTTCTCGACGAAGGGATGCTCGGATTTCTTCTGCTCGTAGAGGTAGTCCGAGTCGCAGACCACCTGGCCGGCCAGCGCGAGCAAGGCGCGCTCGCTGGCGGCGAAATCGGCGGGGGCCTGCGGGTGCGCGCGGAAGTTCGAGGCGCAGTCGTAGACCACGGCCGAGGGCGACAGGATCTTCGCCAGCTCGACGGTGGTGGCCGTGGCGACGTACACGACGCAGGCGGCGCCCGGGCGCAGGCCCGCGGCCTCGAGCTGGCGCTTCAGCGCCGGGAGGAAGAACCGCGAGTTCAGGGTCCGGAAAATAGGCCAAGTCGGCGGGAGGACGCGCGGGGAGATCACGCGCAGGCCGGGGGGAACGGGGTTCGAGCCGCCGGCGGCCTTCGGCGACAGGAGATTCCCGACGCGGCCGGCGAGCCGGGGCAGGTCTTTCCATGCGGGGTTCCGGAAGCCGGTGTTCTCGACGAAGAACACCTCGCGCCCCTCGGCGGCGAAGGCGGCGGCGAACATCTGGTGGCGCTGCCAGGTGGTGCTCCAGTCGATGCTGCTGAGGACCACGACTTGTCCGGGCGCCGCGCTCATCGGGCCCGCCAGTCCGCCACGGTGTCCGCCAGGCTGCGCGCGAGCGGTATTTTAGGCGACCAGCCCAGCGCGCGGATCTTGCGCGCGTCCGCGGCCAGATCGCGGACTTCGGAGCGGCGCACGCGGGCGCGGTCCGTTTTCGGCCGGATTTCGACGCCCGCGGCCGTCGCCAGGCCGCGGAGGATGGCGCTCATCGGGACCGAGCGGCCGGAGCCGACGTTGTAGCACTCGCCCGAGCGGCCGCGGCGCATCAGGAGCTCCAGGGCCGCGGCGACGTCGCGCACGTCGACGTAGTCGCGCCGCGGGCTCAAGTCCCCGACGGCGACCTCGGGCGATTGGAGGCCGGCGGCGACGCGCGCGACCTGGCGCGCGAAGGCGCCGGGCGCGAGATTGTCCGGAGTTCCGGGGCCGAGCACGTTGAAGATGCGGGCGGCGACGACCTGGACGGGTCCGCGCGCGAAGGAGAGGGCGGCCATGGTCTGCGCGAGCTTGCAGGAGCCGTACGCCGTCACCGGACTCAGCTCGGAGTCCTCGCGCGGGCGTCGCGTTCCTCCGGCGGCGCCGTACTCGGCCGAGGAGCCGGAGACGACGACGCGGACCGGCTCGCCGCGCGAGGCCAGCGCTTCCAGGAGATTGACCGTCGTGGAGACATGGGCGCGCCACATCGCGTCCCAGTCCGGGGACTTGGTGGCGCCGGCCAGGTGGTAGACCTCGTCGGGGCGCGCGGCGCGGACGGCGGCGCGAGCCTGGGCGGGGTCGGTCAGGTCGACGGCGCGCACGCCCGGGGCGGCCGTGCGCCCGATCTTGAAGACGCGGCCGCGCCTTTCCAGGCGGGCGATCAGCGGCGCAGCGAGGAAGCCGCCGGCGCCGGTGACCAGGACACGGCGCATGTCAGACGTTGTAGAGGCCGGCCTTGTAGTCGGCCAGGTGGGCGCGCACGTATTCGGCGGTGCGCGCCAGGCCCTGCTCGAGCGTGACCCGCGGCTTCCAGCCGGCGAGCTTGAACGCCTTCTTGTTGCCGCAGATGAGGCGCAGAACCTCGCTGCGCTCGGGGCGGATGCGGGCGCGGTCTTCCTTGATCTCGGCGCGGCGGCCGGTGATCTTCATCAGGAGGCGGGCGGTCTGGCCGATGGTGACGCCGCGGCCGGAGCCGATATTGATCACTTCTCCAATACACGTCCTTGAGGCGGCGACCGCCAGGAAGCCGTCCACGGTGTCGGCGACGTAGTTGAAGTCGCGCACCGGAGATAAGGAGCCGATCTTGAGAGACGGCTTGTCCTGCAGCAGTTGGCAGGCGATGGTGGGGATCACGGCGCGGGCGGACTGGCGCGGGCCGTAGGTGTTGAACGGGCGGCAGACCGCGACCGGGAGGCCGAACGACTTCTCGAAGCTGAGCGCGAGCTGGTCGGCGCCGATCTTGGTGGCGGCGTAGGGCGACTGGCCCTGGAGCGGGTGCTCCTCGGTGATGGGCACGAAGCGGGCGGTTCCGTACACCTCGGAGGTGGAGGTCTGGACGAGCTTGCCCACGCGCCAGCGGCGGCAGGCCTCCAGGACGTTGAGCGTGCCGTTGATGTTCGTCGAGACGTAGGACGCGGGCGCGGAGTAGGAGTACGGGATGGCGATCAAGGCGGCGAGATGGAAGACGACCTCGGAGCCCTCGATCAGCTCGGCCACGCAGTTCGGGTCGGCGACGTCGCCGGCGCGGATCTCGACGCGGCGCTTCAGCGCGGGGTCGAGCTGTTCAAGGAAGCCCCAGTGGCCGCGGGAGTTGTAGTGGACCAGCGCGCGCACCTTCGCGCCGCGCCGCGCCAGCTCCTCCGTGAGGTGGCTGCCGATGAAGCCGCCGGCTCCCGTCACGACGACGCGGACGTTCTTCCAGTTCATGACGTGATTCTACCAATCATTTCACTTCACGCGCTGATCGCGGATCTAGATCATGCCGAGCGCGCGAATAGCCGATCTAAAACGGCCGCCAGTGGAGCCGCCCAGACGTTTTTCTTGACCTGGGCCGACTCCGGCGTGAGCGTGACGATGAAGCCGCGCTTGAGCTTCAAGTCGCTCATGACTTGTCCCAAGTTTCGCAGGCTCTGGCCGGTAAGGCTGAGCTTGATCTCGATGGGGATGAGTTCGCCGTGCAGACGAAGGAGAAGATCGGTCTCAAGGCCCGCTTGAGTGCGGAAGAAGAACGCCTCGGCCGAGGGGTCCTCTAGGCGCGCCAGGGTGACGATCTGTTCGAGGCAGAAAGTCTCGAAGCTGGCGCCGGCCTTGGGATGGGAGAGCAGGGCGCGCTTGGTAAATCCGATCCCCAACAAGTGGTGGAGCACGCCGGTGTCGCGGATGTAAATTTTCGGGCTTTTGACCAGGCGTTTGGACAGATTGGCGTGATACGGCGCGAGCCTGCGGACCAAAAATGTGCCTTCGAAAATATCCAAGAGATGGGAGACCGTGTGGTAATTGATCCCCATCGATCCGCCCAGTTCGCTGAGGTTGCACAGCGAGCCTTGGGAATGGGCGATCATTGTCAGCAGGCGAAGAATTTTCTGCGCGGGGAGACGGAAACCCAGCTGCGGGAGATCCTGCTCCGAATAGGTCTTGAGGAAAGCCGGAAACCAATCCTCGGGCGTGGCCCGAGGCCGGGACCAATGCAGGCGGGGGAAGCCGCCGCGCAGCCAGAGGGGTTCTTCACGCTCTTCGCGGACCGATATCCCGCTCATCTCCAGGAAGCCGGTGCGCCCCGCCAGCGATTCCGAGATTCTGCGGATGAGAGCGGGGGAGGCCGAACCGAGAAGAACGACCTTTTGGCCGGGGTGGCGATCGACGAAATGGCGCAGCACCGGGAACAGAGCCGGCATGCGCTGGGCCTCGTCGATGATGATTCGGCGGGACTGGGCCAGGAGAAGCGCCGCGTCGTCCTCCAGGCGGAGCATGACCGTCGAGTCCTCGAGGTCCAGGCGCTCGTAATCCGGGAGCGCCCAGGCCGCGAAAGTGGACTTGCCGATCTGCCGGGGTCCCAGGATAGTGACGATCGGGAACTGGCGCAGCAGCGCGCCGAGGCGTGCGCGGGCGATGCGATCTTTTATCACCATTGTATTTTAGATCATAGCAATCTAATTTTCAATGGTTGACGCGGGAGGTCTACAGCCCGCGGGCGCGCAGGTCGTGGATCTGGATCATGCCGACCGAGCGGCCGCGGGAGTCCACGACGGGAAGGACGTTGAACGGGTTCTTGCGGCCTTCCATGATCTCGACGGCGCGGGCGGCCAAGGCGGTCGGGGCGATGGTCGTCGGCCGGCGGTTCATGACGCTCTGGACCGGGATTTTGCGTATGTCGAGGCCCTTCTCCAGGCCGCGGCGTATGTCGAAGTCGGTGATGAGCCCCAGGAATCGGCCGCGGCCGTCCACGACGGACACCGCGCCGGCGCGCATGCGCGTCATCTCCATGAGCATGGCCACGGCGGAGGCGTCGGAGCGCACGACGGGGTTGTCCTCGCCGCCGCGCATGATGTCGGAGACCTTGAGCGTGAGTCTGCGGCCGATCCGGCCGCCCGGGTGGTTGAGCGCGAAATGGTCGCGGCCGAAGCCGCGGACCTTCATCAGCGCGACCGCGAGCGCGTCGCCGGCGGCCAGCGCGGCGGTGGTGCTGCAGGTGGGCGCCAGGTTGTGCGGGCAGGCCTCGGCGGCGACGGGGGTCAGCAGGACCAGGGCGGAGGCGCGGGCCAGGGTGGAGTTGGGATTCGCGGTCAGGGCCACGATCTTGGCGCCGATGGCGCGCAGGCGGGGCAGAAGCGCGTTGAGCTCGTCGGACTCGCCGGATTTGCCGACGGCGATCACCACGTCGCCCTTCTGAACGAGGCCGAGGCCGCCGTGAAGGGCGTCGGTCGGGTCCAGGTGGACGGCGGGGGTGCCCGTCGAGGAGAGCGTGGCGGCGATCTTCTGCGCGATCAGGCCGGACTTGCCGACCCCGGTCACGATCGCCTTGCCGCGTCCGCGCGCGAGGAGACGGACGGCCGCCGCGTAGCGCTTGTCCACCGCGCGCTCCAGGCCGGCGAGCGTGCGCGCTTCCAAGCGGAGCACGCGTCTGATTTCGCGGACGATCGCGGCGTCGCCGGAGGATTTTTTCATGGGTGCCTGGTTTCGGATCGCGTCATGAGCGCAGGTAGCGCGCGCGCCCGCGCGGCGTGGCGAAGAGTTCCTGGACCGTCTCGTAGTCCTCGGGACGGCCGATGTCGAGCCACTCCGCCTTGTTGCGGTAGCCGACCACGGCCCCGCCCGCGGCCTTGATGCGCAGCATCAGCTCCGGGATGCCGAGAGCCTCGCCGGGCTTGATGTGGCGCAGGACGCGGCGGTCGAAGACGTTGACGCCCATGCTGATGAGATAGCTCTGGGACGGCTTCTCGGTGTAGGTGCGCAGGCGGTTTTCGTCATCCAGCTCGATCACGCCGAACTCGATTTTCGACGAGCGCGCGCAGACGGCGATCGCGGCGTCGGCCGCGAGGCGGCGGTGGTGCTCGTAGAGCTTGCCGAAGTCGAGAGTCGTGAGCAGGTCTCCGTTGATGGTCAGGAAGCGGGGCTGCAACCCGCGGATGAGCTTGAGCGCGCCGGCGGTGCTGAGGGGCTTGTCCTCGCGCACGTAGCGGATCTTCACGCCCCAGCGGCGGCCGTCGCCGCAGTAGGCTTCGATGAGCTCGGCCAGGTGGCCGGTGGAGATGATCACGTCGGTGAAGCCGAAGTGCTTGAGCTGGCGCAGGACGATCTCGATGATCGGGTAGTCGCCGACGGGGACCAAAGGCTTGGGCAAGGTCGCGGTGAACGGGCGCAGGCGCGTGCCTTTTCCGCCGGCCAAGATGACGGCTTGTCGTCTCATGATCGGTAACAGTTTAATGCTTTTGGGGCGGTAAATACTATAATCGACGTGGCCAATCCATGATTAAAGACGGATTAATCAGTATTATTTTGCCCTACTACAACGGGCAAACCTACATCAAAGAAGCCCTTGAGTCGATCCGCGCCCAGACGTACAAGGATTTCGAGCTTCTCCTGATCGACGACGGCTCGCCGGATGCGAAGCAGTCGGCGTACGTCCAGGAGCTCATCGCCGGCTACCGCGACGACCGGTTCAAGTATTTCCATAAGCCGAACGGCGGCCTGTCCAACGCGCGCAATTTCGGCTACGCGCAGAGCCGCGGCAGCCACATCGCGTTCATCGACCAGGACGACCTGTGGCGTCCCGAGAAGCTGGCGGTCCAGATGGACGTCTTCCGGAATAATCCCGACGTCCAGTTCATCTTCACGAACGGGGAGTCCTTCGGCGGCGCGGCGCTGAAGTTCCGCCGGCGCCGGAGCATCCGCGAGGGGATCGTCAAGGACTCGTTCTCCCAGATGCTGCGCGGCAACGTCGTCTCGGCCCTGACGGCGATGTTCACGCGGTCCTTGGTCGAGAAAGTCGGACTGTCGAACCCCCGCTACTCGGTGTGCCCGGACTACGAATATTTTCTCCGGATGTCCGAGGCGACGGACTTTTATTTCATCGACAAGCCGCTCGCCTTATACAGGGTTCACGCCGAGAACACCTCGAGACAGATCGTGAGGGGCGGCGCCGAGGTCCTGTGCATCCTCAGCGAGAGGAAGAAGGTCACGCCGAAGCAGAAGTGGTGGGCGACCTACTATTACGTCAAACAGCTCCTGTTCCTGCTCCGGGACTGGCTTATTTACTTATAGAGGCGCCAATACTCGTCCGACGCCATGTGCTTCTCGACGAGGCCGATGTCGTCGGGGCTGTCCACCGAGAATGACTTGATGTGCGGATAGGGCGCAATGTACTGGCGGAAATCCATGTCGAGAATGCGGTTGCTGTCGCACGCCTCGAGCTTTTCCAGCCGCGTCTCGGCGTGAGCCGTGAACGCCTTCAGGTACTTCCAGCGAAAGGCGAAAATGCCGTAGATCCGGCGGGCCATGAGATCCGGAGTGAACGCGCCCTTGCAGTGGGGAACGGGCGCTCGCGATGTGTAGAGCACCTCTCCGGCCTCGTTGTGGATGATCTTGACGGTGTCGGGGTTGCGCCAGATGGATTCCTCGGCGATGTGCATGGCCAGGACCGTGCAGGGAATCTCCGGGGACGCCCGCAGCGGGGCCACGACGGCGTCGATCATGTCGGGGCGCATCATCGGCTCGTCGCCCTGCACGCAGACGACGATGTCGCCGTCGTCGACGGGACGGCCCTGGAGCAGCGCGGCCTCGGCGACGCGGTCCAGCGCGCGGGTGTGATGGGAGCCCGTCATCACGACGGGAATGCTCTTCTCCTTGGCGAACTGCTCGATCTCGCGGTCGCAGGTGGCCAAAACGAGGTTGTCCCAGCCCTTGTACATCCGAGCGCGCAAAAAGACGTGCTCGACCATCGGACGGCCGTGAATGGGGTAGAGCGGCTTCCCGGGGAACCGGGAGGCCGCCATGCGCGCGGGCACGATGCCGAAAATCTTCATGGCCGCACCGGGGCGGGCGTCCGGTAGAGATCGGCCAATTTTTCGTCTGGTCGGCCCAGACGCGCGCTGTCGCCCGCGCCGGAAACCGTGACCCAGTTTTTCGCCTCGTCCGAGCGGTAGAAGGCGCTCAGGAGCTGGATCGTCGCGAACGCGTCCTCGCCGGTGACCGGGAATGGGCGCCCCTTTTCGAACACGTCGAGGATCTCCTGGTAGATCTTCACGTGGCCGTGGCCGTACACGTTGCCCGAGAAATCTTCCGAGTTGGCGGCGCAGGCGGCCGGCTCCGGCGTGTAGACCTGGAGCTCGTTGACCGCGATGCCGCCGATCTGCGCCAGGCCGTTCTCGCAGACCAAAGAGAGGCTCGCCTCGTAATCGATCGGCCGCGCGGCCGTGGTGATCTCCAGCGCGCCGAGCGCGCCGCTCTTGAATTCGATCGCGGCCGTCGCCGTGTCCTCGACTTCGATGTTCGCGCCCAAGGTCTTGTGGACGCCGCAGACGCGCTCGACCTCGCCGCCCATCTGCCGCAGAAGATCGATGTGGTGGATGCCCTGGTTGGTCAGGCAGCCGCCGTCCATGGCGAAGGTCCCGCGCCAGGGCGCCATGTCGTAATAGCGCTGAGGCCGGCACCAGCGCACGCGCACGGCGACCGACCGGATTTTGCCGAGCTCGCCGTCGGCCAGCCCGCGCAAGACGCGCTTGACGGCCTTGTTGTGGCGGTTCTGGAAAACCGCGAAGACCTTGACGCCGGCGGCCGCCGCCTTGGCGTAGACTTCCTTCACCTGCGACGGCTTCATGAAGGTGGGCTTCTCGACGATGATGTTCTTGCGGTAGCGGCCGATGATGTCCAGGGCGTGCTCGTAATGCATGCCGGACGGGGTGACGATCGCCACCGTGTCGATCGTCGGATTCTCGATCAGCATCTGGTGATAATTGACGTAGGCCTTCGCGCCGAACTGATCGCGGTATACGTTCGCCTTTTCGGGAACCAGGTCGCAGACGGCGACGAGCTCCACGCCTTCCGTTTCGGCGATCGAACGGCAATGGTGCCCCGAAATCCGGCCGCAACCGATGATGGCGACATGAACGGCGTTCTTTTTCATGATATTTCCCATCCGCGAGAGCCGGCGGTGCGCCTGAAACGGGGCTCTTTGATGAGGATATAATATACTACGCCCAACGAGAAAACAGTTGCCATCAATCACGAATAGCCGTGTCACGCGATTCTGCCGCGACGTCTTGGACGCCTTGGGCGGCGGAAAAATAGGCTTCGCCGACGTCGGTTCGGGCGGTGAGCTGAAGGCTCCGTGGGCGCTCTTGCCGGCGGAACGCCTGACCGCCTTCGATTTCGAGCCGACCAGCTCCGATGGGAAGGGGCTCCCGCGCTGCATCTCGGACAAGACGGGCACGGCTCCCTTCTACGTTGCCCACGACGAGCGCGCCTCGTCTTTGCACAAGCCGCTGGCGGAGTTCGTCGAGCGCTACCGCTTCGACAACATGCTGACCAAGAAGACCATCACGGTCGACTGCGTGTCGCTGGACGATCATTTCCAAGGGCGCTACGAGTCGGTCGACGCGATGGACGTCAACGTCGAGGGACACGATTACCAGGTTCTGCAGGGCGCCGCCAAGCTTCTGGCGACGGGAGCGGTCAAGCTGCTCAAGGTGGAGTTCGAGCTGGTGCCGGTGTACGCGGGCCAAGGATTTTTTTCCGACATCGACGCCTACCTTCGGGCCAAGGGCTACGTGCTCGCGAGCATCCAGGTCGACGATCTTCTTCCGGCGAACGCGCGGCACCTGCATCACAAAGGGGAATCCGTCTGGGGCAAGGCGCTCTATGTACCGACCCCGGAGCGCAGACAGGCGCGCTTGGAGAGTATTCTCAAGTCGGACGGACGCGAGGCGGCCCGGAAGGAGCTGGCTTCGACCGTCTCCCTGTACGCCGCGGCGCAGCTGCTCGGCCATCTCTGCGACGCGCTCGAATGCGGCGAGGGCGCCGGCGTGATCGACGCGCCGGAAGCCCGGCGCCTCTCGGAACGGCTCGGCCGGGCGTTCCGGTGGGCCCGCCTCGAATCCGGGGCGAGCCGGTTCCAGGATCTGGCGGCGTCGCTTCTGCGGACTTTCCGCCGGGGAAGGAAATAGGAATCATGAAGCTGGCCATCAACACGGACGCGATCAGTCAGGATTTCGAGACCGCGGTCCTGCTTGGGCTTGAGTGGGGCGTCGAGCATTTCGAGCTGAAGCGGATGTACGGCCGGCGCATGCCGGACATCACCGACGACGAGATCAAGACGGTCGAGAACGTTCTGCGCGTCAACGGCGCGTCGCTGTCCTCCATCGCCCCCGGCTTGTTTAAGATTCCTTTGGACCCGGAGCAGATCGCCTTGGAAGCCGGAAAGCGCTTCGACATGAGCGTCGCTCTGGCTCATCGCCTCAAGACGCCGAACGTCGTGATCTTCGGCTTCGTGCGCGACGACCGCCGCACGGAAGACGCGGCGCTGAAGCAGATCATCGACGTGTTCGGCTCCCTGGCCGTGAGGGCCGAGCGCGAAGGGCTGACGCTTTTCCTCGAGAACGACCGCGGCCTCTGGGGCGAGAGCCCCGAGGCGGTGCGGCGCATCTTGGCGGGCGTCGATTCCCGGGCCTTCCGCCTCAATTGGGATCCGGGAAACCTGATCGGCGCCTTCCCGGAAGCGCCCTACCCGACCAGCTACGAGTTGATCAAGCAGTACGTCGGCCACGTGCACGTGAAGGACGCGAAGGCCGCCACATCGGGGAACCTGCCGTTCACGCACGCGATGATGGGCTCCGGCGACGTGGATTGGATCGGCCAGTTCGAGCGGCTCCTGCGCGACGGCTACAAGGGCTACTGCGTGATCGAGCCTCATTTCGGCAGCCGCGTCAGCAGCTCCCGCGATCATATACTGGGGACGCGCAAGGCCCTCCGGGCCGCCCAGGCGCGGCTGGAGTCCAAGGGTGCCTGAGCGCGGCGTCTTCGTTCCGCCGGCGCGCAAGGAGATCGCCGACCCCGGCCTGCAGCGTCCGGATTGGACGGCCGCCGGCCCGCGCGACCCGCGCCTGTTGTGGCTGGACAAGAACGAGAACACCGATCCCGTCTTTCAGGCGATCATCCGGAAAGCGCTGACGGAGATCGACCCGCGCAGCGTCACGGCCTATCCCGACACCGCGCCGCTGTACCGCAAGCTGTCTGAATACCTGGACGTAAGTCCGAAGTCGCTGATCCTGGCCTCGGGCTCCGACGGCGTCATCGGGGCGGTGTTCCGCACCTTCGTGGCACCGGGCGACGCCGTGCTGATCACGCGCCCGACCTACGCGATGTACCCGGTCTACGCCGGCATTCAAGGCGCGAAGATCGTTCACTTGGAATACCGGGCGGACGACGCCGGCCCGACTTTGACGCCGGAGACGGTGATCGCGGCGATCCGGGATTATCGGCCCAAGCTGGTCTGCCTGCCCAACCCCGACAGCCCGACCGGAACGGTGTTCGCGCCGGAGGAGTTGAAGCGCGTCGTCCGCGCGGCGTTGGAGGCGGGGGCGATGATGCTGATCGACGAGGCTTATCATCCTTTCTACGCGCCCACGGCCCTTCCTCTGATCGCCGAGTTCCCGAACGTGGTCGTCGCGCGCACGTTCTCGAAGGCCTGGGGCCTGACGGGCGCGCGCTTGGGGTACGGCGTCTCGACGCCCGAGGCGGCGGCCCTCATGCAGAAGGTGCGCCCGAATTACGACGGGAACATGGTCGCCGCGGCGCTGGCGCTGCGGATGCTCACGGATTTCGAACCCGAGATGAAGGCTTCCGTCGAACGCTTGAACCGGGGACGCGACGGCTTCACGGCGGCGATGAAGGGCCTGGGCCTGCGGACCATTCCCGGTCACGGAAATTTCAGCCATGTGGCGTTCGGCTCCCATGCCGAGCGCGTTCACGCGGCGCTCGCCGATCTGGTTCTTTACCGCAAGGACAACGACGCGCCTTGCCTCAAGGGCTTCAGCCGCTTCTCCGCGACGACGGCCGAGTTGTTCAAGCCGGTCGTCGAGCGCATCCGCGGCGCCGTCCAAACCTCGTAGACGAGCTCAGGAGACCACTTATGGCGCTTCCACTCAAATGCCCCCTTTGCGGCGCCTCGCATGAGAAGCAGAACGCCGTCACTCGCCACGTCAACGGCGGCAAGCCCGGCCAAGCGTTTTTCCGGTGCGAGGCCTGCGACGTCAACTATCTTTTCCCCGGCCTGACGCCGGAAGAGGAGAAGAAATTCTACGCCAACGAGTTCTCCGGCTTCATGGCCGGCCGCGCCGGCGCCTCCGGCGGCTGGGACGCCCCGGAGAAGCACGTGGCGGCGAACGCGTGGATGACGGCGCGCCGGATGAAGTACATGGAAAGCCGCCTGCCCAAGAGCGGCCGGGTCCTGGAGATCGGCTGTTCCTCCGGGTTCATGCTGTATCCGCTGGTGGAGCGCGGCCTCGACTGCGTCGGCGTGGAGCCGTCCGGCGTGTTCGGCGAGTACGTGCGCTCGCGGGGCGTCGACTGCTACGACTCCACCGAGGACCTGATCGCGGCGGGCCGCCACCGCGGCGGGTTCGATCTGATCCTGCACTCCTTCGTGCTGGAGCACATCTCGGCTCCGAAGGCCTTCCTGCAGCAGCAGCTGGACATGCTCAAGCCGGGGGGGCGGATCGTTTTCGAAATTCCCAACGCGGCGGATCCGCTGCTGACCATCTATGATCTGCCGGCGTTCGAGCGCTTCTACTGGATCGTCGCGCACACCTGGTATTTCTCGAAACAGTCGCTCGAGCACCTGCTCGGAACCTTGAATCAGCCTTTCGAGATTCTGCTGGACCAGCGCTACGACCTGTCGAACCACCTCGTGTGGGCGCGCGACGGGAAGCCGGGCGGAATGAACCGATTCACGCCGAAGTTCGGGGGCGCGATCGAGGACCAGTACCGGCAGGCGCTGGTCGCCTCCGGCCGCTGCGACACCTTGATCGGGATCGTGACGAAGAAGTAGTCCGGCTAGGCGGGGACTTCGTTCTCGTCCAGGCCGCGGATCGCGGCGCGGCCCATGGCCAGGACGGCCTCCTCGGAGCTTCCGCCGATGTGCGGCGTCGCCAGGAAGTTGGGCAGGCCCAGGAGTTCCGCGTCCCGCGGCGGCTCCGACGCGAAGACGTCGAAGGCGGCGCCGGCCAGGCGGCCGTCCTTGAGCATGGACTTGAGCGCGCCTTCGTCCACCAGGCCGCCGCGCGCGACGTTGATCAGCACGGCCGTCGGCTTGAGCAGGGCCAGCCGCCGCGCGTCCAGAAGCCCGCGCGTTCCCTCCTCCAGAGGCACGTGGAGGCTGACGACGTCGCAGCGCGTCAGCAGTTCGTCCAGTCCGACGGCCTCGACTCCGTGCGCGGCGTAGAAATCCGGGAACGAGCGGATATCGTGGGCCAGGATCCGGCAGCCGAACGGCTTCAGAAGAAGGACCAAGTCCTGCCCGACATGGCCGCAGCCGATCACGCCGACGGTCCGCCCGGACAGATTCCCGCCGACGTGCTGGCGCCAGGTCCCCGCGAGGACCTCGCGATTGGCCGCCGGGACGCGGCGCAGCATCGCGATCGCGAACGACAAGGCCAGCTCGGACACGGAGCGCTTGTTCACGCCGCCCGTCCAGCCCAGCCGCTTGCCGCGGGCGCGCAGGGCGGCCAGGTCGAGGGTGTCCAGTCCGACGCCGTACTTGCTGACGACCTTCAGATCGGGCAGGCGCGACAGGACCGCGTCGTCCACGGTCTCCAGGGCCACGATCGCTTTTTCGTGGTCTTTCAGGAAAGCGACCAGGCCGTCGCCCTTCAGTTGAAGCCCTTCGTCGTTGAAGGTGGCGTGCGGGTAGAGGGCCAGCAGTTCGGCGCGCAGGACCGGGTTCTTGGAGAAGGAGCGCGAGCAGACGGCGACCTTGGCGGTCCGCGTCACGAGCGAAGCCCCGTCAGGAATCGCTCGCACTGGCCCCGGAAGGCGTCGTCCGGCGGGACCGAGACGCGCTGGATGTCCGCCTTCTCTCCGACGGGAAAGATGAGGCCGAGCATGGTGCTGGTGTTCTTCTTGTCCTTCAGCAGCGCGGACAGCATCGGGTCCAGAGGGATCGGAGTCGCCGCGTAGGCGGCGTAGTTCTTGCGCAAGGCCGGGCGCATGCGCTGGGCGTGTTCGGCCGGGAGCAGGCCGCGCTGGGCCGCGACGTCGTTGGCCATGTCCATGCCGATCGTCACCGCGATGCCGTGCGGCACGGCGTAGTCGGTCGCGGATTCGATGGCGTGGCCGAAGCTGTGGCCGTAGTTGAAGATGTTGCGGATGCCCCGGTCGAATTCGTCCTTCTCGATGTAGCGCTGCTTGATCAGGAGCGCCGAGCGGATGTATTGCGCCAAGATCGCGCGGTCGGAGAACAGCCGGTCGTAGTCCGCGGCAAGGCGGTCGAAGGAGCGCGCGCCGTCGATGGCGTGGACCTTGAGGATCTCGCCGACGCCGGAGCACAGGTCCTTGGGCTCCAGGGTGGCCAGAAATCCAGCGTCGATGAATATTTTCTGCGGCGGGTTGAAGGTGCCCAGGATGTTCTTGGCCGCGCCCAGGTTGATCGAGCTCTTCGAGCCGATGCAGGAATCCGCCTGGGCGAGCAAAGTCGTGGGCGCGAACCGCCAGGGAAGACCGCGCAGCAAAGTGCTGGCGATGAAGCAGGTGATGTCCTGGACGATGCCGCCGCCGACGGCGACCAGGACGTGGCCCCGGCGGGCCTTGTTCTGGACCAGGCGCTCGATCACCGGGATGATCCGGTCCAGCGACTTGTTCGCCTCGGTCGCCTCGATCGGGATGGTCCGGGGGTGCGCGAGGACCGGCCGGAGCGCGGCGGCGTGCAGGCGCGCCACGTTGGCGTCCACCAGGAAATGGGGCTCGCCCTCCAGCAGGGCGGAGGGATCGGCGAGAAGAGACGCGGCGAAATCGACCGAATACGGCCCGCGGTGGGATTGGATGACCAGCGGCTCAGACACGGCTGAAGCCCCCGTCCACGGCGACGTTCTGGCCGGTCAGGTAGGTGTTCTCCTCGCTCGCCAGCCAGAGCACGAAGCGGGCGATCTCCTCGGCCCGCCCCAGCCGCCGCGCCGGCACCAGGGCCGCCAGCGCGCGCATTCCCGCCGTGCCGAGGACGCTCCGCGTCAGGTCGGTGTCGATGAAGCCGGGCGCCACGCTGTTGGCGAGAATGCCGTCGGCCGAGTGCTCGGCGGCGAGGGCCAAGGTCAGGCCGTCGACGGCGAACTTGCTGGCGGAGTAGGACGCGCGCTTCTCCTTGCCGATCTTGCCCCAGATCGAGGAGACGTTCACGATCCGGCCCCATTTGCGCTTCTTCATGGCGGGGATGGCCGCTTGGCACAAAAGAAACGGCGCCAGGACGTTGACGCGCTGTATGTCCGAAAAATCCTTCGCGGCGATCGTGACGAAGGGGGCGATCCGGTTGATGCCCGCGTTGTTGATCAGGATGTCGGGCTTGCGCCGGCGCACGGCGTCCGCGCAGGCGTCGATCTGCGCGGCGTCCAGGAAGTCCGCGGAGATCCATTCCTGGCAGACGGCGTCCCGCCCCGTTCCGGTCCTGGTTCCGATCACCCAGGCGCCTTCGGCGCGGAAGGCCTTCGCGATCGCCCGTCCGATCCCGCGCGAGGCGCCGGTGACGAAGACCGTCTTTCCCGCGAAGCGCTTTCGATTCGTTTTCATTGATGGATGTCCGGGTCGCGGATGCCGTAGGCCGCGCGCCAATGGGGATCCGCGTAGTAGATCTTGTACACGAGCTGCATGGTGCGCAGGGCGTCGGTCGAGGTCCCGCTCTGCACCGGCCCGCTGCTGAGCACGGCGTCGGCGAAGGCGTTGATTTCCTGATCCCACGACAGATCGCGGTTGTAGCGCGTGACGTACTCCTGGGGATCGCCGCCGTCGTTGTCGGGGTCGGCCCGCACGACGGTCAGGGTCTCCGCGCCGTAGCTTTTCGTTCCCGACAGGATGCCGCCCAGGATGAGGCTGCCGCGCTGCAGGTTGATGTCGAGATGGAAGCGGTGCCGCCACTGCGTGGCCGAGGAGTTGAGCATGCCGACCACGCCGTCGGGCGTCCGCATCAGCGCGTAGGCGTTGTCCTCCACGTCGTAGCCCCAGTGGCCGTTCGAGACGACGCTGTGCACCTCGTGGAAATCGCCGCCGAACAGGCGCATCAGGTCGACCATGTGGATGCCTTGGTCGAGAAGCACCCCGCCTCCGGCGACCGCGCGCTGCGTGCGCCAATCGGGCTGGTTGAAGGTGATGAGCTTGGATTTGCCGTACATCCCGCGCATATTGATGACCCGGCCCAGCTCGCCGGAACGCTGGATGCGCAGGGCCTCCTGCACGGAGTCGTGATAGCGGTGGTTGAAGCCGTACATGAGCTTCAACGCGGGGCGCTTCTTCTCGTGCGCGATGACCCGGACGATGTCCTCGACGTCTCGGCCCGGCGGCTTCTCGCAGAAGACGTGAAGGCCGGCCTCGAGCCCGGCGATCGTGACCTCGGCGGCGACGTCGTTGGGCATGCAGACGAGCAAGACGTCGAGCTTTTCGGTCAGCAGGCGCCGGTAGTCGCGATAGAAGCGGACGCCGTCGGCGAAAGCGTCCTCCGCGCCGAACGCGCGGTCGCACACCGCGACCGCCCGCATCCGGGGGTGGCGGTCGACGCAGTTCTTGCGGCGCTTCCCGACCACGCCGAAGCCGGCGATGCCGACTTTCAGGGCGGTCGGCGGCTTGCCGTCAGCGTTCGATGAAATAGGTTCGTCTGCCATGGTCGAATTCCACGTCCATTCTATCAAGATTCGACATTGGGCCGCGGGGGCATGGCGTAGACCGCGGTGTCGACGTTCTCGAACGCGGCCAGGTCGTGAGAGATGGCGATGACGAGAGCTTCCCGGCTCAGGGAGGCGATGGTTTCGACCAGGC
>Ga0315268_10002763_pt1 | contig 19642 bp, 18 predicted proteins | sample C1_top_MG_FD_204535 | JGI IMG/M metagenome (GOLD analysis project Ga0315268, IMG submission 204535) | Sediment microbial communities from Yellowstone Lake, YNP, Wyoming, USA - C1_top | ecosystem: Environmental > Aquatic > Freshwater > Lake > Sediment | place: USA: Wyoming | collected 2017-08-01
CACAAATTATAGATACACAAAACACGCCGAACTATCCGTACTCGCAAATCGCTGCCATCGAAAACTATTGCTCGATCCTGGCCGTGCCGATGCTGAGCCGAGACAAACTACTCGGAGGGATTGTCCTCTGGCGCGAGCACCGCAAGCCGTTTGATCAAGATGCCATTGAACTGCTGTCCATACTAGCCGATCAATCGGTGGTCGCGATTGAGAACGCGCGACTGTATCGAGAAGCCAGCCGTCGGTTGAAGGAAGTTTCATTGATCCAGTCTGTCGCGTTGGCTGGCGCCGCCGGCTACCCGTTTGACGATATTGTGGACGAAGCCACTGATCTGATCGGCCGTTTGTGGGACTCTCACCACTTGGGCTTTTTGTTCCCCGATGAAACAGGCGCTCTCCAAATGCATCCTTCCTATTGTGGTCTGTCCGTTGAACTGAGACAGGCTTTGCGACTGCAACCAGGCGAAGGTCTCACGGGTTGGGCATTCCAGCGCGCTCAAGCGGTCGTCGTTTCTAATGTTCGTCAGGATCCGCGCTACGTTGAAACGGATTCCACCACCCTCTCCGAAATGGATGCGCCGCTCCTGGTGGGAGAGCGTCCGATCGGCGTCGTCAACGTCGAGAGCCAGCGACCGAATGCTTTCTCCATCAGCGATCTTCAACTGCTGTCCACGCTGGCAGGCCAGTTGGCCGTCATCCTGGACAACGCACAGGCGCACCGTGATCTGGCCGACCGCGCTCGACAACTGGAAGAAGCATACAACAGACTGGCCGAAGCCGAGGAACTCAAAGACCAGCTTGTCCAAAACATCTCGCACGAGCTTCGCACGCCCATGACCTATATCAAGGGCTACACGGAACTCATGCTCACCGAAGCATTCGGGACGTTGCCGCCTGCCCTGCGCGAACCACTCGAAACCGTCAATCAAAAGACAGAGGCTGTGGCGCGACTTGTCAGGCGCATCGTGGCTTTGCAAGCTATGAATCCATTGAGCCTCTCGCTAGAGCCACTGGCGCTCCCTGACTTGCTTGGAGAGGCAACTGAAAGTTGGAGCCTCCAGGCACAACGATCAGACATCGAAATCAGCCTGGACTTGCCGGACCAACTTCCTCCTATTGCAGGCGACCGTAAGCAGCTCTTGGAGGCATTCGACAACTTGTTCAGCAACGCCATCAAGTTCAGTCCCAGAGGTGGGCAAGTGCACGTGACCGCCCACCGGGAGGCAGAACTGGTTCACATCGCCCTGTCCGATACGGGCATCGGTATCCCAAGCGACAAGCTATCTCGTGTGTTTGACCGTTTCTACCAGGTAGATGGCACAACTCGGCGCCGCTTTGGCGGGGCTGGTGTTGGCCTGGCTTTGGTTCGGCAGATCGTCGAAGCACATGGCGGTCACGTGTGAGCTGAAAGCACGGGACTCGGACAAGGCAGCACCTTTCACCTCGTATTGTCCATCGCCCCAATCGCCGCAAGCTAGAATAAAGTCTACTTGCCGATTGTCATCAAGTAATAAGGCAAGACCTCGCAGGTTTCCGAAACCTGCGAGGTCTGATTCTTTGGCAAGTCACTCGCTAACTGCGAAAACGCCGTTTTTGTTGCCCGTGCCGCTCAGACTGCACGTGCCGTCGCTCTTAATGCTGTACTTTGACGAGGCCATGCCTTTGCCTTTACAATTCCCGCCGCTAAGACTGTCGTCGTCTGCGTGGCGAAGAGAGTGCCACTCGCCACCCTGATGCATCCGCCGAGTGATGAGTAGCCGTTGGAGACGGTAAGGTTGTTCAGCGTCAGGCGGATGCCGGGGTTGACCCAAAAGGTTCTGGTTGTGTCGCCGCCGCTGAGCGTGCTTTTGCCACTGCCATCGAGGGTGGTGTTGGCGGCGATGATCTTGAAGCCGGCGAGTTTAATCGTATACGGATTCGCGCCACAGTTAGAGGTAACCGTGCCGCCTCCGTTCAAAGCTGTGTTGAGTGCGGCTTCCGTGCAACTGTCGGGTGTGCCGCTGCCGACAACGCCGCCGGTCGGCGCGGCCTGGGCAGTGTCTTGGGGAGTGGTAGCGAGCGTCAACACCAGCCAGGTGAGTAACACAGCGCTGATCAGCGGCACCAGAGCAACAATCGTCGAGCAAGTTTGGATTGCTTCATATTGTCCTCCTTGCGCAAGTTCCAGGCAAACGCAATGAATGGCTGCAAGCGTTCGTGGCCGTTTCTATTACAGCTCAGAGATCTGCCAAGGCGCAAGCATTCAGTCCCGTCTGTCGAGTTCATTCAGTTGACTAGGCCCGTTTGAGCGGCTTGTACTTGATTCGATGCGGTGTGTCGGCGGCCTGCCCTAGACGCTTGCGGCGGTCGGCCTCGTAATCGGAAAAGTTGCCGTTGAACCAAAACATCTGGCTGTCGCCTTCGAAAGCCAGCACGTGCGTCGCCACGCGGTCGAGGAACCAGCGGTCATGGCTCACGATGACGGCGCATCCGGCAAACTCGAACAGCGCTTCTTCTAACGCGCGTAGCGTATTCACGTCCAAATCGTTCGTCGGCTCGTCGAGCAGCAAAACATTCGCGCCATTCCTGAGCATCTTGGCCAGGTGAGCGCGGTTGCGCTCGCCGCCGGAAAGCGAGCCGACCCTCTTTTGCTGATCGGAGCCAAGAAAGTTGAAACTGGCGACATAAGCCCGCGAGTTGACGCGAAGTGCGCGAGTGCCCAGCGTCAATGCGTCTTCGCCGCCGCTGATCTCTTCCCACACGGTTTTGTCGGGATTGAGCGTATCGCGCAGCTGGTCAATGTAACCCAGCTTGACCGTCTCGCCGATCTTGAATGTCCCCGTGTCGGCCTGCTCCTGGCCGACGATCATTTTGAGCAACGTCGTCTTGCCTGCGCCGTTCGGGCCGATCACGCCGACGATGCCGCCGGGCGGCAGCTCGAACGAGAGATTCTCAAACAGCACGTGGTCGCCATAAGCCTTGCTCACACCTTTCGCTTCGACGACGACATCGCCCAGGCGCGGGCCAGGCGGAATGTAAATCTCCAACTCTTCGCGGCGCTTGTCATACTCTTCACTGAGCAGGTTGTTGTACGCTGTGATGCGCGCCTTGCCTTTGGCCTGCCGCGCTTTTTGCGAGGTATGAATCCATTCAAGCTCGCGAGCGAGCGTCTGCTGGCGTTTGCGCTCGGCGTGTTCTTCGAGCGTGAGCCGTGCCTGCTTTTGCTCCAGCCACGACGTATAGTTGCCCTTCCACGGGATGCCAAAGCCCCGGTCGAGTTCTAGAATCCAGCCCGCGACGTTATCCAAAAAGTAGCGGTCGTGCGTCACGGCGATGACGGTGCCTGTGTATTCCTGCAAATGCTTTTCGAGCCACGCCACCGATTCGGCATCGAGATGATTCGTTGGCTCATCGAGTAAGAGGATGTCCGGTTCGGTGAGCAACAACCGGCATAACGCCACGCGGCGACGTTCACCGCCGGAAAGAATCGAAATGGGCGTATCCCCGGCTGGACAACGCAATGCTTCCATTGCCAGTTCCAGGCGACTGTCGAGATTCCAGCCGTCGTGTAGATCAATCTGTTCCTGAACGCGCCCCTGCTCTTCCAGCAGCTTGTCCATCTCGTCCGGCGAAAGCTCCTCGCCAAAGCGATTCGTGATCTCTTCGTATTTCGCCAGCAGATCGGTAATCGGCTCGACGGCCTCTTCGACCACTTGCTTGACCGTCTTGTTCGGATCGAGCTGAGGCTCTTGTTCGAGCAAACCAACCGCGTAGCCTTTCGAGAGCATCGTCTCGCCTGTCGAAGGTTGGTCCATGCCAGCCATGATGCGGAGCAGCGTGCTCTTGCCCGCGCCGTTCAATCCCAGCACGCCGATTTTTGCGCCGTAAAAGAATCCGAGCGAAATATCGCGCAGCACCCACTTGCTGGGCGGATACATCCGTCCTACGCGCACCATCGAGTAAATGACTTGATCGGTCACGCCGGCCTCCCAAGTAAGGTAACGACCAGGGTCTATTATAGCCGATGATGACATTCCAAAGAATGATGCCGTTCACCAAAATGACCGCGCGACCAATTGGTCGCGCGGTCAAGAAACACAATATCAAGCCAACCCTGAATCGTCAGGCCAACTCGACGCCGGAGACGCCAGATCGGCCATCTGGTGGTGTGTGATCAACGCGTCAATGCAAGCACGCCCAGCAATGCAGCGGTAATCGCCCCGCCGATCACGGCGATGATGATAAAGTTTACAATTTCCTGTGAAGAAAGTCTCTATTACAAACACCGAACCGGCCTCAAAGTGACGGCCTGGGAGACAAGTTACATGAAATTGCTGGCGATCAGCGTGCCAGAGTGTCCAGCGCATGCGCCAGCACCGCTACGGCGCTTGCATAGTCGGCCAGCGAGAGATGCTCCTGCGGCGTGTGATCCAAACTCGATTCGCCGGGGCCATAAGCCACCAGCGGGCAATTCCAGCGCGGCCCGACGATGTTCATGTCCGATGTGCCTGACTTGACTACAAATCCGGGTTGAGCATTTTGCGAACGGATGCCCGCTAGGAAGGCGCGCACGAGCGGCGTGTTCTTTTCGCAGCGATACGCAGGAACAGGAATGCCGCCCACATGCACCTCATCACCGCCGTGCAGTTGGTCAAGTGTCTTCAGCCACTCTCCAGGCGAAATGCCGGGCGGCAAGCGCACGCCGATGTGAAGCAGGGCGCGTTCCTCAAAGCCGTCGTTTTCCGATTGCATGTGACGCAGGGTCGGCGTGATCTGATCAAACACCTTGGCGCGTCCCACGTTGTATCGGTCGCAATGCGCGCGGAGGCGATTCCAAAAACTCACCGCCGCTTCGCAGCCGCTTTCGTTGCCGGAAGCCGTGTGGCTCAACGGGCGGCGGACGCGATACTCAAACCACAGGCTGCCGCGATAGCCCAGCGTCACACGCTCCCAGCCGCTTGGCTCGCCGATGACGGCGCACTCAGGGCAGTATCGCTCAACGACGTGCCACGCGCCTTTCGAATCGCCCTCCTCCTCCACCGCGCCGATGACGACGAATTGCCAACCGGACCGATGACCGACTTGAGCAACCGCATCCACGAAAGTTGCCAGCGGCCCCTTGGCATCCACCGAGCCACGCCCGTAGAGCACATCGCCCTCGACGCGCACCGGAATCTCGCCGGCCACCGTGTCAATGTGACCCATCAACACGATCTGACGAGGCCCTTCGCCCATCACGCCGAGGGCGTTGCCAGCCTCGTCGGCAAACGCGCGCGTAAAGCCAAGCGCGTTCATGCGGGAGACGAGCCAGGTGACGGCCTCCTGCTCTTGGCCGGTGGGGCTGAAGCGCCACACCAACCCCAACAAAGTCTCAACGCTACCCGGATCATTCATGCGTGGCGCGCCTCGATCGGCACGAAAGGCAGAGACGTTTCACCAACATATTGCGAGGTCGGTCGAATCAGCCGGTTATCGGCGTATTGTTCCAAGATATGGGCAATCCAGCCGGACGTTCTGGAAGCGGCAAACACTGCCGTGAAATATTCGGGCGGGATGCCCAGGGCGTGCTGGACCGTGGCCGAGTAAAAGTCCACGTTGGGATAAATACCTTTGGCTTCCATGACCGCCTGCTCGATGCGCCGCGAGATTTCGTAGAGGTGATTTACGTTGCGCGACTCGCAGAGCAACTGGGAGTATCTGCGCAAGTGCTTGGTGCGCGGGTCTTCTGTTCGATAGACGCGGTGACCAAAGCCCATAATGCGCTTCTTGTTCTCCAACATGCCCGCAATGTAGGCTTGCACGGTTTCCACATCTGGAATGTCCAGAATCATCTCCATCACCCGCTGGTTAGCGCCGCCGTGCAACGGTCCCTTCAGAGCGCCCAGCGCGCCCGCCAACGCCGAGTGCATATCGCCCAGAGTGCTGGCGATCACGCGGGCAGTGAAGGTGCTGGCGTTCAGCTCATGGTCGGCGTGCAACACCATCAGCACTTCCATGGCTTTGCGCTCAAGTTCACTGGGTGGCGTGCCGCGCATCATGTAGAGAAAGTTTGCCGACACGCCAAAGTTGGGGTCAGGCGAAAGGAGCGGCTGACCCGAGCGCACGCGGTGCAGGTCGGCGATGATGGTGGGGACTTGCGCCAGCAGCCGCTTGGCCTTGCGCCAGTTCGCCTCGCGGGATTGATCCTCCACATCGGGGTCAAAGTTCGCCAACATGCTGACGGCCGTGCGCAGCACCGCCATCGGGTGGCTGTTGGGCGGGGTGAGCTTGAGCATCTCCACGACCTGGCTAGGCAAGCGCATTTCGGCGACGATCTCGGATCGGAACGTGTCGCGTTCAGCCAGCGTGGGGAGCCGGCCGCGCCAAAGCAGAAAGACCGTCTCGGTGAAGGCCGTGTTCTCTGCCAGGTCGTGAATGTCGTAACCCTGATACAACATTCGGCCATGAATGCCGTCTACGTAGGAGATGCTGGTCTCTGCAGCGACCACGCCCTCCAATCCACGGATCGCAACCTTTTCTCCATTTGTGTTAGCCATTGTAACAAGACCTCCTTGTAGTCAACACCATGTCAAGTATTACATGGCGCAAAAAATACGAGACAGACAACAGGCACACAGTAAAATAGAAGCAGCTCATGCTATGCAAGACGCTGGCACACAGCACGCATGAATTCGCCGGTCGTCGCCGAGCCGCCCAGGTCGGGCGTGCGGATGCCTGCAGCGAGTGTCGCGCGAATCGCCTCACGCAACGGTTGCGCGGCCTGCGCCTGTCCCAACGTGTCGAGCAGCATCGCCGCCGAAAGCAACGCCCCGACCGGATTGGCAACGCCCTTGCCTTCGATGTCCGGGGCCGAGCCGTGTACCGGCTCAAAGACTGGCGTGCCCTCGCCCACATTCGCCGAAGGCGCGACGCCCAGTCCGCCGACTAACGCGCTCGCCTCGTCGGAGAGAATGTCGCCAAACAGATTCGTCGTCACCAGCACGTCAAACGACTGCGGCGACTTGACCAGCTTCATCGCGGCGGCATCCACATTGACGCGCTGTCCGCGCAACACCTCAGCCGCTGCCGTCAGATCTTCGATGCGGCCATTCGTGCAGGTGCCGATAAAGGCCATGTCCACACGCTGGCCTGCCACTTGCGAAAGCGGCTTGACGTTGTCCACATCCGGCGGGCACGCCACCAGCGGCTCAACTTGATCGAGGTTCAATACATACTCCGCTCGATAGCTTGCGTCTGAATCAGGATAGAGAGCCGATTCTTTGATTTTAGATTTTAGATTGCGGATTGTTGATTGCCACTTCTGACCTCCGAGCAAGCCAATCAAACACCGCCTCATCCGGCGTGAGGTAAGCATTCTTCACCCCGAACTCGGCCAGCATGTTCGGAATGACCATGCGGCTTTCGAGCGAAAGCGTGCTGAGGCCGGGGCCATCGAATTCGAGCGAGGCGTACAACCCGCCATCCGCGCCGAGTTGACCAATGATCGTGAGACACACATCTTTGGACGTGACGCCGGGCAAGAGTGAGGCCGTCAACGTGATGCGAATCGCTTCCGGCACACGCAGCCAGAGATGTCCCGTGGCCCACAACGCAGCGACTTCGCTCCGTCCGATGCCCGCGCCGAACGCGCCCATCCATCCATAGTGTGTCGTGTGGCTATCGGCGCCCAGGATGACCTGCCTGGGCAGGATCAACGCTTCTTCCGAAATCACCTGATGGCAGATGCCGCGCCCGACCTCAAAGAAATGTCGCACGCCTTGATCGCGGACAAAGGCGCGCGCCTCGGCGTGATTCTGCGCGTGCTGAGGCGTGGGCGGCGGCGCGGCGTGGTCAAGTACAATGACCAGTTTTTCTGGATCGAACACCATACGCGCGCCCAGTTCTTTGTAAAAGATTTGCGCGATGGCAGCAGTATTGTCATGCGAGAGGATACGGTCGGGCTTGACCTCCACGATCTCGCCGGCGTGAGCCTGCGCCAATCCCGCTGCCCGCGCCAGCGCTTTTTCCACAAAGGTCCGGCTTACCTGATCGCCTCCCGATCCGTTTCGTCCAATCGCTGGACGATGCGGCAGCGCGATTCTTCGGGCAAAAGCAGTTGAGACAGATGAAATTCTTCAGTGGCGATATGGAGCAACAGCTCGGCCGGCGATTGTCCGTTGATAGAGTACACACGCTCCTTGAAGCGTTGGGTAATTTCGCGAGCGGTGGACTCGTCCAATTGAAAGTAGTGAATCTCGTGCAAAAAGTAGTGAATGACGTTCCAGCCAGAAAGCGGCCCGAGCAAGATGTCGCGCTCGCTCACGCCGAACAAATCGAGCGGATGAGCTTCGTAGGTGCTGGCATCGTTGAGGATGGCGCCCGCGTGGACGCCAGCGGTATGCGTGCGGTTCGTCAGGCAAACCGGCTCTTTGGGCGGCGCCAGCATCTTGAGCTTGTCCGCCGCCGAGACGTTGATCGGATACGAACCGCGCAAGTGATAACCTTCCAGATGATCATAGTTTCCATCAATGAACAGGTTGAAGAGCAAGGCCGTCGTCGAAGTAATACCCGATCGTTCGCCGATTCCCAGCAACGTGGTCTGGACGTACTGCGCGCCGTTGCGAACCGCTTCCACCGTGTTCATCACTGCCATGCCGCGGTCGTCGTGAAAATGACATTCGAGCGGCGTATTCGGATAACGCTCGCGCATCGCTTGAACACGCTGCGCCACCTGAGCCGGCGTCGCCACGCCAACCGTGTCGGGCATTCCGATGCGATCCACCAATTCATGCAACAGATCGTATACGTGGAATAAATCGTCCAGCCGCGTGCGAAACGCCTCCTCGCCGCTAAAGCGCACGATGAGGCACGGATGATTCCGGCGCAAGTCTTCCAGCAGATGGCGCGCCTGGGTCACAATGTCGTCCAGGTCTTTGCCGTGATTGAACGTCCGCGATTGGGGCGACGTGCCGATGTACATGTTGAGGCCATCAAAACCGGCGGCAATTGCCGATTCCACATCGCGCGGATGACAGCGCACGTGCGCCAGCAGGAATGTGTAGCCTTTTTGCGCGATGAGGTCGTCGCGCTCGGCGCGCAAGGCTCGAAAGTCATCGGCCTCCTGCCCACTCACCAGCGGCGCAAACAGCTCGATGAACTTGACGCCGTAAAGAATCAGCGCTCGCACCAGCTCGACCTTATCGGACTGGGTGAAAAAGTATTTGTGGTGGTCGTGCAGCAGTGAAGTTTGTTGACCCTCGCGCAGCGTGGTATCCAGGATTTCGAGGGGACAGGGACGGTATTGACGAAAACGGTCAGACGGGTCGGCGCTCATTCAGTTGCAGTCTCCGAAACCGGTTCGGCTAGAACCTGAGATAGTGTATCCGTGACACGATCCAGTTGCTCGCGCGTGATGACGAGCGGCGGCAAGAAGCGAATGACGTTCATCCCCGCCGAAAGCGCCATCACGCCGCGTTGCCCCAACGCCTGGATAAACGGCGCAGATTTCTTCTTCAATTCCACCCCAACCAACAACCCTAACCCGCGCACTTCGCGGATGAGGGGCGAATTGCGCGCAGCGTCTTGCAAGCGTTCTTTGAAATACGCTCCGTTCTCTGCCGCGCGCGCGGGCAGGTCGAGGCGTTCCATCTCACTCAGCGCTGCCAGCGACGCGGCGCACGCCAACGGGTTGCCGCCGAACGTCGAGCCGTGAATGTGGCCGGGCATTACTCCCAATTTTCCTCCGATAAGCGTCGCGCCCATTGGCACGCCGCCCGCGATGGACTTGGCCAGGCACAGCAAGTCGGGCTGCAGGTCGTGATGCTGAAACGCAAACATTTTTCCGGTGCGGCCAAAGCCGGTCTGCACTTCGTCCAGGATCAGCAACGCGCCTCGCTCGTGGCACAGTCGCTCCGCTCCGCGCAAATACTCTGCTGAACCGGGGTACACGCCGCCTTCGCCCTGCACGACTTCCAAAATCACAGCCGCCGTGCTTTCGCTGACAGCCTGGCTCAACGCCTCCAGGTTGTTATACGGCGCGTGGCGAAAGCCGGGCACGAGCGGCTCGAAAGGCTCACGATAAGCCTTGTTCCACGTTGCGGAAAGCGAGCCGAACGTCCGCCCGTGAAAGCCGCGCATCGTCGCCACGATTTCGGTGCGATGCGTGAACGCGCGGGCAAACTTGATCGCCGCTTCAACCGCTTCCGTGCCGGAATTGCAGAGATACACGCGCGGCATGCCCGTCAATTCGCACAGGCGGGCCGAAAGCCTGGCGCGTTTGTCGTTGGGAAAAATTTCTGAGAGCGAGATGATCTGTTGGGCCTGCTCGGCAATCGCCGCCGCCACGGCAGGGTTGGCATGACCGAGGTTGGCCGCGCCTTGACCGCCCACGCAGTCAATGTACTGGCGGCCCTGATCATCCCACAGCAACGCGCCCTCGCCGTGCACCATCGTCACACCGCGCTTGTTGTACACACCTGAAGTATGTTGGCTCTCAAGAGCAATAGTGTCAGTCATTTAATCTCCTTGCCGTTTTTCAACGCGAGGTCGCAAGGATGCAAAGGCGCAAAGCTTATACAAGACTTGGCGTCCTTGCGTCGCCTGTCCTCGTGTGACTGGGGGATTGCGTTAAAACTCTCTTCCATTCTGCTTCCGCACTTGCCTGGCCGTGTGTGCCTGCAAGCTGCGATACCGCAGTTCTTTGGCGCGCATCACGCGAATGCCAGCCACTGCGGGGGCGGCGGCCGAAAGCGTCATGAGCAGCGGCACATCCATCGCCAACGCCACCTGACAGATCTGCATCCCATCAAAGTGCGAGCATCGCCCGCGCGGCGCGTTGATGATCAGTTGAACTTGGCCCGCGCGAATCAGGCTGACGACGTCCGGCATGCCCTGCGAGACTTTGGCTACTGTCTGCACGGGCAGACCCACTCCATCGCCGCATCGCATGTCCAGGCATAAGGCTCAGCGCAAGTCACCTGCTTGACCGTGTCCACGCCGTCGAGGCCGGGCCACTCGCGCGCCATGCTCACCAGTTCGTCGCCCGACGCGCTTCGCGTCGAAAGCGCAGTGCGCATAGTGCCGCCCTCGCGCAGCTTGCGCGTGAGGTAGCGCGTGTTCACTTCGCTGATGCCGGGCACGCCGTGCTCGGCCAGCCAATCGGCAAGCGGTTGAGTCGCGCGCCAGTTCGAGACGGCCGGGCTGAGCGAACGGACTAATACTGCTGAAACTTGCGGCGCTTTTGACTCATAATCGCACATTGACGCCCACGTTGCCGATGTGCGAGGCGGTGAACAACACGCCCTGCCCGCGATACGATGGGTCGGTCAGAATTTCTGATAGCCCGTCATGCTGGTGTTGAACACCAGATCAAAGACGGCATGCGCGGCTGCGCCAAACGCCTGTCCGCGCAAAATGGTTCCATCTTCTAAAGCTAATGTCGCTGCATTTGGCATCACAGCACACATCCTGTCACAATCAATTGGTTCATACACGGATCGCACGGATAAACGCGGATATTGCCTAAACCGAAATCCGTGTCCTAAACATCTATCAGGAAATGATCGTACCATGACCGGCGAGCGCCCGCTGCACCGGCTCGGTCACGCGACCATCGGCAAAAATCACCTGGCGCACGCCGTGCTCTAACGCTTCACTCGCGCCCAGGACCTTTTTCTTCATCCGGCCTTTCGCAAAACCGAGTGATGCTTCCAACCCCGCGCGCTCCAGATGCGGGATGAGCGTGCTCTCATCGGGAAAGTTGCACATGAGGCCGGGCACGTTGGTCAGCAGGATCAGGCTGTCGGCCTTTAAAGCTCCGGCAATCATCGCGGCAGCGCGATCAGCATCCACGTTGAGCGCCACACCTTCAGGCGAAATCGCCAGCGGCGCGATAACCGGCATGTAACCCGCGCCGATGAGCAGTTGAAGCAAGTCGGCGTTGACCGTCTGAATCGTGCCGGTGTGATCGTCGTGCAACATTCGCACTTTGCCATTCTCGACTGCGCGGATCACCTCCTTGCGGCGAGCCTCCATCAATCTACCATCCACGCCGGAAAGTCCCAGTGCGTTGACGCCTTTCTTTTGCAATGCTTCGACAAACAGTGTGTTGATCTTGCCCGCCGTCACCATCACAAAAATCTCGAGCGTGGCACGGTCGGTGTAGCGGCTAGTAAAGCCGGAAGGCGACGTGACAAAGCGCGGGGGATGGCCGAGCTGCTCCGAGAGCTTGTTCGTCTCGTCCGAGCCGCCGTGAACCAACACGAGTTGCTGGCCCTGTTGCGCCAACGCGGCGACATCAGCGGCAATCACTTCAAGATTCACACCTGCCGCGCCGCCCATCTTCACAACTATTTTAGATTTTAGATTGTAGATTGCTGATTGTTCACCAAGCGGCATGACAACTCACTTTCTTGAAAGGTGCGCGCGAGCGGTTTTGACCGAGGCAGTCAGGATGGCGACCAGTTCATCAACTTAGACTTTTGATTGGCGCGCAAGTCAATCGGCAACACTTGCACCTGCGCTGCGCGCAAGCGCAGGTGTCAACAATCTAAAATCAGAAATCCTAAATGGGATGCAAGCCAGAGAAATCGAGACCCATTGTCTCTTCAAACCCAAACATCAGGTTCATGGCTTGGACGGCAGAACCTGACGCGCCTTTCATCAGGTTATCAATTGATGCGAGCGCGACGATGCGGCCTGTGTCTGCATCGAGTTCAAAGCCAACATCCACGTAATTCGTTCCGGCCAGGATCTTGGGGTCGGGCACGCGATGGACGCCGCTTTTTTCTTTCACAATGCGGATGAACGGCTCCGAGTTGGCCCAGCCACGATACGCGCGCCAGAGGTCCTTGTCCGCCACGCCGGGCTTGGCAAAGACGTGCGCCGCCGCGAGCGCGCCTCGGATGATATCCACCGACGTGATCGTGAGATGTACCTGTTCCAGGCCAAGCTCCTGCATGATCTCGGCAGTGTGACGGTGGCCTGTCGGCGCATAAGTGCGGATGACGCCCGCTCGCTCCGGGTGATGCGAACCCGCGTTGGGCGAAGCGCCCGCCTCGGACGAGCCGACCTTGACATCAATGATGATCGGGCGCGAAAGATCGAGCAGGCCAGCGCGCACGAGCGGCAACAGCGCCAGGTTCGAAGCCGTCGCGTTGCAGCCCACGCCGCTGATATACGACGCGGTCTTGATCTCAGCACGGTGCAATTCAGGCAAACCGTAAACGAACTTGGACAACCACTGCGGCGCGGCGTGATCCGAGCTGTACCACTTTTTGTAGAACGCAGCGTCGCGCAAACGAAAGTCCGCCGAAAGGTCAATCACCTTGGGAGCAAGCGAAGCATAGTGCTCGATCTCTTTTTGCGCTTCGCCGTGCGGCAGAGCGAGGAACAGCACATCGCATGGCTGAAGCGATTGCCGCGAGACGAACTTGAACATCGTGCGCTTGCGCAGGTTCGGATGCAGCGAGTACACGTATTCGCCCAGGTGATGCTCCGAAGTGACTTGGGTCACCTCGACCTGTGGATGGCCGAGCAACAAGCGCAGCAACTCGCCGCCCGTATAGCCCGACGCGCCGACAATTGCCGCTTTGATCATACCTAGACTCCCACAAGGGCATTCATCGGATAGGCGGCTGGCATGAACTGCTGGCAGTGGCCGCGCTCTGCTGCACACAGCGTGTAATCAACAATGAAACCGGGAATATCCACGCCGGTCGTCGGCGCAGTCGTGTGAAATTCCATCGTGTGATTGACCTCGTTGATGAGAAAGCCGCGCTGCGGGTCCTCGAACACGTCAATCGCCAACACGCCGCCGCCCACGGCGCGAGCGGCCGCCTGGCAGATGTCGTGCAGTTCGGGCGTGACGCGACAGGTCTCGCCTTGACCGCCGCGCGCCGTGTTGGTAATCCAGTGCTCGGACTTGCGATAGATGGCGGTCACAGTTTGATCGCCGACCACAAATGCGCGGATGTCGCGGCCAGGCTTGGTGATGTATTCCTGGATGTAGAAAACACTGTGCTGATACGAGCCGAGCGTCTCTTTGTGCTCAAGCAATGCTTCGGCAGCGTCGCGGTCGTTGATCTTGGCGAGCAATCGCCCCCATGAACCGACGACTGGTTTCATTACCACAGGATAGCCCAGTTCCTCAATCGCCTTGAGCGCGCTCTCCGGCGTAAACGCGACGCGCAGGCGCGGTTGAGCTACGCCGGCTTGCTTGAGCGCCGCCGAAGTCACGAGCTTGTCGCCGCAAGTCGCAGCGACGGAGGCCATGTTGACCGTGGGGATACCCCAAGCGTTGAGCATCTGGGCAGCGTAAAGACCTCGGACATACGAGATGCTGCGGATGAGCACCGCGTCGTATTTGCCCCAGTCCCCAGGCCCATTGTCGAAATCGAACACCATCTCGCCGTCGTCAATGCGGTCGTAGGCGACGCCGCGATGTTCAAATGCGGCCATCAGCCATTTTTCTTCGACTCGCAAGCGTGACATGAGCAGAGCGATCTTCATTTTATCCTCCCGTACAAGTGCAGGATCAAAATTTCAAATCTCAAATTTCAAATTTCAAATCACTCTCCCCAGTCTTCCTCCTCGTGCGGCGCAAGCGCGAGCGCCGCCGGATCGAGCGACGTGACTTCGAGTTCCACACCGCAATCTGGGCAGACCAAAATCTCGCCCAACTCTGTGCCGCTTTCGATTGGCACGACTGCTTCACATTCAGGACATGCTCCGTTCATTGTTTCCTCCGATTGTTGATTTCAGATTTCTGACTGACGATTGACTACTTGTCGTGCAAGCGCAAGTTGCTCTTGCACCGCGTCCGGCGCAGTGCCTCCAAAGGCTGAACGCCGGGCGATGGAGCGTTCGGGATCAAAGACCTGATAAAGATCGTCGCCAAAAGCCGGATGAATTGCCTGCCACTCGACCAGCGGCAATTCAGCAAGCTTAACCTCCAACTCTCCGGCTCGTTTCACAGCTCGACCGGCAGCATGATGCGCTTCGCGGAAAGGCACGCCTCGCTGCACCATATAGTCCGCGAGGTCAGTCGCCAGCATCGAAGCATCCACGGCAGCCCGCATGCGGTCGGCGTGAAGGGTGAGCGTGGCAATCGCGCCGCTCATCACAGGCAACGCCAATGCGAGTGTATCGGCAGCTTCAAAGACGGGCAGCTTGTCTTCCTGCAAATCTTTGTCGTAGGCTGAAGGCAAAGCCTTGAGCGTTGCCAATAGACCGGTCAACAAGCCAAACAGCTTGCCACTCTTGCCACGGATCAGTTCGAGCGGATCGGGATTTTTCTTCTGAGGCATCAGGCTGGAGCCTGTGGAGTAAGCGTCGTCCAGGACGACAAAGTCAAATTCGGCGGTAGAGTAGAGGATCAGCGCTTCGGCCATGCGGCTGAGGTGAAGGCCGATCAGCGCGGCGCAAAAGAGGAACTCGGCGGCAAAGTCCCGGTCGGAGACGGCATCGAGACTGTTGGGCGCAGCCGAGTGAAAGCCCAAGTCATGACTCAGCGCGTCTCGATCAACGGGAAACGCCGTGCCGGCCAGCGCGCCGCTGCCCAACGGCGAGACCGCCGTCCGTTGGCCCAGGCCGTGCAGCCGATCTCGATCTCGTTGAAGCGCCCACAAGTGCGCCAGCCACCAGTGACTGAGGAGGATCGGTTGCGCGCGTTGTGTGTGAGTATAGCCGGGCAGGATGATGCCCATGTCCTGCTCCGCACGTGTGATCAGCGTGGACTGTAAATCATGCAATTGAGCATCCACTTGATTGACGGCTTCCAGCACCCACAAGCGCAAGTCAGTCGCCACTTGATCGTTGCGGCTGCGGCCCGTGTGCAGTTTGCCCGCTACCGGACCGATGAGCTCCGTCAGCCGCCGCTCGACCGCCGTGTGAATGTCCTCATCGCTTTCGGCAAAGACAAACTCGCCGCTAGCAAACTCACCCGCGATGACTTGCAAGCCATTAATGATCTCGTCCGCTTCGGCTTGTGTGAGTACGCCCGCTTTGGCCAACGCCCGCGCCCACGCGATGCTGCCGCGCACATCCTGCCGCGCCATGCGCCGGTCAAACGGCAGCGAATCATTCAACTTGGCTACCGCTTCGTTCACGGAACCGCTCAATCGTCCTGACCAGAGTTTCATGTGCATCTCGTGCGACCACAGACCGCTGACCATAGACCACAGTCGGCCATCTGCGGTCGGCGGTCTGTCGTCTGCCGTCATCGTCAGTCGCGGATGATTTTCTCGGGCGGCACAGGCGGCACGTCTTGCGCCCCTTGCTCGATGAGCGCCCGAATCTTGAGCGGCAGGCCCCACAAGCGGATAAAGCCAGCCGCGTCGCTGTGGCTATAGATTTCCGAATAGCCGAATGTGGCAATGTCTTCCCGGTATAAGCTATACTGGCTCTGCCGCCCGGCGACAATGAGGTTGCCTTTGTAGAGCTTGAGCGTGATGGAGCCGGTGACAGGTATTTGCGTCGTCGCAAAGAACGCATCGAGCGCTTCACGCAACGGCGTGAACCACTGACCAAAGTACACCAGCTCGGCATAGCGTTGAGCGCACAAATCCTTATAGTGCAGCGTGTCGCGGTCGAGCGTGATGGATTCTAGTTCCTGGTGAGCTGCGTACAAGATCGTGCCGCCGGGCGTTTCATAAATGCCGCGCGATTTCATGCCCACCAACCGGTTCTCGACAAGGTCAACCTGGCCGATGCCGTGCCTGCCGCCGATCTCGTTGAGCGTCTCGACAATCTTGGCCGGCGAAAGCGGCTTGCCATTCACGGCCACTGCATTGCCCGCTTCGAACGTGAGGGTGACTTGCTCTGGCTCATTCGGCGCAAGCTTCGGCGTGACTGATAATTGGAAAAGCGAATCTTCGGGCGGGGTGTTGGCGTTTTCCAGCGGGCCGCCTTCGTGCGAGAGGTGCCAGAGGTTGCGGTCGCGGCTATAGAGCGACGAGCCGCTGCTCTTGGGGACAGTGTAGCCATGCTCTTTGAGATAGTTCACGGCGTCTTCGCGGGAGCGAATGTTCCATTCGCGCCACGGCGCAATGATCTTTAATCGCGGATTGAGCGCGGTGTAGGTCAGCTCGAAGCGGACCTGATCGTTGCCCTTGCCGGTGCAGCCATGCGCCACGGCGTCCGCGCCTTCCTGCTCGGCCACCTTCACCTGATACTTGGCAATGAGCGGCCGCGCAGCCGATGTGCCTAACAAGTACTTGCGCTCGTAAATCGCCCCGGAGCGAATGAGCGGCCAGAGATACTCGGATGCAAACTCTTCGCGCAGGTCATACTGGATGAGCTTACTCGCGCCGCTGGCTTGAGCACGCTCCAGCAAGTCCGCCGTCTCTTCGCCCTGGCCGACGTCGGCGGTGAAGCAGATCACTTCGCAGTTATAGTTCTCGCGCAGCCAGGACACGATAACGGACGTGTCCAGTCCACCCGAATACGCCAGTACGACTTTTTTGACCGACTGTTTTTCCATTGCGCCTCCTGTGAAGGTTGAAAGCGAAGCGGTATGCTCCGCGCTGCGCCGCTCGATCACGGCACAATAAAAAAGGCCCTCCGGATTGGAGGGCCTCTTATTGGGCTTGAGCTACATCATGCGCGCGTGCGATTCACCCAAACGGAACTAACCCGCCTCCCCATGTGGAGAGTGGCTAGGCTTACGAGCGCGCTTGATGAACAATACGGCAATTTCGGGTTTCATCGCAAAATCAATCGTCTAACCTGAGGAAATTGGGCGTAATTTTATCACCAGCGTGAAATCTGTCAAGGGCTGCGACCTTAAAGAATTTCAAGCCCTGACCACCTCAGATCGGCCAATCGAAATCGGCGATGGTCTGCCAGATGTTGAAACCGAAATCACTCTGCAGACCGTTCGCGTGCTGCCAACTCCAAAAGTTTGCGCCGGACAATCCCTCGGCCTTAGCCGCGGTGAGAAATGCTTGAACCTGTTCGGGCGTGGCCGGCACATTCGCCTCCATGAAATAGGTCGCCCCGGTGGGGAACACGGGCCTGGCATTCTGGTGCGCCGCGTGCTCCTGCAGGGATTGTTCCAGGTCAGCTACCGGAGAGTGATTTTGCCAGTACACTTGCGGCATATTCAGGTCGCAGCCGGCCAGAAACTCTTCCCACGGAAAACTCTGATGGTACGACGGAAAACGGAATGAGCTGAGCGCGACGGGGAATTGGGGCAGCTCGGAGCGCAACGCCTTCATGTAACTTGCGGCTTCGCTCGGGTAACCCTCCCACTCACCTTCCGCGTTCACCACAAACCCATCAAGGTCAAATTCACGAACGCGTCGAATTGCAGCCAGGGCCTGCCCTTCTGCATCAACGTAGCCATAGACATACTGCCAACCCCAAACCTGGATGCCAGCCGATCGCAGGGCCGCCACAATAGGCCCCACCATATCGCCTCGCCCTGGAACGATGTTGAAAGGCCTTGTGCCATCTGCGATCTTGATCAGGACGTGAGACAAGCCTGCTCACTGCGCCTTGGCAGCAATTGCCTGTGGGCTGCCGCTCTCACACCTGTCAAGCATCCACATATACATGCCCTTGCCCGCGAGTCCTTTGAAGGCCTTTTTGATCGGCACGGGAGTCGCCTGCTTGGGCAGCCTGGCTTTGATGCGCGCCTTTTGGTCACCGGTCAAATTGGGCAACAAATCTATCGCCGGACCCGAGTATGTCTCTGGGCGAATGTGAATCAAGCGTGCTAACCCAGCACTTTCCAGCCAGTCCCAGCCGTCCTGCCCCGCTTGACCGGCTGCATCGTAAAAGGCATTGACGATTTGCTGGTTCGTACAGGCAAACTCGTCGCCCGATACAGGTTGTGCCCCGCACAGAGCTTTGAACGCTTGAAAGGCCGGCTTGCAACTTTGCGGCGATAGGCCATCGGGCCTGTAGAGGCCGTAGAACTGTGGGATGTTGCCCTCGATAATAAAGTCCTGCGTGCAGAACCAGATGGCAACTGCAACGGCGGGGTCATCAGCGACCAGGCTCAAGAGGAGATCCAGGTTCTTGGCCTGAAAGTCATAGTCTTCGGGCGTGGCATCATTGCTCTCCCAGCCAATCTCAGACATGTACAATTTTTTGCTGGCGCCAGGGCCTTCGGCATCGTCAATGACGCGCATCATGCCTTGAATGTAATCGCGATAGCGACGGCGCAGCGCCTGTTCATGCGCAGCCCAACTTGAGGTCGGCTCGCGCTGAAGGTACAGGTGGTATCCAACGCCGTCAAAGGGAAAACGCGCAGCCTGCCCCCATCCAAACAAACGCTTGCCCTCCTGATAAATGCGGCGCACATAATCGGCAGCGCCATTGTTATTGATCTCCAACCCCTGCAATGGACCAGAGATCAACTTGACCTGGTTGATTCCCAGTTCATCGCGAACCTGGTGATAGATTTGCTGCAACATCCGAGCAAACCATTCGGGATGGATCCAGTTGCGATTTGAAGCGTGCCAATCGTCAGGCTCGTTGAATGATTCGACGCACTCCAGATCACCCTGAAACGGCTGGACGATCTGGCCGAAATAATGAGCATATCGGTCTATCCAGCGGTTGGCCTCAGCCACGTCGTCCGGCGACATTTGAGCAGCAGGCGATCTAAAGAGCCAGTCCAGCTTGCCGTTCGCCTCGGCTGGCATGATGTCGTGGCCGATGAGACCGAAAATCTTGAGAC